>Ga0214919_10000308_pt1 | contig 83273 bp, 85 predicted proteins | sample LL1503_MetaG_FD_177994 | JGI IMG/M metagenome (GOLD analysis project Ga0214919, IMG submission 177994) | Freshwater microbial communities from Lake Lanier, Atlanta, Georgia, United States - LL-1503 | ecosystem: Environmental > Aquatic > Freshwater > Lake | place: USA: Georgia | collected...
TGAAACCAATCTAATATTTTTACAATATGGCGTAAGTGAGCTAGGCAATGCTCCATCAATTGGTTGCACCATCGCAAAATGCAGTAATGACAGTATCTTTTGATAAACCTTTTTTTGCGTGGCTTTTTAAGTGAGGGCGTTAATAGTATTCTCATGGTCATTCAGGTCAGATGCCAACACATGCTTGTTTTCTATAACATTTTTATCCTCACTGATTTTGCGATATGATTCGGATTTAAAGACAGTTGAAATCATTACCTCAAAGCTTCTCTTTTCTTTATTCTGATCCCTTATGTGAACGCCGTCAACATGTAAATATACTTGCTCTGAATGCCTAAAGCCAATCTCCATTATAGTTTTAGACATCTTGACTTCTATTGCTTTGATTAGGAATTACTTGATATTACTCCATTATCGACTTGTCGTATTATAATCTCAAATTTCATTGCAGAATCAAAACAATATAAATGTCAAAGGAAACGTATGTAATTCATGTACAAGAACATGAATGCATTTTGATATAATTATTTAAGGAGGTTGGTATTACCTTCAAATAAAGAGCAATATAGTATTTTTAATATATTAGTCATAAAAACTGACTTTATATTAATTATTTTTATTGAATAAATAATATTTATAATTATATTGCAATATTAATTATAATTTAGGATGGTATAAATAATGCGTGAAAAAAAACAAGAAAAAGAATATCTAGATCCATATCTTATTACTAATCGTTTGACTCGTCAATATGATGAAGATCCCATAGTAGAAAATTTTATAGAACCACAACCATCTAAACAAATTCATTTAAATAATGGTAATGGAGCAACCATAACTCCAAAGATATTGGAACAGAAAGAGCAGATAAATATCCCTCTCTTCCAAACAGACTGCGAGAATATTACTATACTAATAAATAGGAATATTAAACCTAAAGAAATAATTATAGATGAGAAATTTTTTAGTAATATTTTTCGTTTGAAAGTAATTCCCAAAAATTTTGAGAAACAATTAGAGAAAGAAGAATCTAGACAATCAATCGCTTCATCAATAACTACCTTACTTAATGTTGGTTTAAATCTTTCTAATATCTCAAGTATTTTTCTGAATTTCTGCACTAAGAATAAAGATCTTGTAGCTTCTCTACAGGATCTTGCTCAAAACTCAAACGGTTTCATAACATTGATGAACCATCCTCAATTTCCATTTTCAGTCAATAATATCTCAAGCATGTTATCTGCTAGTAAATCCTTCGCATCAGACACTTTAAGAAATCTGAATGAATTTTTTTATAATCAAACTAATTTAGATATGATAAAACTTACTAAATTTAATGCTAATAATATATCAAGCATATTAAATAAGCATGGACGAAATATTGAAAATATTTTAACGCCAGTATTAGAATTCTTACAAGATGAGGATAATAGAAATAAAATATATAAACATTTCCAGCCTAATAATCTAACGAGTATGATGCAAGGTAAAGAATCTGTAACAATCTTAAATAAACTACTTTCAATTGTAACTAATACAGACTTGATAGAACGATGCAACACAATGGGTTTACCTATCAAGAAGTTCGCTAGCATATTGAATGGAAGTGGAAAAAATATAAACTTGGATTCTCTTATTAAGATAATAGATGCTTTAACGATTTATCTCCCACAGTTAAAGGAACAAGGTTTTTCTAACAATAATGTTTTTAGCATATTAAATGGAGCTGGAAAAAATGTACCAAATATTCTAAAAAATCTGGTAGATTCGCCTCATCTAAAAACATTACTGGGAGATGGTTTCCACTTTACTACAACTAATATCTCTCACATATTAAGTGGAGATGGAAAGAATGCACCAAATATTCTAAAAAATCTGGTAGATTCGCCTGAACTGAAAACATTACTGGGAGATGAGTTCCACTTTACTACAACTAATATCTCTAACATATTAAGTAGAGATGGAAAGAATGCACCCAATACTCTAAAAAATCTGGTAAATTCGCCTGCACTAAAAACATTAGTTCAGGAACTATTTGTAAATCAATCTATAATTTCTGGTGCATTAAGTGGAAATCTAACAAATGCGAAAAAGATTCTAGAACAGTTAATGGTTAATCAAAAGAATGAGTATAAGGAAATGTACTATATAATCGCTCCAAATGCAATGGAAAAAGAAATGAGCATTAAGATAGAAGACATTAAGATAGAAGAAGTAAGCGTTATAGGAGCTGACCAGCACTAGGGTAAGGGCAAGTTTGACCAACTCTTCTATATAAAAACACTCCATTGTGGTTCTTATCTCATCTGATGCGACAAGAACCACAATGAACTATATAGACTACATTAAATATTGTTAGGGCTGAGTTCAATTACGATTAGATTTATTGTCATCTGAGCAAAATCATCCTTAATTTGCAACTGAACGTTTTTTCAACGATGAGATTTTTTTCTTATATTCTTGCTCTGTGGCTAAGTAATTTTGAGCTTCCTGTGAAATTTTTTTGTAAAGATTTCTCTTTTCTTGATTAATTTCTGCTATTTTTTTCCTATAATTCTGCACCTCTTCCCTCACTTCTGCTGGTATTTTTGCAGTATACAGACTAAAATCATCAATAATTTTTTGTAATTCACTATTGTTATTTTCACTAACGCTAGTTTGCTCGACTTTTTTTACGTTTTCTATAGATTCTGTACTTGCAAAACTATTTGAACTTAATAATAATATTCCGATGACGGTATTAATTAATTTACGTTTTATTATCATCATAATTCCTTAAAATAAATGTTTAATATCAATATAACCTTTGTCTCAATCAAAAGTTGCATTGATATTAAACGCAATATCATTTATTTTCAATAGTTTTTTCTATATTTACTATAATAATAGGTGATTTATTTATTTCATGCTTCAATAATTTACGAATAGTAGATTTTACCTTATTCTCAATCTGTTCAATTACCACACCACCTTTCGATGATTTTTTTTGAAGCATTACGACCTCAGTAATATCATTTCTGATTATATTAATTAACTGAGCATCATCATCGGAATCAAGAAGCCCTGGCATAGATAGAATAGGTTTGCTTACTAGATCGCCATTTTTATTTATTACCAATGAAGCGACCACTATACCATCATCACGCATACGCCTCCGGGTTTTAAAAATCGAAGATTCAGCTGGCAATAAATAATTACCATCAACGGCCAAGTACCCATGTGGAATTTTAGCTAAAATACGAGGATTATGCGGATCAAGCAATAATACACTACCATTTTCTACTTCAACAGAGTGTTTTATACCATTTTTGCGAGCTAATTTCGCATGTTCATGTATATGTACTGGCTCACCATGCACTGGCACACAAATTTTTGGTCTTACTAGACGGTACATATGCTTTAGTTCTTCAATTGATGGATGCCCAGAAACATGCACAAAATGATCCCTTTCTGTGATTACCTCGATTCCTAATTTGACAAAAATATTAAACATACGAAAAATTTTCTTATCATTGCCTGGAATAATTTTTGAAGAAAATATCACTGTATCTTTGGGAGAAAGCTTTATACTATGATGGCTATTATTCGCCATTTTGGCTGTGGCCGCTAATGCCTCACCTTGGCAACCAGTAGCAATAATTAAAAGTTCTTCTTTTTTAAACCTTGCTACATCTCGCTCATCAATTAGCGGAGCAATATCTTTCATATAACCACTCTCTTGGGCAGCAAGTAATATACGGTGCAAACTTCGACCAGTTAAAACTACTTTTCTTCCAGCTTTTTGTCCTGCATGAATTAAAGTATCAAGGCGAGCTAAATTTGAAGCAAAAGTTGTCACCACGACCAATTGTGGGCGACCTGCTATAATATCTACCAAACTTTTACGTACTTCTCCTTCTGAACCTGAAGAGCCCTCGTTAAATACATTAGTTGAGTCGCACACTAAAGCTAAAACTCCTTCATCACCGTATGATCTTAATAATTCTTCATCAGCTTTTTCGCCAAGTATAGGGTCATTATCAAACTTCCAATCTCCTGTATGAAGAATATTACCCGCTTCTGTTCGAATCATTATTGCTTGCATTTCTGGAGCAGAATGGGTCAATGGTAACATTTCTAACTGGAATGGATCAAGATTAATTTTAGCAGAAGGTCTAACTTCATGGATTTTTATATCTTTAGCAAAATCATATTCTGCTAGCCTTAATTTTAAAAAATTCGCAGTAAAGGTGGTAGCGTATATTGGGCATTGTAAGCTAGTCCACAAATATTGTACTGCTCCTAAGTGATCTTCATGGGCGTGAGTTAATACCAAACCTAGTAAATCTTTTTTATGTTGTTCGATAAAACTAATATCGGCAATTACCATATCAACGCCAGGCAAATAGTCATCAGCAAAGCCACTGCCACAGTCAATCATCAACCACTTTCCATTATAATGGTAAAGATTTACATTGATACCTATTTCATTTGCCCCACCTAGTGGCAAAAATATTAAATCGTTTTTATGATTTTTGATGTTGAATAGCATATAAACTTATTGTATAATCGTTAAGTATATATCTTATAACTTATTCTTGGCTATCAGTCTATGATTAATAATCGACTAGTTTATAATAGCACAATCATTTCTTTTATATTATTACTATTAGTTACCTTCATCCCTGCTATGGATATAGATTTTTCAAAATTATTTTATGATAGTGAAAATGGCTTTATTTACCGTAACAACATTATTGTTAAATTATTTTTTGTAATTATTCCTATATTGACTAAAATACTATTATTAATAACTTCGGTATATTTGTTATACTTAATAATTAAGTATAAATCTTTCAGTAAAATAATTCTTTCTTGGAGTTTTTATCTCATTATAGCTACAGCAATAGGTCCAGGATTACTGGTTAATTCTATATTAAAAGAAAACTTTGGTAGAGCACGCCCTATCCAAATTGTAAATTTCAATGGTGCAAAGAATTTTACTAGAGCTTTCTCCATCACTAATGAATGTGTGCATAATTGCTCATTTTCATCAGGGCATGCGGCTATGGGCTATAGCTTCACTAGTTTTGCCTATATTTTTCCTTACATATTTTTCACTAGAATTTACAGCGTAGCACTATGTTTCGGTTCACTAGTCGGATTAAGTCGTATATTAATGGGGGGACATTTTTTGAGTGACGTACTTGCTTCTTGCTTTATTATATTAATAGTTAATCATCTAGTATATTTGTGCTGGAAAAAACTTGGAATTTTGATATTAGACAAAGAATAAATATATGAAGAACTACTCCAATACTAATTTTAGTTTTGATAAGATAGCTATTATTTATAATAAATCGGCTAAATCACTAGATTTAGTTGAGAAACTAAAAAGATTTTATCAATTTTGTGAAATAGAGCATGCGGAAGTAATTGTTGTCGTTGGAGGAGACGGTGCATTGCTCCATGCTATACATAACTATATGTATTTAGAAATTCCATTTTATGGTATTAGTTCTGGCAATATTGGATTTTTAATGAACTCAGTTATTATTGAAAAATTCATAGAGAATTTGCATGATTCTATAATTTCATATTTACATCCATTAAAAATGCAAGCATTAGATGTACACGATAATATTCATGAAGCTTTAGCTATTAATGAGGTGTCAATATTTCGTAAAACTAATCAAGCCGCAAAATTTAAAATCGAAATTAATGGAGTAGAACGTATGAGTGAGCTTGTAGCAGATGGGGCGATGGTTTCAACTCCAGCAGGTAGTAGTGCATATAATTTGTCTGCTGGTGGTCCAATTCTTCCACTTGAATCGAACATATTATGTCTAACTCCTATCGCCCCATTTCGCCCAAGACGTTGGCATGGTGCATTATTACCGTTATCTACTAATGTAAAATTTGAAATTTTAGAATATGCTAAAAGACCAGTAAATGCTACAGCTGATTTTCAGGAATTTTGTAATATTAAATCAGTATCTATTAATTCTGTACGAACCAAGATCATCAAGATATTGTTTGATAAAAAAAATAGCCTAGAAAATCGCATTACCAAAGAACAATTTAATAGATGAATGTAGTTAATTCAGATAAATCAAAGATATTATAAATCTAACTTTAAAGGAGTAGTAACTTGCATATATGAACATTAATGTAGAAATTATCCGTAATCACCCAGGCTGGAAAAGTCACAAATTATTAAATAAACGATTAATGAAAAAAATTATTGCTAATATACTAAATAGGTATAAAAATTTTCGGAAAATTGAAAATTTTGAAATATCGATTTTATTAACTGATAATAATCAAATGTTAAATTTAAATAGCCAGTTTTGTAATAAAGAAAAAGTCACGAATGTGTTATCATTTCCTGATAAAGAGATAGATTTTCGGCATTTACTTGAATTTACCTCGGATTTAGATTATATGTATTTGGGGGATGTAGCTTTTGGATATGAAATAATTCAAAGCGAAGCTATAAGTCATAATAAAAGCTTTGAAAATCATTTTTCACACCTCTTGGTGCATAGTATTTTACATTTGTTGGGTTTTAATCACCAGCATGATGAGGAAGCAAATATTATGGAAAATTTAGAAATAGATATATTAAAAGATTTTGCTATAGCCTCTCCTTATTAACTAAATAAAGACATTTATGCCTAGATCTTCAAAACAAGAAGACTCTCTCAAGATTGATTATAAAAAATTAATCGTTAAAAATAACGCTTCATCTTTTACTTTTAAACGTTTCTTTTCATGGTTATTTTATAAAGCAAAAACAGGGGATAATTTTCTTGATGTAATTAAAAAATTAAAAATTAACAGTAAAAAAATGCCCCTAGAAGAAAAAAAGATTTTTATAAATCTTTTGAAATTTGGTCATAAAACTGTAGAGGACGTCATGATTCCTAGATCTGACATTAAGGCGGTAAAATTAACTACGAGTTTTGAGGAGCTAAGACGAATTCTCACAAGCAGAATACCGCATAGTAGGATATTAGTTTATGACGAAACGCTAGATAATATAATTGGTTTTATTCATATCAAAGATTTATTCCAATTTCTTGATGCGCAACAAAATTTTAAGATAAAAAAAATAATTCGCAAGCCATTAATTTCAGCACCTTCCATGAAATTAATAGATTTATTAGCAAAAATGCGGAGAGACCGAGTACAAATTTCAATAATTGTTGACGAGTATGGCGGAACGGACGGTATTGTAACTATCGAAGATATTGTGGAAGAGATAGTAGGAAGAATGGATGATGAACATGATAAAAAATCTGATAATGATCATTTTAGAATTGTCAATAATAGTACAATTCTATCAAATGCTCGCGTAAAAGTCGAAGATCTCGAATTAGCACTTGGTATAAAATTAAAAAAAGAAAGTGACGAATTTGAGACAATTGGTGGACTTGTTTTGGCAAAGATAGGTGATATACCTTCTGTCGGTACTAAAATTGATTTTGAAGGAAAAATTGAGATTGAAGTAATCGATACCAATCCGAGGTTTCTTAAACAACTTAAGCTTAGCTTAAAGAATGGGGCAAATTTGCCTAGTATTATATTATGATTATTACTACTAATTTAGCCATGAATTATGGTGCAAAAATATTATTTACCGACGTAAATATCCACATCAAGAAGGGTAATAGGTATGGGCTTGTTGGAGCAAACGGTGCAGGAAAATCTACTTTCTTTAAAGTTCTGATTAAAGAAGAAGAGGCAGCAATTGGTGAAGTTAGTATAATTAAAAATGCTCGTATTGGTTGCTTGAAACAAGATCAATTTCTTTATGAAAATACCTCAATTATTAACACTGTCATTGCTGGCAGAAGTGAATTATGGAAGGCGTTGCAAGAAAAAGAGCAATTGCTTGAAAAAGATGAGTGCGATGAAGAAGATGGCTACCGTCTAGGTGAATTAGAACAAATTATTGCTGATAATGACGGTTATATATCGGAAGTATTCGCAACCGAATTATTAATAGGGTTAGGCATTAAAGAAAATTATCATTATCAGCCTCTATCTGTTTTATCTGGTGGTTATAAACTTAGAGTATTATTGGCTCAAAGCTTATTTAATAATCCAGATATATTATTGCTAGATGAACCAACAAACCATTTAGATATAGTTTCAATTTATTGGTTAGAAAATTACTTAAAACAAAAATTTAAAGGTGCTTTAGTATTTATTTCGCACGATTTAACTTTTCTCAATAATGTTTCTAGTCATATTCTTGATATAGATTATGGTAATATTAAAATATATACTGGTAATTATGATGTTTTTGTACGAGAAAAACAGCTGGTTTCTGAACAAAAACTAAGTGACATCAATCATTTAGAGAAGAAAATTGCTACTATGCAGGTTTTTGTGGATAAATTCCGTGCCTCAAGCAGATCAAAGCAGTGTGCGTCTAGGGAAAAACAAATAGAAAAAATAGAGTTACCTGACATCCAAAAAAGTTCACGTGTGAGTCCATATTTTAATTTTCGGCAAAAAAGACCATCAGGTAAGTTGGTATTAAAAATTGATAATATTGCCAAAAGTTATGAAGATAAAAAAATACTAAATAAAGTAAATTTCACCGTATCAAGGGGAGAAAAAATTATTATTATTGGTTCTAATGGCGTTGGTAAATCTACTTTGTTAAAAATTCTCCTAGGTAAAGTAATAGCTGATAATGGCAATTATGAATGGGGTTATGAATCTCAAATTTCTTATTTTGCCCAAGATCATCATGAATTATTAAATGAAAATATGAGTGTTATTGAGTGGCTGTCTCGCCAATCTCCTACGGAAAATGATAATTCAATTCGTAGTACATTAGGTCAAGTATTATTCCGTAAAGATGAAGCAAATAAGAATATTTTAAATTTGAGTGGGGGAGAAGGAGCCCGTTTATTATTGGCAAAAATTATCTTAGAAGAAGGTAATATACTAGTGTTAGATGAGCCAACTAATCACTTAGACATTGAATCTAAAGATACTCTAAAAAAAGCTTTAACCAGTTATGAAGGCACCTTAATATTGGTGACTCATGATAGAGACTTTGCCAGTAGTATAGCCACAAGGATTATTGCTTTATCTCATAATTCCATTATTGATTTTCACGGTAAATATCAAGAATATCTCAACAAATATGGTAATGATTATTTAGATAAAAGCTGGGTGCTTGCAAATAAGTAATAAAACAATAATATTTTAATAAATATTGTTTTGTTGTCTTGTAAGCAAGCAATTTATTATGTACCATAAGTTTATGTGCTTATTTTTAATTAAATTTTAGGTAGATTATGTGGATTTACGGTGTAGAGTATAAACAAAACGATACTAAACAAGCGATAGAAATCTTAAAGGATGTGAACTCAAACTTTCCGAATTATGTAAATAGCTATTCACCAACTCAAGCCATGGTGGCGGAAAGTGAGAAGGTAATAGATAGATTGAACCCAGAAATACAGCATCTACCTGATGAAAAAGTGATAGATATATTAGAGCGAACCCATAGAGAACTGAATGTACGAGAAGGAGAGAAGGAAAAAATTTATACTCCACAACTATTTCAAACCATCAATATCTCAAGGTTTCAAGGAATTAAGTTTTAGCTTTAATTTATTAAAATCAAAGATTATTTTAATAATAGCTCCGCCGTTTAAGTTATTTGTTAATTCTAATGTTGCACAATGATCCTGTGCTATTTTTTTAATAATAGCAAGCCCCAAACCTGTACCTGTGGCTTTAGTTGTTACGTAAGCTTCCATGGCTTTATCAATTAAATTAACTGGAAAACCCACGCCGTTGTCAATGACTGTTATAATAATATCTTCATTAAGCTCACTAATAGAAACAATGATAGAGCCACTTTGAGATTCAGTACTTGCTATAGATTCTTCGGAATTTTTTAATAAATTAACCATGATCTGATTTATTTGAGTTATATCACAGATAAAATCAATATTTGGGGTAGTCGATTCAAATTTATATAATATTTTATCATTAATTAGTTTTCGTGATTCCACTATATTTTTGACAGTAATTACTAAATCACAAGATACAAAAACTGGAGCTGGGAGCTTAGCAAAATTAACAAACTCTGCTACAATTTTTTTAATATCATCCGTATGACGCATAATCATTTGTATATATTTATTAAACTCTGCTTTATCCTCAACTTGGTTGCCGAATTTTCTCAGCAATCTTTCAGAAGCAAGGTAGATAGGGGTCAGAGGATTTTTAATTTCATGTGCTACTTTTCGTGCCACATCCGACCAAGCAAGAGCTCTCTGCGCTACAACTAAATCTCTTTGTTGACACTCAATTTGTTTTACCATCCTGTTAAAAGCGTACGATAAAACACTTATTTCATCTTCATTGACAAATTTTTCTGGTACTTGAATAGTTAAATCACCCGATTTTACCTTTTCTGTAGCTAATACTAATTTTTTTATAGGGTTTACTATTTTGGCAGCAAAAATTATTCCCCAACTTATTGTAGCGAACATCAGCAATATGGTAAGAAAAATAAAAATCATAGCAAATTTAATCTGCATATCAGAAGTATTTTTCTTAAGACGATAATATTCCTCTGCCGCACCATTAGTTTTATCAATATGATCAATAATTTTATTATCAATTAATCTCCCTACCAATAAATATATATCATTATGCTCCTTAAGCTTTATTAGCATACGAATTTTTGTTGGATCAGAGTTGATTGCAACTATTTCTCCTAAATCAGCTTTTTGCATTAAATGATTTGGAATGTTAGCTAATGAGATAGCAAAGCTTAGAAAACTATTAGCAATAACTGTGTTAGTAGGTCTATGTAAAACTAATGCCTCATCAAGGGAGCGCATTTCTGCTTCAGCATTTAGTGCCTTATTAAACAAATCAGGCTTATGTATTAAATCATAATACATATCACTTAAATCATCCGCAACCGATATAGCAGTCTCCCGCAATTGCAATTTATGCTCGTTAATATAGGATTCCGCTACGATTATTGATTGATCCAGCACTGCTGAAATTTTCTTATCAAACCACGATTGGATACCGAAGTTAAAAAAATATGCTGAAAATACTGATACAATAATTGTTGGAATTGCCGCAACTAAACCAAATGCAATAATAATACGATTTTGTAATTTTGAAACTTTATTAGCCTCTTCTTTGTAGATAAAACGCTGTAAAAATTTACGAACCAATAAGACACTACAAAAGAAAAAAATAACAATATCGAATAAGATAAATCCTATCACTCTGCTAGGATCTGGAGTAAAAGATTTTGACTCAATCGAGATCATATAATAAGTCGAGCCAATTAATATTATTGCCACAATCATTAAAATAAATAATGAATTGCGACTATTAAAATATTTGTTAAGAAGATGATAGTAATAATTAGACATTTTGTTGTTCAAAATAATAAGTTAATAATATTTCAACCAAGCCACTCATACTCAATCAATATCGCATCAAGTAAAGTGGCTGGATTATTTGGGTTTTGAATTTTAATTTCTTTGATACTTGTTTTTTGACATGCAATACATTATTTTATAACGAAGAACTATAAGGAAGTGATTTTATATAATTTTCCATAAAATCCCAGTCAGGTAAACCTTTATCAGTTGTTGGTAGTTGAATTTTATCTTGTATAAATTTATTTTTAAAAGCTTTTCTACCAAATGAATACTTATATTTATTTTGTTTTATAATTGTAGCTATAAACAAACCCGTGAATTTATTTAGTTGTGGATGTTTGAATATGCTAACTTCATCACTTGTAGTAAATACCCCATCTATATAGTCAGCGTCACCAAAGGTCGAATATATTATAGAATTCTTTTCTATAAATAAAGGATTTGAAATTTTATCGGTACAGCCATTGTCATATTCCGAAGCCGAAAAATATAATACCTCTCCTTCTATTCTATTTTCTTGAATATGCCTTTTTCCTCTTGTTATTTCAAAAATGCCATTATGCTGTTTATCATAACAAAAGCTACCCCATTGATTATGGTATAAATCATATTTTTTGTCTTGGTTAAAACTACTATCATTAATAATTTTTAATTTATTTGATAAAAATTCAAAAGATAGATAGGATTTTATAGAATTTACAAAATCTTCGTTAGTTAAATCTTTATAATTTGTTTCTAAATAAGCTTCAACACACCATTCATTTTTTGCTTTAATATTTTTTACAATACTTAGTCCTGCAACGCTTTCTTTATTGGTATAGTGTTCTAACCAAGATTCTTTTATGACTTTCCATTTATTATTTTTATCAACTCTTCCGCTATTTTTTTGTTTAATGAACCCATCATCTTTGAAATACCCAAAAAAAGTTTTTTTATTTTGAGGATGCGGAGCATGTGCTTTAAAGACTAATATACATGTATTTACACCGAGTGGATGAAATAAATCTTTTGGCATGGAAAAAACCGCTTCTAAACTATGTTTTGCTAATAATCTTTCTTTAACTTGAGTTACATACTTATTCTCGGAGACTACAGTAGACATCTGACAAATAGCAACACAAATACCATCTTTATTTAAACATTCTAAAGTATTTTCTATAAATTCTAATTGCTCATCAGAATTTCCATCATAATATGGAGGATTTAAAAAACCTTTTGTTGGTTTTTGTGCTTTTATTATACTTTTATTCTTTTCATCAAAACAACTTCCATGCAAAATATGACTTTTCCCATCCCCTCTCATCATCATGTTAGAGCAAGCATGAGAAAACATATCGGATCTTTTTTCAATACCTATTAATTGACTAGATTTAATTATTTTATGTTTATCTGTATTATTACCCGCTTTTTTCAGCATATGATTCATTGCGGACACTAAAAAGCCAGCAGTTCCACAACAAGGGTCAAAAACAATATCATCAACACTTAAATCAGCGACATCACAAAAAAAATCTGTAATATGAGAAGGAGTTAAAACAAGTCCCGTTTTTTTATCACTTCCTGCATATCTTATAAATTGCGTATAAAACTTACCTAATACGTCAAATTGACTTTCATGTATATTTGGTAATATATCTTGATTAATAGATAAAATAAAATCTCGTAAAATCGTGTTTATTTCATCTTTTTTTGTCTTTTTATTTAGAATCGTATTAGAATTAAAATCTTTATTATTTTTAAATTTTGAATATTCAGATATTATAATTTCTATTTTTTCCAAATCTAAACCATTCTGCTCTAATACACTTGAGCAAGCACGTAACAATGCTTCGATTAATTGTGTATTAGATTCATAATCTTTATAACTGTTCAAAAAAGGTTTGTGCTGTAAAGCAGTCAAAACGGCACTGATTAAAGTACATCTTTCAATTTCAGGTATAGAATAATTATGTAAAAACTTATTATATTCTACTGCTCTCTTAATAAGTTCTTCTTCCGCAAATGGCTTAGATTCATCTTCAATAATATTTTGAATTTCCACGTATTTTAGAAAAATTTTGTCTTGTATATCTTTATAAATATAATGTTGTTTTAACCATAAAAATGTTGATATTTTTATTTCCATTTCGCTTTGTCCGCTAACGGCAATAGCTGTTACATTAAAAGAATTCTTTAAATATGAAGAATATAATAAAACTCCATCTACAGCATAATCTTTATATTGCTTTCTGTCTTTACTTTCATGTTTAGAAGTATCCGCTTTGCATTCAACGATAATTAAATCATCTGTATTGTTTTTAAAAGATATAATAAACTCAGGACGTCCTATGCCATAACCGATTTTTGAGGCAGTTTTTAATAATTTGTGTATTTTAGGATTAGTTGAAGACTGTTCTTCTACTATAATATTTTCATCATTATAATAACCTCTTTCTCTTAATAGATTCCTTACTATATTTTCAGTTACTCTTTCATTTTTCATAAAAACCCCTCTTTATCAATAAATCAAACATGCTGTTATTATATCTAAAATAGAACTCTTCAACATTAAAATAAATAATTCATAATTTGCTTGGCTATTTTTTCGGCTAAATTCACTGGCACAGCATTCCCAACCATTTTATAACCATCTAAAACATTATTATAATAAAATATAAAATCATCTGGAAAAGTCTGTATTCTAGCACATTCACGAACTGATAATCTTCGATATAAATTTTCTCTTCCTATCTTAAAGATACGTTTATTTTGTTCAACCAATTCCATTTTAGGAGCCTTAGGATGAATTGGAGCATGCCTCCCTCCAGCCTGAATGGTAAAAGATTGTTCATGCCAACTTCTCACTCGATTTCTCGACATAAATATTGTTGAAAAACTAGAATCATAATATTCGTGATTAAAATTACTTAATTGGTTTCTATTATATATTTTAGCATTATCTTTTAAGTCAAAAATTGTCTCTTCGATGGTAACATGCTTAGTCACTTCTTGAGGAAAATGAAAATCAATATTTTGTAAAAAACCAACTATAAAAACTCTTTTCCTATCTTGAGGCACGTTATAATCTTTATCATTTACCAGTTTATATTTCACATTATAACCTAATTCTTTAAAACTTTGCAAAATTAAGTCAAAAGATTCTTTATGTTTAGAATGTAAAATGCCTGATACACTTTCGGCAAGAAAAAATAAAGGTTTTTTATCTTTTATAATTCTTATATATTCAAAAAATAGTTTACCTCTTGGATCATTTACGCCACGCAAACACCCAGCTTCACTCCAACTTTGACAAGGTGGCCCTCCTATAATGCCTATGGCATTGGGGATTTCGTCGTTTTTTATCTGCCTTATATCTCGTTTATCTAATATGACATAGGAAAATTATTGGCAAAAGTTGACCAAATTGTCCTATCATATTCATTAGCATAGATGGTGTTGAAACCAGCTTTTTTAAAGCCTAAATCAAGCCATCCAGCTCCAGAAAAAAGTGATATAATATTATTTTGCATACTTATTTTCCAATTTTAGTCTACATAACTATACCTATTTTTCACTAATTCTATGCAATATCTACCATCGGAACTATAAGATAGTTTAAGGGAAAAATTATAGTTTACTTAGAGGTAAGACACAATACTTTAAATAACGATCCCATATTATCAGAGGATATTAGCCTATCTACTTGTCTTGCTATTATATCTGCTTCTATAGGGGGTAATTTATTTTGTAATGTTTGACTTCTGAGTAAGATACCATTATCAATTAAAAAGTTCTGTTGAGTCTGTACCTCACCAGTTTTTAACCCTATATTTTTTGCAACTGTTTTTAATGCATGGAAATCAACATGAGCTGATAAGTCGGCTTCTCCCAAGGTTTCTAGTAATGGATGATATTGATGATTTTTGATTGCTTGCAAGGTTGGGTTGTATTGATTACGTCTTCTGTTTAATGGATCTATATCATACCCATAATCAATCACTAAGCCACTACCTCCGCATTGTAGTAAATGTGTACTAATGGCTCTAATGAGTTCCAAAGATTTATAAGATTCTTCTATTATCGCCCCATTATAAGCATTAGGATGAGCTTGTTGTAAATAATCTTGTAGATTATTATTAATTCCTATCTTATTAAATTTTATTTGATCATCATTTGGATCAATAATCAATGTGGATTCGTACCAAATATCCTGATTTTTAATATATTGTTTAATCGGCATAGCATCAAAAAATTCATTTGCTATTATAATTGAAGGTAATTCACTCATTGATTCGATCGAGCTATGATGTTCAATACTTAAATTATAGGATTTGAGATTAGAGGTTTGTTTGCTTCTAAAGTGAGTATTAATCTCAATCAATTGTATATTAAGAGAATTATAAAATTCTGGGACTAATTTTGCAACCTTCAACAAATCCTTCATTAACGTTCCTTGACCAGGTCCTAATTCCACTAAATTAATTTTTGGAGGACTGCCAATTTTATACCACTGATCGATCACCCATAAACCAATAATTTCACCAAAAAGCTGAGAAATTTCTGGAGCCGTAGTAAAATCACCTAACAAGCCTAATTTATCTTGCTTTTGATAATAGGAGCTAGGATTCGTTGACAATACTTGAAGCATCATGTCATCGATCTTAATATTACCATTACGTGCAATAATTTTTCTTATTTCGGAATCGACTGGCACTTTACCCTTATCATTAAATAAATTCCTAATATTAGCATGGGGAGTGATAAAATTTGCCCCATAGTGAGATTATTAAAAATAAAACCGATGTGAAAATCAGGCTCACGGCATATTTCTATAATACTACGAAAAGAAGAATAAAATATCAGAAATATAGCAGAATTTAAACCATGAATTTTTATAGTTTTATATTTAAAAGTGCAGTAAGCTAGAAGCAAAAATAATACTAGACCCTCGAAAAATGCCTCATATAATTGGCTTGGATGTCTTATTTGCATATCACTATTTGGGAAAATAACTCCCCATGGTAATTGCGTTACCCTACCATATAACTCGCCATTAATAAAATTTGCTATTCTTCCTAATAGTAAGCCAATAGGAGCCACGGTAGATAATATATCAGCAAGTAGTAGAAAATTAATTGTATATTTACGACAGAAAATATAACTAGATACAGCCAACCCAACCAATCCTCCGTGAAATGACATACCTCCCTCATATGTTTTGACTATGCTAATAGGATCAGAAAAATATTTTACTGGATCATATAGTAATACGTAGCCTAATCTACCCCCTATTATTATGCCAATAATAGCCCAACTAATGAACTTTTCTAAAACTATTGGTGTAAGATTACTATCAAATTTTTTTATAATTTTGTTAGCATAAAACCAACCAATCATTATGCCAAAAACATAAGCTAAGGAGTACCAATGAACGGCAAAAGATCCTATAGAAAAAATAACAGGATCTATATTTGGAAAAATCATAATAGTTAGGATTTATATTGTATTTTAAAAATTACAGTACTGAGAATACATAATATCTTAACTGAATTTAGAGATAAATGCAAATTCAACAATTCTGATCATAATTCTTCTCCTTTATCAATTGATTCTATCCCATAAAGAGATATCATACGTTCAAGCACTCTTCCTACGGTGGGGGCTGCAGTCCAGCCAGCAGTAGCAAAACCAAAAGATTCTTTAGTACCCTTAGGCTCATCAAACATTATATAAATAACATATTGTGGATCAGACGTAGGAAATAACCCTAGAAATGATGACATTCTATTATTTTTAAGATATTTTCTCTTACCATTTCCCTCAGCAGATAATTTTTCAACAGTCCCAGTTTTCCCCCCAACTAGGTAACCTTTAACTTCAGCTTTACGCCCAGTTCCTTCTTTTACTACTAAACGGAATAATTGCCCCATTTGTTTAGAAGTGTTTTCACTAAAAATACGTACGCCAGCATTAGGATTATTATTTTGTCCTTTGATAAGAGTTAAATTATACAATATTCCTCCATTTGTCGCTGGTAGCACTGCCTGAACAAAGTGTAAGGGGCTAATTGACATACTATAGCCATATGCCATAGTAGCCGTGGTAAGATCGTTCCATCTCTTATCAGATGGAAATAGAGGGACTCCCCTCTCTGGCAACTCAATCTTGAGCTGATCTAGTAATCCTAACTGTTTTAGGTATTTTTTGAAATTATTTTTACCAATCTCAAAAATAATTTGACTAACGCCAATATTCGAAGAATGTAGAAAAATTTCTGAAATACTGTGCCATCCCTGTCTTGGGTGATAATCTTTTATATTTTTATTTCCTACCTTCATATAGGTAATGTCATATGCGTCATTCATTTCTATAGAATTAGTATCAAAAGCTACGGCCATAGTTAGAATCTTAAAGACAGATCCCATCTCATAAACACCAAGACTTGCTCTATTAAATAATTCTTCTGTTTTAGCCATACTTGGATAATGTGGATCGAAATCAGGTTTACTGACTAACGCTAGAATTTCACCATTATGCGAATTAATAATAATTCCCACTGCACCTATTGCACTGAATTCTTTCAACGTCTTGTCTATTTCTTCATTTAAAATATTTTGCAATCTAACGTCGATAGATAGTTCAAGAGATTTTTTTACCTGATCTAACTGACTAAGCTCTGGATCTGAGTTAGTCAAAAACTTATCAAAGGCTCTTTCTAACCCAGCAAGACCTACTAAATCTCTACCCACATATCCTATAACATGTGAGAGTAAATTAGAAAACGTATAAACTCTCTTTTGCTCTTGTTCAAAAGCAAAGCCTGGCAGTCCTAGATTAGAAACAGCTTCCTGTTCTTTTGGTAATAAATCTCTTTTCACCCATACAAAAGTTTTGTTACTTTTTAACTCCTCTAATAGTTTTACTTTGTCAATATCTACTAATATCTTTGATAATGTTTCTAAGCATTGTGATGGATTAATTACTTTTTGCGGATTAGCAAACAAAGAAGAGGAAGGTAAATTTACTGCTAATAAATTACCGTTACGATCGACTATTTCTTTCCTAAAATTACTACCAGATGCGTGGTATGAGCTTTTTTTAACATTAATATTTGTTGCTACAGTTAATAAGCGATAAGATAAACCGCAAAAAGACAATATAAAACCAAAACTGACTACCAACAACCTAATTTTAATATTATCACTGTAAACATTCCAACAAATCATGCTAGAAAAAAAATTCTTTATCTTCGTAAAGATGATGAATATTAACAACATTCTATCCTTATTCATTTAATCTACTTTTCCATTTGAAATAGTCTTGATATATTTGTTATTAGTGATGGTTTTGTAGCGCCACTTAACAGCAGTTTTAGTGAAATAAGAACTAGTTGTTTCATTAGATTTTGCGTATTTTTTTCTATCGAATGATAAGGGGTTACTAGTCATTTGTCCGATCTTGATAGTATCTAATTCCAAATAAAGTGCAGATAGTTTTTTTAGTCTATTTGGTGAAGTGAGATATGCTTGCTCCGCCTTTAAAAGATGAATCGTATTGTTCTCATGAGCCAGTTGTTTTACAACCGCACTAAGCTGATAATTAGTATTTGTGACTTTGTCTTTTATGCTAAATAAACCATAAATAGAAAGAGCTATAGTACCAATAAATAAGTAGCTAAATATTCTAACTAGCATACATGTTACCTATTCTAACTATCATACATGTTACCTATTTTTTGTCCTGCCCTTAACTTTGCAGATCTTGCTCTTGGATTTTTTCTGATTTCTTCCAAGGATGAACATATCGGTTTTTTCGTAAGAATTTTAAGCCATTCTGCGACCATTTCTTCTCGTTCTATTTTGACAGCATATTTAGATCTAGCGACCAACTTGGCAGAATGATCTTTAAAAAAATTTTTAACAATACGATCTTCCAAGGAATGAAATGAAACAACTATTATCCTACCATTAGGTGCCAAAATATCCTTACTATTGGCTAGAAATTGTTCTAGTTGACCTAATTCATCATTAATGTGAATACGAAGTGCTTGAAAAGTTTTGGTGGCAGTATCAATCTTACCTTTTTTAAAACCTATACTACTACGAACAATATTTGCTAGCCTTAAAGTATTGGTAATTGGTTCTATATTTCTCTGCTCAACTATTCTTTTAGCAATTCTTCGAGAGAAACGCTCATCACCATATTTATAAATTACATCGGCTATTTCTTCTTCTTTAGCATTATTGATAAAATCTGTTGCACTAGTTCCAGCTGAACTCATTCTCATATCTAGTGGTCCATCATGAGTAAATGAAAACCCCCTATCTCCGCTATCAATTTGCATAGAAGAGACTCCTAAATCCATAACTATACCATCAAATTTCTGATCACCTATTTTCGAAAAACTATTCGCAAAATCTGTTTGAATAAAATCTATCCTACCACAATAATCTTTTGCCAATTGATCAGCATATATTTTAACATTTGGATCACGATCAATTGCCACTACTTGTCCATCGCAAGAATCTAAAATCATCTTGCTGTAACCACCTAAACCAAAAGTACAATCTAAATAAACTCCTCCGCTTCTAGGAAGTAACAATTCTTTAACTTCATGTAACATCACAGGTATGTGCAATAATCCCAACTCTTTCACCATATACTTAAATATTTTTTAATGTTAAACGATTACTATGAGCAATAAGCTTGGCACTGGTCAAATGGACTTCAAAATTTAGTGGTTGCCAAATTTCAAATACCAACCCCTTACCTACAAAACAGGTCTGTTCTGATATTTCAGCATGTTCTATTAAAAATTTAGGTAAAACCACCCTCCCCTCACTATCAAAGGCAAGTTGGATTGATTCACCAAAAATAATTGTTTCAAAAGCATCTCTCTCTCGAGAATAAGGATCCAAAGTTTGAACTATTTTCCCTAATTCCTCAAACCGCTCTATACTACAGGCTTCAATGCACTTATTTCTAAATGATGGATATGCAATGATTCCATTAAAGGACTGTTTAGATACTGCCAATCTATAGTTAGCTGGTACAGAAACCCTGCCCTTCTTATCAAGATTATTTATATATTTTGATAAAAAAATATTCATTAGTGAAATTATTTTTTAATTAAAGTTGCAACTAATCTTGGTTATATTTGGAATAATTTGGGATTACATGGAATTTTCAAAGTATTATATTACATTTACATAGTCAAGCAATTTTAATTCGTCTTATAATAAATTATAAATCTTTATTGATTATCACTTATTTGGCATATACTTAATTTAACTACCAATAGGAATAACTAAATGACTCTCGATAATATTATTGTATTTACCTACCTATTATCAATACTTGTACTTGGTATATATTATAGATCTAGACACATGAGTTTTAAAAATTACTCTAACGTTCAGGAAAATATTAGAAATAGTAAACTAATGCTGGTTGCTACTATTTTTGTCTCATCGGTTGGGGGAGCCACTACTTTTGGCATCGCAGAAAAAGCTTTTTCTGGTGACATCTCTTATACTTACGGACTTATTCTTGCACTACCTATTGATATACTAATAGCTATCTATCTTGTGCCCAAAATAATTGAACATTATGGAGCAGAAACCATAGGTGATATAATGTCAAAATATTATGGAAAAATAGGGCGTTTTATTGCTGGGATAACTTCTGTTATAGTATCAATAGGGTTTGTTGCTGCACAAATCAGTGTTAGCGGATATATTTTTCAATATATCTTAAAAATTAACTATGTGGAGGGAGTAATATTAAGTTATGGAATTGTGATTATTTACACAACTATTGGCGGACTACAATCAATAATGTTTACTAATTTAGCACAATTCTTTGCCATGATTATTGCCATTCCAATTATTGCTATATGTGGTCTGAATAAAATTGGTATGAGTGAATTTATTCGACAACTACCTCATGAAAAAATATATTTCATTTATCAGCATAATTTTGCTATAGAACTATTTATTAATACCATCACCGCTATGCTTGGCTTTTATGCAATGAATTTGTATCCTAGTTTTATTCAAAGGGCTTTGATTAATAAGGATGCTAAAGAAACAAAAAAAGCGATATATATAAAATCAATCATTTATACTATATTTTTAGTCTTCATTACTTTAAATGGTTTAATCGCCTATACTCTATACCCAAATGAGTCCTCCAATCTTGCCCTACCATACTTAATTGATCAAATAGTTCCGTCAGGATTGCAAGGTTTGGTAATAGTTGGACTACTGGCTTCAGTGATGTCTACAGCTGATTCGGATTTAAATATCACCTCCATAGTATTAGTAAAAGATTTATTAAATCCCTTTTTTAAAATAAAAAATCAGCAGAGCTTGTTAGCAATAGCTAGAATTACTAATATTATTATAGGTAGTTTTGCAATATTAATTGCCTTAAGATTTAATAATGTAATTGATTTAGTCGTATTTATAACAGGATTTTGGGGACCAATAATATTAGTGCCTTTAGTGTTTGCCTTTTTCAATATTACCATATCACAAAGAATGATGGTGTTATGTGGATTATGCGGTGCCTTATCTTTCCTTGTTTGGGAGTATTTTTTTGCTCATCAATTAAAACTAAAAGGAGTGTTTGTCGGCACGATAACGAATTTACTAATATTTTGTATTGGATTAATTACTAAACCCACGACTAAAACTCCTTCTAGGAGCGGAAGGAACAATCATGTTGATTAAACAATAATTTGCTAGATTTTATACTTTATACAATTCTCTTGTTTATTTCTTTAATTAAGCTATCTCAAGTTAATTAACGACAATACCTTGACAAGATTGGTATTATAGCGTATAAGTGCTGAAATCTTACTTTTGCAGAGCAATATCAAATCTTCTAGTAATATTCTCAATCATAAAATTAAAAACTATTTAAGTTATTTTACATAATAAGTTTTTTTTTTGTCTTAGGGAAATTTATTATGACTAGTTTACAGTCAAACTCATTTAAAAGCAAATTTAGAATTATATTTTGGCCTGTACATAATTACGAAGTTGGGAAAGTCGTACCTATGTGTTGCCTGATGTTTAGTATTTTATTCAATCAGAACATCTTACGAATTTTAAAAGATAGCATTTTAATTTCAGAAATTAGTGCTGAGGTAGTTAGTTTCACCAAAGTTTATTGCGTCACGCCTTCAGCAGCATTATTTGTCATAATATATGCTAAGATGCTTAATCAATATAGTTTTGAAAAAATTTATTGTTATTTAATTAGTGTATTTGTTGGTTTCTTCATTCTTTTTGCATTCATTATTTATCCTAATGTTCATATTTTTCATATTAGTGCTAATTCACTAGAGCAAATGATTGGAAATTATCCACATTTTAAATGGTACATAGCTTTGGTTGGTAACTGGAGCTACGTGGTATTTTATACATTATCTGAACTTTGGCCTAACATCTTTTACGTATTACTTTTTTGGCAATTTGCAAATGAACTTACAACCACTGAAGAAGCAAAACGATTTTATACTCTTTTTTCATTATTTGGCAATTCTTCCTTAATATTAGTTGGCTTCTTGATGATGAATCTATCATCTGACGATACTATTGCTAAGTATTTTTTTACTGTACATGATAACAAAACCACCCTAGTAAAAATCTCAATAAGCTTGGTTATCATTTTCGCTATCATATCGTGTTTACTAGTAAAATTTATTACCAAAAATGTTTTCACTAATCCAACATTTTATATAAAGGCGAAAAGTGGTCGATCTACCAAAGAGAAAATGGGGTTAATTGAAAGTTTCAGTTACATAGCAAAATCGAAATATCTATGGTTAATGTTGATTTGTTCTGCCGCCTTTGGTCTATCAATGAATTTGGTAGAAGCAGTATGGAAATCAAAAATCAAGGAATTATATCCTACAGTCAATACTTATGCTGAATTCAATAGCCTTTATATTCTTTGGACTGGAGTTGCTATTATGGTTATGACCATAATAGGTAATAACGTCATGCGTAGTCACAGTTGGTTTGTTGCAGCAGTAATTTCGCCAGTTATAATAATGATCAGTGGTATTTTATTTTTTATTTTAATCGTATTCGATTATCAAGTACTATCCTTGCTAGATAGTACTATTTTAATGACTCCCTTAGCTCTTGCAGTATCAGTTGGGGCTATACAAAATATTCTAGCCAAAGGTACTAAATATTCAATTTGGGATACATCAAGAGAAATGCTATATATCCCACTTGATAAAGAGTTGAAAACAAAAGGCAAAGCTGCCGTTGATGTGATTAGCTCAAAAATTGGTAAATCATCAAGTGGGTTAATACAATCTATTATTTTTACACTAATACCAACAGCAACTTTTAGCTCTATTGCTCCACTTTTGATGGTTATCTTTACCTTTGTTTGTATTGCTTGGATTTATGCTGTAAGAAAAATATACTTTGAATATAAAAAGATCGTCTAACCATATTGTCGGTTAACTCAGTGAACATTGCAGTATCTGGGAACGGCTTAGATAATAGTTGAAAGATAAAAATTATACTTCTCTTACACAACCAATTTTTACAGTCAGATGGTGCCACTAGTAGGAATTGAACCTACGACCTCATCATTACCAATGATGTGCTCTACCCCTGAGCTATAGCGGCTTTATAAAAATAAACCACTGTGAATTATTTTTCACAATTCATTTCAAAAGAACCGTAGGTTCTGTGGTAACTAATTCATTAGACCTTTTTGACATATATTGCCTTATTGGTCAAGTAAAAATTGAAAAAAACACATTATTTTACACTTAAATCTTATTATATGACAAAATATACTTGATATCTGTAGTAAATTAAGCTAAGTTTTCACTGATAAAAAATAAATTTAAAACAATAATGGTGATAATACTAAAATTTTTTCTATTTTCTGCTATGCTTTTGCATTTACTATCATGCACTCCTGGTGCTCCATATGAAATTAAAAGCCCTTGTGTGTCAACTGAATCAGACGATATATCTAATGATATAAATCCTTGTGTTCGCAGGTCAATTAACTCACAATTTGGTATAACTTAAAATTTAATCTTAGTGAACTTATATTTTAAAATAGGTAAACCCTAAATCGTGGACATAATAAATAGGCTTTTTCACTATATTTTAGATTATATCCTGCCACCAAGATGTTTGTCTTGCATAGAAATGACCGAAACTCGAGAGGATTTTTGTTCAAATTGCTGGAAAAAATTAGAATTTATCACAAAACCTTATTGTATTATTTGTGGCCTTAGGTTGCAACTATCAGTTTTGAACAATCTATGTTGTGGCAAGTGTTTTCAAAAAAAACCTCATTACGATCTTTCCCGTAGTTTGATTAAATTTACTGATCATAGCAAAAAAATAATTCATGCTTTCAAATATCAAGATAAAACTATCCTCGCCAAAACCTTTGCTAAGTTACTTTGTAAATATTATCAAGGTGAAGTGCATGACATCGATTTCATTATCCCTGTTCCAATGAATAGATTCAAAAGATTATTCAGGATGTATAACCCTGCTATGATTATGGCTATAGAAATTGCTAGCATCCTCAAAAAACCGACCTTTCCTGATGTGTTAATTAAATCAAAATGGTCTAAATCCCAAACTTATTTATCAAAAGTACAACGAGAAAGTAACCTGTCAAATAGCTTAAAGTTTAATGATAAATATCAAATTATAGGTAAAAAAATATTACTAATAGACGATGTATTAACCACGGGAGCTACGATTAACAAATGTGCTAAAATCTTAAAACTAGCTGGCGCTAAGTCTGTTTATGTTATGACAATCGCTATGACTTAGCGATATATATTACTAATCTTGAATAAATATATTAATTGAAAGCTAAACGATGACTAATAATATTTCTTCTTTCGCAACAGGGCTGATAAAACTATTAAAACTTTTTTCTACTTCAATCTGTATATTTTTCAATATCTCCTTGGCAAGGGTTTCATTAGTACTTTCGACCATCAATCTTATAATAGGTTCGGTGCCAGATTTACGTAATATAATTCTAGCCTCTTTAGCATAACGCTCTTGGTATAATTTCATAATATTTTCTACCTTATCTTGGCACAAAAGATTTTTTCCATAATATTTATGATCGTAATGTATATTGGTTGTGAATTGAGGAATATTTTGATATTTATTGAGTAGCTTACTAATTGGAATATTTTGAGCAATTTTATACATTGCCAACACTTGAAGAGCAGCCTTAATCCCATCACCAGTGCCTTGATCTGAACCGATAATTATATGACCTGATTGCTCACCACCTAAATTACATCCAAGCTCACGCATTTTTTGTACGACATATTTATCTCCGACATTTGTTCGCACTAGGTTAACGCCAATTTTTTGCAAATATAGATCTAATCCCATATTCGACATTATCGTAGTGACCACTGAGTTGCTGGTTAATCCATAATCTATTTGGGATAAATAGCTAGCTAGAGAGGCAATAACTTGATCCCCATCTATAGGTTGCCCATTTTCATCTATTATTAAAACCCTATCAGCATCTCCATCTAGTGCAATACCCAAATCTGCTTTATATTGAACTACCATGCTAGATAACATGTTGGAATCTAAAACACCGCACTTATCATTTATATTAAAACCATTAGGGCTAACCGCACACGTAATCACCTCTGCTCCTAATTCGTGGAACACTTTTGGAGCCACGTCATACGCAGCTCCATTAGCACAATCAACTACTATTTTAATACCATCTAATTTGTGAGTATGAGGAAATGAATATTTTATATGTTCAATGTAACGCCCCTTTGCATCTTCTAGTTTGACGGCTTTACCTATATTATTATAATGAGCTAAATATTCTGATAAGTCGTTGAGCATAAGTTGCTCGATCTTATTTTCTAGCTTGGAAGAAATCTTATATCCCCATGAATTGAAAAATTTAACTCCATTATCATAATATGGATTATGCGATGCAGAGATCATGATTCCAAGATCTGCTCGCAGACTTTGCACCAACATCGAGATAGCAGGGGTGGGCATTGGTCCAACCAGCACTACATTAACCCCCATTGAAATAAAACCTGATGTTAAAGCAAACTCTAGCATATACCCAGATAATCTAGTATCCTTCCCTATCACTACTGTAGGCTTGCTAGTTTTCTTTTGCATAAAATTACAAGCTACAGATGTTGCCATTGCAAGTCTGATCATAGTTTCTGGAGTAATGACACTAATGTTACTTCTACCTCTGATACCATCTGTGCCAAAATATTTTTGTTGCATTGTTAATCAACCTTGTTTAGTTTAGTTTCAAATATAATTTTTTGTATTAAATCAGGTTAGCAATGAATAATAAAGTATTTTTCATAGACAATATATATAGCAAACATTTTATAGCATCAAGAATAATGCAACAATATGCTATGGATAGCATCACGAATTACCATTTACACGATAAATTATCTGATAATATTTTATTTATTACATCCAACCTGATAGGACTTACAAAAGATATTATAAATGATTTTTTAATTAAAGAAACAGAACAAAATATTTTAGTAGGTACATTAAATAATTCAGCATGTATAATAAGGCTTAGTGATAAACTATTTAGCGATATAGCGGATAAAGATTTAATTTTCAATAATATCCCCGATGAATGGGTAAAACATAGTTTAGATCTTTATCCACTAAAACTACTAGATTCTACTAATAAGATAATTGCGTTTGAACAAGAGGTGCAAAATCAATTGAGACAAAAGGCTATCGCTAAAGGAGTTTTCTTGCAAGATCCAGCTAGCATCTATTTAGCATTTGATACTAAGTTTGGGCAAGGGGTGGTGGTCGAACCGCATGTGTATTTTCACTCAAAAGTGGAAGTACATGATAATGTTCATATTAAAGCTTTTTCGTATTTGGAGGGCGTGACAATAGACAATGGTGCATGTCTAGGTCCTTTTGCACGAATACGTGGTAATAGTATTATAGGGAGCAATGCTAGAGTAGGAAATTTTGTAGAAATAAAAAACTCCGTCCTTGATATTTATACCAAAGTGAACCATCTATCATATATAGGAGATGCTAAAGTTGGTAAAAATGTAAATATTGGAGCTGGTGTTGTCACGTGTAATTATGATGGTCTCAAAAAATATGCTACAATAATAAAAGATGATACCTTTATAGGCTCAAATAGTGTATTAATAGCTCCTATTAGCATAGGTAGTAATTCGATGATTGGTGCAAGTTCCTTTATTAATCAGGATGTACCAGATAAAACTTTTGCTATTGGTCGCAGTAAACAACAAATGAAAATAAACAGGAGAACATAAATATGTGTGGGATAATAGCTGGCATTAGTATAAATAATATTTTACCATCCTTGGTAAATGGTTTAGAAAAATTGGAATATCGAGGATATGATAGTACAGGTATTGCGATATTGGCTGATGAGAAAATAGAGTTAGTTAAAACGATCGGCAAAGTTGTTGATTTAAAAAGTCTCTTATCTACGAAAAGGCTTGATAGCACTATTGGGATTGGTCATACTCGGTGGGCAACTCATGGCGTTCCTAGCCTTAAAAACGCTCATCCACTCGTCACAGAGAAAGTTGCAATAGTACATAATGGCATCATAGAAAATTATAAAGAATTAAAGAGCGAGCTACAGGATTTAGGATATGATTTTAAATCTGATACTGATAGCGAAATTGTGGCAAATCTGCTTGATTATTATATTTCTGAAGGCTTTGATCCAGAAATAGCCTCTAACAAAACTATTGGCAGACTGGAAGGGTCATATGCTTTAGTCTTTATGTTTAAGGATAGCCAATTATTATTTGTCGCTACCAAAAAAAATTCACTAATATTAGGCATATCCGAACATGATGTTTTTGTTGCTTCAGATACGATAGCATTTGATCATATAGTAAACAAAATTATCTATTTGGAGGATGGAGATAAGGTAGTTTTGAAACCAAGAACGTATAATATTTATGATCAAGATAATAATGTTGTTGTGCGACATATTAATGAATTTTCAGCATCAGAACAAGCCTCTAAAAAGAACTACCCTCACTTTATGCTGAAAGAGATTCATGAACAACCTATAGTACTTAAAAAAACCCTAGATACATATTTACAAACATCAGTAATGAGTGAGCTAAAAATTGACTGGAAAAATATTGAACGTATTAAAATACTAGCTTGTGGTAGTGCCTATAATTCAGGGTTAGTTGCAAAATATTGGTTGGAGGAATTATCTAATATCTCCGTTGATGTAGAAATTGCCTCTGAATATAGATACCGTAAATCTCCTAAAATAAATAGCGGTGTCGCTATAGTAATATCGCAATCAGGAGAGACTCTAGACACCCTTGAAGCACTAAAAAAAGCGAAGACTGATGGACAAACCATTATATCCGTAGTAAATACTGAAAAAAGTTCAATAGCAAGAATTTCAGACTATGTCTTACCAATAATGGTTGGGACGGAAATAGGTGTTGCTTCAACCAAAGCCTTCTTAGGGCAGTTAATGGTGCTGGCGATTCTTAGCCTAGATATAGCCGTCAAAACTGGTAGTATTAATGATAGCCAATTCAAACATTTTAATGAATTATTATTAAGTGTGCCAGAAAAAATCAAAGCAATTCTTGCCAAAGATAATGAAATTAAAAATATTGCTATGCAAATTAAAAATTTCAAAAATACTTTATTTATTGCTAGGGGGGTTTTGTACCCTATCGCCCTTGAAGGTTCACTAAAATTGAAAGAATTATCCTATATTCATGCTGAAGGCTACGCAGCTGGTGAGCTGAAACATGGGGCAATCTCGTTGGTTGATGATCAGATGATGGTGGTATCACTGATGTCCTCTAGTAATTTATTTGAAAAAATATTTTCTAATCTGCAGGAAGTAATGGCCAGAGGTGCAAAAGTCCTATGTATCGTAAATGACGATAATGCTGATAAAATAGATGATAATTCTGCTTGGAAAGTAGCAATTGCTAGTTGCGATGAATTTATTGCCCCAATGATTTACACTATAGCTTTACAATTACTTGCTTATTATACTGCTGATTTAAAGGGAAATAATGTCGACCAACCACGTAATTTAGCAAAAAGCGTCACGGTTGAATAATGGAGTAATATTAATTCTCAGCTATTATACACACATAGTACGAAAGTCAGTAAGCTTGGTCAAATTCTCATTTAAAACAAGAATTTGACCAAGCTTACTTATTTATTTAACTTTAACAAAAGGAACAACTTATGAAACCTTCAAAATATAGAAGGAAATAGGATTTTTAACACCCTGCTTTCTTTATCTCACAATATATTCAAGGAATCAAGAAGTTTTTTAGTAGTACTATTTAGGAAAATTTCGAAATGATGAAATAACGATTTGAAATCTGAAATAATTGCTTACTATTATTAGTTACATAATTATTATAAAAAAATCGCAGAATGGTTGAAGTGATCGCTTGACCTCTAAGGTAAACTAGAGTATTATCTGATTAAATTGATGAGATTTTTCTTGTATAATCTAAATCTCATCAATTTATTATTAAAATTCTTAAAAACGAGGTATATATGGAACCTCCATATATAAAGAAAGGATGAGTTTTCAGGAACTCATCCTTTCTTTATATCATAACCCAATAGTACATGCCAAGTACTATTAAATTAGCAAACCAATCTACCCTACCCCTCATCTCTAAATATTTAATAGCAATCTTTCGGGATTTTCAATTAATTCTTTGATCTTCACTAGAAAAGTCACTGCTTCCTTACCGTCGATGATACGGTGATCATATGATAAGGCAACATACATCATTGGGCGTATTTCCACTTTACCATTAATCGCTACTGGTCTTTCTTCGGTTTTATGTAAACCAAGAATACCAGCTTGAGGGGGGTTAATGATAGGGGTGGACAATAATGAACCATAAACACCCCCATTGGAAATAGTAAATGTTCCACCAGATAAATCAGCCATAGACAACCGCCCTTCTTTAGCTTTTTTACCAAAACCAATAATTTCTTTTTCAATACCAGCAAAGCTCAATTGATCGGCTTGCCTGACTACTGGCACTACTAAACCTTGCTCTGTTCCTACCGCAACACCTATATCATAATAATTTTTATATAATATATAATCTCCTTCTATTTCAGCATTCACAGAACGCACAGCCTTAAGAGCATCAATAGTAGCTTTGACAAAAAACGACATAAATCCAAGTTTAACACCATGTGTTTTCTCGAATATTTCACGGTAGCTAGCCCTAAGAATAATGACTTTTGACATGTCAATTTCATTAAAAGTCGTAAGGATAGCTGCTGTATTCTGCGATTCTTTTAAGCGATCTGCTATAGTTTTACGAAGGCGAGACATGCGAACACGTTCAACCGCCAGTTCATTGGTAGGTGTAGCATCAATATTAGGCAATTTATTCTCTTTAGGAATATTGATTATTTCTAATACATCACCTTTAGTAACCCTACCGTCCCTACCAGTGCCATTTATTTCAGAGATATTTAATTGATTTTCAGTCACTAATCTTCGCACAGAAGGTGGGAAAGTTGGATTAATAATTTTACTTGTTTCAGAAACATCTTGTTTTAATATTTTATCACTAGTTGGCGATGGGGTAGCTACTGCACCTTCACTTATTTGACCTACAGATTCCCCAACCGATACTGCATCACCCTCATTTTTCAGTATTTTACTGATAATTCCTGAGGAAAGAGCATTGACCTCTAGGGTAACTTTTTCGGTCTCAAGTTCTAAAATTAACTCATCTACTACCACTGAGTCACCCTGTTTTTTATGCCATTTGGCGATAGTTGCCTCTGATACTGATTCCCCTAAGGCTGAGACTATAATGTCTATAATCATATTTTTTCTCCTTGATTTATATAAAAGCTTCTGTGATTAATTTTGCTTGTTGCTCATTGTGTAAATATAAAGAACCCACAGCTGGAGAAGCAGATTCATCTTTACCAACATATTTAAACTGATTTTTAATAGATAAATCTTTTAAAATTTCATTTAATTGTTCGCAAGCAAAGTTCCATGCTCCCATATTTTTAGGTTCTTCTTGACACCAAATAAATTTGCTAGCTTTACTATATTTGCCTAATATTTGCATTATGATATTTTTTTCAAAAGGGTATAATTGTTCTAATCTAATAATTACAATATCTAAAATCTTCTTCTCAATCCTTTTTTCTAACAAATCATAATATACTTTACCACTGCATAATATAACTTTCCTAACTGATTCAGACTTTATCTCGCTATTAACTTCATCTAGTATAGGTGCAAAACTTGTTCCAGTATCAAGCTCCGAAAGAGATGATGTGACCATTTTATTTCTTAATAAAGATTTTGGCGACATCACGATTAGCGGTTTACGAATATTACTATATATTTGACGACGTAATAAATGAAATAATGAAGCTGGCGTCGTCGGATATACAACTTGGATATTATTTTCAGCAGCAAGTTGCAAAAATCTCTCTAGCCTTGCTGAACTATGTTCCGCCCCCTGCCCCTCAAATCCATGAGGCAAAAGTGCTACTATACCACTCATCCTAAGCCATTTAGTTTCGCTACTAGCAATAAATTGATCAAAGATAATTTGAGCACCATTAGCAAAATCGCCAAATTGAGCCTCCCAAATTACCAAATATTTTGGATTAACTAATGAATAACCATATTCAAAACCCAAAACCGCATATTCAGATAAATTACTATCAGTAATTTCAAAATTACCTTGGTTTAAGGATAAATTATTAAGTGGCGTGTAAGTTCTATCATCTACCTGACTACAGATCACTGCATGACGGTGGGAGAAAGTGCCACGTCTTGAATCTTGACCTGTAAACCGTATATTAATACCATCATTTAGTAAACTGCCAAAAGCTAACTGCTCTGCGGTTGCCCAATCAATAGGCATACCTTGCTTTAAAGTATTTTCTCTTAACTCAAATAATTTTGCCAATTTAGGATTTATAGGAAAATTATCTGGGATCTGACATAATTCAATAGCTAGTTCTTTTAAGCTATTTTTATCAACACCGGTGGCAACAGCTTTATCGTCATTTCTAGCATAACCAGCCCATAATCCTTGCAAAAATTGTGCTTGAGGTTGATAATTCTTAGCTTGTTTATATTCTTGGTCTAATTTTAATTTGAATTGTTCTTTTAATTCAACAAAATCTTTTGCATCGATTATTTTATCTGTTATTAGTGCATTCGCATAAATAGTTGTAGGAGAATTTTTACTTTTTATTGCATTATACATTACTCCTTGAGTGTACATCGGCTCATCTCCTTCATTATGACCATATTTACGGTAACAAATAATCTCAATAACCACATCCTTAGAGAATTTATGTCGATATTTTATGGCCAAATCAGTAGCCTTCATTACTGCTTCAATATTATCACCATCGACGTGAAAAATTGGAATATTAAGTATTTTGGCAAATTCAGTGGAATATCTACTTGTCCTAGTATCATGGATATTTGCGGTAAAACCAACTTGATTATTAATAACAAAGTGAATAATACCACCAACATTATAAGGTTTTAAATCCGACATAGATAGGCTCTCAGCCACCACGCCTTGACCACAAAAAGCACTATCACCATGAATTAAAATACCTACTACCTTGGTACGTTCAATATCGTTGATATTATCTTGTTTAGCCCGCACCATACCTGCAACTACTGGATTTACCGCTTCTAAATGAGAAGGATTATAAGCCATAGATAAATGAATTTTAACATCATCTTTTACCCTATCTGACGAATAGCCAAGATGATATTTCACATCACCTGCTATCCCTAGATCGCTTGGTAGCATATTACCAGTCATAAATCCTGATATGACCTCTTTATAAGGTTTTCCCATTATTTTGGTAAGGGCACTAATCCTACCACGGTGTGCCATACCAATTACAGTTTCCGTTGCACCATAATTCGCTAAAATATCGATAGTTCTATCAATCGCAACTATGGTCGCTTCGGCACCTTCTATAGAAAAACGTTTTGCCCCAGGAAATTTTATATGTAAATATTGTTCAAAACCTTCAGTCTCTATTAGATCTTTTAGTATATTTTTTTTATCTTGAGCTGATAAATTAATATGTTGATCTTTATTTTCTATTTGCTCACATAACCAAGATTTCTCTTGCTGATTTACCACATTATTAAATTCCACCGCAATATCCTGAGTATATGCTTGTTCAAGCGAATCTATTAAGACAGAAAGCACGCATGATTTTATACCGAAAAATTCATTATTAATCTCTATAGTTTCTCCTAACTGTCCTTGGCTAAAACCAAAATCTGCTATATTTAATTTCAAATCACTTTTACTCTTCAATATTTCACGATCTAAAGGATCTAGTTTTACTAAAAAATGCCCATAATTACGATAGCTTTCAATCATCCTTATAGCTTTATATGTATTTGCTTCAGCAGAATATCGCTCTACTGGGACGCTTTGTCGTGGTGAGGACGTAGTGGAACAAGCATCGCTATAATTTACTTTTGTTTGACGATCATGATTACTAATGTTTCGAAAATATTCTTGCCAACTTTCATCAACTGATTTATTGTCTAATAAATATAGCTTATACAATTCCTCTATATAAATTGCATTACTACCAAATAAAAAGCTAGTTTGTTTTAAATCTTCACTCATAGTTTGTTATTCTCATTATTTTTCTGAAATTCTTTTAAGTCTCTCACCCATAGTGATATTTTCATATTTCAAACTATCAATTAATGATTGATCTAAAGCATGAACCAGTAACATATTATTTAATATATCTAGGGTAACAGTTCCTGGCGTGAGAGTAATTGAATTTGCGTATATGACTAAAGATGTATCATTTTTTTGGTTTGAATCAATCCATTCAAAAACTGGTGTTAAGTTCATATTTTTCCGACATATTATTCTTATAACGCCCAAGCTAGAAATAAATATTTCTCTAATTAGCCAAATAAAATATGCTATATGACGATAATTTAAGTAAAATTTGCTAGGAATTAGATCAAATTTTGTTGCAAATAAATAAGAAATAATAGAAATAGATAAAATAAATAGTAGTTCTACTAACCCTTTAGGAAACCCTAGCAATCCAAATAATAAGGTCACAAAACCTAATAAAGTAAAAATTTTAGTGGACACTTTCTCCTCCCATCCCTTTTTTAGCACCTGATGTAAAAGGTAATAATAACATTACCATAAAAAATACCGCACTTATAGTACCAAATATACCATTTATTGCAATCACAAAGGCTTGTTGATTTACGCTACTAATCAACAAAAAATAGGAAGCCTTATCTGGATCAACTACGCTACCATCCAATAATTTACTAGCAAATTCCAAGTGAATTATAGCTTCATCAGAAGTAGACGCTATATTTTCATTCAAATATTGACTAACAATATTAGTTTTGTTGCTAAGAATAGTACTAATGACCGCAAGACCAACAGCCCCACCAAGATTGCGAGTCAGATTATACAACCCACTAGCATTACCGACCTTTTCTTTATTCATGCTCCCTAAAGCAATATTACTAGTAGGCAAAAAGCAAAACATCAAAGCAAATCCTCTAATAAATTGTGGCCAAAAAAATTCCATAAATTTAGCATCTGCAGTGAGAAAACTATTTAGATAACAGCCAAAACTAAACATAGCAAGACCAAAGGCTAGCATAATGCGTAAATCTATCCTAGAATTAAGCATTTTACCAGCAATAGGAGCAGAAAGAAATTGTGCCACCCCAGTAACCATCATAGTAAAGCCAATTTGTACGGTATTAAACCCAGCTATAGTGAATAAAAATAATGGCAATACGTAAACAGCACCATATAATCCTATACCAATGACAAAGGAATATACGCAACCAAAAGTGAAATTTTTATCTAAAAAAGTTGTTAAATCCAAAATTGGATTAACAAAGGTTAGTTCCCTAATGACTAATGCGATAAACCCAATAATGACTAATATGGTAAGAGATAATATTTTAGTATCTTCCACCCAACCATTTTTATTACCTTCTTCCAAAACATACTGTAAAAAGCCAAGAGTCATGGCCAATAAAATAATTCCTAGGAAATCAAAATTCTTCAGTAAATTATAATGAGGTTTATCAAAATCAGCATATAAGTACACAACGATACATACAAAAATACCTGGTATAACATTAAGCAAAAACATAAAATGCCAAGATAAATTTTCCGTTATATAACCACCAAGAGTTGGACCAAGCGTCGGGGCAATGGTCACAACCAATCCAACTACCACGGTAACTATTGGAATTTTTTTAGCAGGAAAAATTATATATATTGTACTAAAGACCGTTGGTATCATAGCTCCACCAAAAAGCCCTTGCAACATCCTAAAAATCACCATCGTTTCTATACTATGTGCAATAGAACATAATATACTCATCAGAGTAAAGCCCAAAGCAGCAATAAAATAAGAAATTCTAGTAGATAGAAGCCTAGCGGTAAAACCAGTGATCGGTATTATCACCACTTCTGCTATAAGATATGAGGTTTGAATCCAAGATAATTCATCAGTGGAAGCTGAAAGACCTGCTGCAATTACAGATAATGAGCTGGCAACAATCTGGATATCAAGTATCGCCATAAACATTCCTACTATCATTCCAAAGAATGCAAGTAACTGCTTATTTGATAATGGACGATTTTCAGTATCTTGTTGCATATAAAAAACTATAATTAAACGAACTAAATCAATACGGTTGAGCTAACATCATCTAGCTTGAAATTGACGTTGATTTTCACACAAGATAAAATCAGCAATTCACTTATTTAGTTTGACGAAACTTAATCAATTTTATCATTGGCTTGATCCGTTCTAACCGAAGCGGTAACTGACATTCCTGGTATTAATCTACTAGCATCTTGGGGAGATTCAAAATCTATTAAGACAGGAATTCGTTGGACTACCTTAGTAAAATTACCAGTTGCATTATCAGGAGGAATTAAACTAAATTTCGCTCCTGTAGCTGGTGAGATGTTGCGTATCCTACCGTATATAATGGTTTTTGGTAAAGAATCAAATTGTAATTTAACCCTTTGTTTAGGATGAAATTTCTTAATTTGCGTCTCTTTAAAATTAGCTTTCACATATTTTTTACTGTCTTGCACCACAAAAAATAATACTCTACCCGCACTAATGAAATTTCCCACTTCTAGGCTACTATTAGCCAAAGTTCCATTAATTGGGGACAAAATTTTTGTATTTACTAGATTTCTAGCCACTATGTTTTTATCTTGCAATAATCCTTTCAGTTTTTCTTCTTCTGATACTTGCTGTAAGGACAAAAGTAAGATATTTTGCTCAGCAATTTGTAAATTTAACTTTGATTGATTATAATCAGTTTTTGCTTTGATAAAAGAACTTTTAGAACCATCCAATATTTTATTACTAGCAAAGTTATCTTTGTTAAGTTCAGTCGTTCTTTTATAATCATTCGAACTAATTTCAAAATTAGCTGAAGCAAAATCAAGTGCCTCCTTACTTTGCTCTAAATTCATTTGAGCAATTAAAGATTTTTGTGTTATAATCTCTATATTCTTAACAGATACATTAATAGATGCTTCAATCGAAGCAAGTCGAGATTTGTAATCAGTATCATCGATCTCAGCAATAACATCACCTTCATTGACAATCATATTATCTGAAATTAATACATTTTTGATAACTCCATTAATTTCAGAACTAACTTTAGATATATCAGCATCAAGATAGGCATTATCAGTTGTCTCTGTTTGACTCCATACATAAATATTATAGGTTATATATAAAATTATTACACCAAATAAACTCAAAAAATACTTAGCAAGTTGATGAGATTTGTATTTTTCAAAGATTTTTAACATAATTTAATTTTCAATAAAGTTTTTTATTAATAAAATAACATGCTGGTATAGATAATATATAAACTAGAGCGACCAAAGGCAAAATATACCATGTATATATAATAAGATTTATTACTATAACAGCGAAGATAACCATTACTAATGATAAATATTCATAAGTTATGTTAATATTTTTCATTGATAATGTCGGTAATTTGCTAGCAAGTAAAAAAGCAATTAATACAACATATAGATCTATCATAATAGTATGCGTACGCATATTAATGCCTAAAATACTACTAATTTCAAAATCCAAAATCATTGGTACTAGCACAAGCAATGCACCCGCTGGTGCTGGCACGCCAGTGAAAAAATATTCTGGCTTTTTATATTCTACTTTTTGAAACATGGTAGTATTAAATCTCGCAAGCCTCAGCACCATACATACCACAAACAATAATATAGCTCCCCATGAAAGTACTTTATATTCATATTGCTGGAATGACCATAAATATATTAACAAAGCAGGAATAACACCAAAATTAGCAAAATCACACAATGAATCTAGTTCAGCACCAAAAGGACTGGTAGAATTTAGCAATCTTGCCACTCTGCCATCAATACCATCCATTATAGCTGCGACTAAAACACAATATACAGCCTTTTCCCACCGACCATCTAATCCGAATTTAATCGCACTAATACCAATTACTAAACCTAATATAGTAATGAAATTAGGAAGCAATTTTATGAAAGGAATAGGATTATTAATTTTTACTCTGCGTAATTTTAGCAATTTTTACCTTATATTAACTTACAAAAAATCCAAATTTTAATGAAGAATTCGTAAATTCTAGCTACAATAATTATCTTTTCTTAAATTTTAGTTCAGATGTTTTTTGAGTACTAAAATCAGCTATGATAGTTTCTCCACCAATCGCAGTTTGTCCTTCAGTAACACAAATAGCAGTGTTAAGAGGCAAATAAACATCAACTCTACTACCAAAACGAATGATGCCGTATCTCTCTCCTGCCTTAACTTCAGCTCCTTCTTCCAAATCACACACGATCCTTCTAGCAATCAACCCCGCTATCTGAACAAAGACAATCTTATGCCCATTTTTTGTTTCCATTAAAATGGTTTGGCGTTCATTATATATACTTGCTTTATCAAGAGAAGCATTAAAAAACTTTCCAGGATTATATATAAGAGCTAAAATTTTACCACTGGCTGGAATACGATTCACATGAACATTAAAAATATTCAAAAACACGCTCACCCTAATCATTTCTTGATCGCCTAATCCTAATTCTTGAGGAGGGATTGCTTCAGATATTTTGTGCACCACTCCATCAGCACTACTAATTACTAAATCATCATTAATTGGGGTAAATCTATCTGGATTTCTAAAAAAATATGTACACCAAATCGTTGCGACTAAGCATATAAATCCAAGTGTACTACTAAAGGTAGCACATAAACATGTTATGGCCACAAAGCTTGCAATAAATATATATCCTTCACGGTGGATAATTTTAGAAAAGTCACTATACTGTTTCATCGCCCCTCTTTAAAAATTTTTATCAATGATAAATCACAAATTAATAATGGTCAAGTTAATCGCCATGCAATATTAATTATTAAGATGATATTATTTACACATCCTCTTGAACATTATTTGTTTCTGCCAATTCTTTCTCATTTACCTTAGATTCATTCTCCTCTTCTTGGGCTGAACCAAGGGCATAAACACATAATTCTTCAAGCAATACATTATTTTTGCCAGCCAAATCCTGAAGTTTAGTCACTGCTTCCATTACCTCTGTTGGAATTGTCCCACCACGTTGCTTTGACAACCAATCGGCTTGAAATTGTAAAGGGTGATGACCGCTTTGAGGTTGCCCAATATATATAGCAAAAGGTGCTATTTGCCCACCAAAATCACAATTGACAGTAAATTTTTTCATACAAAATATTATAACAGATTTACAGAACCTAAAATCACCTTAATGACTTCGATATACTTATATATTATAACAAAAAAAGTAAAAATAAAGTATTTTTATAACAAGTGTTCTTTGAATTTATTAGAAAGTTCGTAATTAGTGGCAATAAAATTTTTATCATTCTTTATTGCTTCTCCACCAGATTCAGAAATAATTAAATCAAAGCAACTTTTTAGAGTATAATTTAATGACGAAAAATAGACTGCATCTAACTTACCAGATGCAAGCATTAGCATTCCATAACAATGTGAACCAAAAATTCTTGCATTTTTTGAAAATGCTACATCCATTGCAAAATCATCAGTAGCAATTAAGAAATTATCAAAGTTAGAGCAACCAGAGACCCTAAGTCTCGAAAGATTAGCAGTATTATTTTGCCCCCACACACCTTTGCCTTTTTCAACATAATAAATCTGATCAAGAGCAGGAAAATTTATTACTCCGCAAACAGTAGTTAAAACACCATTGATTTTTTTTAAACATGTTATCGATAAAGCAAAAAATGGTATACTTTTTTCTAAGTTACTGATGCTGTCAAGTGGATTTACTAAAAATACCATTTCAACAGTATCATTTAATTGGTACACATCCTCTGGAAAAAACAAAAATTTTGTATATTTTTCCAACTCATTGCGCAATAAATCTTGTACTCTAAGATAAGCTTTACTACAAAAATCATGATTTCCTTTGCTCGATCTTTGAAGCATTTCCAGCTCCAAAAAATCTCTTTGTAAAAATTTCACTGCTTTGCGTGAGATAGCAACAAGTAAACTAGTTATAGGTTGCATATAATTATTACTTTGCCCGCTCAACAAAACTCATATCTTCAGTCTTCACAACTATCTTTTCTTCTACAACCAAATAAGACGGCACCATCACTTTTATTCCATTAGTTAAAATAGCTGGTTTGTAAGATGATGTAACTGCTGCACCTTTAATCACAGGATCAGTTTGCATGATTTCCACAGTAACCGTTGCTGGCAATTCAGCATTTAAAGGCTTATCTTCATAAAACTGAACCTTTAATATCATATTATCTTCGAGAAATGGCAAACGTGCGTCAAGAATTTTTTTATTAATAGCAACTTGTTCAAATGTTTCATTATCCATTAAGATAAGATTATCATCTTCTAAATACAAAAACTGTAATTCTCTATGCTCAAGTTGAGCTTTTTCTACATAATCAGAAGAACTAAAGCGCTCGTTACTTTTTGTATTAGTTTTTAAATTTTTCATTTCAACCTGCACATAGGCACCGCCCTTACCAGGTTTAGTATGTTCAGGTGTTTTGCTAACAACCCATAAATCGTTATTATGGACTATAATGTTGCCAGCTCTGATAGAATTTGCCGAAATTTTCATATATTATCGCTTGCCTGAGAATCTAATAATCTTTGAGATTGAAGCAATAACTTTATTGCAAAAACCTATAATTTTAGAATACACAATAACCATCTCAAAGACAAGTAATTTTACATAATGCCAAATTGCTCAAGGGAAGGAAAAACAATATTATAAAAATTCCAGTATATTATTCAACAGCATAAAACTCATAAGTTAAGTCTTTGCACAATAAATATCAAATTTTTGCTAGAACGCCATATTTTAGCTCGTATATTTTGTCCATTTTATACGCCATTTCATTATTATGAGTCACCATAATAATAGAAGTATTTTTTTGATGAGCAGTTTTAAGAAACAACTTAAAAACCTCATCAGCAGTATTAGTGTCCAAATTGCCAGTGGGTTCATCAGCCAAAATAACTTTGGGGTTATTAATTAAGCTCCGTGCTATTGCTACCCTTTGTTGTTCACCACCAGACAATTCTCCTGGCATATTATTCACTTTACTTGCCAAACCTAGCTCTGATAAGAGTTCTTTTGCCTCATTTAGAGCTAATTTATAATTACTACCAGCAATTAATTTAGGCATTGCAACGTTCTCTAGGGCGGTGAAATCTTTCAATAGATGATGTTGTTGATAGATAAATCCTATATTTTTAAGCCTAACTATATGAGATAGTTTAGGAGAATATATTTTGCCAGCTATTTCAACTGTTCCTGTATCTGCCACGTCAAGCAAGCCTGCTATATGTAATAATGTTGACTTACCGCTACCAGAAGAACCAATTATAGCAACTAATTCTCCTTGTGTTACAGTTAAATTGACATCAATTAGCACTTCAACAACAGAGTTACCCTGCTTATATTTTTTACAAAGATTTTGTAACTTTAATACTTCTTTATTCATAACGTAGTGCATCTACAGGGTTTAATTTAGCGGCTTTATATGAAGGGTAAATTGTCGCACAAAAACAAAGAATAACAGAAAGAATTGATACGAATAATATATCTTCTATTCTAACTTCTGATGGTAGAGTGTACAAAAAATAAATTGCCGCTTCAAAAATTTTAGCACCGCTTACTTTTTCTAAAATATTTTTAATAGATTGGATGTTATAGGAAAAACTAGTACCTAATATTATACCTAAAATAGTACCAAGCAAACCTACAAACATTCCATTACAAATAAAAATTAACATAATCTGCTTAGTACTAGCACCTATTGTACGGAGAATTGCAATATCAGACGTTTTATCCTTAACCAACATAAATAAGCTAGAAACAATGTTAAACGCAGCAACCATGATAATTAATGACAAAATGGTAAACATCGCCACTCTCTCTACTGCTAGGGCATTTAAGAATTGCAGATGTGATGTCTGCCAGCTCATTACCCTTAATTCTGAACCCAATAAATATTGTATTTTACCAGCAAAAATTTCAGCATTATGTGGTTGAACAGTGGAAACTTCGATTAAATTAATATCATCAGCAAAAGATAGAAAATTTTGAGCAGCAACTAAAGGCATTAAAATTGTTGCTGAATCATAATCATACATTCCGCTCGTAAAAGTAGCAATAACCGTAAATTCTTTTGATCTTGGCATACTGCCAACAGCTGTCGCTATAAAATTTGAAGAGATTAATTTTATCTTTGTACCGACCCTAACTCCTAATTTATAGGCAAGCTCATTACCAATCGCCACCACATTTTTACCAGAAAAATTGGCAAAACTTCCAGAATTCACATTCTGCAAAATCTCATTTTTATGATTAAGATCACTTAAATCTATACCTTTAATAATCACCCCACTATTTACCCTTTTGCCAATAGCTAGAGCTTGACCGATGATACTGGGGCAAATATGTTTTATATAGTCGTTACTAGCAAGTTTTTCCCTAATTTCATTATAATCCGATATAGAACGTGATATAGGCGTTATAGTAACGTCACCATTGAGTCCAATAATATTTTTAGTTAATTCATGATGGAATCCGTTCATGACGGACATAACAATTATCAAAGCAGCTACTCCAATTGTCACGCCCATTAAAGAAAAACCAGAAATAACGGAAATAAATTTCTCATTTTTCTTAGCTTTAAAGTACCGAAAAGCCACTTTTATAATTAAATTATCTTTTATCATCGCCTAAAAAATCTTAACCTATATTTGTAATAATTTATAAATAGTTACTCCTAATATAACTATTGCTAATACTAATAGCAATAAACAATAACCTAAAAAAGACGATTGGTAAAAATAATTATAGAAATCTTATTGATTCAATGCTATAATTAAGTTTTGTTATATTGCTTACGACTTGGAGAGGTGGCCGAGTGGCCGAAGGCGACGGTTTGCTAAACCGTTATATGGGTTAAACCGTATCGAGGGTTCGAATCCCTCTCTCTCCGCCAGATTTTTGAGTAATAACTTTTCTCACCGTCATTGCGAGCATAGCGAAGCAATACAGAAACCCCAGTATTTGTAGGCTTTCCAAGGTTTTCGCTTACCGTTAGACCCGTACCTCATTTTCTCCAATTTCATCATTTTACCCCCAAAATCTCCATTTTTGGCCTCTCTATCTCCGATACATGCGAACACTCCGGTCGGAAGTACGCATGTCCTCAAACCCTCTATTTACATGGGTTTTAGAGGATTGATGTTTTTTGCTCATGCATTTTTTAGAGAAAAGAAATCGGAGTAGTGATTGGCATTCGAAATTAGAGAACCATTTGACTTTATGATATGAAAGTTTTCTAATTAATAAGCTGTGATTGTTACTTAACAAATGAAGCAAAAAGATGTGCTGTTGATATACTAAGAAATAGAAAGATGCCAACTCAACTTTTTATAGAATAGTAATTTTAATTGGAAATTCATTGTGATCAACTTTCTTGAAGGTATACTAGATTTTTATCGAGATAACAACGATCTGATAAATCTTATTAAGGATGCACTCTATTTCTCTACTTTCATATTAGGTCTTAATTTTTTATGGAATTGGAATTTTAGAAAAAAGACTAAGGAAATAGAAGATAATTTAAAATTCCGTAAGCAAATAGAAGAAGAGCTTCAAGAATATGTGATTGAAAAGAGCAGGAACAACATCAAAGATATAGGTATTAGATTTGTTTATTGGAAAAATTATCCCTGGAAGTTAGATGATGATGGCTTTAAACATTTGCTAAATGTCAAATACCTTAATGGTGAATTGATTTGTTCAAGTTGGATTGATAGTGTTGGAATTTATTTTGAAGAAGATCTTAGGTATTTATCCTTAAGCTTATATCTCGATGATAATGGCATTTTCTTTATTACGTCTGGCGGTAAACAATATCCAGGGTTTAAGGAATTTAAAGATAAAATCTTAATTTTTCAATTACCTTTTACGAAAATTATGAATTTTGATTTTAGAGAAAAAATCGAATATGAACCGGTTTTTTATATTAAATATCACTACGCAAATCGTAAAAAACTATATGACCACAAGTATATACTTAGAGAAAATCCAAGAGACGAGTATTTTAGCATTGAATTGGATAGCAGAAAGCAGTTAGATCGTTATTCTTGGATAGGACATATGTATAAAAAAGCTCTATCTAAGTTTTTATAGTATGGCCATCAACTCTCTCCGCAATATTCACATATTATTACTATTTTTGATTTAAGTATAGAGACTGACTATATTTTGATTTATCTCACTCATACTGCAAATTATTGAAGCACTCGAGCAATAGCTTTTCGAGCAGCACCTTATGTTCCCGACTTACTGTAGCGAGCATACGTGCTTCAACATCGCGTATCGTATCATGTGCTTGTTTAACAATCTCTTGGCCTTGTGATGTCAATTCTGCGCATAAAATCCTACCATGGGAAGCATCGCTTTTACGCTGAATTAAAACCCGTTTTTCTAAATTTGAGACAATACCGTGCATGGTTTGGGCAGTGATAAAGGCCGACCTTGCAAGGGCTGCATTGGAAGCTCCTGGATTTAGTTCTAACTGCGCTAAAACTGCATATTGCGGGGTAGTGAGATCAATAGAGCGCAATGCTTCATCCATATGAAGGCGTAGAGCGTGTTGGGTCTTTTTCAATTTATACCCAAGCAAACCTTTAACACCTACCTCTTTACCTATTGACATATCAGCGTCCTTATAATATATTATTAGTATGCTTATACTATAATAGGAGTTAAATATGAACACAAGCGTTTTTAAAGCAAGTGATAACTTGGCGATTGCTGAAAGTTATTACAATGCTATGCTTGCCAAGGATTTTGATAAGATGGCCGGCTACCTGCATGATAATGTTCATTTTGTCGGACCACTCACAGAAATGCATGGAAAAGACGCAGTTGTTTTAGCCGCAAAAAACTTTGGTGGAATATTGCAGGACATCCAAATCAGGTCACGTTTTGCAAGCCACAATCAAATCATGTTCGCCTATGATATGGTCGTTCCAGCGCCGATTGGTAAATTTAGGGCAGCAGTACTGATGGAATTCATAGAGCAACGCATCTCTAAAATCGAACTGTTTTATGATGCGAGCCCCTTTCAAGAAAAGAAAAGTGAGATCTTTGAAGGCGATAGTAAAGATTAATTTGGCACAAGCCTAGACAATACAAATTCTGCTATAGCCACGTCTTGAGCGCCAATACCAGAAAAATCCGCAATTATTGTTTTGGTATTTTCAGAGACTCCTGATTTCAGTACTGCGCCTAGCTCTATCAACGCATCTTGGGTAATAATATCTTCTTTTAATGCTTTGGAAATGTCACCAAATTTTGCTGCTTGTAGCTTGCTGTCAACAATCACCATATCAGCGGCTTTAAATACCTGAAGCGATATCTCGCTTTTATGCTCATCATCACTGCCAAGCCCAATAATTGCGGTATTTCTACTTTTTTCTGGAATGGCGTAAATAATAGGCTCCAGAGAAGAAGTGGTGGTAAAAACTACATCGCATTTTGTCACTAAGTCTTGCGCGGAGTTGCACACCAAATCACCAATAGTGGTAGCTCTAACCTTATTGCGCGCATACAGCATAACGTTGGCTTTAGGGTATTTTTCTCTTGCCAATTCATATAGTTGTCCCGCCAAACTACCGCTGCCAATAATCCCAATATTGTGCAGCGTCCAGGGCATAAGCTGAAGCACAATCATTCCCGCTATTGCTGTTCTGAGAGTTGTTAAATAGCCTTTATCTTGTAATATTACTTTCAACTCACAACTCTCCACATCGAAGACAAGAATCTCACCATTGTTGCCAAATTTACTGCTGCCAGCTATTTTGACGACAAAATGTTCGCTACGCTGCCTATAGCCACCTTTAATATGGCAATCGCTTCGTGGCCCCGGAAAAACAAACTGCATAGGCGCAGGCACATCGTATAAACCTGATGAATAATCGATAAATGCAGCTTTCTGGAAATTGATTAGTTCCTCAAGATCTTTTGTGATATTGATGCTTTTTTGGACTTGATCAAGATTAAATATCTTCATGACGCAGAAACTCTTTTAATTGATCCAGGCACTGAGGCATATTTTTGCGCCCGAATCCTATGCGGAAATGGTTACTCTCGTAATCATATATGGATGCTGGCATAAGAAGTACATTTTGCTTATTCACCAGTCGCTCACAAAAAGTCTCAATAGATCCTGGGCCTTTATATTTCACGAACCCAACGCATCCTCCTTGTGGACGCACCCACTCAAAAAGATGTCTGTATTCTATCAAAAATTGATCGAGAAGCCTGAGATTATCAGCAACGATTTTATTATTCCGTTCCAAGATCGCATCTTTATTACGTAAAGCAATTAGAGTTAAAACTTCGGAAGGTGCGCTATTGCAGATAGAAGTATAGTGCTTCATCTGCTCTATCTTTTTGAGTATCGCTTTGTCTTGGCATGCGATCCATCCAATCCGTAAGCCTGCCATACCAAAAGCTTTGCTCATAACACCAAGGGATAAAGCTTTATTATAAATGCATGCCGCGGGAGATGCCCATGGCTTGTGAGGCTTACCAAGCAGCCTGTAAACCTCATCAGAAAACAGCCAAATACCCCTTTGTTCACAGATCTCTATCAGCGCTTGTAGCTCATCTTGCTCAATAACCTGACCCGTGGGATTATGAGGGAAATTAATTATAATACACTTTGTATTTGGTTTTATTGCATCGTAGATAGCACGCAAGTCAATTCGCCAATCATTTTCTTCTTTTGCTTGGATTTCTGTAATATCAGCGCCCTTGGATTTAGGGATTTCAAGCAATGACTGATAGCAAGGTGTTAAAACAATAACGTGATCATCTTCTTCTATAATAGCATTGAGAGCGCAAAATATTCCTTCTTCAGCGCCAGCAAACATCAATATATTTTCCGCATCAAGCCCATTATATAATTCATGCGCTACAGTTGCGCGCAAAAGCGGTAGGCCCGGAGCTTCAGTGTAGCCAAGACGCAAATTATTCCACAGATCTCTTTCTTGCTCATCTGCCATACCTATAATCTCAGGCATAGCAAAGCTCTCAGCATCCGAGCAGCATAATAAATACTTCGCTGAAAACTCATAACGAGCCAGGTATTCCTCTAATTTAAAAATGTTCATTGATTCCTCCATTCTTTTAAATATTTAAAAACAGTAGCTCTGCCTAACCCCAGGACTTTCGCTACATAATCTGCCGCATTTTTCTCATGAAATGCTCCAAGATCAAATAAATGCTTGGCCAAAGCTTTCTTGTCATTTTGAGACAAATGATCGAATGACAGGTTATGATTTTGCAAAAAGCTGTGAATACTGACATGCAATTTTTCTTGCCAGTCATTAGTAAAAAGCGACTGAGGCTGATTGCTCATTTGAAGAAAAACGCTGCTTAATTCCTGCATCTTATTGAATATTGAGATGTCACAATTGATGCACAGAAGATATTTGTCCTCAAGTATTACTGAAATAGACTTTACAAGCCGTCCATCAAAGTTAACCTTTGGATAGACTATTTGGTCTATGCTACCTAGTCCTTCTGGATCAAGTAAACTTGCGTCTCCTATTTTGCGATTAGAAAGCTTACCATTAATATAAGCGATACTGTCTTGAGCAATATCATGAATGACAATCTCTACTAAAGGATCCATCAATCGTACAATAGCATCGCATATTGGAATGTAATTGGATAACATTATTTGTACCTCATAGTCTATATCCTTATATAGGGTATACTATTTAGTATCGATTGTCAAGAGGTACGAGACTAGAAAGTCTATTTTACAAAGAGGGTATTGAATTTACTTATGGTCTAACCACCTCATCAACTCTTTCGTTACCTTTCTGTTAAATCAGGCTTCTCTCAAAACTTCCCTAATAAAATCCCCTTTACGGAGTGTGTAATTCGTAAAAGGTGAATTTTCTTTGGTAAGTGATGATTCATCTTGAATTAACTCTTCTTTGAGCCTTGCATAATCATCTCGTTTGTTTGGGTGATTTCGCAAGTAATCTCGGAAACACAGGTTTAATTCGATTTCCGGATGAAATTCCTCATATACATGGATGTTAAGATCGATATCTGCTCGTTTACTAAAGCCATAGTGCAATGGAATATTGTATTCACCACGATACTGAATTCCTATTTTTTCTAGTTGATCTCGAGCTAGCAATGGATCTTGCACTACAGCTATTATGTCAATTTTAGGTTTAGCCGCTAAACCAGGTACCGCCGTTGAGCCAATATGGTGAATTGCTAAACAATTACCACCCAACGCTTGCCTAATAAGCGCCGCCTCTTTTTCATAAATATGAGGCCAATTTGGGTCATAGGGAACGACTTCGATATTTTTAGACATTTCTAAACTCTACATAACGTTGATTGTTAAAGTAACTTTTGATGCCAAAAGCTACTCCTGGGATCATGGGCTCCGGTAACTTATATGGATCAAACCACCCTAGAGAATCCTGCTTTGAAGGCTCTAAATTTGTCGGTTCTTGAGCGTCGCCTAAATCACTAACAAAAAACAGTTCTAATGCATAAAATTTTTTCATAGAATCAAAATAATCTTTTTCTATCAGAAAAACTGTTGTTTCTAAAGTCGCATCCTTCAACTTAATCCCGATTTCTTCTTCAGCTTCACGCATAATGGCTTCTTTTGGTGATTCACCTGCCTCAATACTTCCTGTCACGCAATGCCAATGTGAAGCCCAAATTTTGTTAGTCTTACTTCTTCTTGTTAATAGAATTTTGCTATCTTTCCTTAAAATTAAATGTGGTATTATCATCATAATTAATCTCCTACTTTCTCATCTCCTAAGAACCCACCAACTTGTGCATCCCACAAGTGCTTATAAAGTCCACCTCTAGCAAGAAGCGCGCTGTGTGTTCCATCCTCAACAATCTTGCCCTTGTCAAAGACCAGGATGCGATCCATATGCAGCAAAGTAGATAAACGGTGGGCAATGACGATTGTAGTTTTGTTCTGCATCAGCTCCCATAAGGATTCTTGGATCAGACTTTCCGTGACAGAATCCAGTTGGCTTGTTGCTTCATCCAAAATAAGAATTGGTGCATTTTTGAGAATGGCTCTGGCAATCGCAATACGTTGGCGCTGGCCACCGGAAAGTTTGACACCTCGTTCTCCAACCAGTGAGTCATAACCCTGTGGCAAAGTGGAAATAAACTCATGGGCATGAGCCTTTTTTGCCGCTTCAATTACTTCTTCATCGGTGCTATCTGCTCGGCCGTAACGAATATTTTCCATCAAGCTTCTATGAAACAGTGATGGATCTTGGGGAATCATGGCTATGTTTTCTCGCAACGAGTCTTGAGTTACGTCACGGATATCCTGACCATCAATCAAAATAGCGCCATCCGTTACATCATAAAGGCGGAGGATCAAATTAACGAAAGTGGATTTCCCGCCACCTGAGTAGCCAACAAGGCCAACTTTTTGACCGGCTTTAATTTCGATAGATTTATTTTGGAAAAGAGGCTCAGTGCCTTTGTAGTGGAATTTGACGTTGTCGAATGTGATTTGGCCATGTGTGCAGTTTAAGGCTGCAGTATCAGCTTTATCCTGAATTTCCAGGGGAACAATCAGTGATATGAGACTCTGCTTACATTTGCCCGCGGCTTTATTAAAATGATCAACTTCAGACATTAGAAACCAAGTCATATGACCAGTTTCCATGGATAAACCAAGAATAAGAGCAAAATCGCCGATTGTAACTAAACCTTTGCCATATAACGTGACCAGCGCAAAAACCGTAAAACCCATCATAATGGCAATAAGGCCACCCTGAATACAATACAGCATAATGGAGTAAATATTTAACGAATAGTAGGCTTTGCGTTGGCCATCAAAGAACGGTATCATCCTTAAGTTTTCTTGATATTTACGCCCAAAAATTCTGACATTAGAATGATTAGATAGTGAATCGACCAACTCACCAACAACTACAGTTTCTTCTCCAGCTAATTTATCTGCAAGATTTACAATCTTTTTGGACATGGAGATACTGATAGTCGCAAAAATTATAAACCATGTGATCAATATAAGGCAGAAAATTGAATTAACATAATAAGAGGCGGCAAATGCCGCGAGTAGCAAGGAACCGCCTCGTAAAAAATTCGTCATTTTATAAGTTATAATGTCAATTACGCCATCCGATAAATTAGTAATTTGTTTTGAGACTTTGCCAGATAAAGTATTTTGATAAAAACCATGAGATTGCGATAATGCATAGTCCAGCATCACGGCAATGATCTTGTTTTGTACTACCGGCACATATTTAGCCCAAATGTAATTAACACTTCTCCATGTAAAATTATCAAAGACAATAAAATTTAAAACAATTAGGCTTGCAGGAATTGCAAGCACTGCCACATTTCCATCATTTACACTTGGCAACAAATCTATCAATTGCTTAATTAATACGCTGTTAAATGGCCCCCAAAAACCAGCAATAATTGATAAAAATACAACCATATATACGATCATTTTATGTTTTTGTAAAAAATGCCATATAAATGGAAAAAGTGTTTTGGGTAATGATTGTTGCATTTTATGACCCCCAGGATGTTCCAAAAGATTTCCCGCCATCAACAGTAATGCATGATCCTGTCATATAAGACGAATGTGCATTTGAGGCTAGCAACAACAAAGCGCCATCCAAATCTTTTGGTGTTGCAACAAAACCCATAGGAATCTGCCCAGCAAACTCTTGTCTTTGTTGATCTGTACCCAATTTGTGATCTGTCATAGGGGTATGAAAAAGACCGGGAGCTATAGAATTAATCCTGATTTTGTGCTGTGAAAGCTCAGTTAACAAAGACTTGGACATATGAATCACAGCCGCCTTAGAGGTTGCGTAAGCAGTTGCTTCTTTATAAGGGAAGGTATCTCCGTTAATGCTGGCAATATTAATAATCGATCCATGGATACCGTGATTCTTCATATGATTTGCCGCTGCTTTAGTGACATACCAAACGCCCATCAGGTTCGTTTGAACAATGGACTCAAAGCTATCGTTATCGTCTTCTGCAAAAATAGGAGTAAGCACCGCAATTCCAGCGCTATTAACGCAGATGTCAACTTTCTCGCCAGCTTGCTCTAGCTCGGCAAAGCAACTTTTTACGGATTGTTTATCTGATACATCCATTTGAATCGCTTTAGCATTATTAAGCTCAGCAGCTAAGGTGTTGAATTTATCAATGCGGCGAGCGACCAATATCACTCGTGCACCAGCACTTGATAGGCAACGGGCAAATTGTTCCCCTAAACCACTCGAAGCTCCCGTGATGATTGCTGTTTTTCCATGTAAATCAAAAAGTGTCGTCATTTCATCAATTCCAAAAAATTATTTCTTGCCCCTCATGCGCAGCTTTATCTTGACATACTTTGGTGTTTTATGCAAATATATTCTGTGCGTAGACAGTATGTTTCGTGCAAAATAATTGTTTAAAGGAGATCATTTACATGTATCAGCACAGAGTCGCTATCAACCCAAAACATGCACAAGCAATTAATCGGAGAGTCACACAATGAAAAAGTCATCAAAAACAAACTGGATCAACATGAACGAAGTGTCAGGCTTCTTGCTTTATTCTGCTTATTTTGCGTGGAAGCGCAAGATTGAAAGTACGCTTTTACCTCATGATCTCACCCACGTTCAGTTTATGCTTTTGATGACGCTTGGATTTTTGAAGAAAGATAAGGCGAATGTATCACAAAATGACCTCGCCAAGTTTTTGAGTTTTGATGTGACCATGACGTCTCAGGTGTTGCGGGCTCTAGAGAAGAGAGGATTACTCAAGCGTTCCCAAAAAGAAGGCGACGAACGGTCTAAGTTTTCAGAATTAACAGATGCAGGTAGCGCTAAAATTCAAGGTGCAGCAAAAGATTTGCTCAAGGCCGAAGAATCGTTTTTCGTGAGTTTAGGAGAGAATCAGCCAGGCTTTGATGAACATTTGCTCAGCATTTTACAACAACAAATAGCGGATGCAGCATGAGTAAGATTATCTTTTTAAATGGATGTGGCTCTAGCGGCAAAACTTCCATTGCAAGAGCCATTCAACATGAAAGCCCAGATCTTTGGTTAAGTTTTGGTGTTGATACATTCATTGATATGATCCCATTCGGAAGGCAAGAGCCGTACTTGAAATTTATTCCAGGGCAAAATGATCGTGGCCCAATAATGCATGTCGAATCAGGGGCAGAAGGAGCAAAACTATTTAGCATTATGCCGCAATTTGCTGAGATGCTAGCCGCTAGAGGAAATAACCTTATTATCGATGAAGTGTTGTTTGACGAAGAAGCTCTAAAAGCGTACGTCCAGCAGTTAAAGGCTCACACAGTTTATTACATCGGCGTTTTCTGCGATCTAGAAGTGATGCAGGAACGCGAAGTTTTAAGACGTGATCGCTGCATCGGACTTTCTAATGATCAGATCGATAGAGTGCACCAAGGCGCCCTAAACTCATATGACTTTAAGGTTGATACCACGGCCATATCTCCTTTTGAAGCAGCTCGTCAAATATTGAAGTATATTGACGATAACCCTGTGCCAGAGGCATTTAGAGTCTTAGGAAAGCAGGAGTAGATATGGCCATTACCTTCAAACCACTCAATGAATCCCATTTTCCACTCCTGTTAAAGTGGTTGGAGTCGCCTCATGTCAAAAAATCGTGGGATCAGGATGTAACCTATACAATGGAGTTGGTGCATGAAAAATATAACTCATACATCAAGGGCTATAAACTTGAAGGTAGTGCACAGAAACCTATTCAGGCTTTCATTATCTATAGCGAGCAAAATCCTGTTGGGTACATCCAGATTTATAATGCATACGATTTTCCTAGGAGCAAACCACTGTTAGGCTTGCCTTCAAATCTTGGTGCATTTGACATTTTTATTGGCGAAGAAGAGATGCTGCAGCAAGGGTTGGGCTCAAAAGCAATTGTAGAATTCCTTAAATTACACGGCGGTCAGTACACCCACATTTTTGCCGATCCAGACAGTAATAATGTTGCTGCCGTTAAATGCTATGAAAAAGCAGGCTTCAAAATGGTTTCAGAAAGCAAGATACTAAAGAGGTGTGGATGTTAAAGGATTTATCTTCAAGAGGTGATCCGTTACCAACCGTCCAAAAGCTTATCAAAGAACGATACGTTGATGCGAAGGCCGTATTTTGGGCAGGATCAGTTGCAGCGAACCAGGGAACAAGTGCATCCGATTTGGATCTTGTGATTGTTTTTGAATCATTACCGCATGCTTATCGAGAAGCTTTTGTTTATGACGGCTGGCCAATTGACGCATTTATTCACGATCTTGAGACCTTGAGGTATTTTTGCGGCAGGCTTGAGGCAAGCGATGGTAAACCGGCTCTCATTAATATGATCCTCAGAGGTCGGGAAATTCTGGAACCGAATGAATGTAGCTCGCAAACCAAAAACATTGCTAAGCAAGCTTTAGCAAATAGCCCTGATAGCTGGACTCAGGCTCAAATAGATAAAGAGCGTTTTCTCATTACAGATATCATGGACGATATTAAATCTCCTAAAAACAAAGAAGAGCAAATAATCTCCGCCGTTCATTTGTTTGAACCATTGCTACAGTTTTATTTTAGAGCCGCGAGAAAATGGACCGCTAGCGGCAAATCTTTAATGCGCCTTTTAAAACAAGAAAATCCAGAGCTTGCTGAAGAATGGACTACGGCTTTTGAAGTTCTGGTACAAACAGGTGATGCTTCCTGCATTGAAAGTGCGGTTACAAAGATATTGGCACCGCATGGTGGCTACTTGTGGGATGGCTTTAGGTCTGATGCGCCATCAGACCGGAAAGAATGCGATGAAAACAAAATCCTCGATGAACTTAAGATCCGAGAACCAATCTTTCATCATCCTGAAAAGTTTGGAAAAACAAAAGAAGATATTGAAAACCAAATGTGTGATGAATTTTGGGAAGTTGGAGCATCGGGGAATGTCTACACCAAACAAGACGTTATAGAAACTCTGCTGGAGCGCTATAACAACCCAGATTATCAAGATATTTGGGAAGCAAAGGACTTTGAGCTCACAAAAATCGCACCAGATAATTATTTACTGACATACATTCTTATCCAAGACAAAACAAGAGTCACAAGAAGATCAACACTTTGGCGAAGAATAAATGGTGATTGGAAGATTCTCTATCACCAAGGAACCATAGTCGATGGAGGTAGCGTATGAATAATATCCATGTTTTGAGTCGAGGCGTAATAATAGATCAAGACAATATTTTGCTTTGCAAAACACTTGACCTGCCAATCAGTTTTTATTTTCTCCCAGGGGGTCATGTTGAGCATGGTGAATCGGTTGAAACATCGCTCCTTCGTGAATTAATAGAAGAAACAGGAGCTCATTGCAAGATCAAGAGATTTTTAGGATGTCTAGAATACAGCTTCGAACCAGGGCATAGCAGCATCTGTCACAACCATGAATATAATTTTATTTTTGAGGCTGAATCAGAATCTTTGAAAAGCAATCATAAAATTCCCCAGCTTGAAAAGCATATTGAATTAATCTGGGTGCCCTTGCATCAATTATCTGAAATTGATTTTAGAGCTGAGCCTTTGCGAGAGCTCGTGCCTCAGTGGCTGAAAACCCCGGCTTCAGATGTATTTAGGAGCGTGATGATATGACAACAAATATTGCTTTGCGGCATTCCTCCATCAGGGAAAACATTCATCATCTTATCAGCGCCATTATCCCCTATGATGATGTTGAACAAGAACATATTAATGATACGCGTCTTTGGATTGAAAGTGGCGCGCCTATTTTTCGGGTTCAAAAACCTGATGTTCCAAACAAACATTTAGTATCTTATTTTGTACTCTTCGATGACGTTTACCAAAAAATACTCCTTGTCGATCATAAGAAAGCACTTCTTTGGCTGCCTGTAGGAGGGCATGTAGAAATTGATGAAGATCCAAAAACCACAGCCAGTCGGGAATGCTTAGAAGAGCTTAACGTTACAGCTGATTTTTGGTCACCTCATCCACTCTTTTTAACGTCAACGTTAACTGTAGGTCTAACAGCTGGACATACAGATGTAAGTTTATGGTACGTACTCAAAGGAGATAGTAACAAAGCTTATGAATTTGACCAGAGTGAATTCAATGACATCCGTTGGTTCCGCCTTGATGAGATTCCGCACGACAAGTCAGATCCACATATGAGGCGTTTCATAGAAAAATTAAAAGGTAGTTTATGAATAACCTCACCCACAGAAAAGCAATAGTCATTGATTTACCCCATATTATAGAGCTTCTCTTAGAAGATGAGCTAGGAAACACAAGGGAATCAAAATCAGCTGCAGTGCACGAAAACTACATCAAAGCCTTTCATAAAATCGATATCGATCCAAACCAATATTTAATGGTTGTAGAAAACGGCGATGAAATTATTGGGACTTGCCACCTCACCATTATGCCGTCACTCACTTTTATCGGCAGCACCCGTATGCATATAGAAGCTGTCAGGGTAGCCGGTAAGTACAGAGGGCAGAAAATAGGAAGCTGGATGTTCGATCAAGCCATTAGTTATGCCAAAGCTATGGATGTTTCTATTATCCAGCTCACCACAAACAAAAAGAGACCAAAAGCAAAACATTTCTATGAAAAGCTTGGCCTCACAGCCAGCCACGAAGGCATGAAACTATATTTGGAATAAGATCTATGAAAATTAAATTTGAAAAAGTAACAGAAGCTCATTTAGACACCATCTTTAGCTGGCTTACTGAACCTCACGTTATGGAATTTTGGGATAATACCCAAGCGCATAAAGATGACATCATAAATTTTGCTGAAGGGCGAAAAACACCATCGTCTTATGCAGATGGACAGTATGTTTATTGGATTGCATATCTTGAAGATGAACCTTTTGCAATGCTGATGACCATTCAGGAAACACATAAGGAAGATATAGGAGAAGAGAAGCTCAAAAGACTTTCAAAAACAGGCAATACCTATGGCCTTGATTATATGATCGGTAACCCTAAGTTTTTTGGGAAAGGCTATGGGGCTCAAACTTTATCTGATTTTATCGATTATTTTAGGCGATCTGTTGATTCCAAAGCAGATACATTCATAATCGATCCTGCTAGCGATAACCCAAAGGCAAAGCATGTTTATATGAAGGTAGGCTTTAAACATGTGTGTGATTTCATGATGGAAGGTGATGTAAGTGGTGCAGGCAAAGTGCATCATCTACTTCTCAAAAAATTTGAACCGACGGTTTCGATTATTCAAGCAACGATGGATGATTATCCCTGTATTCAAAATATGGCACGTTTCTACGTTTATGATTTATCTCGAGAATGTGGGTCGATCTCACCTGATTGGGCTATTCGGGAAGATGGACTATACGAAAGCTTTGATTTTAAAAATTACTTTGAAGAGCCATCCAGAAAAGCTTATTTAGTTAAAGTTTATGATGAGATAGCCGGCTTTGTCCTACTTAATCAAGCAACTGAAGATGCCACAAACACCTGGAACATGGGTGAGTTTTTTATTATCGCTAAATTCCAAGGTCAAGGTATTGCCAATCAAGTTGTCAAAGAGATATGGAATATGCATCTTGGCGCGTGGGAAGTTTTCGTTATCCCCAATAATAAGTCAGCCTTAAAGTTTTGGGAAAAAGCAATTAGTGAATTTACTGGCGGTATTTTTAATAAGCAAATCAAAGACGTGACCTATGATGAGCATTGCCCTCGAAGAATCATCTTTGAATTTGATACTTGCAGTGAGATTCATAGCAATATAATACCTAATTTTGCGATACGCTCAAGCCAACCTTCTGATATCGACGCCATAGTTTCATTGTCAAAAGCCAAACGTTTAGCTTATGAAAAAGCACAACCGCAGTTTTGGCGTTATGCTGGAGAAGAAGGTGATAACACACAGAGACAGTGGTTTAAACAACTGCTGGAGGACAAAAATCATGTGATGTTTACTGCAAAAAGCGACACCGAAGAAATCCTCGGATTTATTATTGGTAAGCTCATGCCTGCTCCAGAGGTTTATAATCCAGGTGGCCTAACATTGATGATTGATGACTTCTGCGTAAAATCGGAAAATCTTTGGCAATCTGTTGGCGCAAGATTAATTGAAGAGACGAAGGCTGCGGCCAAGTCTAGAGGCGCCACTCAAATCCTTGTAGTATGCGGCGCTCATGACCTGCCAAAACGTAAGTTCTTGAAGGATCAAAATCTATCGATTGCCTCCGAGTGGTTTGTAGGAGGCATTGTATGATTAAAATTGAAACTTTAAAGAATCATCTAAAGCATATAACACAACTAATATCATTGTACATGTTAGTCATTGTTATCTTGATGAATAACAGCATTGCTTTTGCTGCTTCTGTTCAGAAAATAAATTTTTGGAATACCCAACAAAAAGGAGCCAATATCTTTAATCACAGTGTTACTTCAGATGATATAAAAGCAGCAAAAAGGTATGGCATTAAATTTATACGCTTGGCTCCAGATAAATTTCAGAGTTCACATCGTGATTTCTTAATTGGAAATGCTGATGATTATCGTGGATTGATTAAAGAAGACCTAGAAAAGCTCAAGAAGATCTTGGATATATGTTACCAAGAAAAAATGCCGGTCGTCATCACTATGCTAAGTCTTCCTGGATCGCGCTGGAAGCAAAATAATCACGATAAAGATGATCTAAGGATCTGGAAAGAAGAAAAGTATCAGGCTCAGGCTGCTGTCTTTTGGCAAGATTTAGCTATAGCATTAAAGGATCATCCTGCAATCGTAGGGTACAATCTACTCAATGAGCCTCATCCTGAAAGAATTTTTGCATCTAAAGAAGTGCACATAAATACAGTACATCAAGAAGAAGTACAAAAAATGCTTTACGACTTATATAGCCGCATCATAAAGCATATAAGGCTGGTTGATAAAGATACGCCCATTATTCTTGATAGTTCTGCCTATGCTGACGCTAAAACATTTGGGTTACTGATGCCTCAAGAGGATCAAAATGTTTTGTACTCCTTTCACATGTATGAACCTTATGAATATACAAATCATAAAATGAACAAAGGTAAATATCAATATCCTGGTATTATCAATGGAAAGCAATGGAACCAAAAAGACCTCAGAGAATACATTTCAGCTGTTATTCGATTTCAAAAAACTCACAACATAGGAAGCAATAAAATATTAGTTGGCGAATTTGGTGGGCACCGTATGTCAGCCGGATTAGAAAAATATTTTGAAGATCTCATTGCGATTTTTAATAAAGAGGGTTGGCACTTTGCCTTTTATGCTTTCAGAGAAGATACTTGGGACGGGATGGATTACGAGCTTGGAAATAAGAAGTTACCATGGAGTTATTGGCAAGCTGTAGAGCGTGGTGAAAACCCTGAATTAAATCGCAAATCCACATATCCTGTATTTTCAATAATAAAAGAGGCGTTAGATGATAATCACAATTGATCTTGCCCGAAAACTCATAGCCCAGCAATTTCCTGAATATTCCAATTTGCCAATCACTGATGTTGAAAAACAAGGGCATGATAACCGTACCTATGGGCTTGGGCGACATATGCTCATTCGTATGCCAACAGCTGCAGACTACGCCTTAAAAGTTCCAAAAGAGCAAGAACTACTGCCGCAATTAGCAAAACGTTTAAGCGTTAGCATTCCGGCTCCGATTAAAATGGGCAAACCTTCGGCAGACTATCCATACCCATTTTCTATATACAAATGGTTGCCCGGGAAAAGTATCAATTTGCTGATGTTGACCGATCAAGAGAAGGAACAACTTGCCTTTGATCTAGCCAAGTTTTTAAAAGAGCTACAAGCGATTAATGATGTTGAAGGACCTGAGCCAGGTCAACATAACTGGTGGCGTGGCGATCATGTCAGTGTTTACGATAAAGGCGCCAGAGAGCAAATTGCAGAGCTGTCTGATGTGATAGACGCTCCCCGAGCATTAGCTTTATGGGATCAGGCGTGTGCGACGAGATCGAATAACCATCCAATCTGGATTCATGGAGATTTTGCGATTGGCAATATACTCATGGATAGTGGAAAACTATCAGCAGTCATTGACTTTGGTGGGGCTGCGGTTGGTGACCCTGCCTGCGATTTAGTAATTGCTTGGACCTATTTATCAGGCAAAGCACGTGATATTTTTATATCAAAAATGGATATGGATCCTGATACATGGCTCCGTGCACGTGCCTGGGCACTTTGGAAAGCAACGTTTGAGCTGTGCCAGATAGCAGATAAGAATAGTCTTGATGCTTGCCTGCAGAAACGAATTATTGATGAGGTTATGAATGGATAAAACTTTAGATACCTATCTCAGCCTTTGCATGGAGGTTTACGATTTAAGCAAGCCAAACTCACCAGAAGATGCATATGCTTTTTATCGTGACTATGCCATGAGAGCGAACGGTCCTATTTTAGAGCCGATGTGCGGTACAGGCCGATTTTTACTGCCCTTACTTGAAGAAGATTTCAATGTGCATGGCTTTGACGCAAGTGACCAGATGCTCGAAGCATTACATACCAAAGCCAAGGCTAAAAATCTAAAACCTACAGTTTGGAAAGGGTTTGTTGAAGATTTAAAACGTCCAGAAAAATACAATTTGATTTTTATTCCCAGTGGGTCTTTCTGTTTAATCATCGACCCTGTGCAGGTAGAGAAATCACTTAAAGCCATTTATGACCACTTAGCTGACGGTGGTATTTTCTTGTTCGAAGCGGAAACTCTGCACGCAGTGCCTCAAGCAGGTATATGGCGTGGCTCTGTATGGCCCAAACCAAATGGCCAAAAAATCATCCTAAGCCAGCTTGCCACGCTCCAAGATGACATCTGTACCAGCCTTTGCAAATATGAACTGATGGAAGCGGGAAATATTATCCATACAGAAATTGAAGAACTGAGAGTGAAGATTTATGAAAAGAATCAGCTGATGGAAATGCTGCAAGCTGTCGGATTTAAACACATCCGAACACTCAAAGCTTTCGATCAATCTTTGCCCCATGCTAACCAAGATGAGTCTATCGTTTATGAATGCAGAAAATAAAATCATCATAAAATCTGTAAGTCTTGATGACGCAAGGTTGCCTTCAGTTATTTATGGTGCAATTGGCAATCCTTCGCCAGAAAAAGCTCTAGAGGTGATTGGAAGCTATAAGAATTCAGATCATTCAATCACTGGGGCCTTTATAGGTGATATTCTTGTTGGAGTTTTAGGCCTCTGTAAAACAAGTAAAATTATTACCATTCGTCACATCAGCGTACCTTTGAAATACCAAAGACAAGGGATTGGAACATTGCTTTTAGAAGAGGTAAAGAAACAGTATGAAGGCTATAAGATTATGGCTGAAACAGACAAGGAATCAGTAGATTTTTATGCTAAATCAGGTTTTACCTGTCATGGATTTAACGGGCCATATGGTAATTTAAGGTGCAAATGTGAGTTTAATCTATGAGTTTTAATGGCAAAATCACAACAATATCTGATGTGCACTCTATCACTGAAAGCCTTCTTCTCAAATTTCCTGATATTCATGGCAGTGTTATTGTGGCGTATCAGGACCAAGTTTTATATCATGAAAGTTTTGCACCCCATGGGAATATTAGAGCAGACAAAAATGCACAATATCTGATTGCATCCGTTACAAAAAATTTCACAAGCGCAGCCGTTTTAAAGCTTTTATTTGAACATTTTGGTGATGACATATCAGGTGCTTTAAACAAGCCGTTATCAGATTTTTTATCCGAGGATCATCCTATCTGGCTGGGGGAACTGCCTGATTTTGCAAAGGTTATTACGATCCATCATCTTTTGAGTCATACCTCAGGGCTGGACGCTACCCATAAGCCGTTGCTTTATTCTCCGGGATTAAGATACCACTATTCAAACCTTGGCTATATTCTCATTGGGCATATTATTCAAGCTCTTACTTCGGAGCCAATCGATTCTTACTATAAAAGAGCTCTTTTTAATCCTGCAGGAATGCAAAATACATTTTTGGTGCTGGACGGAACACCTGCATTTTTACAAAATGACCCAGCTTTCACAACTCTCGTACCTGGATTTGAAAAGAACGGCGATCAAATTCAAAAGATTGCGGATAAACCTGACTTTTCGAAATTATTTACAGCAGGCGGCATTATTTCAACTCCAATCGATCTGGTAAAATGGCAGCACGCCTTATATCAGGGGCGTATCATTCCACTAGAATTGCTTCAGCTCATGACACATCCAGTGATTCAAAAAACAGGATTTACTTTTTATGACGGTGAAGGCTCTTTTTATGCGGGATATGGAGTTGACGTCTTAGACAGTGGAAGGACAAGGCTTTATAAGCATTGCGGAGGAACATCTGGCTATCAATCCAAAATTTCTTACGATCCAAAGACGCAAATTAGTATTATCAATTTATCCAATATTATGGAAGAAAATCCTTCCATTTTTGCATTTACAAATCAGCTTAGGAATATGATATCAAGCATTAATGATGAGACAGAAGATGCAAAATAAAAACTACTTTTCTTTAATCATCTGGATTGTGGCACTTATAACGATTGGCGGAGTCATTGGCTCTTTAACCAAGCCAGAGATTAGCACTTGGTATAGCACCTTACATCGTTCCACCCTGACACCGCCGAATTATGTATTTCCGGTTGCTTGGACTATTTTGTACGGCATTATTGGCTCTTGTGGTTGGCTCATTTGGCGCGCATCTGTGTTTCCCAAGCTCAGTATTATCAAAACCTTATACGTGGCTCAGCTCATCTTAAATTGGAGTTGGACACCTTTGTTTTTTCATTACCACTTAACTGGACTTTCCCTCGTAGTTTTAGGCGTTATGGATATTCTGGTAGGCACTCTCATTTGGTTAGCTTACTGGAAAATGAGAGCCGTATCGCTGCTAATGATTCCTTATCTGTCATGGATTCTATTTGCAACTTACTTAAACTTTTACATATGGCAGTATAACTGAATGAAGATTAGCAATGGTGGTCAAGCATAAAAAACATAAACGTCGTATTTTTATCCATGTAGACGGTTACAACTGAAGCATTAGGATATTATGAGTTACAAAGAACGAGTCGACAGAGTGATTGATTTCATAGGCAAGCATCTTGATGAAGAGCTTGAGCTGGATGAGCTTTGCCGTATCGCTTGTTTTTCAAAATATCATTTTCATCGGTTGTTTACGGCTTACACTGGGTTACCTCTAATGAATTATATCAAGTGGTTGCGGCTAAAACGAGCTGCTCATCAATTGATTGTCCATAAAGAGGAGACAATTATAAACATTGCTTTGGATGCCGGATTCGAATCCCATGAATCATTTAGTCGGGCTTTTAAACAAATTTGCGGCCAAAGTCCCAGGGAATTTAGGCTTAAATCAAGTTGGCATGTATGGGAGACGCCACCTTATTCATTGCATAAAGGAGACACAAAAATGATAAACGTGAACATTAAAGAATTACCTGCTAGACGGCTGGCGGTAATAGAACACTACGGAGACCCTAAAAAAGTAGGTGAGACTGCCTCTAAGTTAATAGCCTGGGCTAAAGCGCAGCCGGTAAATTTAAAGCCTAAACCAGGTGAAGCTTTTGGTTTTGGGTATGGTGATCCAAAGGAAGTGAAGCCAGAAGAATTTCGCTTTGACCTTGCGATTACCGTTCCACAAACATTAAAGCTTGATGGTGAAGTTATAGAAAAATATCTTCCTACAGGTAGGTATGCTGTTATTTCCCACAAAGGGTCACGTGAAGCCATTAGCGAAAAAATTTACTGGCTATATCGAAATTGGTTGCCCGAATCTAAAGAAGAACTTGGTGATTTACCTTGCATATTTTGTTACTACAATTTTGATCATGAAGTGGCTGAAACAGAATTGATCACGGAAGTGTGGTTGCTTCTTAAATAGGGCTTAAAATATGAATATTGGGGGATAATCTTGTCCCTCAATCATTGAATGTCATGACATCGAAAACCTTTGTTAGATGTTCAAAATAGCTCGTATCGCAACCATCTTCTAGTGCCCAAGCCCATGCAAGTACCGCTTGCACGAAACACCAGTCAAGGATTCGCTGTGATGGTAATTCAAGAGCTTCAGCAAATCGAGTGATACGGTTATGAATAATAGTGGTAGCATCAGCGTGATGCATTAATTCGGGAATCGGGTTGCGGATAAAAGCCGCCACTTCATAGGCTGACTCACCAATAACACCTTTTGGATCGATCACCAACCAATCATCACCATTTGGCAAAATGTTGTCATGATGTAAATCGCCATGGAGTAACACATCTGGCTTAGAAATTTGTAGCAGCTGATCTCGGAGCTTTCTTGCTTTTTGCAGATAATGATTTGGAATATTCCAATCCTTATCCAAGGCCGCAAGCCAATCTTTGATATGGGGGAAATTATGGACGGAAGGAATATTTGCTTGATGCAACTTTTTGATAAGCCCACAGCCAATTTCGATGGATTCTTTTTCCTTGGTTGGAAAATAGTCTTTAAGAGACGTACCGGGCATGGCTCTTTCTATAAGCAACATGCCATCATTTTCGGCTAACACCTTCACTACGCCATATCCTGCAAAGCACTTGAGCGCAAACGCTTCTCGCTTCAACCCTACATTATCAAGACCAAGCTTGAGAATAATAGGGTTATCACCCTGGAAGCCTGACAGCACATAGTTGTAGGTAAGATTAGCGGCTGCTTTTAAATCACGTAACTCTAGTTTTGAAGATATTGCCGCAACAAGCTCAGTCAGTTCATCTAGCCACTCTTTGCCTTGTTCTCCGTAAATACTGATGATGTTAGATTGGAAGGTGTTCATAGACTCTCCTTCACAATAATATCATACGGCGCGGCTAGTTTATATTTTCTGGCTTTGTTAGAGGCGTCTACTATTTCTAAAAAACCACCTTCAACCCACTTTTTGCAAAGCGCGGCATTCGTTCTAGGCTGGAATCCAAAAAGATCGCCTATTTGTTTGGCCGTCACAACATCATATGCTTTAAATAATTCCAAGGCCTTACGTTGCTTTGGATCTAAGGTGCGCAAAACTTGCGAATGATCTTTTTCGCCTTTCTCAAAGCTTTGCATCATCTGGGTTACAACTTTTTCAAATGCAAAAGCCATCCCTTCAGTAAAATATTCCACCCAAGGGGTTATATCGCTTTCTGCCCTTCCAAAGTAATAATTATGAGATGGGCCGATACTGATAGCACGATAATATCCGAGTAAGTTTTTAGCATAATACTCCTCAAGGGAATACAAGCCTTTTAAATCATACCCACCAAGGTGCAAAATCAACGTCGTCAGTAACCTGCTCGTTCTCCCATTACCATCGTAATAGGGGTGAATTGTGGCAAACTGGTAATGCGCAATGCCAGCGACAATAGGGCATGGTATCTCTTTATTTTCTTTAATCCATGACACTAAATTGCGCATAAGACCCTGAACATCCTTAGCTTCCGGAGGCATATAGACAATCGTTCCTGCTCCACTGTCTTTGATAACATTTTGTCCATCCCGGTAAGGTGTTGGTTTAATGCGCGTTCTTCCATCGCTCATCACCAGAGCATGCAAAGTTTGAATGATTTTTTCGGTAACTGGATGGTTTTGCGCGGCATATTGTTCTAATTGAGCTAGAGCGGCATAATAGCCTTTTACTTCATGCTCATCCCGTTCTCTACCGGGGAAATGTCCTTGAAGTTGAATGACCTCTTTGATCTCCTCAGGTTTAAGCTGATTGCCTTCTATCATAGTAGAATAATGGGTAGTATATAGCTTTGCAGTTTCACGTAAAGAGGCAAGCACTGTAGGATTAACAGGCAGTAACGCAACCTTTTCCTTCGCAGCCTCAATTCTCATCAGGCTTTTTGCAATGCCTGGGGTGATACTATAAATGGGTTTAAAGTTTGTCGGCATGATGTAAGCTCAATATCAGTTTCTCTTGCATTATTTATTATGCCGATAAGTGGCGCATAAGTCAAGTATAACATGCCGATAAAAGTAACGTAATGATTTGTCACGTCCGTAAGGTTACATATCTCGTAACTTTAAGGGCATATTGCATGTACTTCAAATCACGAAAATAGAGATTTTATGGACACGTTAATCTTTTACAGAGAACCCAAAATGGTTCATTTGACACTCTCCGAGTACGCATCTATAATAGCATCAGAGAGTAAAAACATGACCATACCACCCCAGTTTGGAGTTGGTTAGGTTGTGGTAAACTGATCTCCGCCAAAATTACCTAAAGTTTAGTTGATTAGACAGTACCAAAATAAATCAATACTCTAAAATCAACATATCTCGGTCTATTTTAAAAACTTTAAAACGTTCCAATACTGACATACCTAGCAATGATACGTCAAGGTTGCCACTACCTAGATGAGCTTCAACATTTTTGAAAATACCAGCACCAATCTCCATACTGTCTAATCTTATCGAAGCACCAGTAATTATACCATTGGCGGTAGAATAAGTTTTATTATAATTTAATTTAGATAAATCTAGTTTTAATTTTTTAGCATCGTTAAGGGTTAGAGCGACATCGCTAGCACCAGTGTCAACCATAAATTTAATCATTATGCCATTTACTATCGCATTAATATAAAAATGACTATCACTACCACGACTAATTACTATTCTGCCTTGACTGTCAACCCAGCTATAAGAAGGTATCAGTACAGACAGAACTCTTTGGGATAAGTAATTCAACTCAAACTTAAAAGCATAACCGACACATATAATTAAAAAAATTATGATCCAAGCCAATAATTGTTTAGAAAGTATTTTGACATTATTTTTACTAAAAATAGTGAAAATCATATTCACTATTAATAAAATAATTATAAAAAGATAAGCTATTGTTTGATAGTCTCTAGTAAAATCAAAAACTCTTTCCATCACTATATTGCTTATACAAAAAGTAGCAACAATACTAATGAATATAATAATTACTAATTTTAATAAAAGATTATTAGGTCGTATACTCATAAAGTGACTAAATAATTACATCACTTTGATTGTAGCATATCACCCATATCGTTGCTATAAAACTATTTGGTTAACTATCAAATAGTTGGTGATATTCTCCTGTCGCTGGAATAGGAAGATAATCCTTCAAGTTATTATCTCTATGCGAGCAAACTTCATAATGACTTTCGTTATTTAAATTTAAAAATTCTAAGAATTTTTGAAAATCTTGGGGTTTTTCATTAGTAGATTTATTTTTCATCTGTTCTTCTTGTGCTAATTTTTGCTTATCAATATATCCCCCTCACTTAAATGTTTGAGGTACGATGGCAAGCAAGAATTTTGTATGAAAGATTTATCAAGGGAGTAAAGTTTTGATACACAATCTAATTTTTGAGGTGTTAAATCTTCTTTTTTATTAACATTAAGAATCTCTAGTGTTTTCTCAACTTCTTTTATAGTCTTCACGTGGTTACATTCATTACTTTCCTTTAACAACGATTCTTTAAGTTCTAATAACTTATATTTCTTTTGTTGTAATGTAGACGATACTTTTTTCGTTTCAGTATCTAATTGTTCTTTATTTAATTGCAATATCTCAACATCATCATTAAGAGCTTTGGTGTGGAGTTTCTTTTGTAATAATTGTTTTTTTGCTAATTCGTTAATTTTGTTAATCTGAATACCTATCTCTTGCTTGTATTTGTTATTTTTTATCTCCAATAAAATATTTTTTTGCTGTATTTGTTCTTTTTGCTCCAAAAGATTTAATATAATCTCTTTTTGAACAAGAAGTTGTTTGTTGCTTTCCTTTAATTGCTTATTAAGAATGTTACGTTCCCCCTTGGCATCAATATTCTTTTTATCCAATACCTCCTTCCCCTTCTGTTCTTGGATAAAAAGTGCATGTTGCGTTTCAGCTAATGATTTATGTGTGGCATTGAGATTTTCTATAACTTCACCATATTCTTGCTTAAAATAACCTACTAAGCCCTCCACAGCACGATAATCCGTTAAATCGATTTAATGAATCCATAAAACATTCTAACCCATCATCATATTTATGCTCACTAAATAATGCCACTGCTAGATTTTTTTGATAAAACAATCTATCGTTTGGGAAATAAATATACCCTAGTAGGTCTTCATATAATACAGACTCAGCGATAGCTTGTTTATAATGTTTAATAGCTTTCTTAAAATCCCCATCTTTAAAACACTCATTACCAAGCATATTATGATCATTGGCTGTTAGTTGTTCCTTCTGCTTATTTGTTATACAACCATCTCTCATTTTTGCCATACTCACTACACCTATAATATTCACCTATATTTTAATTTGCATGATTATCAATTATGAGTAAACTCGTTATAGGAAATTTCAAAGTAGATCAAACTATCGTTGCGACATTTTTATGTTAATATAATGTTATTATCCCATTAATCACATTAAGTCACCAATATTTTCTAAAAATAATCTCGCTCTATGAGATTTGGGTTTAACAAAGAACTCTGATGCTGACTGATCTGCTAACACTTGACCATGATCCATAAAAATTATCTTATCTGCTATAGCTTTGGCAAATTTAAGATGATGAGTAACAACGATCATGGTCATTTGGTTTTTTAGCAAAGAGATAATTTCAATAATATCTTTGATATTTTCAGGATCTAGTGCCGAAGTTGGTTCATCAAATAGCATGATTTCCGGCTCCATCATTAGAGCTCGACAAATTGCCACTCTTTGCTTTTGTCCTCCTGACAGATTAACAGGGAAACTAGTACTTTTTTGTGTTAAGCCGAATTGTTGTAATAATTCTTTCGCCTTAGCAGTTGCTAATTCTAATTTCATTCCTAACACATTAATAGGAGCATATATCAAATTTTCTCGTACACTAAAATGTGGAAAAAGATTCAAACCTTGAAAAACCATACCTATTTTAAGACATATTTTTCTTCTATTTCTTACGGTCAACTTTTTGCCATTAATGATGAGATTCCCTGTTGTAGGAATTTCCAAACCATTGATAATTCGGAGTAAAGTCGATTTACCGCTACCAGAAGAACCTATTATTGCTGTAGTTTCTTTTTTCTTAAATTCAAGATTAATGTCTTTAATAGCAGAAATTTTGTCGTAATTTTTTGAAATTTTATCAAATATTATCATTATGTATTCAATTAAAGTTAGCGTTCGACTTAATTTTTCAGCAAACCAAGCTTGTAATATTTTTATGCTGATTTTTAAAATAAAAAATTATTAGAATGTAAATTTATAGCCATCATATAGAGGTTTTATATTATTTGGCAGTATATTGACGATTTGGTGGTAATCAATAAGGTGTCCCATATTAGTCAATAATATTTGCTGTGGTTTATATTCATCATTCCACTGCAAAACTTTATTAAGTCCTGCGTGATTATCGTTAGAGTCATATCCAACGCAATCTAGTACCCAAACCTTGATATTTTGTAAAAATTTCTTTGATCTATCTGGGAAATCTGCTACATCACTGGAATAGACAAAATCACCTACTCTGACACCTAAACTATCTATAGAACTATGATTTTGTTTAAAAAATTGTATGTTCATACTATGGATTTCCAATTTGGCAAAAAAATCAACTGGTTTAGCGACTAATTTGTCCGCAGAGAATAAATATTCATAACGATTTTCAAGTAGTTCTATAGTATGATGATCGGAAAATATTTCTAAAGGTTTATTTTGGATAAAGGGAAATACTCGTAAATTATCTACACCACTAAAATGATCAGCATGGTAATGGGTGAGTATAGCTGCATCTAATTTTCTAAATTTTTCACGTATTAGCTGATCTTTAATATCAAAACCAAAATCAATAAGAATTTGACTATTACCATCATCCATATATATTGATGATCTAGTTCTTTTATTATAACTTGATGTGGAAGTGCATACATTACAATCGCAACCAATTACTGGTACGCCAAGGGAAGATCCACATCCTAAAACTGTTATTTGCAACATAAAATTATTTATTTCAATAAAATTAAAAAATGTTTGAGTTTTTGTACAATTTCCAAGGTCTTAATCAAGAAATATTCTTGTGGTTCAATAAAATTACCAACTATTATCATATAATAGCTTATATTTTACAAAATATCTCCTATTGTTTTAATATTACCAACTTTGCCATCATTTACATAATATATTGTATATATTTTTACTTTAAGATAAAAAATATTCAAGATTCTCAGCAACGTCAAATAAAATTTTGGCTTGTATATAATAAACTAGTAAAAACTGGTATAATTTATGCAATATTTGGTTGTACCTTCGCTATATTAAAATTTTCGGTTAATCTACCAAGACCATTCTGCTCATTTCCTCCTAGCAGTTTTATCACCATTGCTAATATTGAATTGGAAAGATGCCTATCTAGCTTTCCAAGTAGCCATGCTGGATTAGCTTTACTAGTAGCGTATTTTATCTGGTCGTATATAGCAATTTGGCAAAAAATTATCGTTTTTGCCATTATATGCTTAGTGTCAATTTCACGACTTACCCTCGCAATGCACTATCCAGCTGATATTATATATAGTTTTCTAATTACTATAATCGTGATAATTACTGGCAAAATAGTTTATAAGATTTTTGCAAAGCACTTAATAAAATGGTTTGGTACAATTATTTTAAATAATTTATACAAAATTAAAATTTAGGTAGTAATGATCTTTAATCACAAAAATCTAGCACTAACAATTATAAAATTGTCAGTAATATGACCAAAGATTCATTTTTTAAGGATTCAACAAACGATATTATCGAACGTTTAGATCTGATTGATAAAAACTTTGCTAATATTTTACATTTAGAATGTCATGACGGTTTGTTGACCGATCTATTAACAAAGCATTATCGAAAATCTATAATTGTTTCCACTAATCCATATCAGCTAAATTATAATGAAGAAGCATTTTTTGATAAGCACCCTTCACTATTTGCTAATTTTGATTTAATAATTTTTACTTTAGGTTTGCATTGGATTGATGAGGTACAAAGCTTTTTGGCACAAATTAAGCTAATGTTAAAGCCAGATGGTATCTTTATCGGTAATTTTCTCGGAGGTAATAGCTTAAAAGCACTACGCAGGAAATTTATTGAAGCAGAAATAGCGACAAATCGCCCTCATTTTCAGCATATTTCACCGTTCATCCATTTTGATCACGTTGCCCCCCTTTTATCACAGGCTGGATTTGCAGAAATTATCGTTGATTATGAAATTATCCAATTAAATTATAAAAGCCCTTTAGATTGTATCCGAGAATTAAAGAATATTGGTAAACCTATGGGCAGATTGCTAGCATGTCAAAATGCTAAATATAATACTCACTACACTATATCAAAGCAAATGCTGGCTATCCTTAATGATGATACTAATATTTTTACTGAAGAAATTAATATCATTAGCTTCATCTCTTCTCCTAACAAAAACAGCATAAAACTTTGAGGATTATTCTATGGCGGGAGTGACGGGACTCGAACCCGCGACCTTCTGCGTGACAGGCAGACGCTCTAACCAACTGAGCTACACCCCCTTAGGGAGTAATTAAGACTAGAGATAAATATATATAAAGTCTAAGATATTGTCAAGGACTCATCAGACTATCTTAGTATTAATATCTCAAATATAATATATATAATAGCATAATTTTACAATAGTACTGACAATTAAGACTTTAGCAAAATTACTCTTGCTAAAACCAGCAACAAAAGGAATAAATTTTCCCCAAAATGGAATTATCATTAAGCATAATATTAATATATTATATTTAAGAAACATCTGCGAGAAATATTGATAATTATTATTCAGCTGTTCCTTTTTGGTGGGATAAAAAATTCTTAATATCACTCTACCAAATAAATAATTAATGATTGTAGCACACGTACAGGCAATTGTTGCTATAATTATTATTAATAAATGATTATAAACAGCAAATATTTTCATTGAATAAACAATAAATTCATTATTCAAATTAATAATCAAATTACCTACCAAACTATCAGTAAATAATAACCAATACGCCTCAGATTGATCCATAACTCAATTATTTTCTAAAAAATTATTATTGTTAGCTAAAGTTTACTATATACTATTATCACATATTGGCAATTTATGAATAAGAAATAATAATGGCGATTTAATCATCATGATACCTTTAGAAGACAAAATTTCAGTGAACGGTAAGATCTGGCAACAAAGATTAGTTAATGAATATGATGTTTTGCAGATTGCTAGAGAAGCTGGAATAAGCGATTTTTTAGCGAAGATTTTATCATACCGCATCAAAAATTTAAACGAAGCTGTTGATTTCTTATCGCCAAAACTAAAAAATTTATTACCAGATCCTTTCCATTTACTCGATATGCAAAAGGCGGTCACACGAACTATCTCCGCTATTTTAAATAAGCAAAAAATCTGTATATTTGCTGACTATGATGTTGATGGAGCGACCTCCTCATCATTACTTAAAAACATATTTAGAGATTTAGGGCAAGAAGCTGACATTTACGTCCCCGATCGAATTGCCGAAGGGTACGGCCCTACTCCTATGGCAATGCAAACAATTCGTGATAAAGGTACTGAATTACTCATTACTGTAGATTGCGGAGCAATGGCACATGAGGCATTAAAGTACGCATCACAAGTTGGGCTAGAAGTAATAGTGATCGATCACCATATAAGCAGTGATTCACTGCCTGAAGCAATTGCTGTTGTGAACCCTAACCGTATTGATGAAACTAGTGATTGCACCTACCTTGCTGCCGTTGGAGTTGCCTTTTTATTTGCTACTGCTTTGTTATCTGACTTAAAAAAACAAAATTTCTTTGTCGATAATTCTCCGCCAAATTTAATGCAATATTTAGACTTGGTAGCCCTTGGTACTGTCTGCGATGTTATGCAAATTGTTGCTTTAAATAGAGCTTTTGTCACCCAAGGATTAAAAATTTTGCAACAAAGAAAAAATTTAGGGATTAGAACTTTGTGCGAACTGGCTGGATTAAATGAAAAACCAAACTCCTATCATTTAGGCTTTGTTCTAGGTCCTAGAATTAATGCTGGAGGGCGAGTAGGAAAATCAACTTTAGGTGCTACTTTGTTGTCAACGAAATGTGCAATAGAAGCAAATAACTTAGCATTAGAATTAGAAAAACATAATAATGAACGCAAGGTACTAGAACTCGTAATTCTAGAAGAAGCTACTGCCATAGCTTTAACCCAAGAAAATGACAGTAGCTTATTTATCGTTGGTAAAGGGTGGCATCCAGGAGTCATAGGTATAATAGCTGGCAGATTAAAAGAAAAATTTAACAAGCCAGTTTCAGTAATAGCTTTAAATAATGGCATTGGTAAAGCTTCTTGTCGCTCTATATCAAATATTGATTTTGGTAGCAAAATTCTTAATGCCAAAACAAAAGGGTTGATTGTCGTTGGTGGCGGTCATGCAATGGCTGCAGGATTTACAATATTGGAGGAAAATTTACCAAAGCTACAAGAATTTTTAAATCATTCATGCAAGAATGATTTACTGAATCTTCGTAGCTTAAATGTGGCACAATATGATGCAGAACTAACAAGCAGTAGCATCAATTTACAATTAATGGAGGAGCTAAGCAAACTTGAGCCATATGGGCAAGGTAATCCTGAACCAATATTTAAATTCGTTGATTTTTTTGTATTAAAAGCTGATATAGTTGGCGGTAAACACATAAAATGTTTGCTTGCTCCTGCTAAATCATCTTTTGGCACCAAACCTATCGCTGCTATTGCTTTTAATGCAGTATCTAGCCCAATAGAAAATATCTTACTAAACATTAAAGCATATAATATATCTTTTATCGGATCGCTAAAAATGAATAGTTGGCAAGAACGTCATACTATACAATTACAAATAAAAGATTTGATAATTTAATAATTATTTAATATACTCCTATGCTTAACCTCTTTTATCAATTAAATTTTAATATTATTTATTATGTCCACATCCAAAACAGTTAAAACCAAAATAGCTAAAACCAGTGCTACACCATCAACAACCAAACCATCGACGGAAGTAGTAGCCAGTCTTGTGACGGTGCAAGAACATTATCAAGAGTTCCCTTACCCATTCAGAGATCCTGAAGATGAAACCCAAAGATTACTTATGGTTTGCGGTGAAAATTTATATGAGTTAAATCATTTTTTATATAAAGGTAAAGAGGATTTTAATAAGGGCTTCAGAGTTTTAATTGCTGGCGGTGGAACTGGTGATTCTGCAATATACATGGCAGAACAATTGAAAAATAAAAAAGCAGAAATAGTATATTTAGATTTCAGCAAACCAAGTATGGAAGTAGCGCAAAAACGTGCAGAAAAACGTGGCTTAACTAACATTACATGGGTACTTGACTCAATTTTAAACATTCCAAATCTTAATCTAGGTAAGTTTGATTTTATCAATTGCTCAGGAGTACTTCATCACCTGCAAAGCCCACCTGCTGGACTTAAAATTTTACAAGATTCTTTGACTGCAAATGGTGGAATGATGATAATGGTTTACGGTCAATATGGTCGCACTGGAGTATATCAAATGCAAGATATTATGAAGATGGTGAACCAAGACATTTCTAACCGAGTAGCGGAAGTGATGAATGCTAAGCTAATATTAGACATCCTACCAGCAACTAATTGGCTGGTAAGAGGAAAAGAGTTGGTTAATGACGTTGCAACATTTGGTGATATTGGCGTATATGATTTATTCTTGCACAAACAAGATAGGGCTTATACTATCCCTGAATTATACGAGTTTATTCATGATGCTGGGTTACATTTTGTTGAATTCAATGATGTAGCTGAAAAATTAGCTCTGAGACCTGAGAGTCATATTAAGGATTTCTCGCTTTTACAGAGAATTAAAAAAATGGATGTAGTCACCCAACAAGCTATTTGTGAGTTAATTGTTGGTAATATTATTAAGCATACTTTTTATGCTTCTAATCAGAAAGATTCTATAGCTAATTTTGATAACTTAAATAATGTACCGCTTTTTTGGGGTTTGGCTAAGAATATATCACAACAAATTTATGATCACATAACAAATTTACAACCTAGTCATTTCATAAATTTTACTTTAAATAATCAATTTATCCAAAATCATAATATACAGATACCTATCGGTAATTATACTAAAAATGTGGTTAAACAAATGATTGATGGTAACAAAAGTTTTGCTGAAATTTGTGATGCAGTTCGAGAAGAATTACAACAAGAAATTAGTAACGAAGCATTAATGATTGAAATAAAAAATATATCTACTCCTTTTCTTAACGCAGGAAATATGTTATTTCATGACAAATCAGTAACTATTTGAACTTGAATAGGTAATAAATAAATTAAAATAAAATCTATCATTTATAAGCAGAGCTAATAAATGATAGATTTTTTCCAAGAGATTGTACAAATAATATTATGATCGGCAAGCTTAAAGGAAAAATAGATTCATGCTTCAGTGACTACGTTATTATAGACGTTAATGGCGTTGGCTATTTGGTATATTGTTCTAGCAAAACGTTGGATAAACTGGTTATTAATGAGTTCTGCCAATTATTCATTGAAACGCATGTCAGGGAAGATCATATTAATCTTTATGGCTTTGTCTCAATCGAGGAAAAGAGTTTTTTTAATTTACTTCAGTCAGTCAATGGTATAGGAACTAGAATGGCTCTCGCTATTTTATCAATCTTATCTCCTCAACAAATTCAAGCCTCTATCGCAAAAAGAGATAAAGAAGCTTTTCAAACTGTTTCTGGGGTTGGATTAAAATTAGCCGAACGCATTCTTGTTGAATTAAAAAGTAAAGTTTTTTCTAGTTCAAATATCCTACTTGCTGATAATGATGATGGTGAAACGTCGATAGTCCACGACGCCGCACTTGCCCTCACCTCACTAGGCGTTAGCAAAGCTGAAGCACAGAATTTAGTGCAATCAGTTATTGAAAAAAACCCTGATCTATCTATTAACGAGCTAATTAAACTTAGCTTAAAAGCACGAGGCTCTAATTTTGCAGGTTCTAATGACTAAAGATGTATTATCGCACGATAAGCTCCCAAGTGATCAAGAATTATCCATAAGACCTAGCTACTTAGCAGAATTTGTTGGACAGCAACAGATTAAAGATAATTTATTGATTTTCATCCAAGCTGCCAAAAATAGGGAAGAACATTTGGATCATACATTATTTTACGGTCCTCCTGGTCTTGGAAAAACTACTCTTGCTCAAATTATCTCTAAAGAAATGGGGGTTAATTTTAAATCTACCTCAGGGCCTGCTATATCCAAAGCTGCTGATTTGGCTGCTATCCTGACCAATTTGCAGGATAATGATGTACTATTTATTGATGAAATCCACCGCCTTAGTACCGTTGTGGAAGAAGTTTTGTATCAGGCAATGGAAGATTTTGCCTTAGATATAATTATTGGTGAAGGACCCGCAGCAAGATCGGTAAAAATTAATCTACCTAATTTTACTTTAGTTGGTGCTACTACTAGGCTTGGCTTACTGAGTAATCCACTAAGGGATAGGTTTGGTATACCTCTACGCTTGCATTTTTATAGTGTGGCAGAATTAAAACTGGTGTTAAGCAGAGCAAGTAAAGTGTTGAAAATTCAATTAACTGATAGTGCATTGGAGGAAATAGCAAGACGTAGTAGAGGAACACCAAGAATTGCTCTCAGGTTGGTTAGAAGGGTAAGAGACTTTGCTTCTGTTGATGATAAGGTGGAAATTGATCGTGATATTGCCAATATTTCGCTCAATCGTTTGGAAGTTGACAAAATTGGCTTAGATAGCAATGATTACCGATACTTAAAATTCATAGCTGATAATTATGCGGGTGGTCCAGTTGGTATAGAAACAATTGCGGCAGCTTTATCCGAACAACGTGATGCCGTTGAGGAAACTATCGAACCATACCTGATTCAAATAGGATTATTACAACGAACTCAAAGGGGCAGAATTATCACTCAAAGTGCTTTTGACCATCTTGGAATACCAAACCCCAGCTCTCCTATTTACAATCAATATAGTTTATTAAACGAAAATTGATAATTTTGTGTTATCGTCAAATTACACTCAATGCTTTTAACTTATAAATCATCTCTAGTGCTTGCTTAGGAGATAGTTGATCTGGATCGATCTTATTAAGTTCTTGTTCTATTTTATTAGGGTTCACTACTTTTGTAATTTCTTGTGGCGAATCAAATAAAGATAAATTGTTTGATTCAGCATTTAATATGTTTTTACCTTTGCTCTTACTAGTTTTTTCTAATTTTATTAAAATATCATTAGCTCTTTTTATAACAGATTTTGGTAGCCCAGCTAGGTTTGCTACATGGATTCCATATGATTTATCTGCTGATCCTGATATTATAGAATGTAAAAATAATATTTCGTTGCCCAACTCCTCAATAACAACAGTATAGTTTTTCAAGCTAGGCAAAAAATTACTCATACTAGTTAATTCATGATAGTGGGTGGCAAATAAGCATCGGCATTTAAGTGTATCATGAATATATTCCAAAACCGACCAAGCAATCGATACCCCATCATAGGTAGAAGTACCTCTACCAACTTCATCTAATATCACTAAAGAATTGTTGGTAGATTGAGCCAAAATAGCTGAAGTTTCAAGCATTTCTACCATAAAAGTTGACTGCCCTGACTGCAGATCATCCCCTGCTCCAACCCTACTAAATATCTTATCTACAATCCCTATTTTTGCTATAGTAGCTGGAACAAAGCTACCAATTTGAGCTAATATAGCTATTAACGCATTTTGTCGCAAAAAAGTACTTTTACCAGACATATTTGGTCCAGTAATTAACCATATCCTATTATTTTGCGATAAAGTGCAATTATTATGCACGAAGCTTTTTTGAATATTTGATAAGCTCTGTTCTACAACTGGATGGCGCCCTCCAATAATTTCAAAATTTAAATCATTAGTTAAAATTGGCTTAACGTAATTATATTCACTAGCGATATAAGCAAAATTACAAAATACATCTAAATTACTCAAAGAATTTGCGACTAATCGTAAAAACACCGCTTTCTCAACTACTTGCTGACATATTTTTGTATATAATTCTAATTCAAGAGCGACAACTAAGCTTTTTGAATTTACCATATCGCTTTCTAGTTTTTGCAATTCATGATTAGTATATCGTACGCTATTTGCCGTAGTTTGTCGGTGAATAAATTTTCCATCCACCATTTTTTCATTATGTCTAGGCGTAATTTCAATAAACAACCCTAAAACATTATTATGAGATATTTTAAGGGTTTCAATACCAGTTTCTTGCCGATATAAATTTTTGAGTTTTTCTACATATGATTTGCCATTATTAATTAGATTATATAATTCCCCCACTTTTGGGTGGTAATGGAGATTAATTATCCCTCCCTCATTGGTATTATTCGGTGCATCTTCTCTAATTGCACGATCTATTAAAGAGTATAATTCATCATCACCAGATAGTGGCTTGATTAAATTTTCTATGTAATCTGGCAAATTTAGCCCATAATGATTGATAAATTCACTTTTTATCTGTAATGCTGCATCCAATGTGTGTTTAATACTTAAAAGATCTCGTCCAGTACCACGATTCATCATAATCCTTGCTAAGCAACGTTCTAAATCCCCAGTATTTTTTAGTAACTTTTTAATATTTTCTACTATTTTAGTGTTTGAATAAAAAAAATCTGTGATATTTTGACGATAATTTATTTCATTAATATCTATTAATGGAGAAGATAAAAAATTATATAATAAACGCCCCCCAACTTTGGTGACTGTTTGATTTATAGCACTAAGCAGACTACCTTTTGTTTCTCCCAATAAATTACTAGTAATTTCTAAATTCCGCCGAGTAGCTGAATCGATAGTCATAAAATTATGATAATTAATAATCTTAGGTAAAGGCAATATCGGTATATTTTGCTTTTGGGTCAAAGATAAATATTCTAGCACACTACCAATGCTACTTATTTGACATTTAGATATTTCACCTATAGATTTTGTATCTCTAATCTTATAAAAATCTAAAATAATTTTTTGACATTTTTTAGTGGCAAAAAAACTATCAACTTGATACGAAATTCTCAAATGTAATTGATTTTGAATGTTACTAGCTAGTTGTTCTCCTCTAAAATTTTCACTTAATAAAATTTCTTTAGGTTTCAAACGTGATAACTCGTTTAAAATCTCGCTACATAAAATATCTATAACCGCAATTTCTGCAGTAGAAACATCTACATAACAGATAGATGCCCTATTTTTTACAATAGCCAAACTTGCCAAATAATGTGGCTGACTAGCTGAAATCAATGATTCTTCCGTAATAGTTCCAGGGGTGATGATACGAATAATATCACGTGTTACCACCGCTTTATATCCTTCACGTTTCTTTGCTTCCTCTGGTGTTTCTAACTGATCGCAGATAGCAACTTTATAATTTTCTTCAATTAATTTATTTAAATAATTCTCAAGGGCGTGATAAGGAAATCCGCACATGGCAATATCATCATCACCATTTTTGCCCCTTTTCGTCAAAGCAATACCTAAGATTTGGCTAGCTATAAACGCATCATCAAAAAACATTTCATAAAAATCTCCCATCCTGAATAATAAAAGACAATCAAAATTAGCAAACTTGATGTCCAAATATTGTTGAATCATTTTGGTTGAACGATCATAATGATATTTACTGCGAAACTCTTCTAAAGTCATAAATTTCTAAATAGGAAATGTGATAAAATAATACGATACAAGGATTTATAGTCAAGTTCAACTAATTGATAATTAATATTACAATCCAAAAATTAATACAGAGCTAATTACTGAGGTGGCTCCATTTGTCTAGACTCAAAATTAGAAATTATGAGATATAATTTATATTATCATATTACCCAATAGTTTTGGTTAAATATACCTGTTGTGGAGTAAAATATTCCAAGGATTGGTGCATCATTTTATTGTTATAAAAAGTTTATGAATTTAGTCGTATTTTGGGTAGGAATTACCAATTTCACGCTTTTTCAGTAAATAGATCATTAGTTGAAAATTAGTTATTACTTGGTAGCGAGGGAGGGATTCGAACCCCCGACACGCGGATTATGATTCCGCTGCTCTAACCAACTGAGCTACCCCGCCACTACGAATAGAACTATTTAAAAATTAGGATTTATAGCAAATAGGTCAGAATAAAACTTGATTTATTATTATATCCTAAGTACTTATAGACTAAATTATAAATTAATGTAGCTCTGTTTTTCATCTAGTTAATTAGAATCATTGATTATTAAATAACCAGTAATTCTAAAAAATTGCAAAAATTTAGCGTTTAGAGAATTGAGTACTTTTTCTAGCCTTATGCTTACCATATTTTTTACGTTCAACAACCCTAGAATCTCTAGTCAAGAAACCAGCTTGGCGTAAAATACTATGGTGTTCTGGAGCAATCTTATCTAAAGCCCTAGAAACTCCGTGCAACACAGCTCCCATTTGCCCAGACATGCCTCCACCTTTTACTGTACATATAATATCATACTGTCCAAAAGTGTTGGTTGCAACGAAAGGCTGTTGCAGAGATTTTGTATGCGACTCACGAGTAAAATATTGTTCTACATTTTTTTTATTAACAGTTATTTTGCCACTACCAATTTTAATCCATACTCTAGCAATTGCATTTTTTCTTCTTCCTGTACCGTATACTTTCTCTGCACCATTTTCTACAGATTTTTCACGCTTGACTAGTTTAGTTTGTACTACATCGCTAATGGAGGTTGTTTCGGATTGAATTTTGAATTTTGTCATAATTTATTACTTTTTATTCTTTGTATTTTTACTTGCAAAATCATAGAACTCAGGTTGTTGAGCTTGATGCGGATGTTCACTTTCTGCATAAACATAGAGATTACTCATCTGTTTTGATCCCAAAACATTCCTAGTAATCATTCTTTTTACAGCAAGTTTAACAACACGTTCTGGATATTTACCAGACAAAATCTTGCCAGCCGTTGTATCTTTTATTCCCCCTGGAAATCCAGTGTGACGGTAATAAACTTTACCATCTTTAGAATCAGACTTTTTTCCTGTCAAATGGATATGTTTAGAATTAATAATTATTACATAATCCCCACAATCTAAATGAGGAGTAAAGGAAGGCTTATGTTTACCACGCAATATCTTTGCTACTTCACTAGCAAGCCTACCAAGTACGAGGTCTTTAGCATCTATGACCCACCATTTTTTTTCAATTTGCGATGGTTTTGCAGAATAAGTTTTCACATCAAATAATCTTTATTAATTAGAATTTTTATTTATATCATTAATCTTTAAGTTATGAAACATAACTTATTTCACTGTCGCACTTTATTATCTTAGAAATCATTTAAGTAACAATCCTAAAAAAATTTATTTTCGTAGTTGTAAATCTAATTACTGTCAATATTTTTTATTTATTAACGCTAGTGCTAACATATAGTAAATAGCATTATAAGTACTAATTTGTCAAGATAAATTTATACTTTCTCGCATTATAATGGCTTTGTTGCATGAGTCGGTAAAAAAGGTTGAGTTAGAGGTCTCAATTTAGTAGAAAATATAAGAAACGAAATGCAAAGGGAACTATGCCACAAAAAATGAGAGTTTGTAATGGGAAAGAGTATAATATATTTTTAAAAAATAGAGGAAAGTTTTTTTGTTTAATCAAAAAAATATTACCTAATTAGTACTGCAATGATAAAAAACAAAGAGGAGCCATCTCACTCCTTATCCTAAATTGCCGTTATACAGCTTCTTAGATATTTGCATAACATCATTCATGCAACAAAGCTTTAAAATATAGCTTTGGGGAGTCCTAATTTTTAATTTTCGGAGGTTAATCTTTGGTTGCTGTAAGGATTAAATATCCATTACAATCTATAATCAAGGTCTTTTATATCGAAATTGAATCATAAAACCAACAAATCCAAAGAATAATAATGAAATGGTATACCATAATGCCTCCTTACTAAAAAAAGCTCATGAAAACCTATATGATGTTCAATTAGAAAGGTAATGATTCGCATTAAAATAGTTACCGAAACCGCCATCTTTATTGAATAAAGTATACCTACAGAGTGTCTTTTAATCATCTATTATTTAACTCACGGAATATCTATATTACCAAAAGTATCACCATCATATCCTGTTGTTGATACACTAATTGAAGGATTTCCACGAGCTAGGTCTCCTGCTATAGCTGATGGCACCCCTACAGTTAAAGCTGTCACCTCAATTTCAGAACCTTTTAGCACGGTAGTAATGGCAACATTAGTTAAAGCATGTTAAAGCAGGGCATATGGTGGTGCTAAGGGTATCAGTATGAACAAATGGTAAATAGTCTATCTGTATTTTTACTCATAAAACCTCTTACATCAATTTCTGGTTAAATTACTTAATCCCCACAAAAATATTAAAAATGATATCATTTTTAATAACCACAAGTTTTTATGTGAAGTGTTATAATACTAGTTATTTTCTTGGCTTTATAACTCTTTTTAGCGTATAAATTATTTTGTTCGTGTCTAGCTGGGCTGATTGCTTATGTTTTAAACCTAGTAAAATCTCTGTATCATTTAGCAAATTAAATCATTTTAGCAAGTTGTATGTTGAATGGAGGTTATCTTTATTTACCAGTAACAAGTCAACACGCTCCTGAATGAAGCCAGCTATAGCCTCATAACTATATTTTCTACCATCAATATAACCGTCATTGCTGAAAACTCCCTCCACTTCACTATCGTCCGTCTTAATATACATAATTTTCCTATGTTCTTTTGCCTTTAGTATGTCTCGAATTACTGTCCATTCAATACCACACCAGTCGCTGTTTTGATAATTCTTAGATAGAAATACTACTAAAAGTTTTGATCTATTTCGATATATACCTTATAGCAGATTGTCAAGAGAAGGCATACCAAGCTGGGCAGTATAATTATCATCATAAAAGTATTTATTGGAACCCATAGTATTTTCGAGTACCGTTGCAATAGATTTAACGAAGTCACGTTCTGCACCAGAAAATGAAAGCCCAACATCAAAAATATGATCATTAATATTTATAATAGTCTTAGACCTACTGGGTACCCATGTAGGTAGTGTGATATTCTTAACTTGCAACTCCTGTACTAGATCAACTTGCTTCACTGCCCAGTGAGTTCTATGCATTTCCATGACAGCAATATCAAGGTTTTCATCCTTCTTACATAAATCTTTATACGTCAAAAACGGCTCAACTTCATGAATTTTATATTGAATATGCACTTCACTGTTTAATCTCTCCTGAATATCCGTGATAACTCCAAACTTAGGTGCTTTGTAAAAGATACACGGAAAACTCTTAAGAGCCTTGATAGTTTCGGTATTTAGTGTACCATATTGCTCTGTTATTGCGATGCTTGTATATTCATTTACGCATCTATCTCTGGAAAGCTCTAATGTTTTACCTTCATAATTATCGCTATCTAATGAAACAAATAAATTATACATCATTTCTATTCCTTCTAAATAATTTTCGTTGAATCTGCCGTATTTGGTCAAGTGTTACGGAATATGTAACAAGATACCACTCTTATTAGTGGGAGTATAAAAGTTCCTAAATAATTCAGGACTTAAGTTCGCCTATTTTGTCCATAGATAGTCCTGTAAATTCGATGATTTCATCTAAGGGTCTACCTTTTCTTAACATGGCTGTGGCGATAGTTAATGCTTTTTGTTCTTCACCTTCAGCCTTACCTTGAATTTCTGCTTCGATGATTTGTTGTTGCATTTGCATGATTTGTTGCTGCGTTTGTTTGAGACGATAATCCTCAGCAGCTTGGTTATCCATGATACGTTTAGTCTCTTGCTCGTAGAACAGCAATTCTTCTTCCGTCCAGTTAAACTGGTTTAATTCTTGGTAAGCTCGTTCTATTACCAAATCAGAACCGATTAATTTTAGTAAATCAGCTTCACTGG
>Ga0214919_10000309_pt1 | contig 83266 bp, 71 predicted proteins | sample LL1503_MetaG_FD_177994 | JGI IMG/M metagenome (GOLD analysis project Ga0214919, IMG submission 177994) | Freshwater microbial communities from Lake Lanier, Atlanta, Georgia, United States - LL-1503 | ecosystem: Environmental > Aquatic > Freshwater > Lake | place: USA: Georgia | collected...
GAAGAAGAAGAAGGAGGAGAAGAAGAAGAGGAAGAGGAAGAGGAAGAGGAAGAGGAAGAGGAAGAGGAAGAGGAAGAGGAAGAGGAAGAGGAAGAGGAAGAGGAAGAGGAAGAGGAAGAAGAAGAAGAACTAGTTTCAATTACTATTGAAGGTAAAAATTACTACATATGCGAATTAAACAATTCTATTTATGAATGCTTACCAAATGAAGATATTGGAAAATGTATTGGCAAATTAGTCAATGGAAAAATTAGCTAATGATAAAACTTCGTCGGGAAAATTAATTAAAAGATTCATCAAAAATAAGTTCATCGCTATCCTCAATAATTTTACACGAATTAATCAGTTTATAATTATTGTATTGTTCAATTAATTTCATAAACCTGCTATAAACCAATTTAGCATAAAATTCATTACTATTATCAACTATAAAAATATGTAACAACAATAGTTTTTTATTAGTACTATATAATTGAGTATTATTAAATATAAAATTAAAGTTATTATACTCACTGCTATATTTGGTTAATATTTTGGTAAAAATTATATTTTCTTGACTTATATTTTTTAATAAGTTATTTTGCCATAAAATAAAATTATTGTAAAATATTTTAATAATATAAGTAATATCGTTTAATTGCCATATTTGATACAAAAAAATATTTTTGTCTATACAATCACAAAAAATAAAATTATCTAAAATTTGTTTGTATATTTTCAATTCGTTTTGGGTTAAATTGTTATCAAACAATTTAATAATATTTTCGTGTAGTAATAAACTTAAACTTGTTCTATCTGAATAATTTATAACATCTAAATTTTGCAAACTATACTTGTAATGTAAGAAATTTTTAGTTAATACTTTAATATTGTTATTGTTATTAATACTAGTATTATTAATATTACTATTATTAGTAATAAACTTTAATTCAATAAGATCATTTTTATAAAAATAATCTATGTTTATAAATTTATAAAATTTATAATCTAAATAAGTTATAATATTATCAACAATTAATGTATTATTTTCCATAGTCAGTATTTTAGGATAAAATTTATATATAATATTTTTCAATTGAATACTAGAAGGAGGATTTATTCTTAAACAATGCGATAATTTAGATAATTCTGTAAATTTTTTCTCTTCTTGTAAAGTATTTATAAAAATAAAGGGTATAAATTTATGAAGTTTGTTTTTTTTTAATAGTTTTACCAAGTTATTAAAATAACCCTTATCATTATATAAATAATAATTTATGTTATCTATTATTAGCGCATTATTTTGAACATTATTAAAAAACATAGAATATACGTCTTTATTATCAGTTATATTAATTAACTCTTCTAAAGTTAATGTGTTATTATTACAGTCAATATAGCAAACATTATATTTCAATGATTGTAATATGTTTTTTATAATTGTTGTTTTTCCTATTCCTGTTTCACCATAAACATATAAATATTTTGAGGAATTAGTTTTTTCCAGATTATTAATGTATTTTTTAACATTGTTAGTAATATAATTTATATCATCAGAATTATAATAATTTATAGTGTCCATCTAATATTTTTATTAGCATTATTTTTATGTGATTTTTTTATTAAATGACTTAAATTATATTTCTTTATAATATTAATAATTTCACTTTTCTTAGTGCAATAATATAAAAAGAAATCAACTAGATTATAAAATACAACATTTTTATAGACAAATTTTTTATAGTAGTTTGTGGTGCTATTATTTGTTATGTAAAGAGTAAGAACAACTTTGCTAAAATATAGTAAATCATTAGTTAATAAATAATGATAATAACTAAAATTATTAAAATTACTAAAATTATTAAAATTATAAGCGTGAATACTATAAAAACGATAGTTATAATATTTATTCAAATAATATTTATTCAATAAATACTTGACATTGGGTGTGATTTGGTCCCATATTAAATTTAATATATCATTGGGTATTAAATTTAATAGTCCACTGCTCATTATATATTATATATACATAAAAATGAATTATTAATAATCTCTCATTCTTAAATAACCACTTGAATCACAATAAATTTCAAATTTATTATATATAAAATTACCTGACATTGTTTCACCTACTATATTTATATTTGATATTTCTGTAATGTAAAGTTTTGGTGTCGCAATAGCATTACTAGTGTTATTTGTATCAGAAGTATTATTTATAATAGTAATACTATACGATGGGTCAGTTGTATTAATACCTATTCTATTATATGAGGTATCAATACATATTAAATTACTACTATCAATAATAGTGCTACTATTAACATCAATTGAAGAAAATGTTCCTATTAAAGTATTTATAGAACTAGTCATAATTTAAATATAACCATATTATTTTTATATTGTAAAAATTGCTATAATTATAAAATTGAAAAATAGCACTTATTTTTATAACATAGAAAATAATTTTATTTAATATAGAAGATAATTTTATTTGATATAGAAGATAATTTTATTTAATATAGAAGATAATTTTATTTGATATAGAAGATAATTTTATTTGATATATATGAAAAATCTATTTTTTCACCTAATATTCCATATTTATTAGACACATTAGTAAATGAAGTATCAAGTATTGTTAATCTTGTATTAACATCAACTAGCGAGGTGTCTACTTGAGAAAATGAAATATCTACTTGAGAAAATGAAATATCTACTTGAGCAAATGAACTAGTTACTTGAGCAAATATACTATACACATTGGCAAATGAAGCATCCACTTGAGCAAATGAAGCATCCACAAGAGCAAACGAAGCATCCACTTGAGCAAACGAAGCATCCACTTGAGCAAACGTACTATATACATTAGCAAATGAACTAGTTACTTGAGCAAACGAAGCATCTACTTGATCAAACGAAGCATCCACAAGAGCAAACGAAGCATCTACAAGAGCAAACGAAGCATCCACTTGAGCAAATGAACTATCTACTTGAGCAAATGTATTATAAACATTAGCAAATGTACTATAAACATTGGCAAACGAAGCATCTACTTGATCAAATGTACTAGTTACTTGAGCAAACGAACTATCTACTTGAGCAAACGAAGCATCTACTTGAGCAAATGAACTATCTACTTCAGCAAATGTATTATAAACATTAGCAAACGTACTATAAACATTGGCAAACGAAGCATCCACTTGATCAAATATACTATAAACATTGGCAAACGAAGCATCTACTTGATCAAATATATTATAAACATTGGCAAACGAAGCATCTACTTGATCAAATATACTATAAACATTGGCAAACGAAGCATCTACTTGAGCAAATGTACTAGTTACTTGATCAAATATACTATAAACATTGGCAAATGAAGCATCTACTTGATCAAATATACTATAAACATTGGCAAATGAAGCATCTACTTGATCAAATGTACTATAAACATTGGCAAACGAAGCATCTACCTCATCAAATGTACTATAAACATTAGCAAATGAAGCATCTACCTGATCAAATGTACTATAAACATTGGCAAATGAAGCATCTACAAGATCAAATATACTATAAACATTGGCAAACGAAGCATCTACCTGATCAAATGTACTATAAACATTAGCAAATGAAGCATCTACTTGATCAAATATACTATAAACATTAGCAAATGAAGTATCTACATTTCCAAATCTACTATAAACATTGGAAAATGAAGTATCTATATTTCCAAATTTAGTATAAACATTAGCAAATGAAGTATCTACATTTCCAAATTTAGTATATACATTAGTAAATGAAGTATCTACATTTCCAAATTTAGTATATACATTGGCAAACGAAGTATCTATATATGACTTTGTATATACATTGTTAAATGAAGTATCCACATACAACTTTGTATATACATTGTTAAAAGAAGCATCTATTTTATTTCTAAAAGTAGTAAAAGCAGCTCCTCCTATATTCGTACTTATATCAATTGAATTGACATACATATTATATACGAAAGCATTAGCCCATTTAATAGTATTGGTTCCTAAATTGCGATTATTATCATTATCTGGAACAATATTACTAGAAACAAATGTTAAATCTGTACTGCCACCACCACCACCACCACCAATTATTATTATAGGACTGCTTTCCGTTATGGTATAAGGAAGTATTGATATATTATTTTCAACACTTATATCATTATTTGTATTAGTAGTACCAGTAATGTGTGCGCTCATTAATATGTGTTATAATAATATTATAACATATAATAATTTTATTAATAAAATTTTATTAATTACTTAAAACCATGCTTTTTGTTCTAGTGTTTTATTTGTTTTATTTGAATATATAGGATGTTGCATTGGTCTATGCATTGTGCTTGCGTCTTCTTTATATTTTAAATAAGCAACTGCCTCATTAAATACGCTAACCACGCAATAATTTAAAACAAAGGCATTTAATTCTACTATTTGTTGTGAAATATTTGTTTCTAAATTTTTAGAATGTTGTAAGTACATTGCTCTCATAACAGTCACTATTTGATCCTCAGGTTGATTATCTACTAATATCCGCGACTGCGATTTATCATATACTCCTTTACGAATACCATTTTGTATTATTTGAATGTTTTGTTTTGAAAAATAAGCATCAGATAGTCTAGAGCGCTCAAAATTACCAGTTAATACATTTTGATAATTTGTATTAGTGTTTATTGGTATTTTATCCATCATTGAAAATTTAGCAGAAATATTAGGACCCGTTATGTTTATTTTTCCATTTGACATTTATTGTATATATAATAATTAAAATATATTAAATTGTTTATTTTACATTAAATTAAAAATAAAATAAAAATTAGAATTTAATTTTCCAACATTAGATTATTTTATTAATATATTTATAATATAATCTAATGTTAGGAAATTATAATAAAACAGTTTTAGTGGTTGCTAGTGTTTTATTAATATTCGGATTAGTTATTATAGGATTTTTCATTACTTCAACTCAAAAAAATTCTACTTACCCACCTGTTATTGGTGATTGTCCAGATTATTGGGACGTAGGTTATGATAGTACTAATAAAAAAATATGTACAAATAGAAGATCTATAAATTCGGGTCTAGCATCTCCTAATGATTGTCGTGCTTATCCAGTTGCTTTATTTAGCGCATCTGGAACTAGTGATAATGATATAATTTGCGAAAAAAATAAATGGGCAAAACGTTGTAATATTCATTGGGATGGTATAACAAATAATTCCCAAGCATGCCTTAGAACAACAATGCAATAATATTTAGAAAATTTAAATATAATAAACATTTTTTAATATAAAATTTTTATTATAGTATTTTTATAAAGTATTATGTCAAATAATATATTTACTGGTGCTTCTGCTTCAACAAATGATAGTAATTATAACATTCTTGAGAATAATATTGTATGTATTGACTTAGAGCAAGGATTTATTGGTGTTCATAAATCTAATCCTATTCACGAAATAGATGTTAGTGGAAGAATTAACTGTGATGTTTTAAGAATCGGAACCAATGTTTTTAATACAGGAGAAATCATTGACTTCACTAAATTACAAGGCAGCATAATTCCTGAAATCACCGATACTTATAGTTTAGGTTCAAACAATAAAATGTGGAGCAATGCTTATATATACGACGCAAGCATTAGCGTTATTGATGTGAGTACTAATTTAAATCCACTAATAAATAACAGAGGAAGTTTGGGTGCTTCTAATAAAGTATGGGGCAACGCATATTTACAGGATTTAAGTGTTGGTTCTATAGATGTAAGTAATAGGTTAAATCCTTTAATAAATAACAGCGGAAGTTTAGGCAACTCCAATAAAATCTGGAACAACGCATATATAAACGATCTAAGCGTTTCTACTCTTGATATTAGTTCTAATTTAAATCCTTTTTTAAATAATTTAAGTTTAGGTGCTCCTACTAAGTTATGGCGCAACGCATATTTAAGAGATTTAAGTGTAAGTTCTATTGATGTAAGCGTTAATTTTGACCCATTAATAAACAATAGTTTAAGTTTAGGTGCTCCTACTAAGTTATGGCGCAACGCATACATACGCAACATAAGCGCTTCTGTGATTGAGTTAAGCGGAAACGTTGGTCCATTGTTTAATCTTAGCGGAAGTTTGGGTGCTCCTAATAAACTATGGCGCAATGCTTACATAAGAGATATAAGTGTTGCTGCTATTGATGTAAGTGTTAATATTGTTCCATTGACAAATAATAGTGGAAGTTTAGGTGGTCCTACTAAGTTATGGCGCAATGCTTATTTAAACGATTTAAGTGTTGCTACTATTGATATAAGTGGAAACATTGGTCCATTGTTTAATCTTAGTGGAAGTTTAGGTGGTCCTACTAAGTTATGGCGCAACGCTTACATAAGAGATATAAGTGTGAGTTTTATTGATGTAAGTGTAAATGTTGGCCCATTGTTTAATCTTAGCGGAAGTTTGGGTGCTCCTACTAAGTTATGGCGCAATGCTTATTTAAGTGATTTAAGTGCTAGCACAATTGATGTAAGTGTAAATATTGGTCCATTATTTAATCTTAGCGGAAGTTTAGGTGGTCCTACTAAGTTATGGGGCAACTCTTATATAAGAGATTTAAGTACTGGCACAATTGATGTAAGCACTAATATTGGTCCATTAACAAATAATGGGGGAAGTTTAGGTGGTCCTAGCAACAAAATTTGGAGCAATGCTTTTATAAGAGATATTAGCGTAAGCAATACTATTTCTATAAGCGGAAACATATTACCTATTATTGACACTAGTTGTAATTTAGGTTCTTTGGCAAATAGGTGGAAAAATATATTTAGCGATGACTTAAGCATTAATAAAATAAATGGAATACCTTATAGTATATCTGGTGGTGGTGGCGGATCTTCTGTTAATCTTTCAAGTGTAAATAGTGATATTATTCCTTCTACAACCAACACATACAATTTGGGATCTTCTAGCATATATTGGAAAAACGCATATATACGCGATTTGAGTGTATCAAATCCTATAAGTATAAGTGGAAACGTAATATTTAATATATGTGGCGGAAATATAACAAATTTATCTAAAATAAGTGCCGATGTAAGTAATAACATAATAACTACAACACATAGGTTATATCAGGAAATTAGTGGAGACATTAGTTGGAGCGCAGTTAATGGATATTATGGATTGGCAAAAGATGCTTATCCAGGTTTAAATCCTTCTTCAAGCGGAGTTAAAGCAGTTCAAACTTGGACCGAAAGAACATCATCAAATGCAACCAGTCAATGGAGAAGTGTGTGTTGGTCGTCAGAACTAGGTCTATTTGTTGCTGTATCTAGAAGTGGAACAAATCAAGTAATGACTTCACCAGATGGAATAACTTGGACTGGAAGAACATCGGCAAGTGAAGGCAGTACTTGGGTCTCTGTATGTTGGTCTAAAGAACGCGCATTATTTGTTGCTGTAGCTAATAGTGGAAACGTAATGACTTCACCAGATGGAATAACTTGGACTGCGAGAACATCAGTAACAGGAAATGCCAGTGGTATATGTTGGTCTCCAGAACTAGGAATATTTGTTGTTGTTAGTGAACTTGAAACAAATATGACTTCGCCAGACGGAATAACTTGGACACCACGACCAGTACCAAATGATAACAATTATTGGATTAGTGTATGTTGGTCTCCAGAACTAGGAATATTTGTTGCTGTAGCTTGGCAAGGAACAAATAGAGTAATGACTTCGCCAAATGGAATAAATTGGACTCCGAGATTATCAGCAAATGAAACCAATACTTGGTATAGTGTTTGTTGGTCTAAAGAACAAGGACTATTTGTATCTGTGGCTCGAGGTGGAAGTAATAGAGTAATGACTTCATCAAATGGAATAAATTGGACTTCAAGAACAGCACCAGATAGTAATTGGTTTAGTGTATGTTGGTCAGCAGAACTAGAATTATTTGTTGCTGTAGCTGAACAGGGAACAATTAAAGTAATGACTTCACCAGATGGAATAACTTGGACATCGAGAACATCATCAGACATTTTCTCGCAAAATGTATGTTGGTCTAAAGAACTAGGAATTTTTGTTGTTGTTGGTTTGTTAGGAACTAATAGAGTAATGACTTCATCCTTAAAAGGTCGTCCCCCAACCAGTTATAATGTGTTTGATAGCACTTTTAATAGTATTGATGAAGCAGGTAATTGGAATTTTTTAAATTTAAACGCAATAACTCTTAGGGCAAACGGATCAACAGTAAGTTCTGATGATCGCATAAAGCATAATGAAATTAACATTAGCAATGGATTAACTGTAATAAACCAACTTTGTCCAAAGTTTTATCAAAAAACCCAAGTCATGTTAGGTGCGCATTACTATGGTGATTTAAGTGGATACATATGGAATTATGAAGCAGGCATAATTGCGCAAGAACTTTTACAAATAAGCGATCTAAGTTTTGCGGTTGGTGGAGGAGATATTTATGAACAACAGTATCATTTAATAACACAAACAAACGATTCAAGTAATAATCTAAACGATTCAAGCAATAATCTATACACGGTAAGTAATATTTTATTAAAACAAGAACCATACAATGTAAATTATAACTCTGTTTTTACATATGGATTGGTGGCTATTAAAGAATTACATAAAATATTTAAAACTCAAGAAACAACCATTTCAAATCAAAAATCAATTATAAATAGTTTAATATTAAGAGTAGAAGCATTAGAAAATAAACCATAATACAAAATCAAACAATATAAATATTTTTTAATAGTATTTTTTAATAGTATTTTTAATAGTATTTTTTAAAAGAATTTTTTAATAGTATTTTTTAATATAAATATTTTTTAATATAAATATTTATTTTATATTATATTATTTCTATAGAGTATTATGTCAAGCAATACAGTTACTGGTATGGCGGTTATAACAGATAATAGTTATAATATATCTGATAACAACCTTGTTTGTATTGATCTTGGACAAGGATTTATTGGTGTTAATAACTCTGCTCCTGCTTATCAAATAGATGTTAGTGGTGTAATTAATTGTACAGCATTGAGAGTGAGCGGAGAGTTATTTAATGCCGCTTTTAATATAGACTTTTCTAATTTTATATTGAATATAATTCCACAAACTAGTAATGCTTATAGTTTAGGTTCTAACACTATAGCATGGAATAATGCTTATATATATGATGTAAGCACAATATCGATTGATGTAAGTTCTAATTTAAATCCATTAACAAATAACACAGGAAGTTTGGGTCATTCTACTAAGTTATGGCGCAACGCATATTTAAGGGATATAAGTGTCAGTTATCTTGATGTAAGTAATAGTTTAAATCCTTTAATAAATAATAGTGGAAGTTTAGGCAACTCAAATAAAGTCTGGAGCAACGCATATATAAGTAATTTGAAGGTAGGTTCTATTGATGTTAGTTCTAATTTAAACCCTTTTTTAGACAATTTAAGTTTAGGTGCTCCCAATAATATATGGCGCAACGCATATTTAAGAGATTTAAGTGTAAGCTCTATTGATGTAAGTGCTAATTTAAATCCATTAATAAATAATAGTGGAGGTTTAGGTGCTCCTACTAAGTTATGGCGCAATGCTTATATAAGCGATTTAAGTGTTGTTAACATTGATGTATGCACAAACATTGTTCCGTTATTTAATATTAGTGGAAGTTTAGGAGCTCCTAATAAGTTATGGCGCAATGCTTATTTAAACGATTTAAGTACGAGTTTTATTGATGTAAGTGTTAATCTTGGTCCATTGATAAATAATAGCGGAAGTTTAGGTGCTCCTAATAAGTTATGGCGCAATGCTTATATAAGTGATTTAAGTGTTGCTGCTATTGATGTAAGTGGAAATATTATTCCATTATTAAATCTTAGTGGAAGTTTAGGTGCTCCTACTAAACTATGGCGCAACGCATATTTAAATGATATAAGTACGAGTTTTATTGATGTAAGTACAAACATTGGTCCATTGTTTAATCTTGGCGCAAGTTTAGGTGCTCCTACTAAGTTATGGCGCAATGCTTATTTAAATGATTTAAGTTCTAGCACAATTGATGTAAGCACAAACATTGGTCCATTGTTTAATCTTAGTGGAAGTTTAGGTGGTCCTAGTAAAATTTGGGGGAACGCATTTTTAAGAGATTTAAGTACTAGCACAATTGATGTAAGCACTAACGTTGGTCCATTATTAACTAATAGTGGAAGTTTAGGCGGTCCTAGCAAAATTTGGCGCAATGCTTATATAAGAGATGTTAGTGTAAGCAATGCTGTTTCTATAAGTGGAGACATAATACCTGTGCTTAATATTAATTCTAATTTAGGTTCTTTGGCAAATAGGTGGAGAACTATATTTACCGATGATTTAAGCATTAATAAAATAAACGGAACAACTTATACAGCAACATCAACCGTAGTTATTTCAAGTATAAGCAATGATATTATTCCTTCTACAAACAACACATACAATTTGGGATCTTCTAGTATATATTGGAAAAACGCATATATACGCGATTTGAGTGTATCAAATATTGGTATAAGTGGAAACTTAATATTTAATATATGTGGCGGAAATATAACAAATTTATCTAAATTAAGTGCTGATGTAAGTAATAACATAATAACCACAACACATAGGTTATATCAGGAAATTAGCGGAGACATTAGTTGGAGCGCAGTTAATGGATACTATGGATTGGCAAAAGATGCTTATCCAAGTTTAAATCCTTCTTCAAGCGGAGTTAAAGCAGTCAAAACTTGGACTGGAAGAACATCATCAAATGAAGCTAATAATTGGTTGAGTATATGTTGGTCTGGAGAACTAGGATTATTTGTTGCTGTAGCTAGGAATGGAACAAATCAAGTAATGACTTCATCAAATGGAATAACTTGGACAGGGAGAACATCGTCAAGTGAAGGCAGTACTTGGGTCTCTGTATGTTGGTCTAAAGAACGCGCATTATTTGTTGCTGTAGCTAATAGTGGAAACGTAATGACTTCACCAGATGGAATAACTTGGACTGCGAGAACATCAGCAACGGGAAACGTCAGTGGTATATGTTGGTCTCCTGAACGAATGTTATTTGTTGCTGTTAGTGAACTTGGAACAAATATGACTTCGCCAGACGGAATAAATTGGACTAGCAGAGAAGTACCAGATGAAAGCAATTATTGGAGGGGTGTATGTTGGTCTCCAGAACTAGGGCTATTTGCTGCTGTAGCTTGGCAAGGAACAAATAGAGTAATGACTTCGTCAGATGGAATAAATTGGACTCGGAGATTATCAGCAAATGAAAGCAATACCTGGTATAGTGTTTGTTGGTCTGCAGAACTAGGACTATTTGTATCTGTGGCTCGAACTGGAAGTAATAGAGTAATGACTTCACGAAATGGAATAACATGGACTTCTAGAACAGCACCAGATAGTAATTGGCATAGTGTATGTTGGTCAGCAGAACTAGGAATATTTGTTGCTGTAGCTGAACAGGGAACAATTATAGTAATGACTTCCCCAAATGGAATAAATTGGAGTTCAATGACATCACCAGACAGTTTCTGGCAAAGTGTATGTTGGTCTAAAGAACTAGGAATATTTGCTGCTGTTGCTGCTCTCTCTGGAAGCAATAGAGTAATGACTTCTTCATTAAAAGGTCGTCCCCCAACCAGTTATAATGTGTTTGATAGCACTTTTAATAGTATTGATGAAGCAGGTGCTTGGAATTTTTTAAATTTAAACGCAATAACTCTTAGGGCAAACGGATCAACAGTAACTTCAGATGATCGCCTAAAGCATAATGAAATTAACATTAGCAATGGACTAACTGTAATAGACCAACTTTGCCCAAAGTTTTATCAAAAAACCCAAGTCTTGTTAGATGAGCATTATAATGGTGATTTAAGTGGATACATATGGAATTACGAAGCAGGCATGATTGCGCAAGAACTTTTACAAATAAATGATCTAAGTTTTGTAGTTGGTGGAGGAGATTTTTATGATGCTCACTATAATATACAAGAAAAACCATATAATGTAAATTATAATGCTGTATTTACATATGGATTAGCTGCTATTAAAGAATTACATGCAAAAGTGAAAGTTCAGGAAACAACTATATTAGATGAAGAATCAAGTATAAATAATTTAATGTCAAGAATAGAAGCATTAGAAAATAAACCATAATTTAAATAAAGTAATTAATAGTTTTTAATAATTTTTAATAGTATTTAATAGTTTTTAATAGTTTTTAATATAATAAGTATTTTTAATATAAAATTTTTATTATATTATTTCTATAGAGTATTATGTCAAATAATATAGTTACTACTGTTTCGGCGTTAATAGATGAGAGTAATTACAACGTTATTGACAATAATCTTGTTTGTTTTGATCTTGAACAAGGATTTATTGGTGTTCATAAATCTAGTCCAGAATATGATATAGATGTAAGTGGTACAATTAAATGTAGTGCTTTGAGAATAAATTATGAGTTATTTAATATTGCTGATCTAGTTGAGTTGCCAAATTTCAAAAATTCCATAATTCCACAAACTAGTAATACTTATAGTTTAGGTTCTAATAATAAAATATGGAGCAATGCTTATATACGCAATTTAAGCGTTAGTGCTATTGATGTATCTAATGTAAATACATTAACAAATAACGCCGGAAGTTTGGGTGATTCTAATAAAGTATGGGGCAACGCATATTTAACAGATTTAAGCGTGGGTTCTATGGATGTAAGTAATAGTTTAAATCCATTAACAAATAATAATTTAAATTTAGGCAATACCAATAAAGTCTGGAACAACGCATATTTAAGAGATATAAGTGTTTCTAGTATTGATGCTAGCGTAAATGTAAATCCTTTTTATAACACTGGAAGTTTAGGTGCTCCTACTAAGTTATGGGGCAACGCATTTATAAGAGATTTAAGTGTAAGTTCTATTGATGTAAGTGTTAATATTATTCCATTAATAAATAATAGTTTAAGTTTAGGTGGTCCTAGTAAGTTATGGGGCAACGCGTATATAAGAGATGTAAGTATTGGTAATATTGATGTATGCGAAAATCTTGTTCCATTGACAAATAATAGCGGAAGTTTAGGAGCATCTAATAAAATATGGCGTAATGCTTACATAATAGATATAAGTGCTTCTAGCATTGATGTAAGCACAAACATAGGTCCATTGACAAATCTTAGTGGAAGTTTAGGTGGTCCTACTAAGTTATGGCGCAATGCTTATTTAAACGATTTAAGTGTTGCTGCTATTGATGTAAGTGTAAATATTGGTCCATTAGTCAGTCTTAGTGGAAGTTTAGGTGCTCCTACTAGGTTATGGCGCAACGCATATTTAACCGATTTAAGTGCTTCTAGTATTGATGTAAGTACAAACATTGGTCCATTGTTTAATCTTGGCGCAAGTTTAGGTGCTCCTACTAAGTTATGGCGCAATGCTTATTTAAGTGATTTAAGTGTTGCGACTATTGATGTAAGCACAAACATTGGTCCATTGTTTAATCTTAGTGGAAGTTTAGGTGGTCCTAGTAAGTTATGGGGGAACGCTTACATAAGAGATGTAAGTGGTAGCACAATTGATGTAAGCACAAACATTGGTCCATTAACAAATAATGGCGCAAGTTTAGGTACTAGCGACAAAATTTGGCGCAATGCTTACATAAGAGATGTTAGCGTAAGCAATGCTATTTCTATAAGCGGAAACATAATACCTGTGCTTAATGTTAATTCTAACTTAGGTTCTTCGGCAAATAGGTGGAGAACTATATTTATAGATGATTTAAGTACTAATAAAATAAACGGAGCAACTTATGGTGGTAGTGGATCTTCAATAGTTATTTCAAGTATTAGTAATGATATTATTCCTTCTACAAACAACACCTACAATTTGGGGTCCTCTAGTAACTATTGGAAAAACGCATATATACGCGATTTGAGTGTTTCAAATATTGGTATAAGTGGAAACTTAATATTTAATATATGTGGCGGAAATATAACAAATTTATCTAAAATAAGTGCTGATGTAAGTAATAACATAATAACCACAACACATAGGTTATATCAGGAAATTAGCGGAGACATTAGTTGGAGCGCAGTTAATGGATACTATGGATTGGCAAAAGATGCTTATCCGGGTTTAAATCCTTCTTCAAGTGGAGTAAAAGCAGTTCAAACTTGGACCGGAAGAGTATCAGCAAATGAAACCAATGCGTGGCGTGGTGTTTGTTGGTCTGGAGAACTTGGATTATTTGTTGCTCTAGCGACTACTGGAACTAACAGAGTAATGACTTCATCAAATGGAATAACATGGACTGCTAGAACATCAGCAAATGAACTAACTGAATGGTTGAGTGTATGTTGGTCTCCAGAACGCGCATTATTTGTTGCTGTAGGTATTGCTGGAACATCTAGAGTAATGACTTCCCCAGATGGAATAACTTGGACTGGGAGAACATCCTCAAATGAAACTAATAATTGGTGGAGTGTATGTTGGTCTCCAGAACGCGCGTTATTTGTTGCTATTGCCCAAAATGGAACAAATAAAATAATGACATCACCCAATGGAATAACATGGACCGGACGAACATCAACAAATGAATCCAATAGGTGGTTAGCTGTATGTTGGTCTGCAGAACTTGGATTATTTGTTGCTGTTGCTGAAAATGGAACAAACAGAGTAATGACTTCACCCGATGGAACAACTTGGACAGGGAGATTATCAGCAAATGAAGCCGCTGCTTGGACGACTGTTTGTTGGTCTAAAGAACTAGGATTATTTGCTGCTGTATCTTATGGTGGATCATTAATGACTTCCAATAATGGAATAACTTGGACACCGAGAACAACACCAGGCCCAGCGTGGAGTATATGTTGGTCTCCGGAACTTTCATTATTTGTTGCTGTATCTGGTTCTGGAACTAGCAGAGTAATAACTTCCCCAAACGGAATAAATTGGACTGGGAGATTATCAGCAAATGAAACCAATAGTTGGCGTGGTGTATGTTGGTCTAAAGAACTAGGAATATTTGCTGCTGTTGCTGAGAGTGGAAGTAATAGAGTAATGACTTCATCCTTAAAAGGTCGTCCCCCAACAAGTTATAATGTGTTTGATAGCACTTTTAATAGTATTGATGAAGCAGGTACTTGGACTTTTTCAAATTTAAACTCAATAACTCTTACAGCAAATTGGGTATCAGTAAGTTCTGATGATCGTTTAAAGCATAACGAAATTAACATTAGCAATGGACTAACTGTAATAGACCAACTATGCCCAAAATTTTATCAAAAAACCCAAGTCATGTTAGGTGCGCATTATAATGGTGATTTAAGTGGATACATATGGAATTACGAAGCAGGAGTAATTGCGCAAGAACTTTTACAAATAAGTGATCTAAGTTTTGTGGTTGGTGGAGGAGATATTTATGATTCAAGTAATAATTTATTAAAACAAGAACCATATAATGTAAATTATAATTCAGTTTTTACATATGGATTGGTTGCTATTAAAGAATTACATCAAATAATTGATGCCCAAGAAACAACTATATTAAAAAACGAAACAATTATAAATAGTTTAATATCAAGAATTGAAGCATTAGAAAATAAACCATAATAGAAAATAAATCATAATAGAAAATAAATTATAATCTAAAATTCAAATATTTAGTACAAAATACTAACTATTTGAAATCAATAATAAATGCGTCATTAGATTATAAAACTACTTATAATTCTTGCGCCTACGTTTTGTAGTTTTTTTGCTGCGAACACCCATGCCCTGAACTCTACTTAGTCCCTGTAATTCCGCAATTAATCCCGTAATCTTGTAATAATGCGCCTCTACTAACAATTGCTTGCGTTCTGATAAACTTAGATCGGGAACTGTTTTGTCGCGCAAATAATTGAGAATGTGTCGGAAATGAGTTCCATCCCTGTCGATGAAAATACTGCCATCCGAGTCAAAGTGTGTCTTCGACCTACGATCAAGCATCGCACCGAAAAATTCACTATTTTCCAGAGTAGCACGAGTGGCTTGAAATTTCGTTCCTCCTATATTTAGAAGAATCTTGTCCGGCATTTGTTATAATATAAATAAAGAAAAAAAATTTTAACACTCCTAAATAAACTATACTAAAATTTTTACAAGAAATTTATTTTTTCTTAGATTTTTTAGAACATGTATCTAAATTTTCTCCTAATTTAGTATTAATTGATTCCAAATACGCAACTTTTAACTCACCGAGTTCTTTTAACCACATTTGCTCAATAGAGCACGCTTTAATAGTTTCTAATTCCGCATTTTTATTTTCATATTCATTCATTAATTTTTCAACATTTTCCTTACAAACCGAATCCATAGGCAACTTAATTAAATAATTGTAATCTCCGCCGTTTTCACCTAAATCAAATTTTAAACTACTTAATATACTAGAAATTTCTTGTTTAGATTTTTTACGCAAATCAATCTTATCATCTAAATTATATTGAATAAAGCGCGTCTTGTTTTGTAATACTTTAAGTTCGGATTCCAATTTGCTAATAATATGCGCCTTACGTTTTATATAATACGCATACCGAACCTCGTAATATGCGTCAATAATTTCATATACATCATCATATTTACGCAATTGCTCTTTTTCATTAAATAAATGCATATTTGTAGTACAATGAATGCTATAAAGTCTCAAATATTTTTCAATACCTTCAACATTATGATCGTATTTTTCCAATAATAATTTAGGCAATATTCCAGGATAAAATGTAATTTCAATATCAACATTTAAATCGGTGGACATATCATTAAAATCTTTAATATATTCTTCACAAGATTTAGCACTTTTCCCTTTAGTATCCAAAATAGATTCTAAGAATTCTTTATAGTCTTGTGTCCAAGTTCCAATGGGTAATTCTGTTATTCTAATTTTGTCATTAGTCAAAAACTCATAACGACCTTTAATAATATACTTTTTGCGCGTGCTATCGCAAGGACAAATAGAACCTTTGAACCCTTGATAGTAAGGTTCAATTAATAATTTCTCTGAAACACTTGTGCTATTCAACTTTGCTTCTAAGAATTCAATAATTTGAAGTGGATTATAGCACATAATGTCGGTGCTAAACCCTGTTCCAATACCTTTTGTTCCATTAACAAGAATCATAGGAATAATGGGAACATAATATATAGGTTCAATAACATAACCGTCATCTTCAACATACTCTAAAATAGCATCGTCTGCTTCTGGAAATATTTTTCGGGTAATAGGATTTAAATATGTGAAAATATATCTTTCCGAAGCAGCATCTTTTCCTCCCAAAAGACGGGTTCCGAATTGTCCTTGTGGAACAAATAAATTAATATTGTTTGACCCTACAAAATTTTGTGCCAATCCAACAATTGCCCCATTTAAACTGGCTTCTCCGTGATGATAACCCGAATGTTCTGAAACATAACCGCTAAATTGGGCAACTTTAATTTCAGAGCACAATTTTTTTTTAAACGCGGCATACAAGATTTTACGCAAACTTATTTTCTGCCCATCACAATAATTAGGGATGGACCTTTCATTATCGTATTTGGAGAAATGAATCATGTCATTGTCTATAAATTCCTCATATGACACATAGGTTTTGGAAGTGTTTAAATATGAATTACGATCGTAATTAGAGAGCCACGCTTTACGATCATTTGCGCGTTTTTTATTAAACACCATATCAATCTTTTCACTGGTTGTTTCGGTGCTTGTAAAATTTACGATCTTTTTTGTAGTAAAATATTCTTTAAATTCTTTGCTTGTGCTTGTTCCCAGACCTTTGTAATATTTAATATTCCATTTTGAAACATCATTAGTATTTTTCCATACTTCGTATTCTCCATTATTATAAAATTCGATAACTTCTTTATTTTTAGTTGCTTTTAAGATTGGGGTGTTCATGTATCCAATAAAGTCGGGAATTTGAATTAATGAATTCCATTCACTATCAATCATATTAATAACTAAACCCTTAATATGACTTCCGTCCAAATCTTGATCGGTCATAAAAATGAGTTTTCCATAGCGAAGTTTAGTATGAATATCTTGTAAAGTATAAGTTTTACCGTGTTCCAGACCGAGAATTTGCTTGATTTCAGTAATTTCTTTATTTTCACCGATCTTTGTAATGCTTTCGCCTCTAATATTAAACATCTTGCCTTTCATTGGATATACTCCAATAATATTTCTATCTTCCCTAGAAAGACCCGAAATAATGCCAGATTTGGCCGAATCTCCTTCACATAAGATTAACATACATTCTTTAGATTTCGCAGTTCCAGCATAATTAGCATCAACAAGTTTAGGGATATTGCGAATAGTCTTACATTTTGTTCCATCCGTTTTTTTAGCAGCTTTGTTTTCTTTGACTTCTGTTAAATTACAAGCAACAGTCATAACACCCATTTTCGCCAATTTTTCGATAAATTTGCCCGAAACTTCACAACTTGAACCGAAGTTAGAAACCGCGTTATTTAAGTAATCTTTTGTTTGACTATCAAATGCTGGGTTTTCAATAGTGCAATTAACAAAAATCATTAGTTGTTCTTTAATAGAAGCTGGTTTAACATCAACTTGTTTTTTTTCTTTAATATAGGCAGTTAATTTTTTAACAATTTGATTAACAATATATTCTACGTGCTTACCACCTTTTGAAGTATAAATACCATTTACAAAACTTACTTGACAAAACTCGTCGTGTGGTGCCAAGCAGACAGCATATTCCCATCGCTCATTTGCTTCTTCATATATGCGTTCTTTTTCGCTCTTACAACCAATATACAAATCAATATAATTCATAAAGGTTTTTACTTCAATGCTATTAGAATTATATTTAACTTTGATTGATTTGTCTGTTGTTGCGGCAATGTCATAAACACGTCTTTTTAATAAAGCAATAAAATCCGGTGTTAGACCATCAATGTTAAGACGTTTATAATCTGGTTTAAAACTCACACTTGTATAAGGTTTGGTTTTACATTTCGTAATTTTTGGTTTTTCTATTACATTTAAGTTGTCTTTGAATTCTTGAACATATTTTTGTCCTGTTTTGGCATCCACCGTTTCAATTTTGCCCCAACTAGACCAAATTAAAACCAATTTAAATCCAAATCCGTTTTTCCCTCCAACAATCTTTTTTTCTTCTTTGTCGTAATTTGTTGAGGTGCGAAGATGTCCAAAAATTAATTCGGGAATCCAAATGTTGTATTCTGGGTGGACTGATACATCTATTCCATTACCATCATTTGTCAAAGTAATAATACCAGTATCGTCTATTGAAATATCTATTTTTGTTACGGGATAATTTTTATCTTCGCCATTTAAGGAAATTAATTGTTGCATACGAATAAAATGGTCGCGACAATTTACAATACCCTCGTCAAAAAGTTTGTATAACCCTGGATTATAAGTTATTTGTTTTTCAATGATTTTCTTGCTCTCTTCATCGAAAACATAAGCATTACAATTAATATTTTCAATAGAACCAATATATGTGTCTGGATTGTCTAAGACGTGTTGTTTATCCGATTTTTTTTGATATTTTTTAGAGAGTTCTTCTTTGGAACCCATTATTAAGTATATAATGTTTAATGTTTAATATTTATATAAAAATAAAATCAATTTTATTTTATTTGTTTTGTTTATTTGTTTAGTTTCTTTGTTTAGTTTATTTGTTTATTTTATTTGTTTAGTTTCTTAGAAATTAATATTGTGCTAAAAATTAATATTTAGCAATAAATTTTTTTCTCACGTTATTTTATAAACAAACGATGACAAAAAAATTCATGAAATCGGATGACGGTATGTATCATATTCACGGACACAAGTATCCAATGTTGATTGGATCGCGCGCGCAAGTAATGCATGGAACAGCATATAAAACAAAGGGAAATTTGGTAAAATCACATTTGATGATGAATAAACGAGGACACGTTGTATCTAAAAAAGTTTATGCGCGCGCCAAACGCGAAAAGCGATTAGAGAAGGCGGGTTATTTTACTAAAAAAGGTAAGTTTGGATGGGTAAAAAGAGACGGGTCAAAAAAGAGCACGCGGAAAAAAAGAAGAAATTAAAGAACACACTAGTTATTATTATTTAACAAAAATAACTTAAGAAAATATAATAATATATAGTATAGTTATTCAATTAACTATCTTATTCATAATTTATAAATCTCTTTTGTTATAACTTAAATCGGGGTTTTATTTAAGTATACAATTGCGTGATTAATTAATATCAAATTTTTATATATTAATTAATTAACAAATTAACAAATAAAACTTGTTATTGTTATTGTTATTATTATTGTTTTTTGTTATTATTATTGTTTTTGTTGTGTTAATTTTTTAACAAAATATTCTAATTTTTTAGAATCTTCAATAAATATATTTTTGTTTCCTTGATAATTATAAATAATATTATTTTTTTTAAACTCGTATTCGGTGGGCGGATACAATGTATTCCATAAAATAATAATATTATAGTCTATTACGGATGAGAGATTTAATGATGGATAAGTATATTTCATATAAACAAGTGATCTAGCAATTAAACCGCGCGAATAGATACAAGGAATATAAACCTTAGAACTCATATTTTCATTAACAAATTGAGAGAATCTTTTATTACTTCTTAAATTATTTGTGTAATAGTTTGTCAAATATATATTATGCATGTCTTTATTTGCTTTTAAATACTGTTTAGTAAATGATTGAGGAAATATGTGCTCAGCAGTAAGATCGTTATATTTTGTATAACTGCTTAATTTACTATTATTTAACCCATAACTAGTCATATCATTATATAAGTCAAAATATATATTGTTTTGATAGTAACACTGTTTTATAGTTTTAATAGAATTATACTTCGAAGGCATTACACATCTATAATTATTATAGTTTCTTGTTAATAAAAGGGAAACATATAATTTAGTTTGAGAGAAATATTTACGTAAATGCATAAATAATTTTCTTAGTATATCAATATATTATCTTTCTAATTTTTACTTAAAGATTTAATACGTTTTTTAACTAAATATAAAATATGTTATCAAAAGATTTTGATAACGCTAATGTAATGACTATAAAAACAGTTCAAATAGCACCATTTAGAATATTAATGGCTGCTTTGAAAGACATATTATTAGAAACAAATATAATATTTACAAAAAGTGGAATAAAAATCATAAACATGGACAAAACGCATACCATATTAGTTCATTTATTTTTAAAAGCAGAGAATTTCGAATTTTTTGAATGTAAGCATGATAAAATAATAGTTGGAGTAAATATACTTCATTTGTTTAAATTAATTACGACAATAGACAATGATGACACCCTTACTATTTATATTGAAAATGATGATTATAATGATGGCATAGTAACAGAATTGGGTTTAAAATTTGAAAACGGAAATATTAAACAATCAAAAATACAAAAATTAAAACTAATAGAACCAGAACAAGATGAGTTAGAAATCCCAGATGTGAAATTTTCGTCTGTAATAAATATGCCTTCTAATGATTTTCAAAAAATAATTAGGGACTTGGCAAACATTTCTGAAAAAATAGAAATTAAATCTGTTGAAAACGAACTAATATTTAAATGTTCTGGGCAATTTGCCAAAGCAGAAATTAGAAGAAGTGAAAATAACACAAATATGCAAATAATTAATAAACAGCATAACAAAATTATACAAGGTGAATATTCTCTCAAGAATCTATTATATTTTATTAAATGTACAAATTTATGTAATCAAATAGAAATATATTTGGAAAATAACAGACCGTTAATAGTAAAATATAATGTCGCGTCATTAGGCGAAATCAAATTATGTTTATCATCATTGCCTTCTTCAAATAGTTAATTTTTTAATTGCTTTTTTCCATTGCCTTTTAATAAGTCGTTTAATTAAATAATAATAAGTCATTTAATTAAATAAAATAAAATAAAATAAAATAAAATAAAATAAAAACATCTACTATTTATGCTCTTTAAAAACACATAATTGCTCTTCAATATTAAATATAGTATGAATAGCAAAAGGATCTTTATTTGACGTAAAATCATAATTACTTATATCATTTTTATTACGCATCCATATTTTAATAATACAAAAGTTTTTTTTAGGACTAATAGAAATACCATTAATATTATTTAGCGTGACTTCATCGTCGCTTAGCGTGTTGCCTAAAATTTTATATAATAAAATTTTAAAAATATTCACAATATTTACATTACTTATTTTATATGAAAAACATCCGCCGTTGATATTATCTTCTGATTCCCATAATGGCAATATAGAATCTTTCATAAAAAATAACATAGTTTTTTTTATAATATTTTCATCTAAATTTTCAATAAATAGTACAGCATCCTTTAAGGTAATCAGAGTAGTAATATTTTGGTATCTATCAAGAGTCCAAACATTATCATTTTGATAATGTATCCAACAGGTCCACTGATTATTTAAATTATACATTATAATATGTTTTATAAATTTATTTTATAATGTTTTATAATATATTTTATAATGTTTTATAAATTTATTTTATAATATATTTTATAATATATTTTATAATATATTTTATAATATATTTTATAATATATTTTATAAATTTAGCTTATAATGTTTTATAATAGTTATTTACATTCTCCACTAGCATTTCTTAGTTTTCCGGGCGGACAGATTTCGTAGCAGTCTAGTCCGGTTTTAGATTTATATGTAATGGGCGTTTCATTAGAGGGACAAACAAATCTATCATCGTTTTTATTCAAGGAATCAATATATGCTTTTGTTTTGTAGACATCATAAGAGTTTAAATTTAAATGATCATATTTCAAGTCGCTGGTTCCATTATTCCCATAAATATTACTAGTACTAATACCATTAGGGTTTAAACCATTAAAACTATTAAAACTATTAATTAGGTTTATTTCTTCTAAATTTGATTCTCTTGTTATAGTGTTATAGTTAGTAAGTAAATCATTATTATTTCTAAGAGCATTTGAAAATATTTTATTAAATAATTCAGAATTAACTATATTTTTAACAAATGTATATTCGCCAAAATAATTAATTAAATTATCAACTAAATTATATTTTATAGGATTGTTAGATAAATCATATTTATCTTCATTATTTTGTGATAAATTATAACGATGGTCTATGTCATCGTAAAATTTAATTCGCAGTTTATCTCTATCTATTCTATCGTTATTTATAGCATTAGTTTGTTCTGAATTGATAGTTTCTGTTTCCGTTTCTGTTTCCGTTTCCGTTTTACTAATGTCTCCGCTAATCTTTTTTGATGTAATATTTTTATTTTTTGAATCTAAACCAAACACTTGTAATAATAGGGTTGATATAACAGTCATCATAATAATTGGTATAAATACTAAAATCCAAGCAATAACAGAAAATCCTAAATCACATAATATATTTATTATTAATGTAAATACTATCATAATTATAAATTTTAAGAAAGCAGCATTCATAACGCCATTATAAATATCTATAAATATTTGTATTAACGAAAATCCTATATATACTAATCCGGGCCCACATAACCCAGTTATAAACATTATATTATTATATATTATTATATAAGTTAAATATAATAATATGTTAAATAAAAAACTTAGAAATTTTAATTTTTGTAATTATTTAATTCAGTAATCAAATGTTTAATCAAACCGTCTTTCTCAAGCAACATTTTTTCTAACTTTTGTAATTGCTCTTGCTGAGATTGAATTATTTGAACTATTTGTTGATTACTTAAGGGTATTTCCTTACCATCTTGATTTAAAATAATTTGACCAGAACCTTGTCCAGTATGTTGCTCCATCATTTTTCTTCGTTCTTCTTCGATTTCAATCATTTGTTTTAACACGTCTGGTTTATTTGAAGGATTGCCTGGTTCATAAGTTTGTAATAAAGTGTCTATTGTTTCCATATAGAATTCTTTCATGTCTTTGTCTTTGATAAATTCATCAACTGTTCGTGGCGATGTTTTTTGAAAATTATTTTCTCCATGTTCCAATAGTTTCTTTTTGTCAAAAGTATTATGAATATGTGAAAATACCAATATTGTTTTTTTTGGTTCTAATTGGACAAAAGGAACACTATAATTTTTTAAAAATGCTTTTTCTTCTGCTAAAGCAGCGTGCTCCTCGTATTTATGATCTCGCAACATTTCTCGTTTAAAAGCAAATGTTCCTGCGGTGGCATGATTTGGACCATATGGACCAAATTGAAACATTTTTTGAATATGCTTGAACCATATATAGATTTCGCTTGCTCCAGCACATAAAGCATTCGGATGGGTTAATAACATATTTACAGCGTGGGAAACACGCTCTGGTGGATAATAATCATCATCATCCATATACACAATAATGTCCCCTTTAGACTTTTCATGCATCAAGTTTCTTTTTTTTCCAAGCGGCATTTTAGTATCGTATTCAAAATACTTAACCTGACTAATATTACATACTAAATCTTTAATTTTGTCTGTTCCATCATCAATAATAATCCATTCCATTTTATCTTTTGGATAGTCTTGATGGTTAAAACATTTTATAGCATATTCCCAGAATGGTCGCCTATTAAATGTTGGGGTACATATACTTACAAACGGTAGATCTTTTTTAGTTCCCGTTTTTTTTTTCGTCATAATATTGTTATTTGATCATATTGTTTTATATTATTTACGAATTATATTATTTACGAATTATATTATTTACGAATTATATTATTTACGAATTATATTATTTACTTATATTTTGATAAGTTCGCCATAAAATTAGCAATGCTACAAATCCGCCCAATATTCCGGTTATTGTAGGGGGTAAATTACCCCTAGAAGATAATACTATACTAATACATAACATTATTGTTATTAACCATGAATGGTCCGAAATTACACTTAAAAAACACCCAATATTCAAAATTGGAATAACAAATATATTATATATTAGCGACACTATCATCCATACTAATCCTATTATAGACCCCAAAAATCCTGTGCTAAAACAAAATGAATAAGATATTAGTATAAATAGAATTAGTATTATGTTTAATAGTATATTTACTATAGATTTAAAACCAAACGGTCTTATATGATATAAAACATTAGCAAATAGCGTATATCCATTGCTTATTTTGGACTCCTTAAACATATTGTTATAATACCCTGGTCCCCAATACAAAAAAAAATTAGTTAGAAGCAGTGTAGCAAACATAGCAAATACTAGTATCATTAGTAAAAGAAATATTAAAAGACCTGGTCCATAGTTCAATTCTTTTATTTTAGTATACTTTGCTAGAAGACCAAATAATATACCGGTCAAAAATAAAAATACAATATTTTTAAACCCCCAAGCTCTGTCGCCCATTTTTTGATACCGAGCAGATAATGTTGTTAATATACTACTTATACACAGTCTAGAGAAGAATAATGTATATAAAAAATTTAAACTAAAAGCCTTCCCTATTGCGCTGAATATTTTTGAAAATCTTGTCCAAAAATCCAGATCCGCATTATAAACTTGGTCGGAATAATTAAACAAGTTATAAGGAAAGTCTAATTCTTTGGTACTATTACAAGGTTTGTATGGATAGTCATTTAACTTTGAAGGGAAAGCATAATCTATTGCGCCTAGTTCATTATTACAATCGTCTACGTATTTAAAAGTACCACAACCACTATTACCATTGTTGATAATTCCATATTTAAACCAAAATTCGTAGCAAGCACCAACACAAACAGCAACAATAACTAACGCAATACTTAATAACGACGAATATAAAAACTGAGGTATTTTCATAACTCTTTTTCTAATGGGTGCCGAATGACATATTTTTCTTGGGTTCTTTCCATTTTCATCAAAAAAATTAATGCCTATATCATAACTATCACCATTTAAGTCAGCACTTTCAGGAACATATGTTTTACAAGTGTTATCGGGTGTTTCTACTACACAACAACCATTAGGTGCTTCTTCCGGATCCAATGAAAACTGAAAATTAAGATCATTACATTTTGGAATTATATGTGTGGGCAATACACCTTGAACATTACCACATATATCGCTTTTACCCGGGCAAGAAGTTCTTTTTAATTTATTACCAAATATTGGATTATCATTAAATATAGGACGATTCATATAACAATATTAATATAACACATTATAATATTTTAAAAACATTTAAACATATAAATTATTAAATAATTAGAATGACTGAAGATATTTATGAAACTAAATTTGTTTCAACACACAAATACTTGGATTTTAGAGATGTGCTGATTCTTCCTAAAAAATCAAATTTAAATAGCAGAAAAGAAGTTGATCTGGAAAGAACGATTGTTTTTCAGAACGGAATAGTGTGGAGAGGTATTCCTATTGTAGCAGCAAATATGACAACTATTGGAACATTAGATGTATATAAAGTATTAAGCACTTATAAAATTATTACTGCTCTTCATAAATTTCATAAATTACAAGATTTACTGGATTATAATAAAGAAAATAGTGATTCTGATTCTGATTCTGATTCTAAATTAAACCCCGATTATTTTATGATTTCTACTGGAATAAGCAATGACGATTTTAAAAATCTAACAAATATATTAGACAATTTTGAGTGTAAGTTTATTTGTGTTGATATAGCAAATGGCTACATTTCTAAATTTAATGAATTTTGTAAAATACTAAGAGCTAAATATCCAGAAAAAATTATTTTAGCAGGAAATGTATGTACTTCAGAAGGAGTAAATATGTTAAATGACTTGAATATGGATATTGTTAAAGTAGGTATTGGTGGTGGTAGCGCATGTACTACCCGAATTCAAACTGGGGTAGGTATGCCACAGCTTAGTTGTATTTTAGAATGTGTTGAAGAATGTAAAGAAAGTAATCGCATTAATTTTGAAATAAACTATGAATATGATCAACATAAATATAACAAATCATTCATTTTAAGTGATGGAGGTATTACATGTCCTGGTGATTTGGCAAAAGCATTTGGAGCTGGTGCTGATTTTGTAATGATTGGGGGAGCATTTGCGGGACACGATGAGAATCCGGGACAAATTGTCAAAGATGAAAAAACGGGCACACAATACAAATTTTTCTATGGTATGAGTTCAACTTATGCTATGAAAAATAATTATGCTGCTAATAATAATACTAATTATAGAAGTTCTGAAGGACATGAACTCAAAGTTCCTTATAAAGGTTCATTAAAAAATACTATTGAAAATTATTTAGGGGGACTAAGAAGCACATGTACTTACACAAATAGTGCGAATTTAGAAGAATTGGCGCATAATACTAAATTTATTAATGTAAATAATCAATATAATTCGCATTATTGTAAGTAAAACTATAAACCATAAACTATAAACTGATAAAAATTGATATAATAGTTTATTATTATTATTAACTATTATATCTTTTATTATGGAAGCAAAACAAGCACAAACACAAACAAAAGTACTAGGATTAAAGCGTGATGTTATTGATAAATTTTATACAAAAAAAGAAATAGCGCAATATATTATAGATTTGTTCAAACAACATATAGCACCAAACAATGATGATTTAATTATAGAACCGAGTGCTGGTAATGGTGCGTTTATTGATGCTATAAAATCTTTAACATGTAACTATGAATTTTATGACTTAGAACCCGAACACGAGGAAATTATTAAGCAAGATTATTTGCTTTATAATACTAATAATACTAATAATACTAATACTCAAAAAATACATATATTAGGTAATCCTCCATTTGGTCGTCAATCTTCCTTAGCAATAAAATTTATAAAAAAATCTTGCCAATTTTGTAGCAGCATTTCATTTATTTTGCCTAAAAGTTTTAAAAAAGATAGTTTGAAAAAAACATTTCCACTAAATTTTCATCTACTTTTTGAAATGGATTTACCAGAAAAATCATTCTTAGTAAATAATAAAGAACACGATGTTCCATGTATATTTCAAATATGGATAAAGAAAACATATGACAGAGAAATTACTGAAAAATTAGAACCGCATAATTTTATATTTGTAAAAAAAACAGATAATCCAAGTATTTCATTTCGTCGTGTAGGAGTTAATGCTGGAACTATTGACGTAAATAGTAGTAATAAAAGTAGCCAATCACATTATTTTATTAGATTTACAAATACTAATAATTTGGCTAAAAATCTTGACTTATTAAAATCAATTGTTTATGATTTCAATAATACAGTCGGTCCTAAATCTATAGGAAAGCAAGAATTAATTAAAGAATTTAATAAAGTCCTTTGATGAGATAACTCCATTTGGATAAGTGCTAATTAAATCTGTTCCTTTAACAAATTTAATTTTTATTTCAGGAAAATTTACATTACTAACAATTAATTTTAAAATGCCGTAATACTTGAGGGACTATAACTTTTACTAATTGATTTCTTCTTTAATGTTCCGCTTAATCTTTTAGGTGTGTTAATTACTTTCTCTTTTAATCTTATGACACTAATGTCACTATTTAAATCCAATATATCTAATATTTTTTTATGATTTTTGCCTATTTTAGCGTGTCTTTGTCTTATAAAATCTATATAATATTTATTTTCAATATTTGCGTTTTTAAGACTAATAGGACTAGAACTATAAATAATATTATAATTAAAATTAGAAGAGTAAGTTCTATTAGAATTTATTAAAGATCCTAATGATTTGCTTCGTTTAGACAAAGTTCTTTCTACTTTTGATTGTGTAACTAGATTTGGTATTGACATAGTTCGTTTTCTAGTTAAGGACTTTGAGGTTTTATTATTATTAAATACATTTAAAGGTTCTTCATCTAAAGGCATTACGTTTATATTTATGAATTCTTCTAAACTTAATGATTTCAAGTTATTTATTATTAGTTGTTCAATTAAATTGTATAATTTATGTGAGGACGATAATTTAGGTGAGGACGATAATTTAGGTGAGGACGATAATTTAGGTGAGGACGATAATTTAGGTGAGGAAGATAATTTAAGCAATTTAGATGATTTACGTGATAAAGTTACTCTAGGCGCGAGACCTCCTTTGATAAGTTTATTAATTTTTCTTGTATTTCTTGTTTTTCTAATACTTCTTGTATTTCTTCTTTTCCCTCCACTCATTGTTTGCTCATCAAAATATTCAACTAACTCTTTCATTGTTAATTTTTCTTCGGTTTGAGCCAGATTATCAAAGTCAAGACTTTTATCATCAAATTTTAAATCAACCATCATACACAAAACTATTATATATTTTTTGGCTTCATCTTCTCTGATTTTTGTATATAAAGCATCGCGTTTCTCAGTATATGCTTTTTTAACTACAGGTCTAGTATCTGCTTCTAATTTATCAATTTGTTCTTGTGTTATTTTATTATTAGCAATAATTAGTTTACACATTATATCAATATAGGCTTCATATATTTGTTGTAATGTTGTTATAGAACCATCGTCTATTTTATTTTTTATAAGTCTATTACATTCTTTGGTCATCGGTATGCTAATATTATAATCTAAATCAAATTCAATATCGGCTTCTAAATTTTCTGGTAAATATGAATGAGGTTTTAAAATATTTATAAATTTATGAAAAACATATTTATTATGTAATTTTTCATTACTTTCCGAATTATTAAATTCTAAAATATATTCTTTTGTAATTTTTGGATCTTTAGTATTGTTTCTTGAATAACTTATGAGTTTGTTAATTTTGCTAGTGTCTAATTGCTGTAACTCAGTATTTTTTTTTTTAATTAACATCAAGTAAGCTTCCATTACTTGTGAATGAATAGTAATCCATCGCTCAACCATACCTAAAGGACAACTTGGCGAGCCTTGAGCATGAGCATTAAAAATCTCATTGAAATAATACTCCATAAAATTATATATATATAAGTCTGGGCATGAAATTAGTAATTTTAATGATTGAGTTACTAATTGCAAGAAACACCAATTACCATTTAAATGTGCTTTAAATTTAACAAAATGGTTCATAAAGTCATCACTAACTGCTCTAGTTAAATTATCAAATAATTCATTTTTTTCTGTGTCATCAAGTTTTAATTTATATGAAAAATAATTTGTTAATGCCATTGGAAAATAGTATTTAATATATTCTTTGTCTTCATTGTCTGGTAAATCTGTTCGACTGGTTAATATTTTATTATAAATAACTATTAAATGATTTAAAAAATCAACAATAGTTTCATCGGTTTTTTCATCACTAGCAACTAGATAATCAACATATTCTCTTTTGCCTCCATGACTTGCTATTAAATATTCTTTCATAGTTTCTTTAAAATTAGTGTCATCAACTGGAATACCTGCGCTTTCAAGTGCCTCAAATAATTTTTCTTTATTTTCAATAACAAAAGCAATGCGTGCGTGAGTTTCATTTGCGCGCTGCTGCATTTCTGTAAATTGAAATTCGCGCCCTGTACTTAAATTCAAAGTTCCTTCTATATATACTGATCCATCATCTCTTTGAATTTGCCCTAATACTTGGTCTGTATTAAGCGTATTTCCAAATGTAGTATTTTCATTTACAACAGCATTTCTAAAATCTACCCCTGTCACATCGGCAACATCAAAAATTGTTCCAAGCATTTTACAACCATTAAAGTTAGCATTTAATAAAATTACACCTGTGAAATTACACGCAGTTATATCTGGTTTGCCTTCTGCGTTTTGTTTTACTCGAGTAAAATCAAAGGTTTCAAATCCTTCGACTTGAAAAAAATTACAGTTTTTAATATTAGTATTAAACATGTATGTTTCTTGAACAATATAAATATATGTAGTCTTTTGTGTTATTGCATCATATATTGTAAAATAATCATATGGATTTATATTATATTCGGGTTTTTTTAGGTTTCTAACATCAATATTTAAAGCAACATAATCACCATATTCCATAATAGCAAAGTGATCAACATATCCTGAAGCATGTTTTTTTATAGCAAGTTTCTGACCTTTGAATTCTTCTTTAAAAAGATTAAATCCATTTGGATTATTAACATTACACACTACTTCAAACTCACGAGTTTTATTTTCTCCATAAGGAAAAGTATTGTAATCAAATATAAGAAATATGTTTCCAAACCAATTAATAATATTAATGAGACTAGTACCATTGCCACCTAGTCGTGGTTCAAATTTACTTCCTTCTAAGTCACAATTATTAAAATTAACACTAAATAACTGACAATTTATAAACTCACTTTGTTTCATATTTAGAAGTTTTGTGTCGGGAATATTATATAGTGAATCATTATTGAATTTAAAACTGAAAAAATAACAACTTTGGAAAATACATTTATTAATAATATTATTACTATCAAATACTATTGTGTGTTTATAACCTAGTTGATTAAAAACTACTTGTATAAATTTACAATCTAATAATTTACATTTGGTAAATCTTATAGCTCCACCTCTAGTAAATATTACTTTTCTAAATAATGTATCTTTGAAACTACATTCTTCAAAATAACTATAAGCAAACATACATTCAATAAATGAAACATTATTAAAAGAGCATTTGCGAAAATGATAACAATTAAAATTTTCTTTTACAAACATATTTGAATTAAAAACACAATTTATAAACATAATATTTCTATTATCCGGCATAGTAAGTTTATCATAATTTATACCTGTTTTTGTAAATTTACAATCTTCAAAAACAATTTCAGCACTATGTGATGTTTCTTCAAGTGATGCCATTAATGAACCATCTGGTTTTATCATTAAATGTTTATCAGCAGCAGTCAATTTAGCTAAATCAAACAAAGTATAATATTTCATATTATATTTGCTAAGTTGTTGATTTTTATATTTATATGCAGGATCAGAACTTTTATCGTGAAAAATTGAGCCACCAGTAAAATTACAATTTTTAAATGTAGGTAATATATTATTAATTTCAACTTTAGTAGAATCAAAAAATTTATTAGATGCAAAATCAATATTAAAGAACTCACAATCTATAAATCGAGATTCAATTAATTTTACATTTTGAAACTTGAAGTCATCTGTATTAAAATTGTATTGAGTTTTTGTTGTTTTATAAAATGGAGATCGTTTTAATATTGGATTATCTTTATTCACATTTAAAAATTTAGATTGTCTAAATGTTATACCGTCAAAGTTTGTTGAAGCAAAACTTGTATTAACAAATACACAACCAACTATTTCTTCTATTATAGAAGGTATTTTTGATATAGGTGAATAACCTAATATTTTACTTCCAAATTTACAAAAGTAAAAATATAAATTACTTAGTTTTTTGGGTGTTCCACGTCTTGTTAATATTTCATTTATATTTTTTCTATATATATCTCGTATTGAACTAATTTCACATAAAACATCGGATATGGCTTTGTTTTCGTCAACTAGTCCAAGTTTAGATTTATAGGCTTGCGCTATTGAGGTTGCTGCTTTGTTTTTTCTAACATTTAGATCTTTAACTGATTTATATGATTTATAAGCCTGACTTATTTTAGTAGCTGCTGTTTTTTCTGTAAAATTTTTGATTTCTTCTTGCCTTATTAGTGTTGCTCTTAGTAAGTTATCTTGTGCGCGTTTATTTTGTATTAATGGTTCTAATATGCTTTTAATTATTTGAAATCGTTTTTGAATTACTTCTTCCATACTTATATATATATATATTTGTAAAATATTTAAAAGTACATACTTTAAACTTCTAAATATATGCTTTTTATTTAGTATATAAAAAATTTATAAAAATATTAGTATATTATAGAATATAGTACTATAGTATGAAAAACAATAAAGATTTAAAAAAACTATTTAAAATTTTTGTTATAGGATTTATAGTGATTTCGAGTATTTATGTTTTATATTTTTATAATATTAAAACAATAGAAAATTTTATAAGTTCAAATAACTGTTCAACTTGTAAAATTAGTCCGACTGCTAACAAATGTAAGCCAATATATAATATTGTTTATAATTGGAACACCAGAAGAAAAATGGTAGATATAAGTAATATAAAAACAGATTATGTTTTTTGCGAATGGGAACCTAATTGTAGTTATGATACTATGGGAAACAATATTTTAACCCAAGAAGAGAGATTAGGATTGTCTAATAGTCAATTATATGCGCGAAAATAAATATTTTAAACATTATAAAATATTTTAAACATTATAAAATATTTTAAACATTATAAAATATTTTAAACATTATAAAATATTTTAAACATTATATACATTATATACATTATATACATTATATAATATGACAGATAGTTTAGGGAAAAATATAGCAATATATGATAACAAAATAAAGGATATATTTAAAACTATTATAAGTAATAAAGAAGAAACTATTAATGAATATAAAAAATTAAACCATAACTTACACTTGTATGATGAAACTACAAGAACAACTCTTGAAAAATTATTAAATAGACGAAAGCAACAGTTTGAACATGCATTAACATTAAAAAATAAGCAAAATGAAGCATTATTAAAACTTTTAGAATATTTATATAGTTTAGAAAAAAAAGATAAAAGTGTACATATTCGTCGAACTTTAGATATAATGAAAAAACTAGATAATGAAATCACAATAATAAATGATTTAATAAAGTGAAATTTTTAAAAATTAGTATGTTTTATAAAATTAATTCTTTTCTAATATTATATAAAACTATGAAAAAGAAAAATTCCAATACCATGTTTAACAAAATAGTAAATAGCAAATTAGTAAATAACAAAATAACTTTGTACATTGTTGCATTAATTGCTCTTATAACATTATTAGGATATATAATGGTAGCTGAATTTAGTGCTATTATATTATTTGTATTAGTAGGTGCTATAGCATATAGTTTTACAAAAAATATGACTATTGTTCTAGGTTCATCAGTTATAGTTACAACTATAGCAAGTGTGTCAAAAAGTTTCTTTATATATCAAGAGGGAATGGAAGGCAACAGTGATTCTTCTGGTAACACTGTTTCAAAAAGTAAGAAAGGTTTAAAAGACAAGGAGTCGTTTGTAGATAATACAGAACAAGAAACAGAAACAGAACCAGAAACAGAAACAGAAACAGGAACAGAAACAGGAACAAGAAGAGGAAAAGGAACAAGAAGAGGAAGAGACACAGACACAACTACAAAAGAAAAAACCGAGGGTTTATCACAATTAACACCATCATTATTTAATGCTATTCCAAATAAAGACCAAATGCAAAAACAATTAGGACAAGCATCAGATATGGAACAAGCATATGATAATTTAGAAAAAATAATGGGAAAAGATAATATTCAATCAATATCAACTGATACAAAGGATCTTATTAAGCAACAAAATGACTTGATTAAACAATTGAAAACAATGACTCCTGCTTTGAATGAAGCTATGAGTTCGATTGGAAATTTAGATTTATCAAAATTAACAAACATGTTTAGCAGTGCGACAAAAACTTTATCAGAAATGAAAAATTAATACATATCTAATATCTTAAATTTAAAATATTATAATATTGTAATTTATAATACTATAATACTATAATACTATTGTGCTATGCGACTAAGTGTGCGACTAAAACTGGTAGATATAATAAATACTAAATTACACAACTTTAAATATTTAAATTTTACTATCGCATTTTATATTATAATTTTTTACACATATTATAGTCTATTTGTCTATTTGCTCAATAAAAATTATATAATGTTGCTATTATATTTTGTATTTTTCATATTACTTTATAGTTATTATAAAAATTTCACATATTTTCTAGGGTTTGCTTTTTTAATTGGTTTTAAAATATTTAACATAGATAATATAATTAAGAATAATAGAGTAATAGAAGGTAATAACTTTTCTTCAGTATTGGCAGATATAGAAGATGAATCACAAAAAAAGGGAGATAAAATGGAAGCAGATGCCAAAAAAGATAAACCACCGCAGAACCCTTGTAAAAATTATATTATTGATAAAGTCCAACAAGCTGGATTTAAAATATCAAGCAAGGCACACGACTCCGAGAAAAAAAAAGGTAGTGCGGAATCCGAGATAAATACTATATTGAGAGGGCACCATGATCTTGTAGCACCAACAATTTATAGACTCTAATAATTAGTTAACTTATATACTAATTCAATTCTTGTCGTATACAATATTTAGTCATATACAATATTTAGTCATATACAATATTTAGTCATATACAATATTTAGTCATAAACAATATTTAGTCATTTATAATATTAAGTCATATACAATATTTAGTCATATACAATATTTAGTCATTTATAATATTAAGTTATTATAAACAAGTAACTATGGCAAGAAAATGCCCGCCCGGTATATTATGTATTGAAAATTATACCTTGTTGTTTTTTGGTTTATTAATAATAGCAATATTGTATTTTATGAACATTTTATATAATAAAAATTTAAAAAAAACGCATAATTGCGGATGTAATAAGATGTCTTGTTCTATGTGTTCTAATCATAACTCATTAGAGTTAATACCATTTTTAGGAAATTCTCATAATAGCAGAGAAAATGATGTGTTATTAAATCCATATAGTGCTCCTCTTCGTGATGATAGAATTTTCACAAATACTAACAATGGACCCAAACTACCTATAAATGTGCCGACTCAATCATTTAATAGCACATATAGACAAATCGGTATATTGACTCGTGTAAATGGTCAAGAAACAATATTACCTTTAATGGGAAGACCGCTGTTTTCAAATAGAGATAAATGGAATTTTTACACTATGAATGATAAAAATGGAATGATTAAATTACCAATTAGTTTTAAAAATAAAAGTTGTACATCATCGCAAGGATGCGATAATTTATATAATGGTGATACTGTTTTTGTAGAAGGTTATTCAGATACATTTAGAGTAACTATTTATGATAATAATAGCATGGAATATATTCCATATTTATAATTTATATTAATAATATAATAAATATTAATAATATAATAAATATTAAATGGCATTTACTAGATTTTACGATGACCCATGTAGAATACAGAAATATTTAGAAGAATCTACAAACATTGGGAATTATAATATTAATGTTCCCGGAAATGGAATAGCCCCTTCTTATTTTAGCGATCCATATGTTAAACCACAAAAATGGGGTGCCAATTTATCTAATAATAAAACAGATTTAGAGAGTGATCTATTTTCATTACATAGAAAATTAAATCGTGATACTATTAATGAAAATAATTATGCTGACTATTTAAATAATAATAATAAATACTATAAAAATATTTATCCGGAAAATGAAAATGAAATTACTAGTCAATCTCGTGCTACACATCCGTCTTGGGTATATAGAGAGATTCATAATTTTAATATCAAAAATGATAAATTAAGTGTTCCTAATAATTTTAACTATTTACATTTAGATCCGCAAGAAAATATATGTATTCCTTTTCATAATAATATTAGTTCGCGAATTGTTCAAAAAGATTATTTTCAACTAAATAATAATTATGACTATGAGAGAAACATAACAACTATATAATTTTATTGAAGTGATTTAATTTAGAAAGTAGTTATTGTAATAATTACAATATTAAATATATAATTTAATATTATAATATATTAAATTATAATGGCTGCTTTAGCTATACCTATTGTAATATTAGGAAGTATATATATCTTGTCAGAGCAAGAAAAAAAAGACTCTGTTAAAAATATTGCGACACAAGAAAAATTTCAAAAACAAGACTTTTTATCAGGCGGTGCTAAACGAACTGAAAACTTCTCAAATTATAGAGAGGACTTACCCGAACAAAACAATCCTATTATGAACCAATCCGTCAATCCTATAGCGAGCACGCAAATCAATTTATTATCTGGTCAGCAAACAAATTTAAACCAATTCGGTCATAATAATATGCAACATTATTATGGTGGCAAATTACGTGGATTCAGCGGGGATCTAAATTTAACAGAATCTATATTGGACTCTAAACAAGGCAATGGTAGCCAACAATTTTCAAAATCCGAAATAGCACCGCTATTTAGACCAGATGAAAATTCTCATCGTCCAAACGGAACTCCTAACAACAGTGATTTTATTCAATCGCGCATGAACGAATCAATGAAAATGTCTAATGTTTCATTATGGGAACCACAACGTGTTGGACCCGGTCTTAATATGGGTTATGGTTCTCAAAACTCAGACGGTTTTAATACTGGTGGAACGCAAGGAGGAGATGGTTTTAATGCCGGTATGATGGCGCGCGACGCATGGATGCCAAAATCTGTTGATGACTTACGTGCTGAAAATAAACCTAAAACCTCATTTGATTTAGATGGTCATCAAGGTCCCGCATTATTTCCTATAAAAATGGCAGGACCAAATAGCAAAATAGGTGTTGTTGAAAAACATTTACCCGATAAATCATATGAGTCGGGACCCAATCGTTGGTTTACAACAACAGGTGTAGAACAAGCACCACCAATAAGAAGCACACATTTAATTCCTATGGAAAATAGACCTGAAACAACTCGCGAATATTATGGATCAGGTTCAGGTTCAACTGGACAAGCCACTTATACAAATGCCGAAGTCGAAGAATCTAAAAGACAAAACTTGTCCGGACTTCCGTTAAGTAATGCTAGTGCTACAGGAACAAATTATGCTAATCCAAACGATTATGGTTCGCAAAGTTATAATGTATTACATAATAATCGCACAATTACTAAAGAAAATACGGAGTTTGGCGGAATATATGGTATGGCAAAGGCAGCAATTGCTCCTATTTTAGATATTTTTAGACCTACACGCAAAGAAAATGTTATAGGCAATCTACGCGAAACCGGAAATGTAAATGGATTAACACCAACTGGTCATTTGTTTAATTCAGATGATAAAACAAAAATTACAAATAGGGAAATGACAACAAATAAAATAAATTTGAATTATGTAAATGTCCAGGGGCAAAATAATACTGGAAATGCTTATATGGTAACTGACCATCAAAATTATAATAATCAAAGAACAAGCACAAATAAGGAATATGTTGGTAATGGCAATTCTAATGTCCAAGGTCTAAGACCATATAATAGTGCTTATGCTCAACAAAATATCGCAAATAAGACATACGAGGCACGTACTAATCAAGGAAGCATGAGTTTATTTAATAATTATAATAATTCTACAACCTCTCGCAATGATGGTATTTTTCAACAAAATAGACAACCCATAATCAATAACAATCAAAGCATTATTCCATCGCGAGAATTTATGGGAGAAATAAATGGAATGCAGAGTTATGATGTAAATTATAATGCGTCAAGAATGGACGAGTCATTGTTGAGCGCTTTTAAAAATAATCCATATACAAAATCTCTCACAAGTGTTGCTTAAATTTAAAATATTTTAACTATTTTATCTCAAATATAATAACAACTTTTATAACCTTGTTTTTTCTAATGTTGTGATCTTTTCTTGAAGAAGAACAATTTAGATATAGTTGATATGTTACTACCACTAACATCAAATAAAATATTTCCACTTGCACTAACAGAAGTAAAAAAAATATTAGAAGGAGCATTATAAGTCTGTCCATTTATAGTATTAACACTCAAGTCATTTACAAATACATTTTCCCACCTATTTAATGAAGAGCCTATTTTAGAAGTGTTGTTGTCAGGTAAAATATTTCCACTTATACTAATATTAGTAGCACTTAAATCGCGTATATATGCTTTGCTCCAAGGTTTGCTAGCAGAACCTAAAGTAGAACTGTTGGCATTTAAAGGTAATATGTTTCCACGTACATCAATATTAGTAGCACTTAAATCGCGTATATATGCGTTGCGCCAATTTTTACTAACATCTCCAAATTTAAAAGCATTATTAGTCGAAGGAATTATATCACTTCTAATATGACTAAGAATAATATTAGAAGAACCACCTCTACTAATCAAATCTTCTAAAGAATATGAAGTATCGCCTTTTTTAAAAATAAAAACATTTTGTAAATAAGGAGATGGTTCATATGAGTTAGAAGAACCGCCTCCATCAAGCATATCTTCTAAAGAATATGAGATGTCTTCTCTCTTAAAAGTAATAAGATTTTTCAAATAAGGAGATAGTTCATTAGGGTTAGAAGAACCACCTCCACCAACCAAATATTCTAAGGAATATGAGATATCACCTTTTTTAAAAAAGATAAAATTTTTTAAAAAAGGAGATACTTCATATGGGTTAGAAGTAACACTTCCACCAATCAAATCTTCTAAAGCATATGATAAATCTCCTTTTTTGAAAAAAATATTATTATTTCCAGAAACTTCCAGTAATAAATTTTTACCATCATGTGGTTTAATAAGTATATCATCAGTATTAATAGACGTTATAGTGTTTGTATACATTTTCCATGATTTATTATTGGGATTGAAATTATGCAAACTCATTTAATAATATTATTAAATATTATTAAATAATAAATTCATACATATTCTAGTAAAATCTGGTAAAATATAATGAATTATATTTTAAAAGTAAATGTAATTACTAATATATTATGCGGATGGTCTATATAATTCTTGTAAGAAAATATAATTACCAACTTCACTTCCACCTATAACACCAAAAGCACTTGATATAGCGTTATCGTAGGTTGTATTCAAATTTCTTCTTTGTAAAAGTCTATAAGATACGGTAGAATTAGTCAAAGTTGCTCCATTAAGATTATCAATATATGTACCATTATATACGCTAATAACTCCAACACCCATATTTGAACCTAAACTTGGATCTGTAAATACCGTGGTCCAGTTAGTTCCATCTATACTTTTTTCTACTCGGAAACCTAAAGTTTGATCTGCTTCTGTTGAAGAAATAAAGTTAGCTTTAAATTCCATCTTCATATATGAATGAGGACTTAAAACAACTTTACTTATAGTGTAATTTGTTATTGGTTCCCAAGTATTGGCAACAGTACTTAAAGCACTTCCTAGATTGCTTGTTACTAACTGGAAAGTATTAAACGAAACAGGAACTTGTGAAACGTTGTTAATAGGTAATAAATTTCCCGAAATTCCGATTCCTATGGACGATTGAAATCTGGTATTGGTGTGGTTATATATAAATTCAGCATTTACGCCACCTATTTTAAAACCACCACCGTCTGCTTGTGATGAATTTGTCGCATTAGAAGCCACCACAATCATTTTATCGCTAATATCTACCACAGTTGAATTAATAGTTGTTGTTGTTCCATCCACTTGTAAATCTCCCAAAATTATTACCTTTCCTGTAATATTTCCATGCCCGGCGGGGTCAAGGGTAAATGTAGAAGGAACTTTTAAAATATTACTAATCATACTATTGACTGACAAATCTCCTGTTATTGTAATATTATTACCAGTTATATTACTAAATACTGTTCCTCCTCCAATGCTTAATGTACCGCCAATTGAAGTATTACCTGAAATATTTAAAGCATTATTCATATTCACAACTGAAGAACTAATATCTATTCCTTCATTGCATATATCAATATATGTACCAGATTTAGAAAATCTTACAGAACCGAGATCATTTCCACCTCTAAATTGGGAACCGCTAAATATATAATCTTGCGTGGGTCTATTGAATTTTGGTCGAGTAGTAAGAATATCACTATCGCCCATTTTTTCAATATATTATTATATAATATAATAATTTTTACTTTTTACCTTTTACTTTTTTACTTTTTTCTTTTTTTTCTTTTTTCTTTTTTCTTTTTTCCTATATTACAAATTATTTTACTATATAAAAATAAAATAATTAATAAAGCAATCGCCTAAATTTGTCTTAAAAAAAAGGAACTTGAACCAATAGTTGAAGAAGTCTTAATATTTACTAAACCCATATTTAATCCGTGATTACTTGATAATTTATATTTTAAATAATATTTACTTATTCCAGTATTAACATTTTCGTCTAAATAGGTTAAATTATATGGCATTTTTAAAATTGAAGCATTATTTGTCCCTAACCCAACATCTTCGGAAATCATAGTTAAATCTCTCCATAATTGAATAGTTATTCTTTGATCAAAAGCATAACTACAAAATAAAGTAACATTAATAGTTACTAAAATGTTGGACTTGCTAGAAAGATTAATAGTATTAAAAAATGAATTGCTTAAATCAATTAAGTCCGAAGTAGTTGTAGTAAAATCTGTACTGCTATTTAAAATTTTATTAAATATTGTAGATGTGTTTGTAATCTCTCTTAAAAAAATATTTGGGGACCCATAGCGTGAAGTTTTGATATTAAGAATGCCGTGCTGGTGTTGATATAAATTGCTCTCTAGTTTATATTTTAAGTAATATTTTTTTTCACCACTAGAAACGTTTTCATCTAAATAAGTTACATTATAAGGAAGAATTAAACCGTCAGCACCAAATGAACTTCCTAAACTACAGTCATACATAATCAGTGTTGAATCTCTCCATAATTCAATCGTTATTGTTTCTCCTTCTTCAAAACTACACGCTAACGTTGCTCTAATATCTATAATTACAGAACTATTATTACACGTATTAATAGTATTGAATAATACAGCACTTAAATCCACTAAATTATTAGTAGTGTTTGTGCAATTTATATTATTATAAAATATATCGTTTTTATTTATAATACTATGAGAACTATTAGCATATTCTTGTAATATTATATTGGAGGAACCATTTATATTGCTAGTTCTAATATTAATAATACCCATTTCTTCTTGATTGCTAATACCAAATTCTTCTTCATTAGCATTAGCATTAGCATTAGCATTAGCACTAGCATTAGCATTAGCATTAGCATTAGCATTAGCATTAGCATTAGCATTAGCATTAGCATTAGAGTTTTCTAAGTTATACTTTAAATAATATTTTTTTTCGCTATTATTATAATTAGGACTTTCATCTAAAAAAGTAAAATTATATGGAATAGCAAACCCATCTGTTCCGATTGAACTTCCCAAACTATGATCCTGAATTAATAAATCATTATCTCTCCATAATTCAATAGTAATTCTTTTATTCGCATTTGTAGAGCAATATAATGTTGCTTTTACATATACTACTGTATAATTAGTATTACAAGGATTATAAACATTAAAAAATCTATTGCTTAAATCAATTACCTCTGAACTAAATGTTGTATATTTTGTTTCCCCAAATATTATTTTATTATTACTATTAATAAAGTTAATATATGTAGCAGTTTTTAACATTTCTCTCAATAAAATATCAGATGAACCTTGGGATTGCGAAGTTCTAACATCAACAATACCTTGTGCTGGATGATTACTATAATTATACGATTCTAATTGATATTTTAAATAATATTTTTTTAAACCCTGACCAACATTTTCATCTAAATATGTTATATTATAAGGGATAGTCAAACCATCTGTAGCATTAGACGAACCAATATTTCTATTTTCTATAATCATGCTTAAGTCTCTCCATACTTGTAGTGTTATTCTTTCATTATACCCATAACTACAAAATAAAGAAACATTAACATTTACTAAGATATTACTATTTATATTAAAAGGAGTTATAGTGTTGAAAAATAAATTACTTAAGTCAATCAAATCAATACTAGTTGTTGTGAAACTTGTATTATTAAACACTGTTTTATTAGAATAATTAATACCAATATTAATATTTGTATTAAACAAATGTGTCAATTCCGTAATTTTATGAGTTAGATTTTGTGTGTAATTAAATATTTTAGTAATATTTTTATTAAATATATTTGTTAGTCCAGTTAAACTATCTGTTATGGTGCTAATATTTTTTTTTCCTATATATTTATATACGCTAATAACGGGTCTGTTATTATTCTTTATATTATAAATTCCACCATATATGCTTTGTTGTGCCAAATTATTAAAATCGGAGAAAAACAAAATACCGTTTTTATAATTATAAGTCCAATTACCTCCTTGAGTTCCAAATGGCAAATTATGTAAAACACTTGGACTTTGTAAGGAACTTTCTGTAAAAACTTCGTATAAATATGGCAATTTCAAAGCATTACCGTTTGACGAGTCATAGTATGATTTATAATTATATTGTAAAGAGTCTTCTAATACATTATTATATGAAACATCCAGTTTAAACCATGATGCTCCATAATTTGAAGTTTCCGTTCCATGTGTTTGCTGTAATATTAAATATTTAAATCGTCTAATGGTTCCGGTACTATCATCTACTATACTACTTTGTGATTTATTCAATTGATCATAAGAGTAGTGATAGAAATCAATAGGATTTAATCCTATTTCATTAGCACTTTTAACATTACCATTTATATCAAAATCTGGATATTGTGTAATATTTTCCAATAACACATTTTCACCAAATGTATAAGTATTGAATTTTGTATTTAATTCTTCATAATAACTAATACTTTCAGATGTAGATGGAAAACCTAAAATTTCTTTATATACAATATTTAATTTTTCAATAGTATCTATATTTTGTGTATCATTCATATTACTAGAATAAATAATCAATATTTATTTATTATAGTATTTATAAATAGTATTTATAAATAGTATTATTTATAAATATTTTATATTTTAATAATTTTATATTTTAATAATTTTATATTTTAATAATTTTATAATTTAATAATTTAATAATTTTATAATTTAATAGTAATAATTTAATAGTAATAATTTAATAGTAATAATTTAATAGTAATAATTTAATAGTAATAATTTAATAGTAATAATTTAATAGTAATAATTTAATAGTAATAATTTAATAGTAATTCGATGCCGAACCATTAATAGCTATATTATGCATATAACTATTTCTTATTTGAATTTCTATTAATAATGGCATTACAACATAAAGATGTAAGCTTTGATAGTTATTTGCCTTGGGTTTTTCAATATAATCATCGCTTATAAAATCCAATGTGTTAAAATTTTCTTGTATAATATTTTTAATATTATAAGCACTTTTGGTATTATAGTAGTCCGCGTTGTCATTATATATAACTCTTAATCCAAATATATCATATGGTATCTTCGGTTTTTTTATTTTTAAAAATATACGTTTTTTTGATTTAATACGTCTTTCATAATATATATCAAGATTATTGTGTATTAAATTTGTATCAAGATTATTATCAATAATACGAATGATTTTATTAGTATTCATTTCAAAGGATTTAACTAGCAAGTCTGTAAAATTATATATATAAAATAAACTAAAGCATACGTGCAGCATAATATATGTAGTATGTAGTATATGTAGTATATGTATTTAACATTATATGTTTATTTAATAATATTAACTAGTTAATACAATTTTAATTTAAATATTTTTTTCTACTTTAAAATAATGTTACAAAATTTGAAAGAGTTACATGATAAAAATAATTTACCAAACTTATTATTATATGGAAATAATTTGATCGGAAAAAAAACCTTACTAGAACAATTATTATTATATATTTATAAAAATTATAAAAACATTGAAAATAACACACTCATACTGAATTGTAGTTTGGGAAAAGGGAATATTAAATTTATAAGAGACAATTTAAGATTCTTCGCAAATACAATAATTCATAAAAATATAACAAATTTCAAATCCATTGTTTTGTTAAACGCGGATAGTTTGACATTAGATGCTCAATCCGCACTACGTAGATCAATTGAAATATATAGTAATACCAAATTTTTTATTGTAACAGCAAATAAGTCAAAAATTATTAGACCAATATTATCTAGATTTTGTGAAATTTTTTGTAATAGTAGCAATATGAATATTATTTATAAATCATTAACAGTCATTAATAATACTAATAATAAGTGTAATAATAAACTTACTGTAATAATGAAAAAATTTAATAATGCTATGACAACTACAACTAACAGTTCTAAAAACGACCTACTAATTAATTATAGTTCGTTAATATATAACAAAGGTATTAGTGCTAATAATTTATTAGAACATTTTACAAATTGTTCTAATTTTAAATCTGATTATTCAAAATTTGTATTTTTTTTTGACATTTACAAAAAGGAAATAAGATGTGAAGAATTCTTAATATTTATTATATTATATTTTTATAATAATAATTGCGCTATTGATTTTTCAATATTTAATAATATTTAGTAAATAAACAGTATAATTTAGTTTAATTTAGTTTAATTTATTTTAGTTTAATTTAGTTTAATTTAGTTTAATTTAGTTTAATTTAGTTTAGTTTAATTTAGTGTAATTTAATTTAGTTTAGTTTAGTTTAGTTTAGTTTAATTTAGTTTAATTTTTATTTAGTTTAATTTTTATTTAAAAAATAATAATTAAACTATAAATATGGATGATTATACTTTATCAACAATAATCGAATCTAAAAATGAGTGGTGTGCTAGATTAACCAATACTTTAACACCATGTATAATTGAAGGTTTAAGATCCGTTTTTTCTGAAGCATATAATGTTTGTAAAGAAAACGACGAAGAGTCAAAATATTTAATGACATTTCAAAATTTTTTAAACAATATACCAAAATGGAGTTCTGAAATAGTTGAAAATGAGAAACAAAGAATAATTACATCGAGCGCTTGTAACTATTTAGAAGATTTATTATCTTGTGTTCATATTACACAATTGAAATCATTAACATCTTCGCGTGTAGGTTTAAAACAAAAGAAAATTAATATAGATATACCTGATTTAGGTAAATTTATACATAAAACATATATAAATGTTGCCAGAAAAGTATATGTCAATATATATTTATTTGAACTAAATATAAAACCACTACAAATACAAAAAAACAATAGAGAATTAGAATTAATAGTCAAAGAGTGTATTTTAAATACAATAAGAGAGAGCATTCCTATTGAGCATATATTACAAATGTATTTAGACGAAACACAAGAAACGGATGTCGAAGTGGAAGAAAAGAAAGAAATTGTTACAGATAAGGCAGCATTGGAGAAACTTAATAAATTAAAAGAAGCAAAAGAATTAGAAAAAATTAAGAAAGATGCGCTTGAAAAAATAAAAGAAGAAAGTAAAACAAACCTCAAGAAAGCACTTAAAAATGCCAGTAAAGATTTAAATGAAGAAAATTTAGAAATAGTAAAACCAGCACCTTCTTTTAATAATGATTCAACCGATGACGAATCTAATAATTCCGGTAATGAATCTAATAATGAAGAATCTAATGAGGAAAATGATAAGTATAAATTAAAAATAGATAAATTTACTGTTCCAACAAACAGATCAAATAATAAAAATGATCCTGACGAAATAGATTTAGATATATTAGATCTAAAAACTGAAGTGAGTACTGATGATGAAAAATCCGATTTAGAATTAGATATAGAAGAATTAAAATAAACCAATTCGTTATTTATATAAAATTCATTTGTTTTGTAATAATAAATGAATTTTATTATACCTTCATTAGCAATTAGTATTATATTTATGATTTATAAAATAATAGATATGAAATATATAACCAAAGAAGAAAAATCACTAAAAAATATAACAAAAGATAGTTTAATAGTATTTTTGTGCTCTATGGTTTCATTGTTTGGTTTAGAACAACTAAATATTAATGAGTTAATAGGCAATTCCAAAGAATCGCTAAGTGCTTTTACAAATGAACCCGATTTTTAATTTTATATTTTCTATTTTCTATTTTGTATTTTCTATTTTCTATTTTCTATTTTCTATTTTGTATTTTCTATTTTCTATTTTAATTTTTTAAAAATAGAAAATATAAATTTTTAAACCATAATTGGTAAGCCATCAATATTAAATATTGCTTCTGGATTATTAATTTTCTTTTTTGCTATTACATAATTCTCAAATAGCGGTTTTTTCAATACATTTTGTGGAGTATGTTTATGAACACTGCGTGCTATCATTTTATATAACTTAAAATCAGGATATCTCTCAGAACCATCATTTTTATACAATATATTTTTATTTTTATCATCAAAAACCCATTCTACCATTATTTTTTTAATTGGGGATTTTAATTTTTTAATATCCTCTAAATCATCAATAAAATAATCAAACAAACTACACCCTAGGCGACACAAATCAAAACTATAATTTGGATCTAAACGTGGTTTATTTTCATTTAAATAAGGTTCGCAGTTGTATTGTGTAGTAGCATCACCGTCTTCCGAATAACTATCACTACATATAAATTGATTTTTGAATCTATAAATAGCTCTTCCAAAATCGATTATTTTATATATTTTACCAAATGTAGGAACTTTATAATGACTATTGTTAAATTTATAATATAAATATTTCTTTTCTGTGGATACATATACGATGTTATTTGTATGTAAATCATTATGAGTAAAGTGGAAAACTTTTTGATATGTAATTAATGTAAATAATATTTGTAAAACAATAGATTCCCATTCATCATCTTTAATTTTTTTACTTGAAATATAAGCATCTAATGTATCTTGACAGCATTCTAATACAATCATTTCGACTGGAAATTTATCTATTGCGCAAAATATTTCTTCATCATCTTCATAATTGCTTTCTTCACTACTTGATTCGTCGGACACTGTTTCATTTGAGTCTAATGATTCAGTATTTGATGATCTAGAAGAGCAAGAACCTGAATTATTTGTTTCATTTTTGCTTGTATTATGATTACTTGATTTTGTAGATGCTTTATCTAAAATGTCTAGATTTTCATATGTCAATTCTAATTCTTCATTTATTAAAGATTTGTTTTCTAAACTATCTTGTGTAGCACTAGTTATATTTTCAATATTTAGATCTTCAATATTTGGATCTTCAATATTTAGATCTTCAATATTTAGATCTTCAATATTTAGATCTTCAATATTTAGATCTTCAATATTTGGATCTTCAATATTTGGATCACTTACATTAGTATTTATTAATAATGCTTTTTTGTATTTATTAGTTTTGCCAAAAATACTTTTTATTTTATCACTTGCTTCAAGTTTAAATAGAATATTTCTATTTTTATGAAAATGATCAGATTCATTTAAAAATTCTAAATCTTCGGAAATATTAACTTTAAAATTATTTTTTATTCCTAAAAAAGCACCATAATAATTTAATCCATTATAAAAACTATAGTTATTTAATAAGCAACTGGATAAAAAAGAAAAGAATCCATCAATATATGCTGAGTTGTTTGGATCTAATATTTTTTTATATTTTGTATGATATTCGCTATTGCTATTTACATCCTGTGTGCTATAAAATTTAGGTAATTCTGAAATATTATAGTCATTATCATATTTGCCTAACATATATTTTACTGGATCTATTAAGGGACTAAACTTTATAAAGATGTCTTTGTTAGATTTATTATTACATATATCACATATTTCGGCAGTAAATTTGTTGTAATTAATTTTCTCTACTATATTTTCTAATTTATAACTATTGTTTAGATTAATGGCATTGTAATTGTTGCTATTTAAATCAAAATAATTATTATATAATGGAAAATAATTTTGAACATTTGTTATATCTAAAAAATTATTATTGCTAATTGTTTCAAAAAGTTGCTTGTTGTTATTTTTTCTATAGTTTAATTCCATTTAATAAATTAAAAATACTTATTTTTCTTATTTATAACACAAATAATATTTTTAAATAATACTAAATAACTAAATAATAACATTTAATTTGTATAAATTTGTATAAATTTGTATAATTTTGTATAAATTTGTATAATTTTGTATAAATTTGTATAATTTTGTATAAATTAGTTTAAATCTTAGATTATATAATATTATTATTAAACAATAATGACATTAGAATTAAAAAAATTTGATATTAAAACAATTAGTTTTAGACCAGATGAAAATAAAGGCCCAGTTATAGTTTTAATAGGTCGTCGTGATACTGGTAAATCCTATTTAGTTAGAGATCTTCTTTATTACCATCAAGATATACCAATAGGAACTGTTATTAGTGGAACTGAAGCAGGTAATGGTTTTTATGCTGAACATGTTCCTAAACTATTTATTCACGATGAATATAATACTGCTATTATAGAAAATATTTTGAAGCGGCAAAGAACGGTGATGAAACAAATAAGAAAAGAAGTAGAGGTTTATAAAAAATCTAATATAGACCCTAGGGCATTTGTGATTTTGGATGACTGTTTGTTTGATGCGACTTGGACTAAAGATAAAATGATGCGTCTTCTTTTTATGAATGGGCGGCATTGGAAGATCATGTTAGTAATAACTATGCAATATCCTTTAGGTATTCCCCCCAATTTGCGCACAAATATTGATTACGTTTTTATATTACGTGAGCCATACATAGCAAACAGGCGGCGTATTTATGAGAATTATGCTGGTATGTTTCCTACATTTGAGAGTTTTTGCCAAGTAATGGATCAATGTACAGAAAATTTTGAATGTTTAGTAATAAATAATAATGCTAAATCAAATAAATTACAAGACCAAATTTTTTGGTATAAAGCAGACCATCATAAAACATTCAAATTGGGTTCAAAAGAATTTTGGGAAATTAGCAAAAATTTAGATTCTGATAATGAAGAAGAAATGTATGACCCAAATATAAGAGATAAGAAAAAAGGACCTAAAATAAATGTGCGCAAAACAAAATGGTAAGAAATCTATTTATAATATTTTTTCAATAAATATTATAAATTATTAATGTTTTTATTAATGTTGTTGTTCTACGTATAGTCAATTATGGAACCTTGGAGTTTTACTCTTACAATATCAATTAAATTGTCTTCAAGACTATCACGAGCTTTACTTAACATATCATAATACAGCAAAAAGCTAGGTGCGTTAATTGTGCCTAATGTAAGTTCTTTAATATGTGCTGTTATTAGATCATATAGATGTGTTTTAATAATTAGCACAGCTTCTTCGACACCACTATTGTCAATACGTAATACTACAAAATTATATATTGAATATAATATAGGAGAAGTTTTAAATTCTGCTTCTTTATTTAATATGCTAGAAAGTACTTGATTATTTAAAAAATTTAATTTAGCGTCAGGTTTTAACGTATTAAAAGTAGTAACAATAATTTCTAATAATTTTGCGTCAGCCCATTCAGCTAAACGTGTTATATTTGATTCAATTGCACGATCTATAATAACACTAAAGTTTTTTCCTATTCCACCACCAACAAATACAAAACCTCCTCTATTATTTCTTGACTTTCTTGAACGTATTTTTTTTTAACTAGATTTGTTCTTGTATTTACCAAACATATTATTATAATATAATATAATATAAATAACTAAATCTTTAATCTTTAATCTCTTTTGTAGCACAATCGGCCAATAGTTCTAAATTGCTTGCGTCTTCTTGTGCCGTTGCTTTTTCTGTACGTTCTTTTCGTCTTTCTAATAGTTCCCCTAGTCCGTGATCATTATCTTTTTTTCTTCCTACAATAACATCTTCTGCTTCAAATAATTCTTTACGCAAATCAGCAGTAGATACATCATCATCTTCTTTGTCGCCAAAAAGTAAATTTTTGCCCGGAACATCCATTCTATCCGCATTTATTAAATTTCCTTCTTCATCTATTGTTTGCATTAATTTATTGCCTTCTTTTTGGGCCTTAGCAATATTTTCTTGAATTGCTTTCTTTTTACTTTCTTTTACGCGCTCTTTAAATTGCTCTTTAGAAATCTCATCATTTTTCTTCTTATGACTCATAAGTTCATTTAAATCTTTTTCTAAATATTCTACACGCCCTGTCTTATACGCTTCTGGATGAAAAGGCATCCACATACCAACAGCACCTACATATACATCGTGATTTGGATCTACTTCTCTTAACATCTTACATCTCATTTCTGCTTCTTCTTGCGAACCAAATACCCCTCGCACTTTAATACCTCGTGTGTTTGTTTGAAATTCATGTAATTCGTTATATTCTTTTTGTAATTGTTCTTCTTTAGCATCAATAAATGTTTTATATTCATCATCTAAAGTAGTTAAAAATAAATTCTCTTTTTCCTCTTCTACAAACTCCTCCATATCTTTGCTTAATTTATTAAAATCTAAATTATACTTGTATGCCAAAAAATTCAAAAATTGTGTGTATTTTTCAAAAGTTTTTTTAAATTCAAAGTTTTTTAAGAATTTTTCGAAATAAAATAATTCTTTATTTTTAATATGGTCTTCGGGAGAGATAAAACTTAAACAAACATATTTTTGACCACCTAATGGTTTATCTTCGTCTAACAAGTCCACATATTTTGCTTTCTCTAAGTTAGGTACTTGTTTGTCTTTGTCTTTGTCTTTAGATTTAGAAGATTTTTTATTAAACATTTTATAACATAGTATTTTAATATAATTTTAAGTATTTTATTTAAACATTATATTATTATGCAAATATTATTGTATTATTCAAATATTATTTTATTATTTAAACATTATTTTATTATTTAAACATTATATTATTATTTAAACATTATATTATTATTTAAATATTATATTATTATTTAGGTAAATTTAACTATTTAATTTTAAATAGTTAAATTGTGTATAAATATAATTTTTTTCTTAAGTATTATTATAAAACAAAATGAATTTCAGTATGGGTGAATTAGTAAAAAGAGCTGTTAAATATTTAATTGAGGGTTTGATGGTAGCAATAGTTGCTTTTGTCATTCCGCAAAAACCATTGAAGATTGAAGAAGTTGCTATTATTGCATTAATGGCTGCTGCTACATTCTCTATTTTAGATACTTTTATTCCCACTATGGGCGTAAGTGCTAGAACTGGTGCCGGTTTTGGTATTGGTGCTAACTTGGTTGGTTTCCCAAGAATGTAAGTTATAACGTGTAATTTGTAATATGTAGTATTATAATTAATATTAGTAAATATATTTACTAATATTAGTAAAAATATGAATAATACGAAACCTGTAGTAGGTATTTTAGCAACACCTTATATAAAAAACAATACTTCCAATGAAGTTTTTTTAAAAGAAAACGTATTAACTTTTTTAAAGCAAAATTCAATTGAATATATTATAATTCCGTATAATATTAAAAAAGTCGAATTAAATAAAATATTATATAATTTAGATGGTTTATTATTTTCTGGAAGTCAAATAGGTAATTTATATAATAACAAATATATAAAGCAGCATTTTCTAACACAAAAATATATAGTAAAGAAAATCAAAAAACTTGCTAGTAATAATAATAATATAATAATACCAATATTATCAATATGTCATGGTTATGAAAATATGATTTTAATTGAAAAAAATTACAATTTGACAAAAAAGAATATTAATAGCGCTTTTATTAATGTTAGTTCCTTCAATGATTATAAATCAATACCTAAATTTAAAAACAATAAATTAGGTAAGTTATTAAAAAGTAATTTTAATAAAACCAAAAAATTAGTTCATAACAATGCTTTAGCAATTGATCCAAAACACAGAATACAAAATTATGAAATTATTGCAACAAGTTTAGATAAAAACAATAAAGAATTTATAGATATAGTTAAACACAAAAAATATCCATTTTTTGGATATCAAGGGCATCCGGAAATAAACAATACAAAATTATTTTCTCCTTTTATTAATTATGTTAAAACCGTTTTTAATAAGAGAAAATTAAACCATACATTAGTAACAAAAAAAAAATATTATAATTTGAATTTAATAAAATTAAAATCAAGAAAAGTTTCATGTAAAAAATATAACTTGGCAAAAACAATAAAACACGGAAAATGTGTGTTTTATAAAATTTAACCTCTTTATAGCAAAGACATATTTTTACTATTTTTTATATTTCTTTGTATGCCTAATAGATTTTTTTGTATTTTTACGCGATTTATTAAGCTCTTTATAATCGTCTTTGGGTATATATCTAAAAAAATTCATATTATATAATTTAGAATCGCGTGATAGTTCTTTTGTTTTTACTTTCGAATATAATTTGGCCTTTTCTTCTCTCATATCTTCAAGTGTCTTTTGCTTACCATAACATAAGACACTAAATCTTCGTAATAAACCTTTTTGCTTAAGGCGATTTTTTAGTTGAACCTTAAATAAATACTCTGCTATACATAACAATCTATTTTCATCATAATATGGTCTATTAGCATATATAAATATTAAATAAAAACTTAATATGGTATCTATTGATGCTACTTTTATTTTTTGTCCATTTATATTTATTAAATTATAACTATGACAAGCAGTTGGTTTATAAACAAATGCTATGACATCATTATTTACAATAATTTCATAGTGAACATCAACATATTCGCCTATTGGTTTTTTTTTAAAAATCTTTATATCTTTATAACCTTCATATTGTAATTGTTCTTTTAAAATAGTCGCACATGATTCTGGATTTTCACTTAATACATCAAAATCCGGGAAATTAGAAACTTGCTTTCTTTCTTTATATGGCATATATTTACTATATAAAGTTGATGCGTAGCCTCCAAAAAAAACTACGCCTTGATTAATAAATGAGGTTCTAGCAATTTCATATATTTTACTTTGATCGTCTTGTGATCCTTCGTATTTTCTTTGAAAATCTTGCTTGTCGCAAAATATACCTTTTAATGGATAATTTTTATTTAATAATATAATACGTTTTAATACTTTTTCCCATCTAGAAACATCTCCCATTGGGCGCGATAATTCGACATACATTGCCATACGAAGAAAGTTAGGGGGACAATAATTGATGCCATTAATTTTTATTGCTTTTTTAGAAATATTTTGGAATAATTTATAGTCTAAAAAAGTAATATCGGCTATAGGAACAAAATTGACAAATACTTTAAATGTTCCACTATGAACGCCCGATTTTGCTTCTACTTCTTCATATCCTGCTTTATAATATATGTTTGCTAAATCTCTCGCATATTCAATAGCATAAGGTGAAAAAAAATCGTAATCTGGTATTTCAATATTTTTATTGTAGAATCTATATTGTTCTGGTAGTATATTATTAATAGCCGTTCCACCATAGCATAAAATTTTGTGTGTTCGCATGAAACTTTCTAAAATTTCAATAATATTTTTAATTGTATCTGATTGAACCAATTTTTTCCCAATAAGATATGTAGCATTATCTATAGCACTTCTTAATATTTTTATTTCTTTTTCTTCATAAGATTCCTTCATAATAATATATTATATAATATATAATATATAATATAATAATATAATAATATTATAATATGCTATAATAATATTATAATATGCTATAATAATAGTATTAACACTTATTATCCTCCAGTTAATGCATTATTTACTGCGGAGCTTGTTCCATTTAATGGAGGAGTATTTATATCGACACCTTGAGAAGTAGTAATAGGATCAGGCGCAATATTTAATAACGCCTGATCTTTCTGTTTCCAAGAAAATTTATTAGTACCCGAAAAAATGCTATTATAAGTTTGTAAATTAGTGTCTAAGTTTTGATGCTTCATACAAATTGCGTGGCATCCGCTTGTATAAGAAATACTATAATCAAAGTTGTCTATTGAATTATCTAAAACATTGGGCAACACTATTGTAAAATATCTTTGTGTTTCTTGTATAAAATTAATATTATTTTGCCCTTTAGCGACGATGTCGTCATATCTATAAGTTTTACAATCCAATCCTTTACCTTTCAAATTAATATATTTTGCCAATTTTTCTAATTTTGTATTTATAATAATGTTAGGATTAGGATTAAAATCGCAAATAATAATTATTTTTCTGTATAAATCTTTCATTTTAACATTTTTAATAGCACTATCTTTATAAACTTTCAATAGTGAAAAATTTGAATTAATACTTCTATCTAAATATTCTTCAAATAAATCACCTATTTTTTCTAACATAGTTAAATTTGTGCTCATTATTCTAAAATTCAATATTAAGGGGTCATTGGCACATATTGTTTTAGTTTCATCAAAAGCAGTCTCAGTTGTTTTAGTCAAAACGTCTTTCAATAATAAAGCATTGTATGTTTCTTTAATATTATTATTATTTGCCGTAGAAGAAGCAACAATAGGATCGTTATTATACGAATAAACTTCAAAATCCAAGAATCTACAACCATTGCCAATTACTTTTTCTAAAGCATATAAGTCAACAAAATTATTTCTATATCCATCTCCGCAGCAACAATTGTATGCGCTTTTAACATAATAATTAATTAATGTACTATTTGAATTGTCAAATAATGGTATAGCACTTGGTTTAATGTTATTTGGACCATTAAAATAAGACTCGTTTGTTGGATTGGGATAAAGTTTTTCTAATTTTTTTCGTGAATTTTCCATCATTCCTAATCTACCAGAATTCCAAATAATCAAACCAATTAATACAAAAGCAAAAACTACTAACACTATTATGTCAATGCGTGATTCGCTTAAATTAAATCCTGTCATAGACTTAGAAAGGTTAGTTATTAAAGCTTTTGCTTTTGTTGCGTTTAAAGCAATGTCTACCATAATAATTATAATTACTATATATTTTAATTACTATATAAAAATTAAAATATATTATAACATAAATAAAAAGTATAATGTTATATTAATTACTATTATGGCAGGTGGATTGTTAAACTTAATAGCGCTAGGAAATCAAAATATTATACTAACAGGTAATCCAACTAAAAGTTTTTTTAAATCAACATATGCTAAATATACTAATTTTGGATTACAAAAATTTAGAATTGATCAAGTAGGGCAAACCGAGTTAGATATAACTAAAATTACTAAGTATAGTTTTAAAATTTTACGCTATGGAGATTTACTAATGGATACTTATTTAGTAGTAAAACTACCCAAAATATGGAGTCCTATTTTAAAACACAATGATGATTATAGACCATATGAGTTTAAATGGATTAAGAATATTGGTTGTCAAATGATTAAAGAAGTTAATATAACAATTGACGGAGCAACAATACAGAAATTTAGTGGTCATTACTTACAAAATATTGTAGAACGGGATTATGACGCACATAAAAAAGCAATATTTGATAAAATGACAGGAAATATTAACGAATTAAATGATCCTGCTAATTACAATAATAGAAATAATAATTATCCAAGTGCGTTTAATATTTATAATATTAGTCCCGATATAAGCAATATTGAACCATCAATACGAGAATATAATTTATATATACCAATAAATAGTTGGTTTTCTATGTCGTCTTTAATGGCGTTTCCATTAATATGCTTACAATATAGTGAGTTGGTTATTGATTTTACATTAAGACCTATTATGGAATTATATACAATAAAAGATGTGCTATATGCTAATTCTACAAATCCTATACCTTATAACAATTTTCCACAAATTCAAGCAAATCAAAACGAATTGGCTTATCAATTTAAAAGATTTATAAATCCTCCGCCATATAGAGATTTAAATATTGGTGATGACAGTTATATAAATTATAATACCATACTAAATAGTAATGTTCATTTAATATGTACGCAATGTTTTTTAGAGGAAACCGAGCGACAACATTTTGCCAAAAATAGTCAGACCTATTTAATACGAGAAATTAACGAATATAACTTTGAAAAAGCAATAAAGTCTAGTAAAATAAAAATAGAGTCTAAAGGTTTAATATGTAGTTGGATGTGGTATTTTCAAAGAAGCGATATTGCTTCCAGAAATGAATGGTCTAATTATACTAACTGGTTATATGAAGACAAGATTCCAAATGATTTAGAAAAACTTAATATCGGTAGTGAGTATAAATATTATAGTCCGCAATTTAGTTATAATGGTGATGCTTCAAAAAACATTTATATAACAGGATATAGTCCAGACATATACTCACAAACCAATCAGTGTGAAATAATGAAGAATTTTGCTATAATTTGTGATGGTAAATATAGAGAACAGGATTTTGATAGTAATGTTTTTAGTAAAGTGGAAAAATATAATAAATCTAATGGATCTTGTTCAAAGACTGGATTATATTGTTATAATTTCACATTAACAACTGATCCATTTAAACTACAACCAAGCGGGGCATTTAATACTAATTTGTTTAAAACAATTGAATTTGAGTATAATAATTATAATAATCCTCCTATTGATCCAATAAGTTCGAACTTTACCACTATTTGTGATGAGGAAACGGGTGCTATTATTGGGGTATCAAAAGACCCAACTAGTATTTATAAGTATTATTACAATTTACATGTTATAGAAGAAAAATATAATATATTATTGTTTCAAAATGGTTTTGCGGGATTAGTGTATTCTAAATAAAATTTTGGGTTTTTGCTAATTTATAATAATTTTGTTTTTCTTACTCTATGTGTTCCATATTTATATTTTATTTGTGCTTTTTTTGCCAATTTTAATGCTTTGGATGATTTACCGCATCCATTTTCTAATATTTTATAATCTATTGCTGATGCTTTTCCTCCACTAATTGAACTTGCTAAACGCGCTAATCCCCAACTATGACTATTTTGGTTCGGTCTAGAACCAGACGAATAATATGCTCCTTGTCCTTTATTTACAATTTTTCGTAATGAATTTATAGAACAGCCTGTTTTTTTTGAGAGATTAGCATTGAGTGCTAGTTTATTAATATTATATAATTTTTTAACATTATTTAAATGTTTAGAAGGTTTAGATTTATATGACGCAATATGTTTTCGCGTATAATAAGAGTGTTTTTTATAAGCTTTGCGTGATTTTTTTAATTCACTTGACAATATTTTTTTATCTTTTTTATTTATGTGTTTAGGCAAATATTTAATAGGAACATTCATAATTTATACTATTATACTATTATAGCATAATATTATAAATTATAGCATAATATTATATTATTATTATAGCATAATATTATTAAATTATAGTTAATATAAAATAAAATATATTTTATAAGAATAATGCACGAAAAAATTATTAAGTTTGAGAGAAGTAAAATTACGGGGAAAAAATACACAGCATACATTAAAAATAAAGCAACACAAAAAATACGGAAAATACATTTTGGCGCATCAGATTATCAACAATTTAAGGACAGAACACCTTTAAAATTATATGCTTATAAAAATCATAATGATCGCAAACGTATGCAAAATTATTTTAATCGGCATTCTGGCACAAAAAAAAGAGGAACAGCAATAGCATTAGAAAAGAGAAAATCAAAAGGTTATTATAATGCTAAAATATTGAGTCATGTTTATTTATGGTAACCTAATCATTTTTTCCCCCTCTTCAATAATATTATAGTTAAAAGACCAATCATCTATTTCTTTTGGTGTTTGTGCTCCGTTTTTAATTGCCTCATTATAACTCCAATACATAGGATTTGCTTTGAGTTTCCATTGTTGTGTTTTTAAATCACTTAGTCCAGACGCATCAAAATCAAACAACTTATATTTTCCATCCACAGATTTTCCCATATTATCAAATTTCCAATCTACATACATAATTCCTAGTGCTTGTAAAAAATCTTTTACTTTACTCATTACTTCTATTATTTCATTTAAGTCTTCGCGTGTTAAAGCGGGGTTATATAATGGATTTGATTTATGTGTTTCTACTTGTTCCATGTCGGCATACCGAGTATTGATGTCATAATAATATACAACATTTGGATGTGGGTGTGTCATTAATATTTTAACTATTGCTAGCTCCATCTTTTTTGAATATTCCAAGAATATATGTGGTTTTCCATAATTTTTTCTAAAAAATGGTTTGCCATCATATGTATCATTTACATGCTTTACAGAATCTGTATCTGGGTCATAAATAGTAGATTTTATTCCAACTTCAGTCATAACTTTAGTCATAACTTTAGTCATAACTTTATATTAGTTTGATGTTTTTCATTATAATTTATAATTTATATTTTATAATTTATATTTTATAATTTATATTTTATAATTTATAATTTATATTTTATAATTTATATTTTATAATTTATAATTTATATTTTATAATTTATATTTTATATATATATATAAAATGTTGTTAGAATTTTTCACAGAATTTATTGGAACTTTTATTTTCTTGGCAGTAATTTTAATGTCGGGCGATCCTTTAGCAATAGGTATTACTTTAGCATCAGTTATTTACTTTGGTGGCAAAGTTTCAGGTGGCAACTTCAATCCAGCAGTAAGTTATATGATGTTATTATCTAAAAAAATAGATGCTTCCAAATTTGTCGTCTATATAATTGCTCAACTATTGGGGGCTACTGGAGCATATTTATTTTATAGTTACAGTAAATAAATTTTAGCAATATTTATATGGCGCGCATGAGGAACGCATAGTGAAACCTTTAATATGCGCACATCGTTTTTTAGTAAATTTTCGTGGAAGACTAAATAGTTTTCCGTCTTTTCTTCTACATTTTTTTGCTCTTTTATGACTGGCACAACAATCTCTCATATTATTATTAATAAATAATAATATTAAAGAATTTATTTAGGAATTAATTTAAATCTCAGTAATTTTTTCACATAGTCCAGATATTTTATTTTTACGTGTTCCATTAGGGCATCGTTTAGATTTCGTTTTTTGTTTTACTATTTGGTTTTCTTTTTTAATAGAATTGGTTGTAATTGGTTCGCATATACCGCTTATTTTATTTTTACGAGTTCCATTGGGGCAACGTTTTAAGTTTGTTGTTTGTTTCTTTGTTGATTTCTTTTTATCTCGTATTACTTTTTCTGGTATTACTTTTTCTGGTATTACTTTTTCTCGTATTACTTTTTCTCGTATTACTTTTTCTGGTATTACTTTAGTATTTATGGAATTAGTGTCTAAATGTATTAATTTTCCTAAATAAAATTTCTTACAACCACTATGAATTTTGAATTGGTCATTATTTTGTAATGAAACTTTTATAACTATTACAGGAATTTCACCATACAATTGATATGGCAATGTTGTCTTTTTTATAAAAGTTAGTTTTAAATTTCGTGGTAATAATGTTTCATTTTCAGCTTTGTATCTTGTTGTATTTATCATATTTATATATGGAACACCATTTGATATCAAAATTTTATATAGGCAACAACTATTTACTAAATCTTTTCCAACTTTTTTTATTCCTGAAAATCCTACTCCTATCACGAGCTTTGTAGTAATAGACATATAATTTTGCACTGTTATTGAATCGCCTTCTTTTACTAAATTTTCAAAGGGTTGCTTCATTCCTCTATAATATATTTTTGCCGAGTCTTCGTGCCTTGGCGCGGCTTCTAAAAATGCTCTATCTAGATCGGCTATTTTATTTATAATCGCTTCACGAGCACTATCTTTTGTGTCTCCATAAACTCTATATGTTTGATTAAAAATACTAGTAAAAAAATATGCCTCGCCATATCGTAAATAAGCATTTATTGGACCATCCCATTTAAAAGAATAATCATACAATGCTTTTGATAATAACTTTTCAAAATATACGTCTTCTTTATACGGTATATTTTTTCTATCTAGTTTTGTATCTAGTTTTGTATCTTGAACACCGTCTTTTGTTTGTGCGTCTATTTTTATTTTTTTGTTTTTAAATAGTCCTATTTTACTTAACGCTAACATTTCTTTTGAAATATACATATTCTCTCCTTCTGCCTGCCACTGGTCTGTAGTTTCTGTAGCTATTGAAACTTTAAATACGCGCTTATTAAATAATGAAGGTTTGATCGATTTAATATCAAGCAAAACATTTTTATTAATGTAATATCCTATGTTATTATAAAGATTTTTAGAACTATATGTTTTTTTTACCATAATTTGACCATTTTCTAAAGCACATTTTACAAATATGTCTTTTATTTCTGGATTAAATAAAAATTGTTTTTTCAAACAAAAAATTTTGTCTTGTGAATTATTTTTCATAGAATCATTTGGCGACGCAGAAAATTTCAAACTATTTTTATCAAATATTAGTACAATATTTTCCTCAGATTCGTCTAACCATTCGTTTAATTTTCTTTTTTCTAAAAAAATAGGATCGTAACCATACATTATATATATAATTATATAATTAATAAATATAAAATTAATAAATATAAAAGTTATTAAGTATAAATGTTCTAAAACTTGGGAATTTCATAATACGCGGATGGACCACAATATTTAAATGCGGAATTTCCTGTTATACTATCTTGACATTGATAATCATTATTAGTTGTATGATCATATGTAAAAAAGGTAGGTTTCATTGTTCTAATACTATATATATCATTTATTGGAGTTTGACTAAAAGTGCTACTTCTAGTATTGGTTAAATTTTGTATTTGTTTTTCATAAAAACTATTTATTGCGTTTAAATAAGTGCTTATAATATTGACCGGAACATTTCCGGAAGCAGGTATGGTCTCTAATCTACGTAATTCCATTTCTAAATCTTTATTACTTGGGTATAAATCTGCTTGTGTGAGTGTTCCATAAGGATTATAACTGGCATCTCCCAATCCTCCTCGTCTAACAGGAATACCAGATGTTCCAAAATAATCATTATTGCTTAAATCTATTATATCGGATGCTGACAATGTTCCACTATTACCGCTATGAATAATACCAGAACAATCAAAAAATTGGTCTGGGTTTAATAAATATTTAACTCCATCCTTAAGCACTGGTTGATAATCATTTTTACTTACTAATGTATAAGTTGTTGTTGTTTTTGTTAATAATTTTGAATTAGATGAAGTATATAAATCTTTTAGTATTTTTATAATATTTTCTAGTTCAATTTTTTGACTACTTGTTAAATCAGATATGTTTATTGGTCTTTGTAAATTATTTTGTCTTGAATTATCAAATAAATAAGTATTCATAATTTCTAATGGCGCAATTACCCTTGTTTCTAAAATATTTTTGTTATTTTCAGTTAAACTGCTTTTAAAATTACTAGTTGCTATTATATCTAATATATCTTTAGGTAGTATATTAGGATCATCTAATACATTGGAACTGCTATCAGATTTTTTAAATAGGGTTCCTTTCATATTGGAAACAGTGCTGGTTGGATCCATCGTATTACATATGCTTGTTGCTTTTGCGTAATCATTATTTGAATATAATATTGAAAAGAATCTTGCCTTTTGTGATTCATTAGTTGGCATATTTACAATAATATCTCTTTCAATCTTTTCACAAGTAGCTTTATTATTTATATTGTTACTTAGAGTGTTATATGTTGATATATTATCAGTGTAAAATGTTTCTCCTGAGCAACATTTATCCCCACTTACTAGATTTTCTACGGAATAAATGTTTTTAAAATAATTCGTTGCTAATAATAAATTAGTAATAATAATTGATATAAATAAAGCAATAACAACACTTTTATTCATTAAATAAATTCCACAAGCAATAAGAATTAAACTTATAAGTGCTACACTTTGCTCATTAATAATATAACTTACTGCTAATGCTAAAGTTATCAAATATAACACATTTTTTACAACATTGTTAGAAATAATATTTCTTGGTAATTTGAAATTTACATTCATATTTATACTTATATTTATATAAATATAAATATAAATTTATGTATAAATTTTTATACATACGTTTATTTAACATTCTAATAATTAATAGTTTTTGTATTTAATTTGGTAAAATTTGTTTCTGTTCTGTTTCTACTTCTGTTTCTGTTTCTACTTCTGTTTCTGTTTCTACTTCTGTTTTTGGTGGTCTGATCTTACCTTTTCTATCTGGTTCTTCATTTAGACCTTCTTTCAAGTCACCCTCTTTTAAATAATTCATTGATAGTAATAAATTAGTAATAATAATTGATATAAATAAAGCAATTACTATACTTTTATTCAATAGATATATTCCACAAGCAATTGCTACTAAACTTATAAGTGCTAAGCTCTGTTCATTAATAATATAACTTACACCCAATGCTAAACTTACTAAATATAAAACATTCTTAAAAACATTATTAGAAAGAATATTTTTTGGTAATTTAAATTTCATAGTATATAAAATATGAAAGTATAATTTTTATAATATATATTGAAAAAATATAAAAATCTGTACTTATATTATTTAGGATGAATAAAAATAGCGTAGAACCATTATTACAAGAAGACGTTAGTCGTTATGTAATGTTTCCAATTAAAGACCAAGACGTGTGGAAAATGTATAAAAAAGCAGAAGATTTATTTTGGAGAGCTGAAGAAATTGATTTATCAAAAGATAATAAAGATTGGGAAAATTTAAACGAGGATGAGAGACATTTCATATCTATGATTTTGGCATTTTTTGCTGCGAGCGATGGTATTGTATTAGAAAATTTAGGAGTTCGTTTTATGGGTGAAGTTCAACTTAGTGAAGCGCGAGCATTTTACGGATTACAAATTGCTATGGAAAATATTCATTCAATAACATATTCTACTTTAATTGATACATATATAAAAGATAAAACGCAAAAGTCAAAATTATTCAATGCTTTAGACGAATACGAATGTATAAAGAAAAAGGGTGCGTGGGCTATTAAATGGATAAACGATAAAAAATCCAATTTTGCCACACGACTAGTTGCTTTTGCCTGTATTGAAGGAATATTTTTCTCAGGAGCATTTTGTGCTATATATTGGTTAAAAAAGCGCGGATTAATGCCTGGATTAACTTTTTCTAATGAATTAATATCTCGCGATGAAGCATTACATACTGAGTTTGCTGTATTATTACATAGTAAATTATTAAAACCGCTTAAAAAACAAAGAATCCAAGAAATAATTAGCGAAGCAGTATCAATTGAACTAGAATTTATTACTGAAGCACTTCCGTGTAGATTGATTGGTATGAATCAAGTTTTAATGAAAGACTATATTGAATTTGTTGCTGATCGCCTAAGTCTTCAATTGGGTGGTGATAAAATTTACGAGAGCAAAAATCCTTTTGAATGGATGGAAAATATAAGCATTGAAACAAAAACAAACTTTTTCGAAGATCGTGTAAGTGAATATTCTCTCGCTACTAAAGATTCGAATGTAAATACTTTTGAATTTGGAGAAGATTTTTAAGATAATAGAAACTCATAATAATAATTAAAATTAATAAAATAATTAATATTAATAAAATAATTAATATTAATAAAATAATTAATATTAATAATTAAAACTTGGTCATTAATTAATATATTAATTAATAAAATGTGTGGAATAACATTTATATATTCAAAAAAAAATACGAATGCTTTGGATCATATTTTTAATAGTCTAGAATTAATACAAAATAGAGGATATGATTCAATGGGAATTTGTTATATAAATTCAAATACAAACAAACATGATATATTAAAAAAGGCATCTACTTCAAAAAAAGATTGCTTTGAGTTATTAAAAACCATATATCAAAAAAAAACAATTGAAAGCAATATTTATTCTAAATTTGCGCTAGGACATACAAGATGGGCAACGCATGGTGGTAAAACCGATTATAACGCACATCCGCATTATTCACAAAATGGAGATATTATATTAGTTCATAATGGTATAATTAATAATTTCTTAGTTATCAAGGAATTTTTGTTAACAAAAAATTATAAATTTTACAGCGATACAGACAGTGAAGTTATTGCCAATTTAATTGAATATTATACATTAAGTGGTTTCAAGTTCGAGGAAGCACTTAAAAAAACTTTACAGGAACTAGAAGGAACTTGGGCGCTCATTATAATTTATACAAAATTACCAGACACATATTACATAACACGTAAAGGTTCCCCATTACTTTTAGGGTATAATACTAATTATATAATTTGTGCTTCGGAAACAAATGGTTTTGTAGGATTAGTTTATGACTATATTCCATTAAATGATAACAGCATTGTAAAAATTAATAATAATAATTATAATTTTTTGGATGAAAACGCGGAACTGGATTTATCAAGTAATTCTAATTATTGTATTAAAAAAGCAATATATGAAGATTTCCATAACGCTAAAACGCACTATAATCATTGGATGTTAAAAGAAATAATTGAGCAATCAGAAACAATACAAAAAGCATATAATTATGGTGGTCGAATCAATAACAACGTAATTAAATTGGGGGGACTTGACCGCATAATAAATAGTATTAGTTCTATTGAGTTTATTTATTTGATTGGTTGTGGAACTAGTTTTAATGCTTGTATATTAGGAGAGATTTATTTTAATGAAATAAACTATTTTGTAAATGTTAAAATTGTTAATGCTTGTGAATTTAATGAAAATAACTTACCGAATCATAGAAATAACTCAAATACTTTGTGTATTTTTTTATCGCAATCAGGAGAAACAATAGATGTATACAATTGTTTAAAAATTTGTAAGCAAAAAAAATGTTTAACAATGGGAATTATAAACAAAGTAGATTCGTTAATAGCGCGCGAAGTTGATTGTGGTGTATATTTAAATGCTGGTTCAGAGATCAGTGTTGCTTCAACCAAGTCTTTTACTAGCATGTTAATTGTTTTGAGTTTAATTAGTATGTGGTTTGTAAATAACGAGTTAAATAATATTAAAAACTTGAATTGTTTAAGAGTTCTTCCAAGTGCTATAACACAATTGTTGAATGATATTAAAATTACAAGTAAAATTACGATTTTAAAAGACTTTATTATTAATAACAATATTAATAGTATATTTATATTAGGAAAACACAAACTATATCCAATAGCGTGTGAAGGTGCCTTGAAAATAAAAGAAGTTACTTATATTCATTGTGAAGGATTTTCGGCTGGTTCATTGAAACATGGACCTTTTGCTTTATTGGATAATACTAATATAACTCTTTTATTAATTGACTATAATGATTTACCTAATTATAGAACTATAAAATCCACATATTATGAAATACTTGGACGAGAAACAAATTTATTTGTAATAACAAATTCGCAAAGTGTTATAGACGAACTACAAATAGCAGATAATAAATATATAGTGATACCAAAATTGGATTATTATAATGAAATAATAACAACTGTACTATTACAAAAATTGGCATATGAAATTTCAATTGCTAAAGATATAAATCCTGACAAACCGCGAAATTTAGCAAAAGTTGTAACTGTCGAGTAATTTTTTTAAATGTTTTTGATTTTTTGATCTTTGATCTTGAAAAAAACATTTAAATATATAATAATTATATATGACTAAATATTTAAAAAGTAAGAAATATCGCACAAAGAATATAAGAAAACAGAACAAAAAAAAACAACGAAAAACAGAACAAAAAACAGAACAAAAAAAGAAGACGAGCAAAAATAGAAAAAACAAACTAAAAAGGTTAGCCGGAGGAGTTATACAAGAAATAACATCAAATCAAATGGAAACGCAATTTGAACAAAAAGAGGCAATTATAAATTATGGGTCTGCTCCAATTTCAACGTTTAATTTGGTAAATTGTATAGCAATTGGGGGCATTTTTAAAATATCTGAAAGTCAGGGAACATTTTTAACGCATGAAAGTCCTACAGACTATAATGAACTACAAAATAAGTTGACTAACATAAAAAAGAAATTAGATAGTAACGGCGCAACCATAACCAGTGTTGTAATATTTCGTATAAATGAACCATCAAAGAGTGTTTATGCTAACGGTCTTACAACAGAAAATATAATTAATTTAATGAGTACTTTTTCAAAAATGTTGTTTTCATTAGAACCAAATATGATTACATATTCTTGTAATATTTCAGAGTTTTCTTGTGGTAAAGCAATCATTTCACCCACACAATATAGCACATCTCTTATTCCAATAAGACTGACCTCTCCAGTATCTTCAAGTTCCAGATCAAGTTTTGTTCAACGTGCTTATTCAAAACCAAGAGAAACTTTTAAAGTTAATGTTTTATATAACAAAGATAAGGAGAAAATATACGAATGTCCCATTTGTAAAGGACGAACAGGAACATCAGCACCGAATAATCCAGAGGATACTAGTTTATTTGCTCATAATTATAATTGTCCCAATACAGGTAAAATTCCTATAGAAAATTAGTGTCATTTTCGTTTATATTTTCAAACGGTATTATATGTAAGTATTCATAAAAATGCTCTCTTATAATATACATTAAAAAAGTGTTTGGATCCCATTCGCTACACCACTTGTTTCCTTCATTTAATGGTGGCATATGTGGATTAAACATATTATAATAAGTGGCAGCATCTTGTTTTGTTTCAAAAACAACGTTCATATATCCTATATGACGACTCTTATGGTTCCATTCCATTTTTTGCACTTCCAAAATATAAGGCATTCTAGATAATATGTTATTTTTAACTTTAAATTTATTTAATTTAAATAATTTATTTAATTTAAACAATAAACAATAAAAAATAAAAATAAAAAATAAACAATAAACAATAAACAATAAACAATATAAAAAAGTGTTATATGATCAAAATAGCGTTATAAAAAACGACTACTCAATGACCACGTTTTTTTATGTACACTAGTTTCATATAATTTTGGTGTTAGTAATGAATTATAGAAGGTATTTTGTGTGTAAAAAATTTCATTTGCTGGATTAACGAATGTTCTGAAGTTAGAAATATTTATCATATATTCTTTTTGCTCAATAGTGCTTACTTTAATATTATTTTTAATTGTGCCATCATTTGTTTCATTGCCTGTTTCATCTATAGTTGTATTTGGTTCAATAACATACTCTAGTTCGTGTATATTATTCAAATTATCGTTTAAATTTTTACTATTATAATTTCCTGGTTCTTTGTTATTAATTATTCTATTTGGAGTATCATATAAATGAAGAACATCTCTTGTTTCGCGTGGATAAAATTGTTGTCTATTTATAATAATTTCATTCAATAAAACTCTATCGTTCATCGCATTATCCTCCAATCCCCAACCCCAATTATTAGGAAACCCATTACACTTTTCAAAATCGCTACCAACTATCGAAAAAATTCCACCTAAAGTAAAAGTAAATCCATAAAAATGTTTAACAACCCCTTTAGTAGTTGCGTAATCGAATGTATTTTTTTTAACAGGAACTGTATCTACGTCATTAAATACAAAAGTTATATTTTGATAAGTATTTGGATATTTATTTTTCATAGCTAAAAAACCTATATTTTTAGTTGCTCCTCTATTAAATGGTCTATTATCAATTTGATGACTATAATATATTTCATAATCATTTTTATCATAATCTTCCATAATATATTTCATGTAAACAGAAAAAATACATTTTTCTTGTCTACGATCACGATATGGAACAATAAAAATTATTTTAGGTATAGTTGTATCCATTTTATATTAAATATATATTATATATATAATATATATTATATTTTTATATAATTTTTAGTAAATGCTTAGAATATTAATTATATTTACATAAAATCGTTTCTGGTATTAAAGTAGTTTTATATGTTTCTAATTTTTTATAACATTTATTTATTGTTACTTCGCTGATTTTACTAACATGATTAATTGATGTTTTTGTAATGTTTAGATTACAAACTTGTGAAACAAAATATATAATGCCACCAGCAATAGAATGAGGTGTATTCTCTGGTATTAATCCTAATTGTTCTATTTTAAATGCTACAAATTTACATACATTTGTTAATTCATTATTAATATTTAATTTACTACAAAAACGTTCAATAAATGATGACGGAGTTGTTTTACTTAATGATGTAATATCTTCATTAACATTATTACAATGTTCAATTTCATTAATAATAGACAAAGCATTTTTACAACCTTTTGTAGCACTTGCGTTATCTAAATTAAATATATTTGCTATTTCCTTGGCAGTGCGAGGATAATTATTAATTCTACAAGCAATATATATTGAAGCAGCAATAATCCCATCACGATTCAATCCTCTATATGTTTTCGTTTCTGATATTTTTTTATGTAGTCTCATTGCCTCATCAATAATGATTTTAGGAATACCAGAATTTTGTGAAATATTAGATATTAATTGAAATTCATCATAGCGCGATTTTTCTTTGTAGGGCATTGCTTGCCAATCTGTATACCTACGAATTTTATGCATCTCATAACTAGATTTTCCAGGACATAACACTTTACAACTATAAGATGACTCTTTTAATAATGGATTAATAGGCATACCACAACGGGTTGGATCACTATGACTGTTATCGTCGGCACCATAAAACCTCCATTCAGCAGTTTGATCTAAATTGTCTTTATAAATAAGACCACATTTATTATTAGAACATGTTAAAAATCCGTCCTCTCCTATTCGCAAAGAAACATTACAATTAGCACATAAATTATCATTTAGAAGTGCATCTTCTTCTTTTATATATATACATTCTATATTCAAATCAGTTTTACATTCTTCATCAAAAATATTCCATATTTTTTTGTTATTTGTTTCTTTCAATTTATTTTTTCTTGTTTCTTGCTTGTTAAACTTTTGACCTTTGCTTATAAAGTTTTCATAATTAACTTGTGACGATTCTAACATATAATTCTCACTGTTATTAAATAGTTTATTTTTAAACCTATTTCATTCAATTTAAATTATTATTATTATTATTATTATTATTATTATTATTATTATTATTATTATAAATGTTTTATTATTATTATAAATGTTTTATTATTATTATTATTATTATTATAAATGTTTTATTATTATAGTTTTATTATTATAGTTTTAATATTATAGTTTTAATAATATTATATTATTAATAATAATATAATAGTATATATTAATAATATGAGTTTTTTAACCAACCTTTTTTTTAGTTCTACAAAAACAGATGAAGATTTAGATAAATTTATAAATAAAAAATTCACATACTATTTAAATAATTCCAATTTATTATTAACATTTGTTTCAGACTTTGAAGACTACAAAAGCAATAACAGATATGATAATAAGAGTAAATGTGATGAGTGTGAAAGTTTATACATATTAACAAGTGAAATTTTTGAAAATTATATAAATAGAGTTAAAATTCCTTTTAATATAAATATATATAGTGAAGGTAAAGAAAAATCAGGCATTAATTACAATAATAAAGTACTGTATTTTTTTGACTTAAAAGATTTAAATAAAATATTACAATCACAAAATTTGGCAAAGAGTACCGAAGATACCAAAATTTTAAATAAAAAAAAAATATTATGCAAAATTATCTCACTAAGTTTTATTAAAATTTATATTATTATTAAAAGTATTTTTCAAACATTTAATATTTATAGTTCATTAATAAAAAATAAAACTACAATAGAAGATCCAGAAACACGTGGCAATATAGGTGCTATGCCAGAATTTGGTCGTGATGCTGATAGCGATGCTATGTCAGATGATTATCGTGATACTGGTCTTGGTCCTAACCCAGAAGCTGATCGTGATAATGGTCTTGGTCCTAGTCAAGAAGCTGATCGTGATGATGGTCTTGGTCCTAATCCAGAAGCTGATCGTGATAACGGTCTTGGTACTAATCAAGATGCTGGTCCAGAAGCTATGTCAGATACTGATTCTATACCAGATGCTGAACAACAAGAAAAACGACCACCAGAAGTTCCTCCAATTAGTGGTGGTGGTGGAATTTTTGATTTTCTAAATCCTTTTCCAAATAAAGCAACAGATAAAAAAAATGACATTATTGATGAACCTCAAAGAATGATTAGACTACAAACATCTAATAATGTTTTTTATTCATTATTTGTAATATTGTTTGCAAATACACAATCGGAACTAACAGCAAAAAATTTTACTGCCAGTTATTTAAGTAATAGTTTAAATACTATATCAAATGAGTTGTTTAATAGCAAATTACCAACTATATTAAAATATATATGTGATAAAAATTTATTTGAGTCAAATTTTATTTCAAAAAACTCATTAGTATTTAACGATAATAATTTTAAATTTTTAAAATTAAAAACATCGGACACCCTAGAAAAGGATGCTGCCTTTTATTTAAAAGATTTAGAGGATAAATATAATAAAAATATAACAGCCAATGCCAAGAAAATGACAATATTAGAACAATGCTTTACAAAGGAAAATATAGAATTTCTTAAAAATTATTGTGCTAACAATAATAACTCTGATTTAACAAAATTAGATATTGCGAATACTGTAAAAAGTTTTTTACAAAAAATGATAACTAATTATTTTAAAAATAGAAGTAAATTGTATGATTCAATAATAAAAAAATTAATAATATTTGATCCTAGAACAAATGAAATAACAAATATTAATCCCGGTTTAACATATGCCAAAATTATAGAATTAACCGAACAAACAAAGGATATATTATTAGATTTACATATTGATATTTTTAAATTACTAAATAGTATTATTTATACAGTTAGAAATAGATTATTACAAAAAAATGCTTATAAACCTAATACTGATACTAATACTAATACTAATACTGATACTACACAACAAGACTTTAGTGGTGGTAAAACAAGAAAAAAATATTATAAAAAAAATTATAAAAATTATAAAAAAAATAAAAAATATACTCGCAAAAGCTAGTTAATTTGTAATTTTTCCAATAAACTATTATTATATATTAAATTTCCAGAAGGTTTATAAGATTTAACATCTTTATATTCTTTAGTTGTCGAAGCATTTATATTTTTTATTTGTTTATTATTTGAAAATAATATATTGTCCTTATTCTCTGTATTAGAAGCTCTAGTATCAGAATTTTTATCATCAATAACAATATTACCATACTCATCTACAACATTGCCGGTTTTCTTTTTTATTTCATTGCGCACATAAGTCGGTACCCAATGTTTCCAACTTATAAATAATAAATTAGGATGTGTATATCTTACAATAAATCCATTTGCTCGCAATTTATCTATTGTGTATGCTGTACAGTCTTTATAATCATATTTTGGCACACCTATTACCATTTCAGGCATTAAATACCAGCAACAATTATCATTAACTACATTTTTGGAAACATACTTAATTTTATTATGTATTCTTTGTAATATTTTATTATAATTATTTAAAACATTTAGATCTTGTTGTTGCTTTTTATTATATAATTCATCTAAATTTAATTTTAAAGATTCATCTTCATTGTCTATTTTATTTGAAAAATTGTAGAAAAAATCAGTTGCCATATTTTAATATTAAAATATAAAAATATAAAAATATAAAAATATAAAAATTTATTTTCATTAATTATTAAATAATAAATAATGAAAACAATCAAACATCTTGTTTTCTCTGGCGGTGGTCCGATTGGATTACTTCAATACGGAGCATTAAAGTATTTGTCTGCTAATAACATAATAAATCGTAGCATGATAGAGTCTATTTATGCTACATCTGTTGGAAGTATTATTGCGTTTGTATATATGTTAAATTTTGATTGGACATGGATGGATGATTTTTTTATTAAAAGACCCTGGGAAAAATTAGTGAATATTTCGTATGTTGCGTATTTAAATATATTTTATAATAAAGGTATTGTAAATAAAAACATTATTATTAATGCTTTAAAATCGTTATTTCTTGCTAAAGAACTATCATTAAATATTACATTGCTTGAATTCTATGAGCTAACGAAAATAGAATTTAATATTTATACTTGTAACTTAACAAGTTTTAAGAAAGAGAAATTAAATCATATTAATACGCCAAATTTGGAGTTACTAGATGCTTTATATATGTCTTCGAGCGTTCCTGTAATGTTTGTTCCATTATATATAAACAATTGTTATTATTTAGATGGAGGCATTTTTATAAATTGTCCCATAAATGAATGTATATTTGATAAAAAGTGCTGTTATGATGAAATAATATGTTTTACAAATGATAAACGAGAACCCATTGATTTAAGCAATAATTTTTATAAAGAAAATAATTATAATTATGGTTCTAATGATTATCAATTGACTCAAGATGCTAATTTTTTTGAATATTTACTTTATATTATAAAAACTTTATTTAATAAACTTTCTATTATTGAAAATGAAAACATTATTGCTATTAAAAATAGTATAAACACGTCCTTAACTGAGCAAATCGTAGATTTAAAATATTGGACATATGTAGTTAAAACAGCAACAGAGAGAGAATATTTAATAAAATTAGGCGAATCTCAAGGAGAGAAATTTACCACCATGCTATTATCTTCAAATAATGAAACACCTAATAATGAAACACTCACCAATGAAACACCTACCAATGAAACACCTACCAATGAAACACCCACCAATGAAACACCTACTAATGAAGCACCTACTAAAGAAACACTTGAAAACTAATTCAATGAGCAAATATTATTATTAAGCAATTGATGATTCTACAAATTTTATTAAACTATCCTTTGTAGGTTTAGCATAATAATTATGCACGTTATTTTTATAAATTAATTTTATAGTCGGATATCCTTCTACGTTATATTTATCAGCAATAGTTGAGTTCTTATCACAATCTATTTTTGTTAATGTAATTATAAAATCATTTTTAGCATTAGATTCTGTAATATAGTCTTCAAAGTTTTTTATTTCTGATAGTAACGATTCTTGCTTACAATATGGGCACCATTCTGTATAAAAGTACAATATTAATACATCTTTTGTGGTGTTTTTTGAAGAATCAATAAATTCTCTATTTAACGAATGTTCTTTTGATATATAAGTGTTATACACAAAAACAAAAGCACATGTAAATATTATAATTAATATTGCTATAAACAACATTGATTTTTTATCTCTAATAATTTCAAAAAAAGCATCCTTAGAATTTTCTAAATAATTGTTAAATTGTTGACGTATCATATTTATTTATATATGTTTAATAAATAAATAAATAAGTATTTAACATATTATTTTTAATAATTATTTTATTATTATTAATTATTAGTATACTATGATAAAAAGATATAAAAAAAATATATCTATGAAGAAATCAAAAAAAAACAAGACTAAGAAATCAACATATAATAACACAGATTATAGAAGCGGCGACGGTATGTTAACAAGTGTTTGGGGTCCTAGTTTATGGCATTATTTACATGTAATGAGTTTTAATTATCCGATCAATCCAACAAATTTACAAAAACAAAAATATAAACAATTATTATTGAATTTTCAATACACATTACCTTGTAAATATTGTCGTATGAATTTGAAAAAAAACTTTAAGAACTTTCCACTTGTTAATAAAATATTTGAAAATAGAAATAATTTTTCACGTTATATTTTTAACTTACATGAACAAATTAATAAAATGTTAGGAAAAAACTCTGGTTTAACATATTGTGAAGTGCGTGATAATTATGAACATTTTAGATCAAGATGTACAATAGATAAACCCAAACAATTTAATTTCACGAAAAAAATTAAAGAAAAAGGATGTACCACACCTATGTATGGTAAAAAATCTAAATGTATAATAAAGATTGTTCCGCAAGAAGAAAAATGTAAAACTTTTAATATAGACAAGCGATGTTTAAAACATAAATAAAAATATCAAAAAATAAAAATATCAAAAAATAAAAATATCCAAAAAATAAAAATATCAAAAAATAAAAATATCAAAAAATAAAAATATCCAAATATAAAAATATCAAAAAATAAAAATATCCAAATATAAAAATATCAAAAAATAAAAATATCAAAATATAAAAATATTATTATATACTATAAATGAAACATAGTCGCTCAAACCGAATTGCGCGTTTTAAAAACCTTGCCAAGTTATCTAAAAAAAGATTATTAAATTTAGTGAAAAGACTTACACGAAGAAATAAAAATAAGAAACAAAGAGGAGGATGAGGAGGAAGTATATTGTCTAATTAAATAATTTATTACACTCAAGCAACTAAAATTAATACTTACATGAAAATAATACGATAAAACTATTATTTAATAGATTCGTAATATTTGAGACACAAGTATATCACAAATTATGAATATATAGATAAATTATATATTCATATATATGAAAAATTTATAAATTTTTACATACCAAATGAACTAAAATCGGTTAAGACGGGTCTTGGTATAAATCCATTATTTGTATTTTCTTGTGAAGGATCAGATAATATTTCTGGTGGTTGTAGTGGGGGATAACTTTCTCTCATAAAATTTTGATTTCTATTAGTATTATTAGTATTATTAGTATTATTAGTATTATTAGCATTATTAGAAGTATTAGAAGTATTAGAAGTATTAGAAGTATTAGAAGTATTATTTCCTAAAGTCGGCAATGAATTACCACTTGTTTCTCTTAGTATTGTAGTATTATCAGTAACCCTACCAACATTTTGATTTAAACACATATTTGATATCATAGTTGGTGATATATTTGGACCAAATAATGTATTAGCATACTCTAATGGGTTCATAGAGTTAATAGGATTTACAATGGGGTTAGTTGGCAAATTCATTGCTGTTTCAAAATTATTATATATTGGAGGAATATAGTTAGAACCGAAAGCACCTTGTCTTAATAAATATAAATTTAAATCGTTAAAAAAAGTATTGTCTCTTTGATTATAATCAGATAAGGATGATGATGAAGATTCATTTGGTGTTTCAACAATTTTACCATTTGCTATAACAAATTCACCGTTTATTTTCATTTTGAATTTTGATAATATACCATTACTTAGATCATAAAAGTTTCCAGATCTTTCTAAAAATACCATATTCATTGTTTTAATGTTTGAAGTATCTGTTATAGCTATAGTGCTTATATCTAATGTAATATATGTATTTCTATTGATATTTAGTAATGATATATCAGTTTCGGTATTATAATACATCATTAGTATATTTTTTTGTTTATAATTACTTAAATTTCTATTTGTTGTGGTTACATTATTTGAACTTTCTAATATTAAACCAGGAGGCAAACTAGACAATTTATATTTAAATTTATTAATATCCAATGTATAATAATTATAACTGGTATCACTAGAAGTATATATAAAATATTTTTTATTATCAGTATTAAAGTTTACGAGAGACTCTTGCACATTTGACATATTTATAAAGACAATACACGACAATATTACAAATATTAATAACATAATTATTAACAAATTATTTTTTTTAAAATTGAGAGTCATATTATATTATATTAAATATATAATAAAAATTTTCTATATAACTTTAAATGTCGAAAATTATTAAATCTGTAAATTGTCTTCAAAAGAAATATAACACTTCAAATTCAAGTATTATGGAAATTGGAATAGATGAGGCAGGAAGAGGACCTATGTTTGGTAGAGTTTATAGTGCTGCCGTTATTTTGCCTAATAATGAAGAATTTAAATATGAATTATTAAAAGATAGCAAAAAATTTACTTCCGAAAAAAAAATAAATGAAGTAGCTGAGTATATTAAAACCAATGCACTATTTTGGAGTGTGTCATATGAAGATGAAAAAACAATTGATTCTATAAATATTAGACAAGCTACTTTATGTGCTATGCATAAAGCAATAAGCGAACTAATTAAACAAAATAATGCTAGCGTTAATTTAAATATTAATGAATGCTATTACTTATTAGTAGATGGTAATGATTTTAAAGCATATACTTATTATTGTGAAACATCGCATATTATTAAACAAATTAATCATATTTTAATTGAAGGCGGAGATAACAAATTTTGCTCAATTGCCGCGGCATCTATATTGGCTAAAGTAGAGCGAGACAAATATATTAGAGAATTGTGTATTAACTTTCCTAAACTAAATATTTACTATGGATTATTAACAAATAAGGGTTATGGAACATCTAAACATATGGAAGGAATAAAAAAATATGGAATTAGTAAATGGCATCGCACGACTTATGGTTGTTGTAAAGAAGCACACATTAATGATGATGAATTTTATAAAGATTAAAAGATTACTCGAAGACGACGTGCCCAATTGGTTTTATGCTCTTTAGCTTTTGATTTTGATTTTTTATTATGAATTAATAATAAGCGCATTTTTTCTTGCTTATTTTTAATAACTTCAATTGTCTTTTTCATTTCATTTATTTGATTTGTTAACTTTTGTTTCTTTGCGTTTTGCTTACTCTTAAAACTAGAATAATCCTTCTTATATGTTTCATAATTGTAATTGTCATCTGATTCTTCTGTATCTTCATCTTCATCTTCATCTTCATCTTCATCTTCATCTTCATCTTCATCTTCATAATCGGGGTCTTTTGGGTCATCTTCTTCAGAACCTGAAGAATAATAATGTTCTTCCGTAGAAGTATCACACATAGTATTTTCTACCTGAGTTGTACACTCACAAATACTGTTGGAACTAGTTGAGGTTGATGTAGTACAATCACTTGCCAATGCCAATGGCATAGTATGCTCTTTAAATGGACTAAATTGGACTTCCCAATACAATGGATCATCGTATACCATTGCGCATTTGTTATTTTCAATAGCACTATAAAAATTATGCGCACCTTGATTATTGTAATAATAATCAACCTCAATTAAAGCATAACAATAAGTATATTTGTCTTCAACATAATATTCTTGTTCAGGATGCTTGAAAACTTGGACATTCTTAATTTTGGCAATATTGAAATCTTCAAAATACTTAATAATAGTAGGAATGTCTTGATAAACAATATAATCTGGGATGTAAAGCATTTTCTTTGAAAACATAGTAGTCATAGTATAATAATTTAATTGTTAAATACTAAATTTTTGAAATCAATTTTTTTTTATATTTTTTGTATTTTTTGTATTTTTTGTATTTTTTGTATTTTTTTATTTAGGAATTATCATTAAGCAATAATTTATTAAATATATATATATAATATATTGTATGCGTAAAATAACACAAAAAAAATATAGAAAAACTAAAGCAAGAACAAAAATTAACATTCAACATAATAAAGGTAGAGGCAAAGAAAGTTATGAGCAAGCTGTTGATAAATTTAAAATAATTTTTGGCGAAAAGGCATTTGATAAAATATTATACTATTCTAAGCCTAGTTATATTCAAAAATTAATAGATTTATTAAATTTTGAGAGAAATAAACCAAAAAATAGCAATTTAAACAATAATGAACAAATTACTAATATTTTACATCCTGCGTTAGAAGCATTTTTAAATTTTATAAGAAATGAGTATTTTGCTTTAAGAGCAGTGATTCCGTATATTGTAAATACTGATAAAGTTCTTAACTCTAAAAGAATAGCAAAAATATTAAGACTAGCAAAAGAAAACAAGGCAATAGAAGAATTTATTCGAGATTTAGAAGTACTAAAATTAGGACCTAATAGTACTATAAATGTACCACCTATTTCATCTCCAGTTCTAGTTCCAGAACTAGCCCCAACATCAGAACTAGTTCCAACCCCACCTCTACCGCCACCTCCATCTCAATACAAATCTAAATCTCCACATAAATCTAGATCTCCACGTAAATCTAGATCTCCATATGAATCTAAATCTCCACGTAAATCTAGATCTCCAGAGGCCATTGAAGTATCACGAGTATCAAAACGCACCCCAGGATCAATTAGAGTTATTCCGATTATATATCCTAGTAGTGGAGGAAGGCATAATAACACTATAACTAAAGTATATAGTTCCAATAAAAAAACTAGACACTATAAACAACATTAATATTTATCACTTAAAAAAATTGATTTCTTTTTTTTAAACATAAAAAAGAAATCATATAAGTTAAGACATAAGAAAAAATAACAATGCCCTGTGTAATTACTAATTATTTGTTAAGCGAAATTTTTAATAGGCAAAATATTGAGAAATTTTATAAGACATTAACTGGTGCGCATTACTATTGCGAAGACGATTTTAAATTAAAGACTAATTATGCGATTTTATTGTTTATTAATACATTATTATTAGATAAAGACGGCGGTTATAAAGGGTTAAATGAACTATCGCATGCCCAACAATGCGACCTTTATGAATATATAGCTGACAATCGCTTAAAAATTTTTCATTATGTAACTTTTAAAGCATCTGCTCATAATGATTTTACTGGACTACAGTTGCTTGTTGATGAGTTTAAAAAAGATAACTGGATTGTGCTATTTGGTCATTATTTATATGATAAAACATTGGATTTATTAAATAGCAATGATGATTGTTTTGACATAAAAAACAAAATATATGCTGTTATTTGTAGTCTTAAAGAAGCACAAATAATAAAAGAAGTAGAAAAAACAGAAGCAGAAGCAGAAAAAACAGAACCATTGTGTAGTGCCTGTGAAAATGACTGCGCTATTTGTTTAGACCCAATAGACATTAATACTATTTTTACAACTTTATGTAAGCATAGTTTTCATATAAAATGTATATATCCAATGTTTGATGAGGCTGTAAAAAAAAATACAAAACAACCAAAAATTAGTTGCCCATTATGTCGTGCTGATATTATTATAAAGTCAAAAATAACATTTAAGGAAATAGTGAATTATTAAGAAGTTAGCAAAGCAATAAGCAATAAAAAATATTTTTTTTACACACATAATACTTACCTTGAACTTCTAACAATACATAGAACAACTACAATCCCGTTTCATGTTGTAAGTTCTTAAACAATGGCTCTGAATCTTCATTATTAACGCATTTAGAAACATGAGGCAAGTTATAATGTGTTTCCCCCGTTTCATTACTAATCCAAAAGAAAGTATGATCATAGTCACAACTCAAAACGCGGTCTCTAAAATTTTGCGCCCAGCACATTGCGTAGTATGTAAACCTAGTTTCTGTTTCCCACTCCATAGAAGATAACACATTTGACACGTGTTTCAGAGCATCACACAAATCGCTTTCATTGAGACTCTCTCCGTCTTGTAGAGCATTTTTCCTTCCCAGTAAAAAGTCAATCAAAAGTCTAACCATTTCATCGGCCACGACTTCCTCCAAACAAGCCTCAAACTTAGACACTCCGTGTTCAACATACCATGAATCGGTTCTTATCCAACAATTCATGATAGCCTCCAATTCCCTGGGAAGTTTCTGTACATCAAATTTGTTTTGAATAGTAGCTACTATTTTATCGAGTTTCATATTTATCATAACCCTGAACAAGACATTGTCAATAATAAGAGTGCCAAACAAACACCGAATCTCGGCAATATTGTCATTATTCATAGCACTTTATATATATTACCGAGACTACTAGTTAGTTAATTAAATAAAAAATTATTTCAATTTTTTATAAAGTATAGTAACTGTTTTTTTTTATAAAAAAATAAAAAATTATTTTTTATAAGACAATACAACACAATATAATACACATAAGTCTCTAATAAATAGGTGCACGACACAAAGGACATGGAACACACATCTTGTTATAATTTGCTTTTTGTTGTAAATATATACGTTTACAATCATCCAAACATGCCATATGGAATATATGCTTACAAGCGGTTCTAACACAATGAGAAGTAAACAAATTAACATGATTAACTGAATCAACTTCCAAGCAAATAGAGCATTCCCATTTTGGGTCATGTTTGAAGTCTAATGACAATACTTCTAATGGGATTACATTCTTAGGATGCGTAGCAATATGAGGCAAGCGATAATGTGTTGACATAGTTCGTTTGCTAAACCACGAAAAAGGACGTTCATAGTCTCTATGTATTATGCACTCTCCGTTGCTTCGTCGATAGCGATCTGCTTCCAATGTCAACTTAGCGTCTATATTCCAAAAATCCCAAAAATAGTTACTAGTCGATTGAGACATAGACACGCGAAGCACTTCTAAAGCCAAATCATCTTCGTTGACAGAACTTCCAAGTCCATATTCATACTCTTTATATCGTATTTTTAAAAGGTCAACTACACGACTTTTCATTTCCTTAGACACTACATTTCGAAGACAATGCTCAAACTTTGACATTTTATCTTCATTATACCACGAATGTGTTCTTACCCAACTATTCATAATAGCCTTCAAATGTATAGAAAGATTGTGTGTAATAATGTCCTTTTGAATAGTATTTACTACTACATTGATGGCATCATTTAGTAAAGGCGCATTAGTCTCAGCATCATACAAAGCATAAATGCGGGCATCCAAATCGACCTCGCATTCTGTCATAGTTGCTTGTAGTTTTGCTTTGCTTTGCTTTGCTTTGCTTTGCTTTGCTTTGCTTTGTATTGTTTTGTTTTGTTTTGTTTTGTATTAGTAGCGGAGACTATTGCTTTATAAAAAAAAAATCAATTCAATTTTAATAAAGTATAATAATAAATTTTTAATAAAAAAATTATACAAGACACAAGACACTATCGTATTTACTTATTAGCATGGCACTAAAGTGTTAACACCTACACAAACCCAACCTGCTTCCTCTTCTTCATACTGGGAGAAGCGATTTGGTTTAGGAATATGAGGCAACTGATAACATACCTCCTCATTTATGCTGTCGTAATACTGGAAATATCCACCGTCACAACTCTCTATTAGGATGAGCTCGTTATGTTCTAAAACCCACCGCATGGCCTCGGTCTCCAGTTCAGCACCCATTGAAGACCATAACTCCTTATGATAATACAAACTATTTGAGGCAGTGTTCAGAGCATAATACAAATCCTTTTTTTCGGGCATCTTGCCTTCATCCTCATTCATCCACTCTTTTAAAAGGTCATACACCCTAGTCTTCAGCTCCCTAGACACAACTTTCCACAAACACTTCTCAAACTTCGAGTCTCCATCCTCGTCATACCATCCCATTCTTGCCCACATATTCATTATTTCAAGCAAACCTTCTGGAAGATGCGCTACAACCATAGAGCGCTGAATATACTCCATAACAAAAGCAATAGCATCTTTAATCATCTCATCATTTGCTTCATCATTCATCAAGTCCAAAATTGCTTTGCTATCCATAGTTGCTTTATATAGTTTGTCGAGGCTAGCACACAATTAAATAAAAAAAGGCAACTCAATTTTTTATTACTATAACAATATTTTTATTACTTAGAATCTATACTATCCATTTTCAATGTCTAGCATAATAACTTCTTTGTTTAATAATGATTTTTTATTTATGAATTTTTTTTCATCAAGTAACATTTTTATTGTAAAAATAACAATTACTTCTTCTACTAAGACAGAAAATAACGCAATATCTATTTGTGTAATACTAATTAATAATGTAAAAATATATCTAATATTATTTATTAAAAACATAGCATTGGCATAAAAATATAATTGTGCTTTACTAAATTCAGTTATTTCTTTTTTATCTGGATTATAAACATTCATAAATAACACCGGATCTCCAAATTCTTGAATAATAACTCTAATTATATCATTTACAAATATTAAGATTAATAAACTACAATATTTTTGTGTAGTGTTAATTTGCACACTTATAAATATAAAATCATCATTTGGTCCAACGCGAAAATATTTCGATTCGGCCGCAAAATTTGTTATATAAAATCCTATAAATAGTACCAAACAAGTATTTAAAAAAAGACATAGTCTAACTTTATTTAATTGATTCATTATGCATTGACTAATAATATTAGTAATTAAATTTTAATATAGTTTCTTATAATAAAATTTAATAAAAAATTTGAAACATTCGATTTTGATTATTTTGAGAGATTCGAGTATTAAAGCTACTTATCCTTTTTAACCATAAATACTGGGAGGCGGAATGCGACGAACCATTGTTCGCATTCTTGTCCTACAATGACAATCACACCATTCGCGTTCATCCATACGACGCAAAGAGTTGGTTTGGCACCAATCTTTATAGTCTTCGGTTGAAAGAGTATGAAGAGCCTCTTCTTGGGCTTTTGACATAGTTCTAGCATCTAACTCTGGGTCATGTTCATATGATGACGGTCTATCTCTAATATGTCTTGGGCAACATTCACATTTAGCCAACGCAGCAAATAATTTTTTTTTTGCTTCAGTACTTTGCTCATCCATATAGACAGGTCCTCTACAATAAGGGCAAGTAATTATTCCACATAATGAACCTTTCAAACTTGCTGTAGTCCATTGTTGTAAGCATTTTTTATGATATATGTGACCACACGATGTAATAAGTCTTCGCTTGCCTCTTCCTGAAATACAACCATCTACTTCAATGTTTCCATCATTGTCTTCTAAACATATATTACAAGTCACAATATCATCAATCATAAAACCACAAAAAGGTGGCAATAATGTAGTCAACTTGGGCAAAGGTTTGAGTTGCTCTTTAG
>Ga0214919_10000310_pt1 | contig 83264 bp, 110 predicted proteins | sample LL1503_MetaG_FD_177994 | JGI IMG/M metagenome (GOLD analysis project Ga0214919, IMG submission 177994) | Freshwater microbial communities from Lake Lanier, Atlanta, Georgia, United States - LL-1503 | ecosystem: Environmental > Aquatic > Freshwater > Lake | place: USA: Georgia | collected...
TCTATGTCTATGGTGATACACATCTTCACAGGTTTCTTTTACACCATTTTGAACAATATCATCAACCCCAAGAAGAGTACGTCGTAGTGTGGGAATAGTCTCCTTCACACCTTCTTGAATAATATCTTTAATTCTTTCATCACCATCTAACCAATCACCATCTTCAGTGTGTTTCACACCATCTTTAATAACATCATCAAAATCCTCATTAAAACCGATACCTTCGGTGTTCTTCACCCCATTTTCAATGGTATCTTCAACTTGTCCACTTAACGGTAACCTTAATGATATGGTCTCTTTCACCCCATTTTGAATGGTATCTTTAACTTCAATTAGTTGTAAATCATTAAGTTCTGAGGTATACTTAACGCCATTTTGAATGGTGTCTTCAACGTCAATATGAATTGGTTGTTGATCCCCTTGGGTATATTTCACCCCATTTTTAATGGTATTATCAATGGTGTACCGTCCGTTCCATCGATCCATATTGGTACGTTTAATTCCATTTTGAATGGTGTCTTCAACATGATGGATTGAACCGAGTAATTCACATTGGGTGTGTTTCACCCCATTTTCAATGGTATCTTCAATAGCAAATGAGTCGGCAATTGATTCAGGTAAGGTGCGTTTCACCCCATTTTGAATGGTATCTTCAACTTTTCTCGGAACTCGAACAACTGTATGTGAGGTGTGTTTCACCCCATTTTGAATGGTATCTTCAACCACCTCAGGTTTGATAAATCTTGACTCAAACCATTCGGTAATATATTCTTGATTTTCTATAACATCCAAAGACATTGCTTTAAATAAAGATTTAAAAATATTATAGTTATACCACAATGTTTTATCTTTAGTAAATTCAATCATCCATTTTAATTCTTTGGTGTTAATTAACCAAAAAGATCCATTATGGTTATATATGTCCATACCATTGGCGAGATCATCAACTATCTCAAACAAACATTCTTTTTTCTTTAGTTCTTTATTAATCATTGTCTAAACTGTTTGGGTAATACAATAAAGTTGGATTCTTTTTTTGAATATCAACGTCAGGGTATTTCTCTTTGAACTTCTTAACATCAAATTTCTTGGTGATTAAATGGAAACCACTTTTAGTTGGGATGATCGATTCAATCTTTGGACCTGAAATGTATCCATTTGGAATACCAACCTCATCAAATTTAACTTCAGTGATTGGGTTACATTCGTATTCAATGAATGCCATCATCAAAGGACTTACCGCCTCAACATCATCCAAATCAATAACCCATCTTTTCTCCTGAGTCTTGATCTGACCAACAACCGAATCAAATAAACCTTTCTGATTTGACACACCATCCCGAATACGTTCAGCAAGTAACGATAACATATTTAACGATACGTCCTTATGATTTTGTTTTTGGACATGGATATAAGCACGAGCCTTAAACATCTCACAAAGTTGTTTAATCTCATCATATCGTTTATCAAGATACTCAATAGAATCAACGCAGTAAGTCTTAATAGTCCTTACAGATTGGTGATTGTCTCTCTCACCTTCAGGTTGGTCTTTCTTACGTTTGAATACATACAACATATAGAAATCACCAACCTCAGTGAAGTTAAGTAATGGTTTTATATTTTTTAAGTTATCAATCATTTTTGTATTTTTCTAAATAATATTTTACAAATATACAAATATTATTGAGGATTTTGTTCCTCGTATAACATATCTCTTAACATTTTATTTTCCTCAACCAAAATTTCACATTTTTTATGTTCTTTCAACATTGAGTAGGACATCATGGATCCTATAACACATCCAATAATAACTCCTATTATTGCGGCAATTTTATAACTTTTACTTTCCATTTTCTATTTGTTTTTTTAATAATTCATCTCGTTTAAAACTTAATTCTAAATCTAAAGAAGCCCTAACAGACCAAATTAAACTACGATCAACTTTATTACGACGCATTTGACTCTCAAAATTACGTATCAAACTTCTCACACTAAAAGTTTGTTGATACGTCTCGCAGGAATCAATTACTTTTCTTACCCATTTATCTACGTCTCCGTAATGTCTACTTCTATTTTCCATAATTTATTAATTTTCCATTGTGGGCTTCAACCACATTAATTTGTTTTCAAAAATATATCTCTTTAACGTTGGGTAGTCATTTAACATATCTAACGTACCCATTGTATCGTGTTTGAAACATTTAAACAACTCTTCTCGAATTCTTTCAGATGACACAACTCCCATCTTATTTTCATAATCGTAGTTGTTGACGTAGTAATCTAAAAATTTTAAACTGAACCCTTTTGTTATTGCAAATCTTACCGCTCTTAAAACACGAAGCGGATCATCATTAAATGTTTGTTCAGGTGGTAGTGGAGTTATAAGAACCATTCGTTTTAAATCATTCATTCCATCAAATAAATCAATGATCTTACCATCTTCACCTTTAGCCATGGCGTTAACGGTAAAGTCTCTACGTTCTAAATCGTCTTTAAGGGTTCCTGGTACAACGATAGGAGTTCTTGTTCCTTCCACATACCCAACCTCTTTGCGAGCCATTACAAAGTCTGCAACCCCTTGATATTTGTGATCCTTTGGGAACTTAGCTCTTATAGTAAAACAATCAGGTGTTGATAGGAATATCTCAAATTTCTCATTTAAAAGAAATGTTTCCAACACCACATACATCTCGTGAGCACTCTTGTACTTTTCCAATAATGTATCACTTGGGACCGCAACATAGTCAACGTCTTTAGATTGGAGTCCTAAGATCTCGTCTCTAATTTTTCCCCCTACCTCATAAAATTTAAATAAACTCATATTAATATCCTTCTCCCGTTTCGTTAATAAAATCAACCCCTTTTTCTTTTGCGAACTCAGACACCAGTCTCTCAACTAAATCTTTATCCATTCTTCCATAATCAACAGAATAACCATAAACTCTAATTCCAAGATCAGACCAACGAACTCTTCCCCCACCACGGATTCTCCAACCCTTCAGTTCAGGTTCTTCGTTTCTAAAATGATTTGCAACGTCTTCATGAAACTCACCGTAACCTGAACGAAATACAACTTCACCCTCATTTTCAAGGATGACACATTTACGAACCATATCTTTTTCAATGATAACTTTTTCCATAAAACAAAAGTAATTAATTTTTAGTTATAAACCAAAAAAATCCCCACTTATTGTGAGGATTTAATTTGTTTAACCTTTTATTATTTGTTCAGGTTTAAAAACAATCCTGAACCACCTGCTACCGTTGTTGGTAATTTACCGTCCCAAGCGGATGCCTTTAAGTACTCAATATACATAGGTGTTATTTGACTTTGTTTGATCTTAATTGAAAGTGCCGAAGCATTTGCGTTAATTATAGTTTCTGCAGAATCAGCTCTTGCCACGGCCACCTTACGTCTTCCTTCAGAGATTGCGGCGATTGCCTGTTGTTCTGACGCTTCCGCTTGTTGGATTGCCTTTGTCTTTGCGATGATCGCCTCCTGTAATGTTTCAGGTGGTGTTATATTTGTTCTCAATTGAGACACATTAAACCATTTAGATAACCTAACATTACATTCCGCAACAATTGCTGATTCAAACGCTTGTCGGTGATTAAAAATACTATCAACCTCCCAAGTATTCGCAACATCATTAACTGCTCCGATAATTGCGTTTTTCAACCATCCTTGTTCAACATCTTTAATTGGTCGTCTCAAGTTTACAAACATATCACCAATCGCATCCTCACGTAATGAGTAGTTGAATGTTGGTTTGATAGTTGCACCAAATCCACCTTTTAAGATTACAGATTGATCGTCATACTCAATGTGTTGTTGGAAGATTGGGAATTCTAATACTTGTGTTGTCCAAGTGTTATATACAACCCAACCCGTTTTGTATTGGTAATTTGATACACCACGTTCTGAACCACTTAAATTAACAACAATTCCTTTGTTTCCAGCATCAATTCTTTCCAATGAATACGGTTGTACTCCACTAACTAAAAGACCTACCACAACAACCAAAACTGGTTTTAAAAATGGCATATTCACCTCATTTTTTACGTTTCTTAAAAACATAAACACTCCTACGATCACCGAGATCACTAAAATTGCAATACTAATCATTTTTTTCTTCTTTTTTTAATTTATCAAATAATTTATTTACCATTAGTCTTACCATAAAAACAGTGTACATCAAGACTATAACTGATCCACCTGCCTGTAGAATTAAATCCACCTCTCTGTTAATCACATATTCAAAAAATACATTCATAACCAATAGGTAGATAATTGTGAGGATTACAACTCCCCAGATACCTAACTTTTCTACTTTAAACATCTACTTCATTTTTATTTTATTACGTAATTTAAAATATACAAAATCATTGTGACACTTCCAAGTAATACAACCATTAATGCCTCTAAATCATTTTTTCTCATTTTACAATTGCGGAAGTTAGAGTGTTAATCAAACCTTGGACTTTACCGAAACTATCAAATCGAACTAATGGATCTGTATTGAAAAACTCAACATACCATTCTCCGTTTTTAATTTCCTCATTTGTTGGTGTGATGAACGTTAACCCATCAACAATATCCAACACGTAGTAATAAGAGTCGTCCTCTTCGTGTTCTCTTATTTCTTCACTTTTAAATCCTAAAAGGATTAGTTCTCTTTCTGTCATATTATTTTGTTTCAATTATTTTATATGTTCCTTCAATAACCCCATATGATGACTCTTCGTGAAACTCGTATGTCTCAGCAACATCATTTGAATCCATATCCTTAGTTAGATACCAAATCTGAGTTTCCTTCCAAGTTACATTAACTAATTTTTTACCTTTTGGTAAATTAATTGTTCCTTCACCACCCCAAGCTTTTACTCTTTCGTTCTCCGTGCAAGATGTTATCATAACACCCATTAAAATTGCCAAAAACACTTTTTTCATATATTATTTATTTTAAAGATTTACTAATTAACACATAAGGAGGATAGATTCTCACCTCAGACCCATCACTATTAAAGTAATATGCGGTGTCACCATCAAAACTAATAGTATCTGTATACCATATAGCATCATGCATTGGATTTGGTCCTGAAGTTGGTACATATACCTTACCATGAATCTCATATTTATATTCTTTCATCGTACAGGAGGTTAACCCCAGTAAGATAATAAACATTAATTTTCTCATAAACTTTCTTCTTTGATTTTTTCGTGTTTCTCTTTGAACTTGTTAAATAACTCAACCAATTCATCAACGGAATCAAACGCCCATCTTTCTGTTTCAATAACAAAGAAGTCACCACCACCACCATTATCAGTTTTGATTGTTAAGAATTGATCTTCAGATGTGCAACAGTCTGCATCTTGTGCAAACGTAACCTTAAACTCTTGACTCAATATTTCAGCTTTTTTAACCATATCTTATTTTTATCAAAGATATGTATTTTTTTTAAATAAACCTAATTTTACCCTCAAAATTTTCAACTTCACATAATCCTTCATCGACAGATAATATTCTATCAATGTCTTCAGGAGTTAAAGTTAATTTTTCAGGTTTGGCATGGATCTTAAAACTTCGAGTTAAACTTAATTTAGGGTTCTTTATCAAATTTAATACGATTTCGTTTTCACACTTAACAATCATTGGGTATTGTCCATTTACGGTTACAATGGCATCATCACCAATAAATATTTCTTCTGTTGATCCAAGATAAGGCTTCTCATCAATTACAAATAATTTTACTCTAGTCATTTTTCTTTTTGTTATATATATGATTATGATTCCAATTACCACACTGATCACAAGGTTCATAATCCATTGAATTTTCAACATCATACTCAAACTCATCTCCGTGATTAATAATCATTTGAACAATCTCTGTCCAATCATTCATACTTAATTTATTTTTTATCAATCTTAGGTTATCAATCAATTTATCCTGCAAATCATTAACCATCTCAGGACTCCTGTTATCATATTCATGGGTAAATAATGACTCGTCATCTATCTCAACATCATTACCAAAACAATTTTCACTTAAGCTAATCTTGTTCATATTCTTAAATTATTTTTATTGTTCATATCCATAATATAAATCTTTAAATTTTTAACTAAAGATTCGGAATCACATTTCTCATACATATCAGGATATCTTTTTGCCAATTCGTTTGTTTCTTCCATATCACGACAACTTGTTAATATATCTAATAACATAGTTCTTAACATATGTTCTTTATCGTATGAATCCTCAATTTTTCTTTCAAGTACAATTTCCTCAAGTTCCCTTGTGTAATCAATTAACTCTTCAACTGGACCTAAATCCATTAAATGTTCATTACCTCTGAATATTTGACTTACGCTCTTCATAATGTTTGTTACATAATGTACTATACCAACCAAGATCTGTTCTCATTTCACCCTTTTCACCACAGGTTTCACAAATCTCATAACTTTGATTTCCAGCTAAATGTATTCTTTTAAAAATTTCATCAGATCCGGTATTGATGTAAAATCTTAAACCACCAAACTTTTCTTTAACCTGACATATCTGTTTGTCCCACCCAAGTTTTATTAGATCCTCAATAAGATCTTTAATTATCGGGTACCAACCACTATCAACATCAAACACCTCACAGTGTTTAATACTTGGTCTATCTGAGTAAAACCCATTCTCAAGTCCACCTATGGACTCAAGGAAATCATTCATTTCTTCTTTAGTCATCTTTTAAAAACTTTAATATTTTTTCTTTGATGCCAGATTGTTTAATACCTTCAGCACCTTTTGGTGTTAATACAAAATTATCTAATCCCCAATCTTTCCAACCCTCACCGTTTTTACCCATATCAAGGTCATCTACCGCAACCCAATGTGTAATCTCAGGATGGTCATGTAAGTATTGTTTAATCTCAATAACACGAGTCATCTCTAAGTCCCATTGTGGTGACCATACCCAAACCATATCATTATACCAAGTACATTGACCTAAGTTTGGTGTTAAGGCAATTGGTTTTTTTGAGATTCCTTGTGATTCATAGTACTCACCCATCTCCTCAAGGTTTGCCCATCGTTTCCAATCAGATGAGGTAACAATCTCAGCTCCCGTTTCTTCAATAATTTTATTGAGAATCTTAATTGCCTTCTGGTTGAAGTTATCAAATCGATACTCCAAAGGGAAATCTCCCATAGACATGGATAATTTAATCCCGTCCCATTTCATTTGTTTCTTACGTCGTCCTCCCCACTCTGAAGATAAACAAATAACTCCATCGTGATCTAAAAATATTACTTTCATAATTACATTATTGATCCTTTAATTTTAAAAACATATTCAATCCATTCTTCAATTATCTCATAAAGATCATTCAACATATCTTCTTTTATATTCAACGCTTTACATATTGGTTGAACAAAAGTTCTATATTCTAAAAAGATAATTTCATCTTTTAAGTTAAATCTAAAATAAACTTCACCTTCTTTATGATAACAAAGATTTTTTGGGCTACACACTAAGTCACCGTAATGTGTGTCCAAAAAATTTAAAATAACATATATTTTATTTTTCCCTATCATTTAAGAATTTATTGAATGGATGGTCCTTATCTTTATTGATTTTTCTAGCAAACCTTGATGTCATTAATATTATCAATAAAAGTATAATCCCTACCATATTGCAAATATAGTAAATTAATTCCAAATAAAAAACCCCACCTGTTGGGATGGGGTTAAAAATTTTAGTAATTTTTTATTTATTCCTGTTGTAATCATCACACAATTTCCAAATTTCTTTTTTTGTAATTGATGTTTTACCTGTTTTACTTTTTAACACATTTTCCGTGTTTTTATCAAATTTACCATTTTTAGTAGTTTTTAAACAAGCTTGTAATGCAAATATCTCATCGTCTTCATCATCTTTACACCCAAGACTGTAAGTACCATTACAACTTTTATATACCGTTTTATCTTCCTCACCTGCACCTCCAACTTTCGCAACATTTTTACATTTTGCATCTTTTGGGTTTTTTTCACAATATACTCTTAATTTTTCCGCACATTCTTCAGGATTTTTTTCACAATAATCTTCAGCTTCAGATTGTGCGTAGTTTTTAGTCATGTCAACTAATGATGTCGCAATTGGTTCCCACCCATAATCAAAGTCACCATCAAGGGCTTCTAATAATGATTCGTCAAATGACTTTTCATACACATCACTCACTTTACAAAAATCGGCAGGACTTTTTAATGACTTAAATACCTTATAAATTGCATCTTCATCTGTTCCTAAACCTTCCATAGCATGAAATAATTTACCAGAAAGTGCTCTTGCTTGATCATCGGTTAAAAATCTTTTCCATTTTTTTCTATCGGGACTTGTTTTACACATATCAAATAATCTTGTGATCATTCCCATGTCATCATCTTTTGTCATACCCCACACACCTAATGCGGTGATACCTATTACCCCTAATGCTACCCAACCAACAGGACCTAAACCTAAAAAAGTTGCTGCCGCTGCCGTTTCTCCACCTACCGCCGCAGCCGCTCCCGCACCCGCAACTTCAGCACCTACAACTTCCGCACCTGTTGCCGCAGCGACCTCAGCTCCCGCCAATTCAGCTCCCGCAACTTCAGCTCCCGCAACTTCAGCTCCCGCAACTTCAGCTCCCGCAACTTCAGCTCCCGCAACTTCAGCACCTGTGGATTCAATCCCCGCAAGTTCCGAACTTGAAGCAACATTTTTTCCACCACCAACAACTGACTTAGTGGTTTGTAACTCACCAGCGGTATTTGCAGTTTTTTCAATATTTTTAGTAGATGTAAGATCTTTAACCATATCAGCTTCTTTTTCAGGTCTGTTAATCCATTCAGATCCTTTAGGTACTTTACCTTTATCAACTGCAGAGTCAAAAATATCCCCATCAGGTGTTTTATACCTTCTTGGTTTATTATCGGAAGTACCAAAATCATCATAGTCGTCGGTTAATCCTTTTAAATAATCCCTACCTTTTAATACGTCAGCATAACCATCTTGTTCTTTTAATTTCTTACGAGTTTTTGTGTTTTCATTTAAGGTTTTAGAACGATCATACCCCATAAGGTTTTTAATCCTATTCAATTCCTCAAGTATAATTTTATTATCTTTCATAAAACTTTTTATTATAAATACTTGGTAAAACAAAAAACCCCCACCATTTCTGATGAGGGTTTTATAACCTGGTTTTAAGTGAGTTCAATATGTTAAAGTATAATGAGTTTTAAGTTTTGACAAAAAAAGTTGTTGAACACTTGAATTTTGACTAAAGGACCGTTACTTAATCAGTATCATAACATCGACTCCAGAATAGTATGTAGTTAAAACATAATCCCTACACTCTCACAGATTATTAAATTTGGGTTATCGCATTATGAGTATCTAACTCATCTTGGATTACCTCAATCTCGTTTTCCAACCCTTTAACAATACCATCTCTATCAACAATTGAGATTTCTGATGTCATTGTAGGAGTATTCTCAGACCGTCTTGAGTATTTATCAGTCGAAGTACCTTCTGTACAATCCATAAATTTGATTTTCGACACAATCGACTTCAACTCAGACATTCTGAATATCTTACCATACACGGGTGAGTTTGCTTGGTGAATCTTTGTTTTTAATTCAACCAACTCATTGGTTAAGGATATCATCTTGTCCAAAGACTCTGTCGGTGAGTATGGTCTATCATTACCTACCTCAACACTATTGTACACGAGTACTTTTTGTGTCTCTTCGGTAATTTCTTTTACCAATTTATTCTTTAATTTTAACGCTTGTTTAATATTCATAATAATTTTCTTTTCGTATTAAAGTATAAGTGATCTTTTTAGTTATGTCAAGTTTATTTTACTATTATGGTAAATCATCACCAAGTGGGTTAGTAGGTCTCAACATACGAATTCTTTGTCTCATATCTTCTATAATATCATCATGAAGACCCGTATGTACCCTTATCTCTTCATTTGGTACAGATTCCTCCACAATCATTTCCTCCGTCATCATTTCCTCCATTGGTACTGGAATCGGTTCATCGTGTCGATACATTACCATTCTTTTCAATTCACTTTCATCAAATAACTTGTAGTTAAAATTTTTATCTTTAACGTCAGATTTCATTCCACTAAACAACTTATGTAATAATTCTAACGGAAGTCCTGTCTCCATTGAATCCACTCTGTCATCTTTTTGATCGTATATTTGAATTTGATGATTGTTATGGTAAAACCCAAATTTCACATTATTTATTTTATCAATCACATACACAAGTACACCATCTCTTGAGTGATTGTAAAAGTAACTTTGCTCATGAACTGAGGCGGTACACCATTTTGTTTGATACCCATAAGAAACAGACGCTTCATACGTTAAGGGTTTAATACAAAAATATTGGTCATCCTCGTAAACTACTTTTACTTGTTTTTTTGCCTTTTTAATTAGATCACGATTTTTTGCTTGGTATACTTCAGTTGCAACCATTTCCCAACTATCGTATTTACTAACATCTTTTTCATTAGTTAACCCTCTTTCCATATAATCACAAAACTCAACAAATAAATTCATCTCATCCCAACCATATAAATGACCAATCAATCTCTTTGTCATCCAACTATCAAAAGTATTATCACCTAAAACCTCATCAAGTTTTCTTTCCCTTGACGATGATTCTTTAACCATATATTTAATATCGTTGTCAAAACTTTGTTTAAGTATCTTGACCAAAAATTGAGTATACTTTTTAGTTTCACTAGTATCTAGTTTTCCCATCAAATCGATTAAACTAACGTTAATCAAATCGTTTTCTTTTTTAATTTTCTTTATTCCCATTTTCTTTTTCTTCTAATGATGTTCCAAGTATATATAATTCAAAGAGTATCGTTATTGCGATTTGAAAGAACCCGCTGAATAACCACCAGTTAAGTGGATTAAAATCATTCTCAATCCATAACATTATTGAATACCACAATAAGTTCTTTGAGAAGAATGCAAACGTATTTAATTCCTGTTTCATTATAATGGTAATCTATCTGCGATTTTCTTAATAGACTCTTCCTCTTCGTTTGTTAACTGATGATATGAATTCCATATCTTAGTTAGGTTATCTCTTAATTCACTTTCACCCTGAGATTCTTTATCACCTCTAACAACTTTTCTTATATCAGGATTAGTATGCGATTGTAAAATATCGTCTTCATATAACCATTCTGACATCATTTGTTTATCACGTCTATTCATTTCACTGTAGACATCTTCCAAGTCAACATTAACACTAACCCAACTCATAATTTCATTTTATTTAATAATAAGAAAAAAAAGTGACCCCATCAAGTTAATGGGAGTCACCCACGTTATTTTTTTCACCATAGATCAAGTAGTCAGGGTTGATTACTTTAGAAACCTTTCTACGGTCACCAGTTACGGATTTCACAACTATACCTTCGTGAGGAACTTTAGTACCTTCTATGAAGTTACCGAAGACGTATTTGTCTTGTTCTTCTTTATCCCAATTACCTTGGTATAACAACTCAACCTGTGGTAACTCTAAACAATCAAAGTGTACAGTTTCATTTATGTATGGTTGGTATTCTCCATCAACTTCAACATCAAATCCTACAAACTTAACATCAGTCAAACCGTACTCGTAGTTTTTTTGTATACCCGCACCATATATCTCTCCGTATATAACAACACCATCAGTTAAGTTAAATGGTTCGTAAGTATCTTTTACGTGAGCCCACAACTTACCTCTTATATCGTAGTTGTTCGCCACAGTTTTCCACACATCAGTATCGTAGAAACCTTGAGAGTCAGATCCTTTTTCAACGTTGTGAGAACCATAGACATATTCAAACGCCGCCCATTGATTACCAAATAGTACTTTAACACGATCCCACAAAGAAAGTTTTTTCTTTCTAACTATTCCGTAACGAGCGTTAGTTCCGTGAAGTTTACGAGTTATAACAACTTCATCTTCCTCATTGAACATATCAGGTACATTCTTTTGGTTAGGGAATTTGTAGTAAACTTTGAAGTTAGGGTTTTGGTGGTATTTTATTTTACGTCCACCAACACTCAACTGAACGGTCTTAACTGGTGGTTCGTATTTGGTAACTCCCAATATAGTCATCATGTCATCACCATCATTAACATTGTTCTCCAATGATTTTGGTGCCAAATATTTGAATGGTATTAACAAACACTCAGAGTAAACTCCACGAAGTTTTACAGTACGAACTCTTTGACCTTTACGAAGGTAGTTAGTAACTTCCATCAAGTCAGATAATGCCTGAGGTATTACCGCATCTGTGGTCGCAACAACAACCTTATCTCCAGATTGGTATTCACCTTTTTTAGTTATGGCGTTCCATCCACCAACTAACACTTGTTCTATGTTATCCGCCCCTTCTATTGGTTTAACCTCTCCGATTACACCAACGTAACATACACTATTTTGATTTTCCATTTTGTTTTATTTTTAAATTTGGTGTTAATAATAAAGCCCATAAACAATTTGCGTTTTTGGTAAAGTAAATTGAGATACCTATTAATCCAAAGAAACCTATATAAATTAATCCAATTCCTAAATATTTCATACCACAAATATACTCATTATTTTTTAATCAATATCATACAATCCGTCTTTTTGAGAATCGTTCATCATTTTTACTAAAAGAGCTTCTCTACTATACTTTCGTATTAGTTTGAAGATCTCCCCTATATCTGTAAAATTAGATGGTGGACTATCGTTTCTCACAGGAAGAAATATGATCGTAAACCCATGATTTCCCTCAAACCTTTCTTTTACTCTGATACCACATATTTCATCAATATAAACCCAAGGGTAGTTCCCAGTAAGTTTAACCTCAATCCCAATTTTTTTCAATCTTTCAACAAACCTTGTGATCTTATCACCTGTTAGTTTTGTACTACTTTCTGTTTCCATTTCTATATAAGTTCCAAATTTAGTTTCTCTTGTTTTCATCTTAATACGTATGAATGAATTACTACTATCAATTTACCATTTATGGTTGCACGATCTGATTTAATTTCAATATCCATCATACCCAAGTCTTCCTTAAGTCTGTTGGCTTGAACTTCGACTTCGTGTTCCGCATCTTTTTCATCTTTAAAGAATCCGAAGTAGGAATCACATTTTCCTGTCTTATCACACACTCCGTAAATTATCTCTCTTTGATCCATAACATTCTAATTTTTTATCTTTAACATTCCACAAATCTTTTTTTCCTTCGGTCATATGACAATTGTGTTTCTTACCGGTTCTCTCAGCAAAATCAACAATAGTATCGTTGTTACGATTACGTATAAAGTGAGGACATTCTTTACAAGGTTTTGTCATATTTTATCTAAGATTGAATCAATATACTCTTTTACGTCTCTTAACAATTCTGAGTCGTATTTAACCCCAAAAATCTCAACCTGATAAGAATGCCATTTTGTAAACATCTTATCGTCTTTTTGAAATGTGCGTGAGTCTCCACGTCTGAAGGAGTCTTTAACTTTTGATCCTTCAAACTTCCATATTGTTACCCCACGATATACCCTTTTAGTTTCTTTAGTTGTCCACATAGAAACAAAGGTAATAAATTAATTTGGATTTAACAAACTATTTTTTGAATTTAAATTCGGTTTCTATTTTTCTTCTACCGTATTTTTTTTCCATCAGTTTCTGATGTAGTTCCCAATTGAGTATGGATTCATTCATTGGTTGATCGTCTTCTGCCATTGCGTAAAGTTTACCTAGTCTTTTAATAATTTTGTTTGCATCATAGGATAATTGTTCACATCTATCCTTAAAGAACATAATAGGATTTTTTTCATACTTAGTCAAATAGTTGATGAATTTTTGTCTTACTTTATTTAGATTTTCTTCATCTTCATCGACCCCTAACATTCCCCCACCGAATGTTTGATTAAATAAAGATTTAATTGCATCAAAAGGTGTTGATGTCATCTTATCAAAATATTCAATCGTGTTATTTACCAAGTTTAGATAAAGTAAGTGTAAAACGATTTCAATCTTTCTATTTTCGGACATATTTTCATCGTATTGGCCAAGATGATCAAGTAACGCATCAACCCTATCCATTTGTTCTTTTAAACCATCAACTAACTTTTCAAAACTATAATCCCTAATATCCATAATTTCTTTAAATGCCTTATCTTCTTTAAGGAAATTTAAGAATTGGGATTTTGTGATTTTCATTTGTCTCATTCTTGATGAAAGTTCAGTTGGTCTAACCAAACTTTCAGCCGCTTGCATAAAATAATTATACCTCATAAACTTTTGGTCAATCTCAGGTATTCCAAACCTTAAATTCCCTTTAGAATAGGTTTGATATTCAGCATCACGACCCATTAAATCAGTTTGTTTTTTTTGTTTATCGTATTTATGTTTTAATTCATGAGCTAAAGTGGATTCAGTTTCAACACGATCTCGTATAAATCTTTCATATAAATCTTCAGTTTCCCATTCATCACCAACAATAAACGTAATATGTAATTCTATTTCTTTATCTAATATTTGAACCTTTAGTTGGACCTTTTTATTGTATGTAAAGTTTTGTCCCATACCCATGCCGGCAATTTCGGGTTTACCCTCATACTCAGGAATGTGTTCAACCATAACATGAAGATCAAGTGAGTTAATATGATAATCGGCAATAGTTAAATCAACACTACGATTAAAAACATACTCCTCTCTTTTATCGTAAATTCCTTTTATAAAATACATAACTATTTCATATAAATCGGATGCGGCATCTAAAATACCTTCAGGAACTCCTAACGCTTCGTTAAGTATCTTATACTGGTTTTCTGTTAATATAATCTTCATAGTTATAAATATATTGGAGTTGTGATTTAACCCACAACCCCAACAATATCATCTAAGTGGTGATCATCATTTATTTCAGACATCACTATTCTTTTATCCATCATATGTACAATCTCAGTTATACTATATGGTTGAAGGTTGTTTCCATCAACTCCAACGTCCAATCTTTTTCCTTTGCCCCATTTTCTACCTGAAGGTAAGTGTACGTGACCATGAAGGTGAACAACACCTTTACTAAGTCCATTCCAACTTGCAAATGGGTAGTGAGTCATCACAAAGTTCTGACCATCAATATTAACCTGTAAGTAATCACTAACAGATAAAAACATATCTTTGATGTTATCTCTGTTGTTTTTAATGTGGTGATCGTGGTTTCCAAGAACCAAGTGAATATTTTTACATACCAATCGGTCCAAGAAAATTCTAATAAACTCAAATCCACCAAATGCAATATCACCTAACATAATCAAAGTATCGTTCTGACCAACCTTTGAGTTAATGTTGTCAACCAATGCGTTATTCATTAGTTCTAATGTTGGGAAATCTCTCGTATTATGATCCGGTACTTTTCCATCAGATGTTCTCCAATCAGTCACACCTCTACAAATGTTTTTATGGTTGTAGTGTGGATCCGATGTAACCCACACTCTACCTGTTGTCAATATTTTATCAAATTTCATTTTCTTATAATTTAATTTCGAACCTATCTTTCATTATCTGAATTTTATCTTCAGGAACACCATGTTGATTAACCCCACCATGTCTGTTTTCAACAATAACGGTGAATACTTTATAATCAAACGTGTCAGCCATTTTAAAATACGGTTCCATTTCCCACTCTTGAGTAAACGTATTCGAAACGACAATTACATTATTAATATTAGCGGTATGGTTTAATATCATTGCAGTATGAACACGATCCTGACACCATTTATGAGCATCCTTCAATTTGGTAAAATCAAATTTATATTCACCATTATCCATAAAGAACATATCGGTCTCAAAATGAGTACCACCTAATGACTTAGCAAGTGAGGACTTACCTGAACCAGGTACCCCTCTAACAATATAAAGTATTTTTTCCATATTGCAAATATACAAAAAAAAACGGCATAAAAAAAGGGAGATCACTCTCCCTCATTAAATTTATTTTTTTATTAGAATAATTTATCCGTTACAGGTACAGGTTGTGTATTAACCACAGGTTCCTCTTTTGGTACAGGAGTTCCACCTGTAAGTGCCAACATAACTTCATTACGTATTTCTTGATTCCATTTACAATTAACCGTCATACTTAATCCTTTGGTATTATTTAAATATTGTTTAATTTGTCTTAATGTATTACAAGTTTCTTGATTACGTAATTTTCTTTTTCTTTGAGCTTCCGTATCTACAGTAGTACTTACACCATTACCATTTCCTGTTGGGAGTCTTTTTCCGGTACCTCTTTCTGTTTCACCACCTTCAGTTTCATTATCACTACCCATACTAGGAGTTTCTTTCGTCTCACCCTCAGCATTACGACCAAATAAAACTTTAGCGGTTACACCACCAACATGATCAATTTTATAATCGTCAGCCTTTAATGTGGTATTTCCTACCCCTAAATCTAAAACAACTGTTTGACGATCATCACTTACACTTTTAATTTTATAATATTGTTTATCAAATATTCCACCCTCATTACCACCTTTTCTAGCTTTTATATAAATCCAATCTCCCACACCATAATTAGTTTTATCCCCCGAATAAACTTTTCTTGAATCCTTACCTTTTAATTTTTTAATCTGATCAAAAGTTACCTGATCAACAACCCCATCAGTTCTTAATGGTGGACTAACCGTATCTTTATATTTTTCTTGAAATGCTTTTACCGCAATTTCAGTATCAGTACCAAATCCCCCATCATCTTTTAAATTTAACTTTTGTTGTACTAATTTAACATCATCACCTTTAGATTTTTTTGCAATAGATAATTCAAAAGCCGGTGGTGTTATTGCCATTATTGCATTATAAGTGGCATCATCAACAACACCATCAGTTCTTAATGGTGGAGTAAGTTTAGCCCCTTCAGTTTTTTGGAAATTAATTACCTTCTCTAATACCTGTGGACCAAAAGTAGGATTTTTTTCCGCAGGTAATTCTAATTTACTCATTATATTACCTACTTCCACACCTCTCTGTGGTTTGGATTTATCATACTTTAATTCAATCTCAGTTAATAAATTATATCTAAAACCTTTATGTCTATAACTTTCCTGTACAAATGGATTTTCAAGGTCAGGGTCTGTTGTTAACGCAATAAAGTTATCACTTACTATAACATCATTATATTTCCAAGTATCGGTTTTAGATAATGCATATTGAAAATTAACATCAGTTGCGGGATCAATTGGAAATGGGGTGTTGGTTGTATCATCGTTTCTTACTTTAATAGCTTGAATGGTTTGATTGTCATTTCTTACTATATAACCATATGAAAATTTATTAATAGTAGGATCATCAGTCACTAACATATGAACAATACCGTTACCTATTGTGGTTTTTATTTGTCTTTGTTCCCCTAAAGCTGGATGACTAGTTAACCATGTTTCTGTTTGTCCTGCCCCACCAATTTTTGCAGTAGTTGCTGCATCATCCGCAGCCTTTTTTGCCTCATCATCTTTCTTCTTTTGTGCGGCATCCAAAGTTGCTTTATATTTTTCCTCAAGTTGTTTTTTCCATGTCTCATAAAACTCATCACTCACCGCAATTGAATTTTCAAATAAACCATCAGTTATTGCATAATCTTCAGCTCTATCTCCTTCATCATCATTTTCAATACCATAATCACCACCACCCCAACTATCACTAGTCCCAGGTATACCTAAACCATAATCACCACCACCATATGTTTTAAATTTTTTATTTGCCACACAAAAAGTAGGAAAATCAGCTAAATCTTTAAGTTTTGAGGTAATAGTTGCATGACTCATCGCATAGTCTGTTAATTGTGCAAAAAGTGGTGTAGTGACATTAGTTAGAGCAGTTCCACTTTTCGTTGGTTTACCCATAGCGTTTGCCATATAAGTTTGTGAGCACCACCTATTAATCAGGTCTTTTCCTGATAAATTCTTTGCATCCTCTTTTGCCTGATCTAAGAATTCAAAACAAATTCCACCTTCGGGGCATTTTTCGTATGTCATATTATTCACGGAAGTTCCTTTGGGAACAGTACCGTGTTTAACACTAGTTTTTATACTATATGGTTCAACTTCTTGTAAGTCCTCATTTAACAAACCATAACTTTCATTTAGACTTTGTCTAACAATATTTTTTATAAAACTATTTGTAATTTTTTTCATATCTTATCCCATTAAAGCATTTTTTATGGCCTTAAGTGTTAAAGGTCCTATTTTACCGTCAGGATCTAACCCCGCACTTTTATTTGAATTTAACCAATTCTGTATATCCGAAGTGGTATAATCTTGAGTCTGTTCAACCAACACATTAGTTTTAACACCATGTTTGTTTAAAATGTCTCTGATCTCACTTTCCGTTAATTTTAGTTTAGGTAACATAAATATTGCTTCTTAAATTTATTTATTATATAAATATAACCATATAATAAAAAATAAATAAAAAAAGGGAACCGAAGTTCCCATTTTAGGCCCGACATGGATATGTCTGACTCCACCACCTTGTTTTTCTAAACAAGGAAACAATTATTTTGTTACCAACGCCTCAATCTTACTTTTAACTTGTTCAGTCAAAGAAACCTCTTTAACATTTGTAACGATAACAGAATCTTTCAATACTTTAATTGGAATGTGGACCAAGAATGTATCCCCGTTGAAGAAACTTAAATCCTCATTTAACACCAATGCTCCGTGCACCATCTTCAAAAAGATTTTGAACTGTGTCTGATCCATGAATGTCTCGTTGATTAAATCCCCGAACTTATCATTTACTACTTTTATGTTGAAACCCGTCTTATTCATATAACAAAGATACTAAATTATTTCTCAATAACAAATTTTCTACCCACTTTTTTTAATGTACCAACAAAATCATTTTTGGGATCAATACCTGACCAAAAACCAGATCCATCAGACCAAACACCACGTTTATTGTTTTTAAAAACAGTTTCACCTTCAAATATAATATAATCAGGTTGATCGTTTTCAGTCAAAGCATATGCTCTTGTCATTTCTCTACTCTCTGATGGTGAGTAATTACCCGACCAATCTTGTCTACATAGAAATGTCGCTTGTCCAACAATTACTTCTTGCCCATCAAGGGTTGCTTTCTTGTTGAATTTTTTCTTGAATGTGTTAATGTAAGTTCCCATAGTTATATAATTCTTTCTTTCCAAATACGATTTAATTCATCTTCTTCAATTCTCTGACTAAGATCGGAGAACATATTTGTTAACACCTTTACAAAACGAATTCTTTGACTCGCCAACTCAGGATTAAAATCCATCTCAATAAGTGAATCACTTAGGTGGCTATTTACTACAATGTATAAAGGAATCGATCTCATATATTTCTTATTTCTACAAATATACAAATAAAATTGACACGGCATAAAAAATCCCATACTTTTTTCTCAAAAAACATGGGATTTAGTATTGATAAACCAATTAATTCGTAGAAAGGAAGGGTATTGGTTGTTTTTGTGTATTATAAATACAACTTAAATAACAAAAAATCAAAAAATTTTTGTGTTTAAGATAATATTTTTGTTAAAATTTTAAATAATTCATCATTTTTATCCACAGGTAAGTCATCTATTGTAAAAAAACCACAATCTGAATGTTCATGACCATCTTGAGCTTTATTTAAATTTGGCATCTTTTTTACGTCAGATTCGTATAAATAAACATAAATCAAACCTTTTTGTTCACCTTCTTCATCTTTCTTAGTGATAAATCCAACTAAACTTATTTCATCTTCTATTTTAATATTTGTCTCTTCGTAAAATTCACGATAAGCACAATCTCTTGGTGTTTCATTTGCTTCCAAATGCCCTGTTGGGATAAACCATTTGCCTGCATAAGTTTCGTGATCCGCTCGTTTACATAACAAGACTTTATCTCCATATTTTAATATTATGCCCGAACTTCTATCTGATTTCATTATAAGAATATATTTATAAGTATATGGAGTTAATTGTAAATAATAATTTATTCAATGTCAAATGTGTGATCACCAGTAAAGACATACAAAAAGGTATGATGGGTAAAAAATTTGACAAAAGTTTTGATGGTATGTTATTCATAATGAAAGATAGTAATCATTCTTTTTGGATGAAGAATTGTATTATACCTTTGGACATAATTTTTATTAAAAATAATAAAATAACAAAAATACATAATAACTGTAAACCATGTAAAAAACCTGAGTGTGATCGTTATACCGGTAATGGTGATATGATATTAGAACTCAAAGGTGGTGCCTGTATTAAATATGATATTACAGAAGGTGATACCATTATATTACAAGATTAATCTTTTATTTTTTTAATATTATCTATTATTTGATCTGAATCTCATTTGATTTGATTTTACTGCCGACTTTGGGAATCTTAATCCTTGTCCTTGTTTTCTAGCGTTTCCTAATGATCTTGCGTGTTCCGTCATTTCAACCTCAAAATTTGGTTCATATCTATCACCACCATCTTCATCAATTTTTGCTTTTAAAACTCTAACAAACTCATTCTGTACCATCTTAGTAAATTTAACATAAGGAGAATCATCTGACTCTTCGTTATATTTGTACTTACCTTCAGGTGGTCTTTTAGATCTCCCTAAGTATGATAACCCAGAAATATTTGTAATACATTTGTGTCCACCACTATTGGATTGAATTAAATCCCAAGCGTTTACACTAATTGAATCTAACATTCTCATTTCTTTATCTGTTAAACTACTAAATGGTTTTCTCATTGCCGTTTCAACATCATCAAGAATATCTTCCCCATCAGCCATTTGTTTAAATTCTTTACCATATAAAGCGTTAAAATCTCTGAATGTAAAACCAACAGATTGTTCACCAAAACCTTTTCCTGATTCTGATATCCATTTTATTGTGGATAAAGGAATATCCTTATCTTGTAATTGCGATTTCCACTTGTTTAAGACCTCATCTTTGATATCACCCAAGTTTACACCTTTAAGTGCTCTTTCTTTCTTAAATGGATTACAAGACGCTTGTACTAACCCTAATGGCCAAGCAATTACTATGAAGTCAGCATCAGGATTATTTCTGAATGGTGTGTATCTATCGTAGGATCCAGGTTTCATCATACTACCTCCACCATACTGAACTATAATTTTATCATCAACCTTAACATTCTTATGGGTTTTCATTGTTTGAACATAATTCTCTTTGTTTTTTTCCAAAGATTCTACATCAGCATAATTTTTTTCTTTGATCTGAGATCTAATGTTCAATAAAATACTTAATAAAGATGGGTTCGCATTCATTACAATATTTTCCAAGAATCCTGGTTTGTTTTTGAACGCTAGCAATAATTTATTTGCAACCATACCCATTACCATTTTGTTTCTTTGTAATGATTTATCTTTATCTACTTTAAACAAATAGTTCATTACTTCTTCAGGACTAATGTCATGTTGTGCATAATTTGCCGAGTCAACCGTAGATATCAAAGTAATATCATCAGAAGGGAAAATATCTCTTGGAGATACTGTTTGGGAAATTGTTTCAACGTTAGATCTTGAAGATTTAAAATTAGTTGAGGTACCTTGTTCAACACCCGCTTGTGTGTCATGGTGATCCGTATGTATTATGAACATTGGTTTTCCATGAGCAAAGTCAACCAACACCGGCATTACATCACCTTCAGCGTCTAATTTTTTAATAGCAAATTCTTTATCACCATACTGAATGATTTCAGAATCAACCACTTTAATTCCGTTTTGCTCTAAGTAATTTTTCATACCTAACGCAGTGGTTACACCGTCTAAATCTTGGTGAAAGTATATTTTTGCTTCAGGGTATCTTTTAGATAATTCTCTGATGTTTCTTATTCCCGATTCTGTTATTAACTTTTTCTTCATAGTTATAAATAGTTTTCAACAAAAAAAAGTTTGAGATTCCGATGTTTTTATGTAAATTTACTTAAATCAATTAAATTTTATATTATGAAGGAGAAAATCACAAATTTTTTAGAAAAAAGAAAATCAACATTTAAGTCTATGGGTGTTGTAATTTTTGTTGCGGCGTCACTATTAGGTGGGTTCTCAATGGGTTATCTTTATAACCAACAATATGGACCAAAGAAACCTACCATTGAAATGGTTAAGGTTAACAGGTCACAGGTTAATTTGGCAATAGATGAACATAATCATCTGATCGTGATCGACAAAACCACAGGTGACTACACGGTTTACCAAGATTCAATTGGTATGTCAATCTTTAAACTTTACGCTAAGAACATTTATATTGACCAAACAAAATAAGAAACTATGAATATCCTCAAATTAACAAAAATAACTTATCTTGGTTTATGTGTTGGGGTATTTGTTTTTTTTGGTTCCATGTCCAATGTTAAAACTTCGGATGATTCTGTTTTTACAGACTTAAATGATTACTCAACTATTCAATCCCCTACATCAATGAGAATGTATGAACTAATTGAAAAATATAGTACTGAGTATAACATACCAAGATACATCGCCTATAACGTGGCATACATGGAGACAAGATACTTGGGTCCCTTCCATTGGAACTATAACCCTTATCAAGAATCTTTTGCAGGTGCGGTTGGTCCGATGCAAATTATGCCCTCAACATCTGATTATATTAATAAAGTTAATTACGGGAAAAAAAGATTAACTAATGATATTAGATTGAATGTTGAAACAAGTATGAAATTACTTAATAGATTATATTCAAGGTATAAAGATTGGGCAGTTGTTTGTGGATGTTACAACACAGGAAGACCCTTAATTAATGATTACGCAAGATACTGTTCGAGTAATTACAATTTTAAAAATAAGTGGGTTAGTATTAATTAAAATTCACAAATAGTGTGATCCCCAACCATATTGTCGTATTCATCTTCCATCGTAATAAATACTAAGTAAAAAGGAAAACTCCCACTGATTATAGTGGGAGTTCTTTTATTTGTTCTAATGCCTTGAAGTAATTAATTCTTGTCTCGGCTATTTGTTTGTAATTTTCACTTAACTCAATCCCTAACCATCTACGTTCCAATATCTGTGCTGCAACTAATGTTGTTCCTGAACCAGCAAATGGGTCCAATATTACATCGTTTTTGTAGGATAGTATCTTAATCGCTTTGGTGGGTATGTCCATTGAGAAAGTCGCCTTGGTGAGTGATTTAGTATCTGCAAAGTAATTCCACTGACCAAACACAAGTTCCATAAACTCTTTCTTATCCGTCTCCTCATATACAATTTTTTTCTTTAATGACCCATCTTCCTGTTCAATTTCAGTTGGTGTCCCTTTCCACTGAGGTTCTCCTTTAACCTTTTTAATGTGGTGTTTTTTGTATGCCAATATCACACACTCCTTTGGATTATATATATACGGACTTGATGGGCTCATCCAAGATCCCCACGCAGTAGTTTTACTTCTATGTGGCGACTGTTCTTCAAGATCAACGATACCAAAGAACCCAAATCCAATTTCTTTCATTATCTGATACATCTCAGAAACGAAGAAGATTCGACCACCTTTTTTCTGACGATTGATTTCATACGGAATATTCAAGGCAATTCTTCCATCATCTTTTAGTACGTTGTAAGCCTCGGTTAACCAATTTTTTGCAAATACCAAATACTCATCAAATTCAACATCGTCGTCGTGTACATCATAAGCAATACCAACACCATATGGTGGTGATGTACAAATTAAGTCCACAGATCCCTCAGGTAATGTTTTCATTACCTCAATACAATCCCCATTTATTATTTTTCCTGTTTCTATCATTTCTTTTTTTTTAATTTAGTAATGAATTATCTAATTGTATATCTAAACCAAACAACGATTTTTCAATAACTTCACTTATTGTTAAAGTTGGATCATCTTTCATAATATTTAAACAAACAAGTAATAATTCGTTTGTCCTATTAGTTTGATTCGTAAATTTAATTACATAATCGACATATTTTAAATCATCAATATATTTCATAATTAATTTTTTTATTTAATACTTTCTAAAAAATCCCACACATTATTTGAAAACTCTTCAAAAAGGTCCCCATCCTCATCATCCGATAAGTCAACAATATTTTCATCAACACAAAAATCAACAATTATTTCATGTACTTCACCAAGTGTTTGTTCATCATTTTTTAATCCTTCATATAGATTAAGGATCTGATTTTTTTGTTCTTCCGTTAATTCCATCTTTATTTATTTTTTAATGTTTCTATGTGATGTTCTAAATACCATAACGCTTTTTTAAGGTCCTGTAATTCTTTATCCGAATCTTTCTTACCCGCCCTTGATATATACTTTACCGTATTTCCTAATGAGAATCCTAATTCCCAAGCATCAATTACTTTGATTGCCTCATAAGGGTTATCTTCTCCTCCGTAATGTTGGGGGTGATTAACTTGTTCTATTTTTGGTGGGGGGCACATACAAAGTACGTTAGCTCCACATACACATTCTTTTTCCATTAGTCTTCTCTATATTCTTTTAATAATTCATCATTTGAAATGGTCCCATATTTCTCATTAAGACCTTCCATATCAACATCCTTATTCATCATTATTTTAACATCGTAGATTTGATCGGTAGTTATTAAAGATATGTCAATTTCTTTAATAATTTTGTATGGGTCAGCATTTGATCCAGGTCTTCTATCCTCAACATAACCTTTCCAATTTTTTGCGGTATCTCTTGGAATTCGAATTGATGCCCCACGATCTGAAACCCCCCAACTAAATTTATCAATTGATTGTGTTTCAAATTTACCAGTTAAACGGAGATTGTTATCTGACCCGTAAGCTTTTATATGTGCTTCATGTCTTACCTCAAACGCATTAAACAATGATATAAAATATTTTTCGTTACCATCATTTCTCATTTTATCTGTTGAGAAGTTCGTATGAAGTCCAGACCCGTTCCATTCCCCTTTTTGAATTGGTTTTGGATGTAGAATAATCCTATAATTATATTTTTCAGAAATTTTAAACAAAAAGTACCTAGTCATCCACAAATCATCACCCGCTTTTAATTTACCTTTTGTAAACACTTGGTATTCCCATTGACCTAACGCAACCTCAGCGTTAATCCCTGTAATGTCAATTCCATATTTTAAACACATATCCATATGTTCTTCAACAAAATCTCTTCCGGCAACATATTCTCCAACACCACAATAATATTTACCTTGTGGTTCCAAGTTATTTTCGTCGTGACCTAAAATACATTTGTTTTTTCTATCGTAGATAAAATATTCTTGTTCAAACCCAAACCACAAATCTTCTTGATCTCCAATTAGTTCTGATCTTGTATTAGTTTCGTGTGGAGTACCATCAGAATTCATTACTTCACACAACACGTAAATTGTATTTGTATGATCAGAAAAATAATGTCTAACAGGTTTTAAAATACAATCAGAACTATTACCTTCCGCTTGTAATGTTGATGACCCATCAAAGTTCCATTCAGGAAAATTATTTAGAACTAAACAGTTTTTAATTTGTTCATAGTCCATAATTTTAACTTTACTTCTTAAATTTGGTTCAGGCGTATACCCATCAATCCACACATATTCTAACTTAACTTTCATTTGTTTTCATTTATATATTTTATTATTTCTTCCTCATTTTTCCCTTCATTAAAAATTCTATACACATTGCGTGAAAATTCATCCGTAGACATTACTGCGTCGGCATCTAAATAAGTCATAATATCTTCTAAGTGAATAAGGATGTTTTCTTTCTTTAAAAATCTTTTATTAAAACCCATGTTTAATCTTCTAAAAATTCTTTTTCTTTTTTCTTGTCCTCTTGTTCAATACTGTAATTTCTCGCTTGATTAATTAACATTATTGTTTTTCTTTTGAATAGTGGTAATAATGTTTCTTCAATCGGGAAATCACCTTTGCTTATCATTTCTAATACCGGTAACTTTGTTTTATTTTCGGTCTCAGAAAATGTAGTTATTATCTTTGGTATTGTCAATTTGATTTTATCATCACAATAAATTAATTTAACACTTGTCTTACTTTCAGGTGATCTTTTAGCTGCCGGAGATACTTCATACTCCCAAACATAATACTTATTGTCTCTCTTATCTAAATGAAAGAAGAAACCTTTGTTAGATAAAATTTCCTTTTTGTTCTTTCTGTATTTTGTTTCAATACTATCGTAAACTATTGTCCACACAGATTTTGCAATGTTGAAGTATTCTAACATTCTTGGTGCGGTGTATTGTAAAATTTTTGTGAATTCTTCATACTCATCAGTTGACATCTCAGGGACATTTTTAACTTTAAGATCTTTCACTAAAAGTTCGTCATCAACTGAATTAAATTTCTTATTTGTATAAATAATTTTCTTATCCCTGATAAGTGTTTGTATGTTTGCTAAATGTAATGATAATTCTATAAACCCAGGATAAAGTTCCATGTTATCTAACTTTTCACCCATACGTTGGAAATATGAAAGTAACTTATATTCTTTATGTTCCCTGTCAATTGGCCTTTCGAACATCCAATCGGTGCCCATTACAAATTCTATTTTTTTCTTTCTCGTCATTAAACATAAACATAATGATATAATTGTATTCTGTAAAGATATTAATCAATTCTCATAACAACAAAAGTTGAATCATTAACTGAGACTGTATCATAATTACCGTCATAACCATTTATTACACTATAATCGGCCTCGTCAACTAAATCACGTAGTAACGCTCTTTTATCAACAAAATTAGTATAATCATCACCCATGTCATCTAACCAACTTGCAGGGTCATCTTTAATTTCTTGTAACTTGTCTTCAACCGCTTCTTCTACCTCGTCATCATTTAAATCACCATCTGGATCATCTTTAATGTCTTGTATTTCAACATCAAGGTCTTCTATTTCACTTTCAATTTCATCTGACCTTGATTCGTTATCTGATTCATGTTCACCATCCTCATCCTCATCTTCATAATATACTTCATCAACTTTTTTACCATTTTGGTAAATTTGCCATTTATTTTCAGACCACTCAACAATTAAAATGTTATCCATATAATCGTTAAATTTGAAGTATTTAACACTCTCAACTTCTTCTTCCGTAAGTGGGGATCTGGCACCACATTTAATCAAATAGGTTTCTATTTCAAGGGACCTTTTTTGGTTTTGTAGTCTTTCAATTTCTCTATCTTGGCTATTACTAGTTTCTCTACTAATACCATAATTGGTCGGATCATCAGTAACCCATTCACGAATCATATCTTCATAATAGTCCGCAACCTCATCACCATCAATATGATATGATAAAGTATTTTTATCAAAATTACTAAAATCATTTACCATTTCTTCATAATACTGTTCAACAGAATCATCCGCCTCACTTTCAGTTCCAACCGCATAAACATTACCACTTACATCATCATGTACAGATCTAAATGAATGTAATTCATAATGGGTACCATCAGGTATTAAATCATAAACATCATTATCATTTCTCTTAAGACTATCTATATCATCTTGAAGGTCGCTACGTTCCATATCCAATTCATCAAGAACATCAGGATCTTCCTCATTATCTATTTTTTCCTCAAGTTCCTCCATTAATCTTTCAAATTCTTTTAGGTCCTCACGTTCAGAATCACTTAAATACCCAATATCACCCTGTTGACTCATATATTCAAACACGGCATTTGCCATTAAACCTTCATCGTCAATATCAGGATTATCTAAATTCCATACACCCTCTTCTCGTCTTTCTTCTGCCTCTAGTCTTAACGCTCTTTCTTTTTTTCTCTCAAGTTCTTGATAATATGGTGTATCATAATAATTTAAACTACCACCAACTGTAACACCATCAAAATTTACAATACCTGAGGAACGAACATTTAAATCGCCAGTCACAATTAACTCACCTAAATTAGTTATTTGTTTTAAACCCGCTAAGGGTAAGTTACCCTTAACTCTTATTTTTTTACCTCTGAAATCAGGAAATTTAGGAATGGCTTGCGCCTTATAATTAACAGACTTTAATAGATCCATATATTCTTGTGGGGTAAAATCTTCATATTCGACACTATCATCTTGTTCAAGAATAATACTCTTTATTAATCCAATTAATTCACCCTCATTAATTCTTACAACTTTTTTCATATTACAATAAATATTTAATGGTTTACAAAATATGAGTCCTATCTGATATTTATAATTAAATAAACCTATTAAAACAAATATTATGGGATGCGGATGTAAAAATAAAGCAAATCAACAACCTGCTCAGGCACCTCAACAAGCTCCTAAACAACCAGCGGCGAATCAATCTACGGTTCAAGAGTCGGTAAAGAAAATTGTTGAGAAGTATTACAACAAAAAGTAATCGGTGATTGGTTAAAAAGTTGAGGTGGGAAATATTTTCCACCTTTTTTTATATTTATAAGGTATGAATGATATTGAAGAAATAATAGAAGAATTTAACGATGGTAATTGGGGTGGTATATCCAAAATATTTAATAATAAGATTGAGGTATTTTTAAGTTTTATACTTAGAAAAGGTTTAATTGATGAATTAGAATTATCTAATATACCTTATAATAACGTACCCTCATTTGACTTTTTAGTTAAAACAAAAATTTTAGATAGGTTTGAATATAAATCTATACCAGAAGTTCTTGAAAATGATTTTCTTTTGTATAAAATACAACAGGATCCTGAAGTTTGGTTAGAATGGTTAACCGGAAACATTCTAACTGATGTTGAGAGAAGATCAGATGGTTATTACCTATTCTTAAGAGACCGTACAGAACTTGCCGAATTATTTGATGATAGTGGTCGTGATACCACGGCAAAAGATGTTGCAGAACGTGTATTAGGTGAGGATTACTGGGAAGATTTTTACGAATCAACCAATAATGTTTATGAAGATGTTATTGAAGAATTAGATGTTGAAAATGTTATAAAATTAAGAAATTATATATTCAGAGAAATTGGTAATGTTGAGTTTTCATTAGATAAATATGATTCAGATTTTTTTGAGGGTTTGTCTGAAGAACAAGGAACTGAAGGTTATTTCATAATCAAAGAAGAAGATTTAGATGAATTAATAAAGGATGAAGATGCCATGAATCAACTTCTTGGTGACGATTTATCCGACTTAAAAAGTGAATTATATAGTATTCATAGTAATGCATATAATGGAGCATATCAAAGTGAATTATATGGTTTAATTTGGTCAGAATTGAGTAGACACTTTGTTGGTAGGGTAATTGACGAACAAATCCAATCAGGTGAAAAAACTAAATGGTTACAATATGTTAAAATACTTGACTTCAAACGTGATGTTGAAAAATTTCTTTCCAATCGTTTGGGTAGTGAATATAATGAAGATAAATTAGATTACGAAGGTAGTTATACCCGTATGATGAAACAACTAATGGATGATGATGAATATGATTGGTTAGACTTTAGAATACCTGACTATCCGGATTATACTTTAGTCAACAAAGATATAAATGATATATTCGGAGACTATATTTAAGTCAACTATTTATATATCCATTTAAAACTCATATTCATTACAAAAAAAGATATGAGATTAATCAATAAAAATTCAAGACGAGGCATAGTAAATTTATTTGCCGATTTCATTGTGTCTAAAATTGACCCAAAAGAAAGATCAATAATACAAATAACAGATTGTGATGTATTCATGGTCGTAAATGGTCAGACCACAAGCGAAATAGAACTTAACATTGATGAGTTAAAAAACGAATTCAATGAAACCTATAAGGTTATACTTAAATCATTAGGTTTAGAACATTTTAATATTATTAATATAATTAAATACGGAGTTGAGATATTCCCCATTGAGAAGGGTTTAGTTAGTACCAACAAAAAAGTATTTGTAGAAGAAGATGAATCATTTAATGAAATCTCAATTAGTTCTGAGTTTCCTTATGGATATAGTTTACGTACAGGTAGATCTATGGCTTACTACTCACATTATATACTTAATCAAATTTCATCAACAATAGGATCGGATAGTATGTATATCCATTTCTTACCTAAAGTAGATGATGAGGTTGACATTAATGTTGTTGTTGACTCAATGTACAACACTAAAACTATCAAATCATTAATTTTAGATGTATTTGACTTCGATTTAGAGGACTTCTCTAATAGAATGGAATCTTATGACCTTACCCAAGATATATTGGATCCTGAGGGAGAAAAACCATACTTGGTTCAGGACAGATTAGAGGATGTGATTATATTCTAAAAAGAAACCCCACTCTTATTAGGAATGGGGGTTTTAATTATCTTTCGTAAAACTCTTTGATGATTGTTACCCCTTCATCAAGTTCATTAAAATCTCGTTCAGGTGCGTATAATTCAGTTTTAGAATTTTCTTGTCCTGGTGATTCAATTAACATAAATGCAGGTACATATTCATTCTTAGTTATTGAAACAAACATATCGTATTCATCACTATGTTCGTCAATATCTCTATCAACGTAAGGTATGTCTTCTTTATCCAGCATTTCCTTAAGGACTTTACAATGACCACATGATTTCATTGAAAATATGATTGCTAACTTATCCATTGATCAATTCTGTTAGGATCCCGTTTATTTGACCTTCACTCATTAATCCAACTTTAGTATCAATAACATTCCCATTTTGGAAAACTTTAATTGTTGGTATACTTCTAATACCTAAACTCATAGCAATCTCTTTATTAAGATCAATATCCATTGTATACATCTGAACTTCAGATTTATTTTTGTTTGCAATACCCTCAAAGATTGGTTTCATTATACCACATGGTCGACACCAAACTCCATGAAAATCAACAATTATTTTCTCACCTTTGTTAATTTTTTCTTGTAAATCTACACTACTAATTTCCATAATTTTAATTTAATTTTATTTATATATTTCCCCATCTTCTTCCATTTTTTATATCATAAAAAAAATGTTCTTTTACGTTAGGATAAAGTTCTATTAATTGTTTTATTTTATAACCTTCTTTTAATTTATTTTTAATATCAACAACTAAATCAACACCATATTTAGATGTCTTTTGTAAAGTTTCAGTTACCTTTATTATTCTTTTTTGTTTTTCTTCATCAGACATTTTATCCCAACCTTTTTTAACCGCTAATCTTCGTTTTTCTATTTGTTCCTTAGCTCTATCACCATATAATTCTTCATAAGTTTTACCTTTGTGGGAATTACCATTTTTGGTGTTTTCGGAAATTTTTTGTCTTATTTCCGCAGAGTGAGTATACCCTAAACAACCTTCACCCCCAAAAGTAGAATTTAACCCGTTACTATATGAGTCGTAACTTTCAATATATTTTTTTTCTGTCTCATATATTACACTTAAATCACATTCTTCAATCAACTCTATAGTAAAATTATCTTGACCATATTTTTTCATTGAGTTATATAATTTTGATTTGTATTCAGAAGTAAAACATCTTGATAAATGTTCACCAAATCTTTTTTCTAAAGAATTGATTGTACAACCTATATAAATTAAACCATTTTCTTTATTTGTTATTTTATATATCTTACCCTTTTCCGTGATCATAAATACTATTTATAATAAATATCACTAACCCGCCCAAAAATCAGTTTTTATTTAATTTTTGATAAGTTTTTAATGAAGAATGATACTTCGTTTAATTGATCCATATCGTAATAAATTTTCATCTGATACGACATATCTGCGACCTCCATTTTAGATAAATATAAGTAAAACCCAGATTTATGTTTAAGAATTGATTCTAAGTGATTAAGTTCAAATTCAAACTCAACACTATCCAAATATTCAATTTCAAATTTCTTTTCTATTAATATTTTAGGTGTTAAACCTATAGTACTATTAACCTTAATGATACCATATAATTTACCATGTCTTTCCTTTAAGATATCTAAAAAATCGTTCTCTCGTATAAACATATTAGTATAAATTAAAAAAGTGGGGTTGTTCACCCCACGTTTCTTTTAGATCATTGACTCAGCAGTCTCCCAAAGTTTTGTGTTTATTGCGTTTACCGCCATAATGTTTTTCAAACCTCTCAATCCTGTCTTACGACCACTTTGTGATTTGTACTCAACTCCACCTCGTACAAATTTCTCTTGTACTACGTTGAAGATTTTCCAAAGGTCATCCCCTTCATCTTCCTTACGATTAGGTGTCAACAAGTCAACCAAATCAAGTGTTGATGGTACTGAACCTGTTGCCCATCTAAGTTTAGATGCTTTTTGAACAAACTCTACTTTCTCGTCCATAGTAAGTTCTCGTTCCATCATTCGTCCAACAGAGTGTTGAATCATTGGTAGTTTCTTTGCAAAACTCTCAGTTAACATTTTAACATCATCAAGTTGGAAATCTTTGTGACGGATTCGGAATTGATCCGCTACTGATGTAGGAACAGTCAAACCATTACTACATACCAATCTGTGAAGTCCTGCACTCATTGAGAATGCTGACATTCCATTGTGGGAGTTTTTGATGATCGCTTCAACCAAAGTATCACCAACTGATGGAAGTTGTCCATTACGGAACTTTACTTCGTGTAGGGCATGAATCCCTCTACCATTTTGTTTTACTGATGAAATTTCCCACCCTTCTCTATCGAAGAACTCCATGATCTTGTCTGTAGGGACAAACTCATATTTGTTTGTCAATTTTGACGATGGAGATGTTGCGAAGATTGATGGTGCCGCTGACTTGATTAATTCTGGAGTATAGATCATATAATTAGTTTTTTTTAGTACATTACAAAGGTAGGCAATTTTTTCAATTCCACAAGCCTTTACATAAAAAAATTAATTTAATATAATGTCCCCAAACTTAGTCTTTTGGATAAACCCTTCCACTTTGTTTGCATAAAGTAACTTTTGGTTTAATTCAGGTGCTTTGAGGTCAACCACAACATCAATAATTTGTTGTTTGGTCAACACAAAGTCTTCACCTTTACTATGGTTCTCAATAGATTTTTCTTTCAATTTTTGAAAGAACTCTTCTTTTTGTACTTCACCAACAAGATCCATAAAGTCACCTGGGTTTTTTTCAAAGAAGAGTATTAGTTGACTAATATAAATTTCTATGTCTACGTTCATTATTATGATCTTATAGGTCCACAATGTTTCTTCAATTCAGGAGGGAAATTAATAAACCAAAATCCCTCATCTTCTGTCATATATTCTTCTAATTTTTTAGGTATTCTCATACCAGGATTTGAGTTTTCAGTTGAGAAGAAGTTCAAACAATATAACTCACCGAACGCCTCAGGAATACTCTCTAATTGCGGATTATTTGGTAAGTTTATAAATTTCAATTTGGTACAATTTCCAATACTTTCAGGAATTGATTTAACCATATTATCAATAATCAATGTTTTTAATTCGGTTAATTTACCAATACTTGACGGTATATCCAAAGCAATTGTACTTTTACTTGTATTTTCCATTTGGATCATAGTTGTATTAGACGGAATGTGTTCAAAGAAATCTTCAAATCCAAATAAAGCAACATACTTAGAGTTATCATCTTTTGGATATTCAAGTCCAACGTAACCACTACTACTAACTCCACCCAATTGACCTGAGAATTTTTCTCTTAATTTTTTCTTATTCTCTCTCATTATAGGACTATTGATGAATGCAATATCAGTGTCATTCAATTGACCTAAACTTTTTGACATCAACCCTTGTAGTTTTCTTGCCGCATAATATTTCAATACACTAGGTTCTGAATTATTGATCATGTCCGCAGTCAAGTCCATTCCCAAACCTAAGTATTTGTTTTTAAGATTCTCAGTAAAATTACTATAAATTTCATTACCGTTACCTCTGTATGTTAAATCAGGACTTGCAATCTCAAGCCACATTTCAGCCGCTTGTTCACTACCAAGTTCTTTAATCGCATCTTTATTGATACTAGTGTTTTTGAAATTATTCATTTCTCTTTGTTCCTCCGCAGATAATGGATCGGCAACAAACAAATGTTCTTTACCTTCTAATTTTGGAACTTTACTAACAATCGTAGACCAAGCCTCTCTCTTATGTCCTGAATATCCACCAGCCATATTTTGACCATCAGCAATTCTCTTACCACCGTAAGGTTCAACTAAGATAACAACCGCATAGTTAAGATCCCCAAATGGTTTATCTTTATCGATAACATAATAAATTGTTAAGTTATGACCCAAACGATAGTTATAGTACATATTACCACCACCTGATTTAGAAATGCACCAACTTCTTCCGTTGGCCAATTTAATACATTGTTCTTTACCACTTGGTTTGAAGATTAATAAGTTATTGTCATCATATATTGTTTCAATATCCTTATAATCATCTTTACTATCTTTAATATCATCCGTTAAGTCTCCCATACCATCTAATGTATGTTCAAGCTCATCAAAACTCATAAACAACAATGGTGGTAAATTAGCCGGTAATCTATGGTATAGATCTAGGTATGTTGATACATAATATATTAATTGTTCAGGTGTCACATTAGCCCCGTCTTCCTTAAATTTCTTAAGTGCCGCCGCAGTCAACATGGTATTAAACTTACTCTGTAAAAACTCAACTAATTTCAAATAAGGCATTTTAAGAACATCTCTTTGATTTAAAGGTAAAATAGGAAATAATTCATAGAATTTACGTAAAGCCAATTTAACCGCATTTTTGTCGGCTCCTTTGTTCGCCTCCATATATTTTTTGAAGATACCTTTTTCTTGTTTTTTAATCTCTTTGGATAAAACAATATTTTTAACAACACTATAACTTAATTTAGTAATGTCCCTCTGATCTTGTGGTAAACCACCTTTATATTTATCGAATGCGTTAATAACCGCAGTTATTTGTTCTTCCGTATCTTTAGTTGTAGGTTTGTATTTGTCAATTAAAAATTTAACAACCTTTTCAGACATTGCCTCACTCACAAGACGTTTACCGTTTGTGTTTTCTTTAATGACAGTTGATAATACCTTAAGTAATTCCATAGTAAAGTTTTATTATAAATATTCCAGTAGTGTAAAAAATAATTAGTAATTCATTATTAATAATTCCTCACCCATATTTTGTTTTGTTCCTTTCTTTGCCGCTGCCGCTTTAGCAAACTCTTTTTTCTCCCATCGATATATGTTATCAGGAAACCAAAAATGTAAAAGTTCAAAATCATAATACGATAATGAAAACTTACCTTGAATCCCGTTTAAAACATTTGCCAACCTCTCGTGATCTTCTCTATCAAAATCGTGGTTAGAATAGTAGTTCTCAGTTTTCCAATAAGGTGGATCAACATAGAAGTAAGTTGTTGGTGAATCATACTTTTCAATAACCTCAGCAAAATCCATATTCTCAACGTGAGTTATCTTTATGAAATGTTCAACCCAATCAGGTTTCATTAACTTATCTCTGAATGTTAAGTATTTAGATTTGTACTTACCTTTTAAGTCAATGAAAGAACTTTTTTCAGGTTTAGATCCTGAGAACACTTGTGTTAAAACATATGCGTATTTAGCAGCAACATCATAATTACCAGGTTCTACGCTGAAATTATCAGCAAATATTTCAGCCTGAAACCTTACAAATTGTTCTTTATAAATTGAAGGTGTCACTTCTTCCCCAAATTGTTGACACGGTATTGCATTAATTGACTCTAATAATCTTTCAGGATTTTGAATACATTGAAACAAATTATAGTTGAGTGGGTTAAAGTCGTTGTAAACAACTCTCTTTAGATTTGGAAACTGTTTTAAGTCCATATTAAAGAAACACCAAAACATACCCCCAAATGTTTCAACATATGTCTCCATGTCTTTATCATAGAAAGGGACAATCCACTTTCCAATTTTACTTTTACCTCCGATGTATGATAGCATAGTTTTTATTCAAAATATAGTTATTTTATAATCATATGTCAATTCAAAAATTCTTCACTTATAAAATGTTTAGTAGTATAATTATTATTATAAGAAAACATTATGGAAGAAGAAACATACAACAAAACAGAAGCAACCCAAGTTACAGGTTGTAGAAAATGTAATCAAACCACAGGGAAAACACAAAAATTTGTTTTTATTACCGGTGGTATCATGTTTGCATTATCAATATATGGGGCGGTTTCCTTATATAAAGACATTATGTCTTTATTTTAAGGTCTATCAAACCTAACAATCTGATTAATTAAAAGATCACCAATTTGTCCTGCTCTAAACCCTTTACCTTTAACTCTCAAAGGTTTTGAGGAATCAAAAAATTTAGGTAATTTAATATTTAATTCACCATCAGGATGAGGTATGTTGATATCCTCTTTCATAAGATCTTCATAGTTCAAGTAAGAATTATATATTAAATGTGGACCATTCTTAAAGAAACCATTTTCTTCCACTAAATTAATCCTTATTACCAAATCCCCGAACCTACCACTTCTAAAATCACCAACACCTGACATTTTTATGAACTGACCATCCTCAATCCCATGTGGTATTTTAACTTCAACTGTTTTCATTTCATCTTTAGTCTCTGATCCATTACAAGCATAACAAGCATTTATGGTGATTTTACCTGTACCAGAACAAGTATCACAACTCATATTAACAACTTGTATAAACATACCTGTACCCACTTGTCTCATTACACTACCAACACCGTCACAGGTTGTACATACTTTCTTTTCACCTCCCGTACCACCACAAGAATTACAATTAGTTTTTCTCTTATATGTTATTTGTTTGTTTCTACTTAAAAATGAATCCAACACACCTATGTTAACCGTTATAACACTACTGTGATTATCCTGTCTTTGTCGTTGTTGATTGAACGAATGAAACATATCGGCAAAATTACCACCAAATGGGTTATTCCGTTGATTATCGTATTGTTTTCGTTTACTTTCGTCTCCAATCGTATCATAAGCGGCTGAGATCTTTTTAAACATCTCACCATCCCCACCTTTATCTGGATGATTTTCTTTGGCTAGGTTTCTATACGCCTTCTTAATGTCTTCTTGCGTCGCCTTTTCATCAACACCTAAAACCTCATAATAGTTATCATTATTCATTTATAAAAAAAAATTAATATACTTAATTAAAGAGTGATCAATATTATGAACTATTTAATCGTACTATTCAAAAATAAAGAAAGAAAAAAAATAATAAAGTCGTTTAAGACTTACGAGAACGCTAAAAAGTTCTACGATGGTAAAATAGTAGGTAATAAAGACATTAGATTCAACACCTTATTTGAAAACGGTAAATCCTGTTCATTTGAAATTGGTTTACTTGAAAAGTATTCTAAAAATTTTGATTCCTACTTTATTAAAGATGAACTAGGTCGCCAAATAAAAGTGGACTTGGATAATAGTGATTATACAATACTTTCTGTTTCTGAATTATTAATGGAGGAATTAATTTACGATATACAAACCTCATCTAAAATTTCATTTGATAAGTTTGTTAAAACCTATCTACCTAAAGATGGGTTGAAACTTGTATCTAAAATTAACAATAAGATTGTGGTTCAAAATGACGATAAGTTTAATTGTTTCTCTTTGAAGTCTGTTAATGAATCTGGTAGGTTCCTTGACGTATTAGGTAAATTTCTACAGGATAAAAATAGAATGGATTGTATATTGGTTCCTGACTCAAGTAAGTCACAAAAGAAATACATTTATGATATTTTAGAAAAAGGGGGGATCCCTAAATCAAAGTTGTATAGGACTTATACAACATATAAAAGATAATTATTTTAAATAATTTTTTAATAATCTTTTAATAAAACCTTCTTTTTTAACAACAATAGGTTCTTCAATTGGTTCTTCAATTGGTTTTTCTTCTTCATATGAATTTTCTAATATGAAAATTACCTCAACACCTGAAAGATCAATTTTAAATTTAGTATAGTTACTATCAATTTCTCTAAAGTTTTTTTGGACTTCTTTAAAATCAACTTCCGGTAATTCAAACACTATTGCCGTTTTACCATTTGGAAATAAAGATTGGGTGGCATCTGTAATCATTGCCAATTTTTCCATTACCCCAACAATACTTTCTTTATTCTCTTCCATAATGTCATTTTCTCAACATTGACTTTTACAATGTCTTCTTTCTTTAATTGTTTGATTTGGTTGATATACTTACTTTTATTTATTTCAACCTCTAACCTATCTTTCTCCAATTCATTATTCAACCACTCAATTTGAGTTTCTAACTGGGTCTGTATTTTCTTCTCCATCTTCTAATTCAATTTTTTGATCATCGGAAATTTCAAATTTTAATGCTTGTAGATTATCTAAATTTTGTTTTTCAAAAATAGATTTTAACTCATTAACTTTGGTTTGGAACAGTTTATCCTTTTCCTCTCTTTCTTTATTATATTTAATAATGTTTCTGAGATTGTTAAAAATTTTTTCAACCTCTTCTTCATTAAAGGTACTAACAAATGAAAAGAATCTTTTACCTGTTTCAGTAGATTCATTTTCTAATAACGTTTCTTCATCAACAAACTTTTTTGGTATTTTCCATGTGTTAGGAAAATGTATGTCAAATGAAAGATATGTTTTCAACTTTCTTACGGATTGTAAGTATGGTGATAAAGTATTAAATTCAGTAAAAAAACTCATAAAAAATTTTGTATTGTGTAAGTTATAACATAAGACAATGAAATACCTTGGAATAATATTTCCCTATTACTCATCACCAATCTTTCAGGTAAAGTTTGTAATAGGGAAAATATAAATTTTACAACAACTCTAAAAACTGACAGAGCTGAAAAAATGAACATAAATAGATATAAACTATCAATATTAGTCATTTTTCTTAGAATCTAAGATTTCACCTCTTAATGTTTGCAATAAAGCTTTTAATTCTTGAGATGTTTTTCTTGCTCTTGTTCCTGCACTTTTATTTCCTGCAAAAAATTTAGTTGTGTCAGCACTTAATAGTTCAACTAATGTTTTAATTTGTTCTAACGTTTCCATTTTTTAAATGTATTTTATTGTTTATGTAATTTAATTATACCTCACTAATTTACCATAGTAAATACTATAATACCAAATTTTTATCCAAACTTCTGTAAATATTAAGTATCATATCTAAATCAGATTGGGTGAATGGTTTATCTAAGTCAAACACATCTCTAAAGAAAACATTAATAGAATCTTTAATTTTTTTATCAACCTGATTATAATATATTTCAGAAAAAAATGATTGAAAGTGATCATAATGATCCCCCCGTTTGTTGAAGGTTATGTTTTCCAAATTAAAACTATCTATTGTTTTGTCCCAACACCAATCAAAGTGTTTATTCTTATCCTCTTCGGTCATCAATACTTTGGTTTCATTAAAACCATCGTCATCACCAAGATAAGTCTCTAAAATTAATTTATGTATGGATATAGAGAAATCATAATATAATTCCATCTTCTCAGGAATGATATTGTTGATGTTAAACCAAATCTCAATATCCTCCTGTTTTAATTGTTTTGATATGTAGTTAAAAAAATTGTCCATAGATTAATACCTATGGACAATGATAATACCTAATTATGTAATTGTAAATTATTGAGTGTTTTTCTTATAAGACATTAAATTCATAATACGTGTAAAATCCTCATTGATTTTTTGTTTTTTCTTTTCATCAATAGATTCTAACTTAGTCATAATTTTATCTCCCTCATTTTCACCTGATTTGTCAGTTACGACAGGTTGAGGTGCTTTATTGTAAGCCTTACGTTTAATTTTAGCCAATAAATTATCTTTTCTAATCTTATTTCTCTTCTCATTATTTGGTGTCTCAACTGCGTTTGCCCATTCAGGATTATTACCCGTTCTTGAAGACCCAACTACGTTGTCAGTTACCCAATCTTCATCAGGATGTATTTCATCGTAATCTAAGTTTTCTAAACCAGCAGCAGTGAAGTTATCAATATAATCTTCAATTGCTCCTGAAGCAACATAAGCTTTTTTATCCATTTTAGCCAATTCACCATTTCCTTTTGGAAAATGTTTTGGTGACATTTCATATTCACCTTTAGATCCGTCTTTCAAATAATCTTTCATTTTTTTGGTCAAATCTTTCATATAACCTTCTTCATTTTTTTTTGACGTTTTAATAGATCTTTCATATTCAGCATATCCAGCCGGTGTCTTACCTTTATTGAATTTACCTTCTTCTTTTAAAACAATATTTTCAATCATTTCTTCAAACTGGTTTTCATTAAATAAAAGTTTTTCTCTTTTACCATTTACTGCGGTTGTTAATTCATAGAACACATTTTCATTTACATCTTCTTTTTTTCTTAACATTTTGAAGTCCTGCGAATCCAATCTTCCATTTTTATTTTTATCCAATCTGCGTTGATTTCCGTAAAATTTTTCATCCAACTCACCTTCATCGGACGCATAAGTTGATATTTCACCAAATCCAGGAAGAAAAAAACTATCGTCATCACTTTCATATTCATGTGACATATTTTTGATTTTATCAAAATGACCTTGATACCATTCTTTTGTTTTATCGTCCGTTGAATCTGTTTCGTATGAGTGTGCCTTAAATTTTTCACCATCACGTTTTCCTTTTAAAGTATGTTTTCCGTTATCTAACCAATTATGAATAATTTCATCATCTTTTGTTCGGTTATGGGTATTTCTTGATTCAGCATCATCTTCTCTCATTTCGTGGTAAACACCTTCGTTCATGTCATCTTCAACATCTTTATGTCTGTCTTCACGAGATCTCATACCCATAGCATCTCTCATAGGAGTTTTAAATTTACCTTTATTAGCTCTGATAGCATCTCTCATAGGAGTTCTAAATTTACCTTTATGAGATCTAATGGCATCTCTCATAGGTGTTTTAAAATCCATTTCGTCATCTTCTTTCATTTCTCCACCACATTCAGAACATTCACCTTCTCTCATTTCACCACCACATTCATTACATTCTTGTGAGTCACCTTCGGACATATATCCACATTCGGAACATTCACCTTCTCTAACCATTCCACCACATTCTGAGCATTCAGCTTCTTCAACGTAGTCAAAAGAACTGCCAGGTTTGTTAAATTTTAATTTTCCCATAACTTCATTTGCCTTATCTTCTAAAGTTTCGTTGATAAGTTTTTGAATTTTATTTTTTAAATAATTGTTCATAGTTATTTTTATTTAATAAATATCACATTAAATTCCTTTTTGACATCTCATTGAAGATTATTTCTTTTATGAAATCTTCATGAATTTGGTATCTATCTGATAAATCGTTTATTACTTTTGAAAGAGTCTCGTTTTCAAAGATTCTAAGTGCGTTAATATCCCCCTGATTACAATAAGGAAACTTTTTACACTTTTTCTTAACTTGAACAAACTTACCTCCAGGTATTTGTGTTTTACGTTTTGTTCCCCAATCTTTTTTGTTGGTTGACTTTGCCCATACCGAGGGTCCTGAGTATTGACCCGATGATGCCGATCCTGTGGCTTCTTTTGTTTCTCTTCTTGGTGTATTACCATGTTTTTTGTCCTGACATTTGCAGTTTTTCATACCACAAATCTTACAAACACTTTCTTTCATTTCACGACCAAATAATGGAGCCGAATAACCACCCGCACTACCTGACCCTGTCATTTCTTTTGTTTCTTCTTTATCGTTACCTTTTTTAGATTTAACGAATGAAAGTATTGAATTTAAAAAATCATTAATCTCTTCAGGATTTTTTAATAATTTTTTTATCTCTCTTCTTATTGTTGTCTTATTAGTTTTTTTTTGTTTTGCCAATTCAAAAACCAATTTTAACCCATTAGAGTCTTTTAAATAATCTTGTGGAGCATCTCTTTTTTCCCCCTCATCATTTTCTTTAACATCTTTAAGACCTTTCAAAGCATTTGTTCTAGCCTCAGCATTACCCGAAGTCTGACTAGATATCATATCTTTAATTTTTGCAGTTATCTCATCCATTATGAACTTCTAAATTTAGATTCCCAGAAACTTCTTTGGTGGAACATCATTGTGAAAAATTCTCTGAATGATTTCACAACTATATCTTTAATATCACCTTCTAGTTTACCTCTTTTTATGTCTTTAGAGACTTTAGCAATTAATTTATCTTCAAATTGTTTGGCAGTAGTAGATCCCAAGAAATCTTTCATTTCTTTTCTAATTAAAGTTTCAATTTCTTTTTTATCTGTTTGCGATAATGCCATTATTGTGTTACTACTTGATAGGTTAATGCTCCAATTAAAATGCCTGAGACTATTTCTATAATTACATTCTTTCTTCTTAATTTTTTGTTATCGGTAACTAAATTTTTATTTATTTTATCAACGATATCAAATTTCTCATTTGTTTTTTGAATTATTGTATCACTCATCTTAACTTTATCTTCTAAATTCCCAATAATTCCTTGTTGAGCATCTATTTTTTTATTTAATTCAATAACTTCAGTTTCAGTTAATTTAAGGATTGCCGTTGTGGAATCTAATCTATTTAGATCCAACATAATTTGTTTACCAACACTATAAGGTAAACATATTTCAGTTGTGTCAACTTTTTTAATTTGACTAAATGATGTCAATGACACCAAAAGAAATAACATTGATATTATATTTTTCATACTTAAAATTTATATCTTGATCTTAATAAACTATCAACTTGTTTAGCATTAGCATCTTTAATCTCTTTCCCTTTTTGTTCGTAGTAATTATTTACCACTTCCTTCTTAACTTTAATGTTAGATATTGTTGAATCAATTTTTTCAATCTCTTTTTTATATTCATTAATTGATTCATCTAATTTCTTTTGACTTTCAATCAACAAATTAATGTCTTTATCTATTTGTTCTATTTTCTTTAGATCTTCTTTAGTCATACCATTTGATGGTGTCATTAAATCTAATATGAATAGATATACTATTATTGACCCAACAACAATTAAAATATACTTGAAATTATCATTTAAGAACTTTTTCATGACTCAGGAGTTTTCTTTCTTGATGCAATTACTTTAGACCACTTAGATTTGAATTTCTCATAGTATTGTTTCAACTTATTTAAGAATTCTAAATAATCGTCATCAATCTTAGTCATTGTACCGTTTATGTATATACCATTTGTTTCTCCAATTGAATAGAAAAACTCAACATCCAATTCAGTAATCTTACCTGACCACTCAACATTGTTTGAATATAGGTTTAATTTATTAAAGTCTACAATTTCAGATACCTCAGTAACAAAATCATCCATAGTTTCTTGGAACGCTTTCTTATCATCAGTAGTTAATTGTAGGTCTGATTTATCTTTACCATGAATAACAATAATACCACCAGATATTCTATAACCCTTTGACTTGTCAGTTTTTACAACATCATCTTCTTTATTACCATCAGTTTCCTCAGGTTCCGCAGTCTCATATTCTTTAGGTTGATCTTCGGTTGGTCCTTCCTCACCTTGTTCCAATATTAATCCGTGATTTTTTCTGATATGATTAATATCCTCAGTAATTAAATTTTTATTTAATAATTTTTTAGATGCCTCTATTAAATTTTTTATTTCATCGTGTCTATTCATCTTCTATATTTTTTTTAAAATAATCAAAATCAAATGCCGGACTTAGATCCGTAACATCTGTGGTGTAATTGCTTCTGGTAACAATACCATCAAATTGATTCACACCATTTACTTTAGTGTTATGTCCCACACATTTTTTACTAATGTTAAAATCTTCCATTAGTTTTTTACATATTAGTATGGTACTATCAATTTGAACTTCAGTATAAGGTTGCCATAAAAAATAATCCCTCCACTTACGCTCAAAAGCCTTTCCATTATAAATATTACCAATCCAGTTAATGTATCTATTTTTTAATGGTTCTTTTTCTAACCAACCTAAATTTTCCAAAGAAACCGTAATTGACTTCTTAGATATGTTCTCATCTTTTATATACTTAGAATATTTTTTTGGTTCTAATAGCTCTATGATCTTACCATCACGGGTAACTATGTAGTTTGGTACTTTGTTATATTTTTTTCCATAACGATACTTTAGACCATTAATGTAGTCCACCGCAAATCTTGAGGTGTGAGATAAAATTATTTGAGTTTTACCTTTCTCCTCGCCTTCATAATTGAAGTCCCCGAATTTTATGATATCTTCATCATTCATCATTTTTTTTATATACTAATCTCTTAATACCATCATCAGTAGTTGTTGTAGTTATCGACTCATCTCCAGTACCATTACTTTTCATATAGTATTCTTGATTCTCAAATAAATCATCATCAGATAACGGCTCCCAACTTTTTTCAACACTAATGGTTAAAGGTTCTCTTTGTACTATAGGTGCTTCAACAATTTTTTCTTCCTCCTCCTCTATATAATATGGTGTAAATGCTAATGCAGAAGGTTCATCATCATGTGATTCAGGAGATAATTTACCTTCTTCTCTTAGTTTTTTAACCCTTTCCCATACTTTTTTTACTTGGTCGGTACTTGGTCGGTACTTGGTCGGTACTTGGGGGGTAACTTGGGGGGTAACTTGGGGGGTAACTTGGGGGGTAATACTTCCTTTTTTATTTTTTTTAAATGCTTGGTTAGTTGCAATAACTAAAGTAATTGCCAATGGATCAAATACAAAAATTAAAAGTAAAATAAAAAGGTTCGCCACCTTCTTAACATCCCACCCTGAAATCTCACTAATATATTTAATAGATCCTAATTCGGTACCTTCCAACTCCGCAGATTCCATATCAAGTATCTCAATATCTAATCTTGTAATACTATCATTCATACCATCAATACGAGTTGATACCTTATCCCTATTCTCTGTGGTCATTTTTAATTGATCTTCAAATGATTTACGGTTAGCATTATTTGCCCTTGTAATTAATTGACCTGTTTTTCTATCAACAGTTTGTGTTGTAGTATTGTTAGATAAACCATCTCTTAACTTTGAAATATCTTTGTCTAAAAGGTCTTTTTCTTTTTGTAACTCATCTTTTATTTCTGTGAATCTTGTCTTCTTAACTTCTATGTTTGCTATTTTTTTCTGACCAATCTCAAGTTTTGCAATATTCCCTTGAAACCCAGTGCTTAATAACCCATAGATCCCAAGTGAAGTAATTAACGATAACGTCACAAGAGCAATTGTAAGATATACTTTTAACACTCCGTATGTTTCTTTCCACTTGTCGTGTAAGTATGTTGCAATCGCAATCTTAGATATCTCAAGAAATGAACCCATAATAATTACAGGTAACGCAACACCAACAAACACAACTGATAACCCCACCACACTGTAATAGGCTGCGGTTCCTGATAACCCAAGAGCACAAAATAATAAAAACCAAGGTAAAAATTTTTCTTTCATAGTAATTGTTATGTATTTATAAATATCAATATAAGGTATTTATATAATTATGTCATTACTTAGAGAATCAATACGTAAAGTTTTAATCTTAGAAAAGAAGATTGCACAGATAGTTACTACTATTGAAGTTACATTTAATTTAGAAGTGGATCGTATACCTCACACCTATGAAAGATCCACACGGCCTGAATTAGAAAATACTGGATACAATCAAAGACCTATAGAAAGTAGGGAGATCAGAGAGATTATAATGATGGCTAAAACTGAAATAGCTGAAAAAATAATTAACCGTGAAATAAAGGAAGGTGAACGTTTTGTGATAAAGTCAGAAAAATGGGAATTAGCCATTCCTTTAGACCCCATCCATGTGTCAGGTACAAATTGGATCTTACGAGTGTTTACCGTATTTAGAGAATCAAGAGAAAATCCATTTAGAGTTGGTAAGAACCAAATTGTAATTTGGGTATAAAAATAAAACCCCCCTTGGTACCAAGAGGGGAGTGTAGTTTCATCTTATCGCCAGGACAAGATTGAGGATTTTCACCTAGAGAACATCGTGTCTCATTCCGCCGAGTTGTAAGGGTAATCTCGGTTCAACCCTTTTCGTTTGTCTTACAAATATATATCTTTTTTACTTACAAACCTAACAATTCACCAACTTTTTTAAAATGTTTTTCAATTTTGTTCAAAGCTGCGGTCGCTTTTTGTTTGGTATCGAAGTACACATAGAACTGACAACTTTCAGAATCAAAATCACCATTAATCTTTAATGTGTTTTTAACAAAACTTTCAAAGTCATACGCACTATCCCAATTACGGAATGTGTTTTTGTTTGGGTAACCTGTTAATGTCCATTTGGCACCTTCCCATGTACCTTTGTCAATTGATAACCCTACGTTCTTGATTGTCTCTGTGTTTGTCATAGTTGTTTTGTTTTGTTCTACAAATATATAACATTTATCCCAACCCACAAAATCTTTTTTAAATAAAATTATCTTCGTGTGTAAAACCCGCAGAATCAACCTTAGGTCCATTATCAATTAACATTTCAACTTTGATCTCACCATCAACTAATCTTGACACAGAACAGAACTCAATTTCAACATCATCTTCAATATTTTTTTTGAATTCATTGTATTGGTCCTCATTTTCAAATGACCCACATTGATTTGCGGGTGATTGATAAACTTTTAAACGGTAAGAACCAAATGGATTTTTAAGTTCCGAAACTTCATATATAAGATTGTCAAATTTATAATTTTCAGTACCATCTTCAGTTATAAATTTCCCATTCTCATCTCTTTTTAATGTTTGAGAATAATGGTATCCACAATTATTACAATTCACATAATCTTCCCCCGTTTTATAATAAAAGTCGCTAAACGCCTCTTGTTTACAATTTGGACATTCAATATAATCAATTACACTTCCCATGTTTTTTATTTTTTATAAGTAATCAAATAGTTCTGAACTTTCATTTCTCAATCTTCTAAGGGCTCTTTCCTTGATCTGTCTAACTCGTTCTTTAGTTAAACCAAAGTCACCCCCAATATCTTCAAGTGTTCTTGGTGTTCCACTTAACCCGAAGTAATCCTCAATGATCACTTTCTCTCTGTCATCTAACACATTCAATAAAGATAATAATTTGTCTTTCAAAATGTCTTTGGTGTTAAATCCTGCATCAGGAGCAAGTGCGTCAGGGTTTGCAATCATATCAACCAACGTATCACCTTCTTCATTGATTGTCATGTCCAAATCAATCATTGATGGTAATGAAGTAAACTTAGACTCTAATTCTTTACCTGTGATCTCAATTTCTTTCTTAGCCTTATGTAAGTCCTGAACAACATTAACAGGGAGTCTAATTGTTCTTGAATTATCATTTAGTGACTGTATGATCGATTGTTTAACCCACCAAACCGCATATGATATAAAACGTAAATCTTTATGCCAATCAAAATGTTTAATCGCTTTCATCAAACCTAAATTACCCTCAGCAATAAGATCAGATAAATCTAAACCTTGATTTTGATACTGTTTTGCCACCGTAATAACAAAACGTAAATTACCAACTAATAACTCAGACTCAATTTGTTCTCTCTCACGTTTTGAAGTGTCCTCAGACTTCATCTTAAGAGCAAGTTCTTTCTCTCTGTCAGGTGTCATTACTTTTATTCTACGAATATCTTTCAGATAGTGTTGAATCTCTTCTTGATTAATTGGAATCCCTAGGTTTTTGTCTTTCATATTTTTAATTAATAGTTTTTTGAATATTCGTCTAATTTACTTTTTTCTTCTTTAGTTAATGAATCTATACCTTGTGAAGTGATTTTATCCAAAAGTTCGTCCATTGTCAATTCACATTCTTTTTTGGGTAAAAATTTCATTATCGTATCTGATATACGATTGAATTCTTCTCCACCCTCAGTTTCCAAGTTGAACTCAATCTTTTTTGGTGGTGTTTGTTTTTTCTTATTAGTATTCCTTAACGTAAGTAAATGTAATAAGTTGTCTTGATCAAAGTTAGATGCGATATTTTTAGTCTTTTGATTTAATAAATAATTAAAATTACTGTATTCGGCGGACACTAAACATAAAAAGTCATCAATCTCATCAACCGAGAAATCACTTGCAAAGTGGTAAATTGCGTGTTTATCACCAAACATATATTTAACTTGATTTGATGACATAATCTTTGATAACTCAGCCCCAATGTTTTCAGTTGTTACATCGGGGGTTTTCATATCTTCATTGTGGTATACAAAAAGTAAGTAATTCATATCTTAATTTTAATTGTTCTACAAATATACAGATAAAATCCTATTCCTACAACACTTTCGAAATATTATTTTCTTTTTTGATCTTAACGATAGTGTCTGCCCATTGACTAACCATTGGGTTATGGGTTATAACAAAGATTTTTTCAAAATAATCTTTAATCTTAATAAAGAACTCAGATACCATTTCTAAGTTATCATTACTAATTTTACCAAAAACCTCATCAAAAACAACTATGTTTGGTTTTGGTAATGAACATACCTTACTCAATACCGATCTTAACGCTAGTGACGCAATTGTTCTTTCGTAACCAGATCCTGACACCATTAATTTTTCAATACCACTACTATTATCAATCATTAAGAATTCAACTTCGTTCTTATCGTTAATCCTAATTTCCAATTTGAAGTAACAACTATCCTCCATCAATCTTTGCAACTCAGAATTAATTAAAGGCATCATTGTTTTCATAATAATTTTTGATAGTCCGTTCTTACCAAAGGCCTCCATGTATATTTTATAAATTCTTTCCTTCTCCTCCTCCTCTTTGATCTTAACAATTAACTTTTTATTGTTATCAATTTTATCATTACAAGTTTTGATTTGATATTCATTATTTGTAATGATGGTGTTTTTTTGTTTCTTTAGGTGTTCAAGTTCATCTAACCTTAAGTCAGCCTTAATCAACATTGAATCGATCTGAGTATTCTCTTTAATCTTATCTTGAACATCACCCCAACGATCCAACTTACCTTTTAAAGACCCAATCTTCAAATCACAACTTTCAATACTTAATTCGTATTTTTCTTTGATTAGTTTGTTTTTTTCATACTCGTCAAAGTCTTTTTTAAGTTGTACAAATGCCTGCTCTTTGATGGTTAAATCCTTCATTAACCCCACTTTTTGGTCTTTATGCATGATATAACCATCAAGTTCCGCAATTTTTTGCTGGGTAATTGATGCGTTCATTAACTCAATTCCACAATGTTCACATTTAATACCATCACTCACAGAACTCTTCAATTTCTCAATTTCTTTGATCTGTGTTTCAAGTTCAATTTTAGATTTGAACACGTCATTGTATTCCTCTTTAATTTTATCGTGATCATCTTCATGATAAAATTCCTTTGGTTCAACAACTTTAAGTTCATCTAACTTTTGTTGGAACGTTGTTTTCTCTCTACCAAAACCATCGATTTCTTCTTGAGTCTTAATCGGGTTCATCAAACTGATTTCCTTATCAATGTCTCCGTGTTTCTTCTTCAACATATCATCACGATACTCTTTTCCCTTAACAATTTTATCATCAATATCGTTAAGTTCCAATTTGGTCGAATCAATTTGATCATTTAATTCACCGATTTTTGTTGTTAAAGATTCGTTGTCCGTTTTTAATTCTTCCGAATTATAAATGTTAGACATCTTTGATTTATTAAATTCAGAATAAATCTCTTTACCAACTTCCTCTTTCCGTTTTAAAAACTCAAGTCCCATAAATCTTGACAACACCTGTCCTCTTGCGGTTGGTTTTGACTCCAATAACTCCTCAAGATTAGTTGCGGTTGTAAGTATGGTCATTAAGAAATCTTCTTTGGTCCCAATGGAATTTTTAATGAACGCTTCAGTTTCCCTTCTTTGTTCCCCCGTGAAATTCTGTAAACTACCATCAGACATTTTTTTAAAAAAGTCCAATTCTGTTTTTACATTCCATTCTCCTTTTTTAGAAAGTTTTCTTTCGATCTTTCTAAGGATAATGTAATCTTCACCATCAATTGTGACTTCACCTTTAACAACTACCGAGTCTTTATCGGTAAATCGATTAAAGATTTCTTCAGCCTTTGTAGTCTTTGTTGTCTCATTAAAAAATAAAAACAACAATAAATCCACAGAAAGAACGGTCTTCCCACCAAAGTTAGGCGGATCTGATTCAACGACAACGACTCCGTTACATTTATCAAAATCCATTCTTTGGTTCTCACCATACGATAAGAAGTTAGAAAACTCGATGTTTCTGATATACCACTTTTTGAATTGTGTTGTTTCAGTTTCATCCTCTTTCATTCGGTTCTCAACCATTCTGTTAATACCTAAGATATCTTCAGAATAGTTTGTGTACCCTTTAGACTCCAAAAATTTCTTTAATAGATCAAGTTGATAATTAACATCAGTTACGTTAACGGACACATCAACGCTTTGCATTGTATCTGTGTCAACGTTTTTAACCTTTGTTAATACATTCACATTGGTAGTGTTATATTTCTTTTGGAAATAATGTTTAACACTCTTAATCTTATCTTGTGTGAAATTTTCTTGTAGATCTTCCCACACAACTTGTATTGTTGGGTTCTCGTACTTTGAAAAGTCTAAATCTTTTATCATTATATTGTAATTAAATAATTTTGGTGGGTTGAACAGGTCCATTCATTATTTTTGTTCTTCTTCTGTCGTGCCAACATTAATAGGTAATTCCTCATCATTACCCATAATTAATTCAGGGTGGTTTTCTTTAAAATTAACAATTGAATCTAAATGTTCTTTTTCAAAAACTTCAAATGGTACCGTATCACCGGATAAATTCACATCTAAACCATCACCATTTTTTAATTTTTCTATTTGTTCCTCCATTAACTTATCAAACGCTTTTTGCATTCCTGATTTTTCCTGAGCGATACGTTTATTTCTTTTTGCAACTTTTGCTCTGTGTTCTTTTGCCCTTTTTCCCATTTTTATATTTGTTTTTAATTATTATTCGGTCTATTTTCCTCAAACCATTCGATTATACCATTGATTGCCCATACTGATCCTGCGGACAACATACCATCAAAGAATACGGATAAAAACTTATTAAGTCCAATGAATTCATGAGACGGTGAAAAATATAATAAAGATAATATAAAACCAACCCAAGTCCCTGTACATAACATACAAGATATCAAATCCGATATGAACTTGAACGTTGGTCTAGTTAATCGATATCCGTCCTCACTACCCGCAATTTTAATTTTATTTCTTAATCCATTAAAGATGGATCCGTACACTAAGATTGTGGTCATTCCGTAAGCCACAATCATAAACATTATTAATTGTATCATATTCTACTATTTAAATTGGAACCTTTCATATAAGTGGCACTTTGTAGATTTGCCGTTCTTTGTAGTTCCTGGTTTATTTTTTCTAATTCAGTTATTCTTTCGTTTTTCAAGGATAAGTCATTTCTTAGATTCTGTAAAGTCGTTGACATCATTTTTAATTTTTCACTTGATTTATCCACCTCAATAATCTTTTCAACCTCCACTATTTTTTCAATTTCAACAGGTGGTTTGTCTAAAACAATGTCTAAATTACGTCTAAGTTCGTCTAACTTTTCATCTTTTTTAGATATTTCTTTTTCCAACTGTTCGATTTTTCCGAACAGTTCATTTTCAGAATCTTTGTCACAAATATATTCAACTTTTGTGACAACTTTCTCAACTGGAACTTCTTTGATTACTTCAACAGGAACCTCAACTATTTTTTCTACTTCTTTGATTACTTCAACAGGGACTTCCACACGTATTTCTCGGATTACCTCAATTTCCACACGTTTTTCACCAATCCCGTCCGTTTTTAAGTCTTTTTCACCTTCATTAAGTGTTTCTCCCAAAAAACCAAACTTCTTAATGTCAAACCCCTGTTTGAAACAAAGGTAAATGAAGTCGTCCTTGTCCTCAATATTGTTTGCATCACAAAATGCAGACACTGCCTGCATTATTGATTTATTAAATATTTTGGAGTCTTTCTGTTCCATTCTCAATATCTTCAAATGATTTAATGGAAAACTTCAAAAATGGTTTTGGATTAGGTAAATCAACATAATCATATTCCTTTGTTTCAACATCGTATATACCATATCCGTGTCTACCTATACTTTCACCAATGTTATTTTGAATGGTTGATCCAATCATATATCCTTTCCCCTCTTTAATTTGAAACTCAGCTCGTTTGTGAATGTCACCACATAAAACAGTTTCCAACCCATCAAACTTTTCAATCTCATATGCCTCCTCACCAAACTCAAATCCAAGATCAGTTTTTAATCCATTAATAGGTCCGTGAAATAACCCAATTTTTCTACCTTTACCTTCAATAATGTCAGGAGGAATATTTCCTTGATATTGTGAATATACACACCAACTAATATTGTCATCTTCATAAACACCTCTGTCTTTATAATAGACAATATTTTTACTATTCAATGAGTTGATAATCGGAGATAAAGCATCTAACCTATCAGTATTATTCACTAAAAAGTCGTGGTTACCAGGAATTATAATTGTCTTGGCAATAAAAGAACATTCCGTTAAAATCCAAGCAACGAACTCAATAAGTTCAGGTGTCATTTGGTTTTTAGAGTGAACTAAATCTCCCGTAAATACAATACGATCAGGTTCCAATTCTCTCCATTGTTCAATTGCCTTTTCTAAAATTGAACGGTATAAATCGTGATCTTTATATAATCTGATATGTAAATCAGAAAAGTGTATTATTTTTTTAACCATATTAATCTTCAATGAACATTATTACTTCATTAATTGGGATTCTAACTTTAGGTCTTCCGTGTCCATTTTTAGGATCCCTTACAAAAACTTCATAAAAACCTTCAGGACAAACTTTTACTGTTGGAGTTTCATTAACTTTTAACAAAATAGTGTCATTATCTAATTCAGAATAAAGGACTACCGTTTTTTCAGTTGTATTAAATACTAATTTCATCATTTTCTTATTCATCTTTTACTTACTTTTTTAAGTTCCATAATCAATTTTCTTACTTCACTATCTTTTTTTTCCATAGAACTAACTCTGTCCTCAACGTCTTTATTTTTCTTCAAAATATCCTTTAACCTATTCATATCCCAAGGTTTTGGTACATTATTAAACTCCATAAAATCATCAATCAATTCCTCAGTAATTAACTTAGGGTCAGTACCAACTTCATCAATAAATTTATCTTTTAAATGTGGCGGAATTACTTTTTGTTTTAACTCTAAATTAATTTCTCCATGTTTACTTACATTTTGTTGAAAATAGTACACCAAATAACCAACATCTGCAGGTGATTGATTTGTCACATCAATATCGTAATCTTTTTTAATTACTTCACTACCATCATTATTGTCAATAACCTCAAATAAACCTCTAACCAAAATACCTCTAAACCCTTTAGTTTTGTATTCTTCTGGATTATCCAAAACATCATCCAATAACTTATGAATGTCATTTCTCAATGTTTTTTCATTATTAGTACCTTCAAATAAATCTTGAGCCATTTCGGGTGACCAAGTTAGTAAAATATGTTTTCTTGGTTCAAATGTCATTGGGTCATAAATTGTTGGTCCCATAGCGGCACCATTCTTAACGGGTTTAATCAATTGACTTGGATCATACATTTCAGGTGTTAGTGCCAATGATAATAGATAACATCTACCTTTAAATTCCATTAAATCAGACAATTTAATTGTGTTAGGTGTGTAAATTTCACCATTTTTACCTTTAACCAACGGCATTGTTAAAATTTCTAATGAATCACATTTAGTAAATTCATCACATTCTTTAATGATGTTTTTATATTTATTCAATTCATCACCATAAAAACAAGTGTCATCAACAAATTTTTCGTTGGTTAAATTTGGATTGTCTCTTTTACTTATTAATGCAACTTCCAAAAATTCTTTTAATTTCATATTGTATCGTTTAATTTTTATTTTGTTCCACAATAAACTTCATATGGTGGTTTATATGGATCGGTATTATTTGGTAATGGATTAACAGGAATTGGTATCATCCAATCAGGTCGTGTTTTTCCACCTAATGATGGTAAATCATCCTTAACCTCTTTCATTTTATTTTGGATTGATTCAATATCGACCTGTTTAATTGTCGTCCAATCTCTGTTGGTCATAAAACCATCTAACCAAACGTAAAATTCTTTATGTGTCATACTAATTCTCTATTATAAAGGTTTACCAAGATAAGTCTTGCAAATCTAAATTCTCTTACCCTATTTAAATTTAGTCCATAAGCTAAAGCCACACTTTTAAGGTGTGGGTAAGCCTCACTTATAGTCATTTTACCTATTTCCATTATTCAAAAATTAAAAACTCTTCATTTACGAATCCACAATTATTACACATATATGTCGGAAACGGTACGATTGTATCGTCAGGACTCCCTGTCAATAATTTAGGTACTTTCTTTAACATAGTTACTTCTTTGAAGAATTTTGATCCACATTCACCACAAACAATGGTTGGTTGTTGCCTAAGATCAATCTTAGGTCTTATGATATTGTCATCACTCATTTTATTATATAATTAATGTTTATTTTAAAAGGTAATTCGTGATCCCAACTTGTTGTTGTAACCCAAATCATTTCTATTGAACTTTCCATACGATAATATAGTTTATTTTATTTATTTTGTCAAATACTTTTTCATATCCATTTCAAGAATTGTATTAATAGTTTTCTTTCCAACTCTATGTTCCACAAATTCTCTATCTTCTGTTAATAACACAACAATACATCCCATCAGTTTTATGTTCTCATATTTTGTTCCCTCCAACATCTTTAATAATAACTTACCATAAAAAGGTAATTGTGTGTTGTAGTGACCAAGAGCATTATCGGGTAAATCCTCAAATGGTCTTTTCATTGGTTTTGTGTAATTATTCTTTTCAAAGTTTTTAGGTTTGTTTGTTTTCCAATCCGTAATCAAAATACCAAGATCACCATTTGTACCAATAATCAACCACACCTTATCGGGTTGTCCTGTGTACCCCAATTCAGGGTGTCCTAAAACCATCTCCGTATCAAGTAAGATACAGTTACGTTCTTTTATTAAATCAATGTACCGTTTACCGGCAATAACCATTGTGTCTCCTTTAATTATTTGTTCTGCATCACATTCATAAATTGGTTGTCGTACTTCTTTATCAATTCCGAATTCTTCCAACGTATGTTTCTCTAATATGAAGTGAACACGAGATCCCATGTTTGTAGAGTATGTTCCAGCATTTGCCCATTCCTCTAACAATCGTTGTTGTTCATAAGGATCACCATTTGCTTTCCTATATGAAATTCCCTCAGAATCAAATTCAGTATAGAATAATTTCATTACTTTAGAAACCGAAGGAAAATCATCCCTTAATTTACCATTAATATCCAACATTGTATATTTGTGAGCGTCTTCCTCAAATGTTAGTTGGAACTCTTTTTGTTTTTCTGAGATGATTTCTCTAATCTCTTCCGCTATTTTTTTTAAATCCATTAATCTTTTAATTTTACAAAGTATTCATTTATATTTCCTCTTAAATCACACACATCTTGGTCCATAGGTAAATGAACAATCTTAATTCGTTCATACAACTCACCACCATTAAGTTCACGATATAGTTTAATCGCATTACTCCAAGCATCACCATCAAGAGCAATAATTACATCTCCCTTAGATTTCATGTATATTTTTTCAAATAAGATCTCCGACATATGTTTACCTAACATCGGAATGGAGTTATCTAAGAAAAACCCATCAAATACTCCTTCAACTAAATAAATGTCTTTATCCCAATCTATTAACCTTTCGTTGAAGATGATTTTATCTTTCTCCGCTTCAGGGTTCTTATATTTAAATTTACTTTTTGTGTCCCAACTACGGGCAACATAGTAATTTAATTCTCCATCACTATCGTATGATGGGACGACAATGCGACCTGTATGACTACCACGATCACAAAAGCCAATATTATATTTCTTAATGATTTCATCCGTTATTCCCCGACTTTTTAAATAATTATATGCTTGTCTTCTAACAGGGTACACCGGACTTGATTCCGTAAATAAGGTGAATCCCTCAGGAAGTGTTAATTTTTTTGTTCTTTTTTGTCTTGGTTGTACCGTCTCAGGTTTTAAGACATTATATAATTTTTTTAATTTTTTGTTTCCATACTTATCAAAAAGTTTACCCAAAGATCCATGTGTTCCATCTATATCACCACAAGACCAACATTTATAAACATTATTTACGTAATTTATTTCTAAATTATGTTTATTTCTACCCTCATCACAGACGGGGCAGTTAAATGATATCTGACCCTTATTGGGATAGTGTAGACCATGGTCACCCAAAAGATCCTCCAATAACTCAACAATCGCATCATTTTCTTCCATCCTTTAAAATATAGATAAATTATTTCGTTTAATCAACTACACAAGTTTTTCATTCCCCCTATATTTATACAATAGAATAAAAATATATGGATACAAACATTACAATCACTTCTATTACCGGAATATCACCTTACGATGTTTACGTGTGTGATACAGGGTACACAACTTGTATATACGTGTCAACAATTAATAGTGGTGATTTACCATATTCTTTTATGATTCCATCAATTTTTTCCTCATTTACAAATTTTGTGGTTAAAGTGATTGATGATAATGATTGTGTGATAACAGAAAATATTAGTATATAATGGCAATTTCAGTAGGATTTTTTATATCAGGCACAACATCATCAGGACTGTGTTCAGGACCATTTACCATTGAGTTGTTTACTACAACGCCACCTCTTGTAATTGGTTCCGATCTTTTTTTAAATGCGGGTGGTACCATAAATCCTCCTGATCCAGCATATTATTCAGATGGGATAAATGTATATAGTTATAAAGGTCGTCAAATAGATGGTATTGTTCCTTGTCCAACTCCAACACCAACACCAAATTTAACCGCAACACCAACACCAACTCCGACACCAACAGAAACATTAACAACTACAACCACAACAATTTGTGCAAATAGTTGTATGGATTGCGGACCAAGTTATTCGGCATATAGTGAAACTCAATGTTATTCATTAGATGTTGTATCGGCAACGGCCCCTTTAACACCAATATCTTTTGTTGATATAGGGTATTCACAATATAGTAGTTATGGTTCATTTATTTATGACCCAGGTTATAGCATTTCAGGTTTTACTAACCCAAGTGGGGGTGATTATGTTTTATTACCTTCAAATACTTTATGGGATAATCCCTCACTTAATACTACTGATGGACCATTAAATAGATGTGGTGTATGGACCGTAAATTACCCTTCTTACGCACCCCCATACAATATATGGCTTGGTTTTAGTCAATGTATTGATATTACAGAAACAAAAACATACTATATTGGTATTGGAGCAGATAATGATTTCAAATTAAAAATTGATGGTATCACAATTGTTGATTCTAGTTTATCAACATATTGGAACACCGCAGGTAGGTCTTATAAAAGATGGAATATTTATCCATTAACTTTAAATTCAGGTAATCACATTATTGAATTATATGGTCGAAATGATAATTTATATGGTGGTTTTGGTTGTGAAATTTATGATAACACATTACCCGAATTAAATTCCGCAACATTATATTCGGATCTTAACATTATATTCACATCATCAGGTAAAACCCAAGCAACTTTAGTACAATCTAATAGTGGTGAATATTTAACTTCAGGTTATACTTGTTCATCAGGTTATATTTATAATTCTTGTGATAATACCTGTGTTAAATATGATTTTTGTGATATTTGCCCTGAACCACCAATTATATGTCCTTTTGAAACCTATTGTATATCAATAGGTGATAGTTATTATGATGACACATATATAAGTGGTGGTACGTGGGATGATCAAATTTTTTGGGGTGGTGTTTCAAATGGTTTATTCATTTATTACTCATCAAGTCATGATCGTTGGTGTTTATCAGATTCCTTAGGTGGTGCATGTTTTTTATTTGGCCCATCTCCTTGTAATAGTGATTGTCCTGACTTATGTGATAATTTTTTCACTGGTGGATCTTGTCCTACACCAACTCCAACCCCAACAGAATATTGTCAACCAATTTCTTTTGAGGCGGTGTTTGATTGTGAATTACCTTTAACCCCAACGGCAACGGTAACAGGCACACCAACACCAACACCAACACCAACACCTACCGCAACTGAAATTTGTGGTGGTAAAGGAATATCGGTAACAGTAAATGTATTAACACCTACCCCTACCGCAACAAGTGGTAAAATGGTCCCAACACCAACGGCTTCACCACAATATAATTGTAACTTTGATGGGTCAGTTGTATTTAACACATTTGACGATTATATCAGATGTAATGGTAGTAAAAGTTTTAAAGACTGTGTTTCAGGTTTCTTATATTATACGACTGATGTTGTTTTAGATCCTTTTGGTGAAACACCAGCTGAAGAATATGTGTACCAATCATTTGTGAATGGTATTTCAACTTGTATAACATATGAAGGATTTGTAAGTGATATTTCAGGAGTTAGTACTATCGTATTAACAGGAATACTTGGCCCTAAATCGGAAGGATCTTGTTCACAATGTGTTATAATAAATACCCCAACTCCAACACCAACATTAACAAGTACCCCAACACCAACGGCTTCATCCCCACTACCTATTTGTTACCAATATTTAGTTGTAAATAATTACATTAAACCAAGTCCTTTTACCTACACATTGTGTTCAACAGGATCACCAATAACACAAGACGTTAATGGTTATGGGTCAACAACTATATGTTCATCAACAATCCCAACAACAACATCAAATTTCATCACAATAACCAATACTGGTATTTGTAATTAAATTATAAGACAAAAAAAAATATCGTCTAAAAAGACGATATCTGTATTTATCGGTTAAAAAGACGATATTTGGATTTATGTATGTTTTTTATGGACTTAAATCCAAATTTCCTTACTTCTCATGTAACCTAATACACAAGTATAAGCATCTGTTTGGTCAAAGTTCTCTTTCTTTAAAGTATTGTTTCTAGTGTATTGCCATTGGATCTGAGGTTCTTTTTTCGCCACCAACTCCCATATGATCATTTTCTTATCAATGTCCTTAGGAAGTCCTCCAAATAGGACGTGTTTCTTTTTATCGTTTTCTTGAACTAATTCAGGAAACGCAAATTTTCTTGAGTTATAGGTTGAGATGAATTCAGGTACAATTCCTAATATATCATATATTGTTTTACAAATTAAAGTATTAAATCTTAATAATGTTTGAATTGTATAAACATTATTAGAGTTTAATAATGGTTCTTCAATAATAACACTTACAATACCTAATTTTTTATAATCCTCCAATTTAGTTTTGAATACTTCAGATTTCAATATTAATTCTAACATTTTATTTTCTTCAGTATCTTTATTTTTAGGTCTTGGTGATACATGAGTTAATTCTAATAACTCTTTAGTTTTAATATCAAAAAGTGCCCATCCTATTGTTTTAGTTGAAATGTCTAACCCTAATACTTTGGGTGAATTTTTCATTGGTGTCCTCATAAAAGATTGTTTTATTATAATATAATAGTAAGAAGATAAAACTAAAGTTTTTTACAAATCTAACTTAACTACAAACTGTTGTATACCTTGTCTTAACACAGGTGATTGCATCTTAGAAATTACCATAACATCTTTATTACTATCAAGTAAAGCAATTTCAGTTATGTAAGAATTGGATCCTGACTTCCACGTTGGGTTTGTTGTAGTTTGGAATTCAGCAAAACTTAAATTTACTTTATACCTCATCTCATATATTGTCGCTTGAATATCACTTTCAAAAGATCCATAGAAAAAATACTCATCACCAAAATTAAGTTTAGGGTTTGTATTACCAAGTGGAGTTAATGGTATGTAATTATTAAGGTTATAGTATGGTGCGTTATTATAAAGATCAGGAGTAATAACAAATGTTGTTCCTGTCAAACCTTCTTCAGTAATGTACCCATTTGATGTGGTACCCGATAATGAATTAGTGTAATCAATAATTCTCCATTTAGATGGATCAGGTCTTTGTCCTGTAATCACTTTTTGAGCGATAACTTGGAAATTAGTCGCAAAGAACCCATTAGGTGTTTCACAAAATGTAGGACAAAATGTAGTCGTTGTTGTTGTTAATGGTGAATAAGTTGTTGTTGTTGTTAATGGTGAATAAGTTGTTGTTGTTGTTAATGGTGAATAAGTTGTTGTTGTCGTCACAGGTAGATAACCAGGTTGGGTTAAACATTTAAACTCTGCACCAAATCTTACCGCCACATTTTTAGATGTGTCAGGATTACAATTATTATTGTTACCAACAATTTTAGAATAATAATTACAATGTAATGAATCAGTAAAATTACTAGGATTACTTAATCTATACGTAACGTACATAGTCTCACTATTACCCGTTAAAATACCATCTGTGGTTGCAGTTGTTAAACCACAAGTGTTTGGTGTTATTAACGAAACTTGTGGTGCCGTTAAAGTCCAATTTCTATTTGATTTGTAAGATAACGCAGCAATTATTTCCTCATCATCAATAATAATTAATTTACTATCAGGGAATACTTTACCAACTCTACTTGGTAATCCATTTGCATTTGCATTGGTGTCCCATAAATGATAATAACGAATACCAGGTTGGTTCATATCACCATTTTTAGTTGACTTAATATATTGAACTTGGAATAAGTCTTTCCCATCAAATCCCGGAGGATCAACCCAAAATGTTTGACCATAACAACATTCAGGATTTTTATGCCACATTAATGTTGGTATATGTAATTTAAAGTTTCTTGCTTGCCCTGTAGTGTTTTCAGGATTTGAATTATTGTATGGTTCCAACGCAAATTTCTCACCGTAGAAGAAATCTATAGTCTGATTGGTATAATGTATAATCGCTATTGCTTTTTGTTCTTCAGGTTTAACCTGAACAATTTCATCAAATGAGTTGTAGTAATATGTGTAACTTGTATCTGTCTGACCTGATGTTGAATTGTAACCAAAATATTCTTTACTTCCAATATAATCGATAGAACCAAAATAAGTATAATCTTCATACTCAGTAGATCTTAACCCCGCAGGACTCTCGGTCCACGGAATATTCATATTCCATACTTTTACATCAAATTGATCAACATCACAAATAGATTCAAAATTGATAACATCATCCGCCCAATGTGGACGAGGTGTGATGCTATCATATATTGTCGTCATATTCGGTGGGTATACCAATACTCTACCAAAACAATACGTACTTAACCCAACATAATTAGGTGTTGGTCTATCTAATGTTACATTATCCTCACATATATCAATAATTCTATAAGTTAATATAGGAAAACATGAATGAACAGGTTTAACACATGACGGATCAGGTGGTAATGGACAAACAGGACTATTAGATGGTGTTAAACAAGGTGTTGCCGATGGTGTTGGTGTCGGAGTTGGTGACGCACATGGATCAGAATTAGTATTTGACGCAGTTGGCGTATTAGTAAGTGTGGGTGTTGTCCCTATTGTTGCCGTTGGTGTTGGTGTAGGTAAATTAATACAAGAACAATCATATTTCGCTAAACCATCATAATAAATCGTAATAAAATCTCCAACACCAGGTTTTTTAGTGTTAGTAGGATCACATATGTCTTGAATAATTTTTATTTGATTTGATCCATTTAACGTTGACATATCAACTATGTAGTTAGATGTCACAACATATTTGGAACTAGTAAATGCACTCCAATTTATTGTACTTGCACTTGTATTACCCGTAAAAAATCCTCTTAATGGAGCTCTATTATAAACAGGTTCAATGACAGAATCCATAAATGGTATTCCATAAGTATTACTATTATTAACATCCACAAAATATGGATACTTAATGTTTTGTTTGTTTGATTCAGGAGAACCCGCACTATTTTGACTATTAAAACTTGGTTCTAATACAACACTATTAAATTGGTTGTACGTGTTTGGCAATTCATTATATGACACCTCACTATCTCCAATTTGGAAATATGAGATGTTAAAATTACCCTGTGATAACTTTAACCTTCCTGTATCAGTGATCCTAGTGTTAACCAACCCTGATGTATTTTTTAATATATAGCTCATTTAATCAATAAATAGTTTATTTATAATTTTTTATCCTTTTAAGCCCTAGTTTCACTAAATTGTTTAACAGGATTTTTAATTGTTAGATTACAACATTCACAATTATTTAAGATCGCTTTCTCAATAATTACATTAGTTGTTCGATTAACCGAATAACAATTAACTAAAGGAGTAATCGGATTTATTGTGTCTGTAAATGTACCACTAACAGTTGTCGTAGAATTAAAAGTTAATGAGTTCCAAGTGGTAACATTAGTATTTGTATAAACAGATCCTGAATCACAAGGGTTAAACGCAACACTCGTACTTAACATAGGTGATGGTGTTGTAATAGGTGACCCATTAACAATAAGAGTAACCACATTATTGTATACCGCTACGGTTGGTGATGGTGCCACTTTAAATACACTATTATGTTTTAAATCAAAAGTGATAGACGCACCAACAGGTAATGTAGGTGTCACATTTATATTAAATGAGTTAGGTCCCGTTGAGACCAAAGCAATTTGATATGTTTGATTAGGTGGGGGAGCCAATAATGTAACACTTTGTGTTGTTGTTATGTTATTTGAGTCTTTCACTTTAACAGAATAAATTCCACCAGATAAATTAGTAAACACAGGACTCGATTGATATGTAGTCCCACCATTAATTGAATATTGGTATGACGGTGTCCCGCCATTTGCAGTTATGATAATACTACCATTACTACCACAAGTTGGTGATTGACTACTTATTGACATATTAACTATAGGATTATCAATACATAGTCCTTCTGTTACCGTAATAATAAATGTCCCCGAATAACTTCCACCTAAGAATTGCCATCCCGTTAATGGAGGTACTGATGTATTTGAATTGTATATAATACCATCACTCCATCCATCTACTAACCATTGATTTGTAGTACCTGTACTCCAATATATATTATATAAGTCATCATCAGATACCCAAGTAGGGTATCCATTTAAATAACCATTAAATAAGAATTGATTTGTTTGATAATTTGACCCAGTAGTATCTATAAAATTCATACATAAATCACCATAAGGAGGTAATGTGGTTGTTGAGGTAGAGGTTGTTGATGTAGTTGTTGTTGCAGTTAAACTACAAATTGTATTTGCAGTAAAATCACCATAAAAATCAACGATAGTTGCATGGTAATCTCCAACACCAAGATTATCTTTTGTTGGACCTGAACCACCTTCTTCCCAAGTAATATTATATGGTGGAGTTCCACCACTAACCATTAAACTAATTGCCCCATCATAAGATTGTGGAGAACTTGGATTAGTTGTATTACAAATAGCAGTCATTGGAAATAACGTTACTATCGCACATTCATTTACAGGTTTTATTGATATCGGTTGAGTTCCCATTACTAATAAATAATCAGTTATTTATTTTTTTCCAAAAATGACTTCATTACTTCAATATATTTAATTGTAGAACTATTTTTGTCCACATAATTAAAGAAATTAATGTCCTTTCTTAAATCCTCAATCGGATTCCTGTTTATGAAATCTCCCTTATAAAATTTCGTGGTCTTTAAATGGTCGGTAACACCTGCCATATGTAATATTGGTTTTTTATTATAAATATCAATATCATCAGTTGCCCAAGAAAAATCTAACTCATTTGTGATTTTTGTTTCATATCCCGAATTCCACATATTCCATAATAACGACCACATTTCTGCGGTCCAAAATTGTATTTGTCCTGGATTAATTGGGAACCTTCTTTGGTAATCTAACATTTGATTATATAGTGGTGTACAATCATCATAAATCTTACCCCATAATAATGGATCCGTATTTTTGATGAGGTATTGACCACCACCTGAATTTTCTTGATTTTGTTTTATAAGATCAACATCAATACCAACAATGTCGGCCATTTCTTGAAGTAGTTGTTCTTTATTTGATGTTGGGTGTTGTTTCTCATACCTATCACAACAATCTTTAATATAATTGTACCCAATATACCCTATAGTGTCCGATAAATAAGATACGTTATCATTAAGTAACTTATTAAAATCAGGTAACCTATTAAAGATAATGTCAGAATCGTGTAGGAAAAATAACTTACCATTTTCAGGGTATTCTTTTAACCATTCGTATATTAAATACGGTTTTATACTTGGTATGTATGATTTGTTTTCACGATCATCATCATAAAAATGAACATTGAACCCATAATTACATAATTCTAACGCACCTTGTGATGGTTGTTGTTTTTTCTGTAATCCAAAAATGACATGAATCTGACAAGGTTTAATTCCTTTCTCAATAAAATTATGTGTATATAATTTTACTTGCCAATGAAAATAGGGTACGTCAGGTTGTGCAGTTACAAATAGAATATCTTCCATACATTAAAAGATATTAGATAATTGTTAAAAGTGTATTTTACTTCAAAAAGGTTTTAAGGCGAACAAGAAGGAAAACCAGTGACCACCCCAGCGGTTACTTGAGCAATTGCGTTGTATGTTGGTGATCCTCCCAATTTAACTAAAAAATACCCTGACAAACTGGTTGATACGTCACATCCTGTGGTACTAGGGTGTAAAAAAGACCCGATTTGTGGTTCGATTTCATCGAGATATGGACCATAGGAAAGGTTGACATAACAAGTAGTTCCTGTAACACAATTTAATGCAACACAAGCAGTTGATAAGTTAAAAGTAAAACCTCCCGTAGTGTCTGTGGAGGCCGCAAAATCAACCTGATATGGGTGAGAAATACTATTATTACAAGTTGCCGTTGGTGTCGGTGTGGGTGTTAAAGTTTGTGTTACTGTTGGTGTGGGAGTTAAGGTTTGTGTTAAGGTTGGTGTGGGAGTTAAGGTTGGTGTGGTCGTTAAAGTTTGAGTTAAGGTTGGTGTGGGAGTTAAAGTTTGAGTTAAGGTTAAAGTAGGGGTTAAGGTTAAAGTAGGTGTCGGAGTAGGTGTAGTTATACATTGTTGACAAGAAATATTATACTCCAATTTTAAATTGATCACAATATTAGCATCAGATAAATAATAAATTGTTTCAGGTTGACAACCTTCTATTTCCACACATTTATTGTAGATTTTAATCTCATTTGTTGCGTAATTAATTTCGACTTTACTTATTCCATCATAACTTTCCAAAACTTCGGTAATTGCTTGACCCCACGCATAATCGGAAGGATAATCTGTTAATCCTGAAGAAACGTAAAACGATTGTTGAGTATTTATACCATCAACAGTTATGTCCGCAATAAAATTCGCACTTTTTAAAATACATCCAGTATCATCATAAGTAAGATCCTTAAATCCTTCAGATAACATTTGTTGCATACCTCGTTTACCAAGTATTCCCGTATTTTGGAAATTATCGTTACAGATATTATATGTTTGATAACTTAAATTTTTATTAGTTCCAGATAAAGTGACTGTTTTTGTATATGTACATCCACTTGAATCTATAATTTCCAAACTATAGGTCCCTCCACTTAATGAAGTAACAGTTGATCCTGTTTGCCCATTAACGTTTGGGCTCCAATTATATGTAAATGTTGGTGTACCTCCATAAATTAATGTAGATATTGCTCCATTGTTACCACTTGTTGGTTGAGTCACAACCAAATCAAATAATACCCCATTAGAATTATTTACATAAAGATTTAAAGTTTGTGAACAACCTGTACTATCAGTTACTGTCCCAACATAATTACCGGGAGCTAAATTACTAAATGTTGTTACAGGTGAAGGTGGATAACCTGTTATCTGATAACTATATGGTAAAGTACCACCTGAACTTGCTAATAATTGTATTGATCCGTTATTTAAACCACAAGTAGTATTTTGTGTTATTGCCGAAATTGTAAATTTTTCGGTATTATTAATTGTAACTGTTGTCTCATAAGTACACACACCATCAGTTATTACTAAATCATAATTACCTGAAGATAATGTATTAAATTGTTGTACTATATTAGTAGTAGGACCAAAATTTGTTGTATTATTTAACGAATCAGTTAAACTATATGTATAATATCCTGACCCAATTAAAGTGATGGTTACTGACCCTGAGTTATCATTACAAATTGAATTTGTTGTATTAACACTTAATACTTGAAAGCTATTTGATGTGTTAATTGATGTTGTTCCTGATACTTTACATATTCCAGCATCTATTATATTAAAATTATATGATCCTGAGAATAACCCCGTAAATGTATATTCATCATTAAAAATAATTGCACTATCACCGTTTGAACACCCTATATAATATGGTGCGGTTCCTCCTGTTACAATTATAGTTATTTCACCATTGTTTACAAAACAATCAGGTGGGTATGTCATAAATCCACCAATACCTAATGGTTCCACACCTGTGATAGTTATTGTCTTACTTGCAACACAACCATCTTCGTTAATTACTTGTACGTTATACAATCCTGCAGTTAAACCTGTTACCGTTGTTCCCGTTTGTCCATTAACACTTGTTAACCAATTAACGGTATATAGACTTGGATCAGATAAACCTGTTAAAAATATTTTACCACTCCCGTCACTACTTATACAACTTCCATCATTTACTACGTAATAACCATAATCAAAAGGGATTGAGTCTCTAACTATACAAGATTCACTCACACCTATACAACCACCCCCATCATCACCAACAACATAATAAGTTCCCGCAGGAACAGGTGGAAAAACATATTCATTACTTACTGATGTTCCACTTGAGATATAATTATCATCAATGTCAAATAATGTGAAGGTCGCAACACTACCATAAATAGATTGTGTTGTTGCGGTTATACCACCATTATCAAATCCACAAGTAGTATCTGTAGTGTTTATAGACACACAAGTACCTGAAGATATGTAGAAATTTACAACAACATAATTAGTATATGTTGAATCGTATACTCGTAAAAAATAACTGCCCGCACTTAAACCTGAATAATAATAAACGTAATCAACCACCGTTAATGCAGAAGTTGGTAAATTAAGGTCAGCGGTAGGTGTTTCAATCACCAACCAATCTGGACTATCCCCCGTTACAGAAAAAGTTACTTCACCTAACCCTTCATTTGAACAATCTCCCGTTACGGAAAACCCATATACACTTATTGATCCCATTATTGATTACAAATTATATCAAAATTTATCCCCACATTTAATTCAAAATTGTTTTGATCATCAAGTGACACACAATCACTATTATATACTGTAACAATATTTGTTGTTTCGTTAATATTAAATGTTAAACCTTCACCAATCATTTGTGGTAATGAATCATAAAGAGCGTTTAACCAATTAACTTGAGTCGGGAAACTTGTTCCACTAACAGAGTAACCATATCCATCAAAGAATTTGTACTCAACTAACTGATTTCCATTTAATCTTACATCTACATACCATTCAGATGTTAATGTATTTACCAAACAATCATTATTTAAATCATAACCATTGTTATTTAAATATGTAGTCAAAACCTGACCTAAAACCGCCCCGAATGAATTCACCTGTGGATTAGACCCCCAGGGGTAAATAGGACATTCAACAGATTGTATTGGACAATCAAAAGGTAATAACTGACCAATAGCATAACAAGGATCACATGGGACAGGAACAAGTTGACAACCCATTTGTCTTCTCCATACAAATTTTTGTCTATGGAAAATTGAGTTTTCTAATTTAGTTCCCGTATTCCATATTGTAGTTGCAGGAACCATTTGTTCAATTAGTTTTATCCAATATGTACCTAATCCATTAACATAATCAATCATTGTTTGATATGTAAAATTATCGTTAGGAACATTAATTGCCTGACCTGATTCTAAATACTTCCAATAGATAGACTGAAGAGTCGGATAACCTCCCGTTTTTCCATCTGTAATAAATTGTCTATTTCTAACATTAATCGTATTATGCCAAAAAGTTTGAGCAAACTCAAAAAATGTTTTTTCTTTAGGTTTAGGAACAATCTCAGTCCAATCTATCCCACCTCTTTGTGGGTAAGGAGTATTCGGATTAGGATTACAACGTGTTGGTTCAACATAATTTAATCCTTGATTAGGGATTGGGTAGTTATATTGTCGAGACATAGTCCATACGTCATAAACCAAACCTTGAGCAGGATTCATGAATATGTCAACATTCTTAACATTTATAACTAATTTATCAGTATTCACAGGATAATACGCATTAAAGTTACCATCAAAATTAGTTCTTAAACCATTTTGGGTGTCAGTCCAACTTTTCTTATTATCAACTACTCTACGTAATTTATACCCTAAATTCATATATGGGAAAGTTCTGTATCTTTGTAGGTATTCTTCACCATAGTTAAATGGTAATAATGTAGTTTGGTAATTAGGGTTAGCACCTGTAAATACACTATTTGTAGTATCTATTTGTTCAGGCATTCTATGTTGTGGTGTGGATTCAAACCAACCTCCACCAATTTGGAAGTAGTAAGAGTCACTTATTGCCGGCATCGTAGGATAACCAAAATCATCAATAGGATAATCCTCAGGATATACAATGGCATTAGATATAACACTAGTTGTTGTAAATCCTGTAAATTGTTGTCCTTGTATTGAATAGATGTCCGTAGTATCTAAAATAGGTAATTGTTGAGTATACGTACCTCCAGATAAATTAGCGTATTGACCATTAAATTCTTCAATATTTATTTTTTGATCCGCAATATATATGTACTCATTAAATTCTATTAATGCTTCAGGAGCCCCAATTAATCTTAATAATATTTCAATAGATTTTCTTGTCCCTTTAGATTTAAAAAGATATGCTGAATTTAATACTAAATTTCTATAATATTGGTAGTTAAGTTCTTCAGGTGTCATACCAACCGACAAACCACTAAACTCATTAGTTCCAGTGGTAAACACAGAATCCAATAATTGGTCATTTGTGATCGGTGAAATATTTGTATCCCAACCTAATGTTTGTGCTAAATTTTTTAATAATTGTGATGGTATATCGTTTTTAATGTTGTAATTAACATTATTCATGTTAGATAAAGCCGAAATAAATTTTTTGGTTTCATCAAAACTTCTACCATATATTTGTAAAACCTTTTCAATTTTTTGATCAGGAGTATCAAATTCTTTTATTGCTCCTGTTGTTAAAAAACGAGAAATTAAATTGGTACGGTATAAATCTAAATTAAAAGCAAAATCATTTAAAGTCTCAAGGTAATTATCAAATGCCGCAGATGTAATATCTAAATTCCATTGCCCATTTTTAGGAAATGTTATTGCCTGAGTTGTTAAATAAATTGTACCATCTTCATTTTCTCTAGGTACAGTAAACGTTGATGTATATATTGGTGTAATCGCTCTATTTAATAGGAATTGTTCAACCTCATCCATAGATTCGTTGAATGTCTTATTAACATAGGTATCATTAGGTCTTATAACTAATGTATCATAGGATATGTTATTCCCTAAAAATGGATTACCTCTTACAACAAAACTTAAGGTTGTTGATGTGTTATTTGATGGACTATAAAAAATTATAGGATATTCATTACCATTTGAAAATAACGAATATTTTGTGTAATTTGCAGTAAAGTTTCTTAAACGAGAAACTTCAATTTCAAGTAATTCAAAATTTCTATTTGCGTTTGAACTATAATCTATGTCAAATGGATTTCTTAATGAATTTATATAAACATCAAATGTGGTCTCATTTTCAACGGAATCGTATTGAATGTTAAATGCGGTTTCTGCGGTACTATAATTAGGTAACGTCGCACTAATTTCTAAACCCGCAGGGAAAAAATTAATTATATGTGAAATTGACGTAGAAATTCTCTTAACTAATGACCCATATAAAGTAAAGTTAGTTACTTGGGATAAATCAAAATTAGGGTAAACTTTAAAATTGTTAGCCTGTATTACTCTTGATTCAGTAACACTTTCAATATTTAACGTATCTAAAGATATTGGTTCTGAAAACGCACCTATACTAAAATTTCTATCTTGTTTTTCGGTAATTGACGTAGTAAATTCAAAATTTGCTTGAGTAAAACCTCCCCCATCAACAAGTTGTAAACCAACTAAGTTGTCAGAAAATGTTCCTTGACCGCTTGGAGACTGAGGTGGACACGTATATTTTTTTACTGCCATTTTTAAACTATGTTGTTAAAACTTTTACTAAAATCAATGTTATTATTTCTATCTTGTCTAACCTCATATAACAATTCATTAAACTGATCACGAACCTCAAATAAATTGTATTGTTTGTAAATGTTATTTGTACTATCGTAGATTGTATAGATACCGTCATCAATAGATTTGGTTTGATTACCATAAAGTGCAATCGCCAATGTTGATATGTCGTGTTCCACAATTTCTATTTCCGTAGTTATTGGATTAAAAAATGTATTTGTTATAATGATATTCTGATCAGGTTGACCAATGAATGGTGTGGCACTTGGTTTATTAGTTGGTGAAGAAGATGGTGAAAGTGTACAAAAAAGTAAGTTTGATGTACTTTCAACATATCTATATCTAATTGCCTTTTGAGATGTGTTTGTCAAATTTTGAACAACTGGTTCACAATAAAATGATGAGGTTACAATTCTAAAAAAATTAGGAATTTTGGTTCCATCTGAATTTAAGTATTCAACCCTAAATCCAATTAAACCTTGATTAACAAATTTATTTCTATACTGAGATGGTACATTATTTAAATCAATAACAATACCTTTAACATTAGGTAATGAAGATAAAACCCCACAATCAGTTATCTTAGTTCTTATCTCAGCAGGTCTTATATAAAGGGTATAGATACCTAATTTGTTGAATTGGTCGGCAGGTAACTTTAGATTGTATAACCCCCCTAATATTTCAACACCATTATTACCGCCAGTGGCGGAATTATGGAAATATGGTCGTAAAATAGATTTTGCATCTAACTTAGTTAAAACAAAGTTATCTGTTTCATCCCTTGATGGCGTATAATTCAAGATGATCTCTACATCATCAGGACTAACGTCCGCACTTCTTATTGTTCCGTAATTACCTGTAGCCACAAGAATTTAATTTATATTTAGTTTATTTTTCCTTATCTAATAAATACTTAACTAAGGTCTTTTTTAACATTAAAAAATCCATATCCGTATTTTTCTAAGTCCCCAACATTATCAACTTCACCAATCCTTTCAATGTATTCTAATGCGGAATTTTTACCTCTTTCAATGAATACATTACTTTGGACCTCAGGTTGATCAATAACATTTATTAACGCTTCATTTTTAGTTAGACCTGTCATTATTAAATCATCTTGTGTAAAACCAGATGAATACACCATAAAAACGGTAAAATCTTCATAATCAAAATAATCAATTTGATTTATCGTGTAAGCAGTGTATAACCCATTTGGGTCAGGCCCCCATACCGTACCAACACTACCTGTAGTTCCTGTAACTTGTACACCAATTTTAAATTTACCACCATAAAGATTACTTTTAGGACCATATTGTGCTAAATCATTTATTGTTGATTCAGTATATCCTGAAACTAAAAATGGTACAGTCGTATAATTGTAACTGAAGAAATCATTTATATCGGTATTTGAATCACCACTAAAGATATAATCGTAATTAAATGATGTCCCCGTCCAATTACCTCCAGCCGGTGTAAATGTTGCGGTACCATTAGGGTTTGTAATTGTTACATCGTTAAATGGGGTTGTAATTGTTTTTGTTATCTTTGATATTCCCCATGGCGATGTTGCAGTCATAGTGATTTGATATTCGCTATTAGATGTTGGGTAATTATGTGATAATGGAGATGTCCCCGTAATTGTTACATTTGGTGATCCGTCGCCCCAATCTACAACATAAGTCACCAATGATAAAAATTTCATTAATTCAGTATCCGACGTATTATAGAAATAATATGTGTAAGGACTACCCGTTGTTGCAGAAAATAAAAAATTATTAATTACATCTTTCTGTAATACCGCACCATCAAAAACAGAATAATAACCCATATCAACCGCAGTTTGGGTAATCAATATTGGTATTGTTAATCCAGTTAAAAGTGAGTCACCGTTTGTCCCACCTGATAAGACATAAGACATACCTGTATAAACCCCAATATAATCCACACCTGTTACCGATGTTTCCCCTGTTAATATAGGACAACAAGGATCAGTTGTATCATACACATCAGTACCACCGGTATATTGAACCAATCTAAGGTCTCCAAAAATGTTTTCGGGGGATATTTTAAAGTAATATTTTTGTTCTTCCATTATGGGTTTACGTATTCATACCATTTTATTGGTGTCACATCACCACCGACTCTTAATGTTGTGGAAGTGGATGATACCTCATATGTCTTATTATTATAATCTAAGTTTACTTTGTAATAAAAATAGTCTTCGGGTAAAAAATTAAATTTATTTGGAGTTATTAGTGGTTGTGGAGTATTAGTCATTACCACATAAACCCCTAATTTTGCATCAAAAAATTTACTTGACATATAAAATTCATTAATATCATAAAAATTTCTTTCTCTTAACCAATATATAAAGAAACCTTCTTTATCTCCAACATAGTCTAATTTGAATTTAGGTTTTCTAATGTCAACATTAGGTAATAACGCATTTAAACTAACACTCATAAAATCCCCCTGTTGAACAGGTAATATTATTGTAAAATAAATCTTTTGTGTTTTTTCATCAGTTGTATCATAAAAATCCAATTTAAAGAACGACTTAGTAAAAGGTTTTGTATAATAATAAACTTCTTCATTTGTGAACCCCTCATTTAAATAAGAAATACCCCAATTTGTCTGAGTAACCGTATTTGCAGTAATTGGTAAGGTGTTATCATAAAAATAAAATTCATAATTAATGTCGGTAGTTCCATCATTGAATGAATTGTGAGAAAATTGACTAATCTCAAAATCATTCGGCGACCCAACAACTTCCTTAACCATTTCTTCTTGGTAATCCAAAATACTATCATCACGACCAGAAAAATCCCATTTCATTTCAATAGGAATATTCACATATTGATCTGTGGTTGGTCTTATTATTTTAATTTTATTCACACTCATCTATTATTGGTTCCGCAATATCGTTTATGTTTTGTACCCCGATACCTTCAGGTGTTAATCTAAAAATAGTATTTACGTATGGATAATGTTTACCATTCATAAATGGATAGTTAACACCAATACCATTACTATCTATATAACCATAAGTATATAGGTCTCTCCATCTAAAACTATTAGATAAATTAGAATAGAAGGCATAATCAGGAATATCTAATATCATATTAGTATCGGCTTCTTCAATGTAATCGGAATATTGTCTAATTACGATTGGGCTATGAGGGTTATAATAATAACCAAACTCATTTGCAGGATCCGCATCAGTTACAATATTAAATTTAAGATCATTATAGATTATTTTATGAACATATTTTGATATTACTCTTTCTTTTTGTTCATAGTCGTTCCATTCACAATAATCACCATCAATAGTATTACCCGAAACCAAATCATTATTATAATAAAATGGTCCAACGGGTGGGAGAGTATTTGAATTATACTGTCCTTGTGTTATGTTTGTGTTTGATAAGAAATTTCCTTGATCCCACCAAGAATTTGGTAATCCATTATCTAATGGTTGGTTAAATCCCCAACCTTGTTTCATACCTTTTGTCCACCCAAAATAACCTTTCCATAAAGTGGTGAAATATAGTTCAGAAATTGGTCTATTTTGGTTGTCACGTAATGGTTTAATATCGATGTCACAATTAAAAGATAAAGTATAAGATTGGTTACCTTCTTTTACTGAAGTTCTATTAATGTTATTTGGACTTAAAACATCTTTTTCAAATTTTGATTTTGACTCAAATATATTTTGTTCAAAACCAGCTTTTATTAATAGTGCACAATCAGAATTTGTTAGTATTTTATGTACCCTAACATAATATTCAGATCTTGTTTCACCTGTATTACTTTTATTTATAATTCTTCTGAATGTACTTGTGGTTCCATTTTGGAATGTGGTCCCCGTAAATCCAACATTATATACATTGAAGATGTATTCCTCACTCCCAAACCCCTCATCACCAAGACTATTAACTTGGAAAATAGTTTCCCCATTGTAATCAAACGGAAATTCCACATATTCTCCCGTTAATACACCGTGTTTCATTGGGCATTTAAATGTAATGTAATTTCCATTATCATCACTACCTGACGTTATTGTAAAAGGTATACCATCCGATGCCATCCAAAACCAAGATGCTGATGTACTACTATCAATCGCAAATAAAGGTTTAGTGTAATCATTACTATACGCATAACTCATGTAATGAGTCCAATTATAAGTAGAGGCACTTTTATTTATAAATGTCACATGATTATTTGGTGGTTGAGTGTATCCAGGAATATTATTATCAACTCGAATAAAATCAAATTCACTATACTGTGGATATCCTTCCCAAGGCGTATTAGGGTTTGTTGCGTAAGATATTGCATTATTAATCGCATTTGTGTAATACAAATTATTTCTATATGGGACATAAGTTGTTGATCCAGTATATTCATTTTTAAATAAAAACGTGTATTTCGTAACAGGTCTAAAAACAGTTGAACTTTGTCTTTCATCGTCAAAAACCTGTTGTAAACTTAAGTCAACATTTCTATCAAATTCAACTATTTCTTTTTCTGTCTGTTCTAATGGAACATCAATAAAAAGATTGGTGTCACTCGATCCTTTATATCTTAAACTTCCTAATACAATATTTGTTGAGTTATCTATCATCTTATCCCTCGTTATTTACATATAATTTAACAAACTTATCAATTGCGGTTTTACCATTATTTAACCCAAAGTAAAAATGGAATGGTGCCCCAACTATAACTTGTGTCGATACTTGTGGTGTCGGTAATGGTTGTCCACTCACATCAAAATTAGTTATCATACCTAATTTAGTTGTTGAGGATTGGAAATATGGGTCAATGTTAAAATCCAAATTCTGATATCCTTTATGGAAGAAAGGTCCTTGTGTGTACCAATTATTATTTTCAGACCCAAATATATTTGGAGATGAATCTATTTTCCATTTATAATGTGGGACATCTTGCGTTTTTGGATAACCGTAATAATCTTGGATTAATGGAGTTTCACTATATGTTTCAAAACCAGGTGTAAACCTTCTTCTATATTTATACTCATTTGTTGGTGTTTCAAATAAAATACCGAAAACAGGTCTTGGTGGAAATTGGTTATCATCCCCAAAATAAATTGAGTTTGGATTAGGGTAATTTTCAAAGATGAATGGATTAACTTTCCATTCAGAATTTATTGATAATGCTTGAGCAAAATCACCATCTATTCTATCACCTTTTCTGTTACTATTAAAGAATTGTATAATACCTTTACCTTCTGTGGTACCACCACCTGTTGCTATAGGTAAAATTGCTTGTCTAAACGTATCATTTAATAATCTTGATAAAAACCCAATTTGTATAATATCAGAAGTATCTTGGTACGATGTTGATTTAACTTGATCAACTAAATATCCATTAAAATTTGAGTTATTACATATTTCAGTAATAAACTGATCTCTAGGTCCCAAATCGGCAATCGTTGTTGGGAATTGGATTTGTTTATCATTATACCCTAATCCCGGATATCCATTTACTATTGATGATGGCCATAATGGATTAGCAATAGGCTTATTTTTACCAATAAATTGTTGTGAACTATCTTTCCATGGTGAAGATCTATAATAAAAACTATTACTTAACTCATTAAACACAATAACATCATCACAATAATTATATGTTGGTGTATTAGGGTCTTGTATTGTATATGTCGCAGTTTTATTAAATGAATACATATATAAAACCCCATTAATCCAATTATTTTGGAATACTTGAGCGAATACCCCACGACAAGCAGCAAAGGTAATAGTAAACCTTGTTTTCCACTCTAAGAATAATTTTACATCTTCATCATATTGAGAAATGTATTTTTTATTTAATAAACAATAACATCCTTTCTTAACTCTACCCTCAGGTACAATACATTGATCAGGAGGTATTACAGTTACGTTATTACCCGAACCTTGATAACATTGTAATGAAACCATATCATCACAAGTTAACGTAGATGCGATTGACGCAATACCATCAGGTAAATCGTATTGATTACCTGAAGCTAAATCAGAAGCTGCCCCTGTTCCTGATGAGGAAGGACTACCATCGGCAGTATAAAATGTGAAATTATTATTTTGATGTAATGCAAATCCTGTTCTTGATCCCGCACCATCTTCAGTTTTTGTAGATGTTGGTAAACGGTCACTTCTCATAACCATTTTACTTTTGTCATTAAAGTTAACGCCAGTTAAACCATATCTATAATATGCCGGTGAATATAAAGCATTTAATTGACCTGATGGTACGTCACCAATTTCTCCCTTAGCATCATCACCATTATCAGGTGTGTTTGCGTTATGACCATCATTATCACAACTAAGGTATGACCCATTAGTTTGTGAACCTAAGAATGTACCACCACCAATATAATCACTTTGTTGTCTTGGTAATGTGTAATCGTTATACGATAATATTGTTCTTGGAGTACTAGTTATTGAAAAAGAGTCAATAAATTGCCACCCACTAACTGGAGTGTAATTCGCAACACTAAGATCGTCAGTCGATAAATAATAATAAGGATAGTTTGAAGTAAACGCAGTGTAATTAGGGTTAGACCCAACCGCAGGTCCTATATTAAAATTATATGAAGGGAAATACAGATTAGTTGCCGTATTTGTTGTAGTATTATGGCTAGCGGGTTTTAGTCCCGTAGGTTGTATAGGAATATTCAAATAAAAATCACCTTCATCTGTTATAACATTACCATATGATTTACCAAATATTTTAGATAAATCATATTTTATTTTTTGTGGTGCGGTATGAACATCAACACCTCTAACTAAAATAATAATTTCAAAATTATCACTACTTGTCATTTGGTCTAAAGCCGCACCGGCATCATAAGTATGGTAATTACCATTACAACAATATAAAAATTGTATCCTATGCCTTAAAAAATCAGCGGTTGGGAATGTTCCTGAGATAGCACCTACTGTCATTCCAGTAAAACTAGAAACCGTCATACCTGTTATCATTTGGAAGTATTCCACATCTGTTGGGTATTGTAATGCTCCAACTTCAACATTAGTCATAGGTGTTGATATGTTTGAAATTGCAGGTTGGTTAATAATAATATTAGTCGTTAAAGGAGTTGTACTATTAATATTAGATGGATTAGCCCAAGAAATCGTAACAGATGTATTTCCCGTCGTTGTAGTCCCCGTGATTGCATTACTACCAAATTCATTTAAAGTACCACCCGTTATGTTAACATAACCATTTGATGTTAAAGGATTGTTAAAACTTATAGGTTTACCAACTTGCATTTGGTCTTTTGTACCAGGATTGGCTAAAACAACCATAATTTGATCCTCAAAAAAAGTATTACCTAAAGATTGGTTAACATATGTTCTTATTCTATTTGCCCCACCATATGAATCAAAATACTTATTTCTTGTATTAAATTCATTTAATTTTTGAGGAAAAGTTTCTTTAGTTGGGAAAGCCCAACTTCTTGGGTCCTTACCTGCATTATCCCAAGCCGCCAATAAAAATGGTTGTGGAGCATGATATAAAGCAAACTCATTACCAAAAATAATATCATGACCTACTGTTCCCGAAGATGATAAAATATCATACCCTGAAAACATTCTTTGGTAGTCAATTATACCTCTAGCCGCAACTTCAGGTGTAATATCCTGTTTCATTGCTGCAGTTATTAATGATGGTACCCCACAATTTGGACAACCGTCCGTAGATCCATCAAGACAAGGTCCATCCCAAAATGGACCTCTATTAAGATCCATTTGATCTTCAATAGGATTATTTTGATTATTAGGGTGAACAACATTATACGATCCAGGTACATTTACAGGAGCTAAAAATCCATTTGCCTGACCAAGTGTTACATTACTTGTACCTGACTGTTGTTCATCAATTGAATCCTGAACTGAGTTTGCATCAATATCATCTTCCAAAGTTGCAGGTCCACAATCGCAATCACAACTTGTACATTCAGGGTAAGATATCATAGGTAACCCTATTCTTGGGAAATTCTTAATCTTAAGCAAGTATTTGATTGTAAATGCAATGAACGCAATTGACAATGCCAATCTGAATATAAACGATAATGCTTGAGCGGCAATTCTTAAAATCAATCCAAAATTAATAACAGGACCACCTAATGGTGCAAATGCAAATACCTCAATTAAGGAGTTAATCCAATCGATCATATCCCTTATCGCATCATAAGCAAAATATATCCCTAAAACGATTAATAAGTACTTTAAAACCGGCCATGCCCACGCAATAAAGTGAGCAACAAATAATAACACTAATAATGGAAATGTTAGAACATTAATTAATATGTTGAATAAAAAAAATATAAAATCAAAATTTCTAATTATATCATTAGACGGGAATGTATTAACCGTTGATTTACAAGTTCTGTTATCAATTTCCTTAATACCTAAGTGTCTTGCTCTTGACACCCCATTTTTGTATCTATCAAGGAACATTGCAGTAGTATAAACTTTATTATAGTTCATCTCATAGAATGTGTCCTCACAATTAATTGCAGATATTGGATCAACATAATCGTCCCAATCTAAACTAAAAGTATATGATCTTAATAAATCAAAATAATTTTGGGGATAAAAAGTAAAATTAACTTCTTGTTGTTGCGTATCATCTATTGGTTCTGAAACCGCTAAAATAATGTCACCGGCATTAACGGGTATTACCGTTATATCACCATAATATGGTTGTGGACCACTACCACTATCAATATAAATTGTAAAGTTTTTACTATTAACGGAATTATCAAATAAAAGACCCCCATCAGTTGTCGCAATTGTTGATCCTGTGTATTGTGTAGGATTAATAGGGAATGTTGACGGCATTATAATAGAAAATGGTGTTGTTGAACTTGGGTCAAAAGGGTCCGTTCCACTTGACATCCAACCATGTTCTTTAATGTTTGGGACTAAGAAATTTGCTCGTTGGAACTCATTCTGTAACCCGCCTTCATTACTCCATTTAAATTTAAACCTATATCTTCCTTTTGTTGGTATTCCCTTTGTTGGGTCATTAGATATTACTTGTTCACCAAATTCATTTGTAATAATATAATCCAAGTTCATTGGTACATTTGCTAAAAATGAACCATCCCCATCTATAATCTTTCCATCTTGTTCAAACTTATGTTCCTCAAGAATTGGTAGATTATTTTTATCAGGATATATTGTTTGTCTAATAGATAAGATTTGACCTGGCCCCGCAATTAACTCACATAAGTTACCCGTATTAATTTTTGGTTTACAATTTGTTTTAAGTGCGTCATCATTAGTTGTCGAAATAAGAGACCCCATGAAAATCGCATTAGGTCTAATAGTTACGTTTGCCTCATTAGTTAAATCAAAATCAACTCTCGTAATACCTATTTGACAAATGTCTTCTTGTCCCCAAAGAGGAGATATGTCAACATTTTTATTTAATGTTTTAATTTGTGGTAATTCACTTAAATTAGATGATTTCTTAAATGTTGATCCATTAACTTGTGTTTCAGTTGCCTGACCTGCGTTAATTAAATCTTGTGGTGTTAATGAGAAACATCCAATGTCAGATAAGTCAACATCCATAAAAACAGTTTGAGTTCCAACAGGAACTCCAAATATCATATAATCACCACTATCATTTGTTTTAACAGTGTATTTGTAATATTTGTCGTAAACTTCAATATAAGTTTGATCTAATAGAACTTCTTCCCTATTTGGGAATGTCCCTGTTGCCGCATGAACACTATATGATGGGTCATGAGGTAATAGGTTATATCTATAACCAGCATCATTATTATCTGATAAAGTCTTATACGGATATAATTCAGATATTGTTGGGTTTAATTCATCTTCAGAAGTTAATGGTATGAATATAGATACTTTAGCGTTTGGTAACCCAAAACCACCGTTTACCATAACTCTACCAACTATAACCCCATAGTCAGAACATACCTTTGTATAAAGATCTGATTGATTAATTTTTAAAGATAGGATTTCTAAAAAATCAAAATCTTGATCTAACTTTACGTTGATGTATTTGTCGACACCTACTTGGGTCCTTATTCTATATGATTTTGGCATTAAAGTCTTTTTTGATAAATAGTTTATTTCCTATTTTCAAAAAATAGTTCTAATTAAAAAAAAATAAATTATCAGGAGAAATTAACTGTACTTAAATTGATAACTCTAACATTTATATCTTTGTTAGGGAATCTAATTTGATAAATTTGTGTAGGTTCAGCAAAAATGGTGTCCGCAATTAATTGGATTTGTTTTGTTGCGGGGTCTGAATATTTTTGAGATGTTTGATTTGAAGAGTACTGACCCCCAACCTTATTAAAGAATTCCATGTCAGAAATACTTATTACACCATTTTCCGCTTGGATCAATCTTCTCAATTCTGACACAACAACATTTTGACCTAATTGTCTTGATGTTGGACTAAAGTACGTTGTAATGATATCAATAATTTTAGATACAATTGCACCTTGATTTTGACTAGCATCCAACACAACGTCAACATTAACGGCCAAGTCAATCGGATTAGCACTTTCAATAGAAATGTAGTCATTAATCATCCTGTAGTTTGATAGGTAACTTGCCACATTACTTTTTAATGTGTTTGATATTGTATCTGTTAAATTACCACTTGTATCGTAAGATAACATTTTTATTTTTATCATGTTATTTTCCTCAGTAATTGCAACTTTTGCAGGTGCCCCAAACTGAGAAGGCATTGTTCTAATAATTGATTCGTAATCATTTATTGTAACCGCTCTATTTTGTGCTGAGAAGTTATATGAGACCATATTTCTTACTTCTTCAAGTGTTGGTGCGTTTGCCCCTCCAATTGCCGCAGTAACGTTATTACATTTCAATGTATTAATAACAGATCTGTTAACACTTTCTGAAGGTCCATTAACAAAGAATGAAACCGTACCAATTTGATTGATTACGTTAACCCCTAAATTAGTTGCTTGCCCACCACCAACTCTATATTGTATAAACAATGTTGAGTTTGATTTAAGTGCCGCCCCTAATGCCAAATTGTTCGAATATTTATTTAAGTCAAATCCTTTACCAGATCTTGCAAAATCTCTAAGTTGTTCTTCAGCAGAAACATTACCACCACCAAATGTCATTTTTAAATAACCTTCAGGTGTGTACTCAGATGTAAATTTAGTGTTAGTTAAAATATATTTCCCAACCTTAATACCAGGTTGATCAGACGCTTTAGTTGGGTCTTCAATGAATACTCTGTCTTCAGCAAGTGCCTTAACTTCATACCATCTATTATCCAATCCTAAAAATTCCTGTGGATTTGGGATTGTATTAAATTGAGTTCCGTCTTTTAAAAGGACACTTGTTATACCTAAAACATTTTTTTCAGGTAAGAACAATTCAAAGAATGGTTTAACATCATTTGGTGTAATAACTCGTTTGAATACTTTTGTAAACCCGTTTACAACAACTTCTCTTTTTGTAATGGTATAATTTAATATTTTACCATTAGCGTCAAAGTTAGGGGTTTTTAATCTATTTAATGTTCCTTCTGAATTTATTGCCGAAGCAAAATCAATATCATAAACTGTTTCAAATGGTTGACCAGCACCACTTACTTGGGATCCTCTTCTTAGGATACCACAATATCTTAAATCTTCTCTATCACCAAACGCAGGAACCGTTATTGAGAAATCTACTAATGCCACTGAAGGTCTTTGACCCGGTATTTTTAACCCGTAAGTCTTAGCGATATTATATACTGAAGATTTTTGTTGAGCAAATTGTAATACCGTTTCTTGGATACTTCTATCAATATTAAATTGTAGGTTATCTGTAACGGCAGCATTTAAATCTAACATTACTGAGAAAACCCCAGCATCGTTAAAGTTTTGTACCAAATCAGGATAATAAGTACGAGTAAAATTAATTAACTCAGTTCTTATTCCTTGAAAATCTCTGGTTGTGTAGGATATTTTTTTCTCAGCCATATACTATTAAATATTGATAATAACAAAATCACTACTTTCAAAGGCTTGATTTGTGACCTTATAGTCTATTTTAATTTTTGCGGTATGTTCTTTTTCACTTATACCTTGTACTTTAAATTCTCTTTCTCCATCAGGATTAATAAAAGTACCCTTATCCTCTTCACCTAAAGAAGCGTCGGTAATTGATATGTTAGTTATTTGTACACCTGGCATATATTTCTCAACCGAATCCCTGATTTCACCTTCTATTTCACTAAATGTAGGTCCATCAAGAGGCTCAAAAATATACTCATACAACCTTGTTCCAAAATCAGGAAGATAATATCTATACCCTTTTCTAGTTAACAATAAATGAATTAAATTACTTCTTACTTCTTCTTCAGTTGTATCAGAAATATCTAAATATTTACCAACGTAAGATTCTCTAAAAGGAAAATTTATTCCGTATGTTATTCCATTTGCCATATCTAATAAATATAGTATCTATGTGTTTTGAATAAATACATATAAAATAAAAAATCACGACCTAAGCCGTGATTCCCTATCGTGATACACGATTCATCCTAAGATGAACATCCGAAACATTCAAACTCTGAACTATCAGGTTTTTGTGGTAAATCCATGTTAGAAAAGTCTACTTTTGGTGTTTCAACTTTTTTAATTGGTTCTCTCTTTGTCATATCCAACGCCAAGTGTTTTGCTCCTGTTGAAATTGCCTTTGTTCTAACGTAGTAACAAAGTGTCTTCAATCCTTTCTCCCAAGAGTGGAAGTGTGATGAGGTAATCTTTGACAATGTTGGGTTTGACATATAGATATTCATTGATTGTGATTGATCAATAAATGGTGCTCTGTCTGCCGCCATGTTGATAAGTTC
>Ga0214919_10000311_pt1 | contig 83134 bp, 82 predicted proteins | sample LL1503_MetaG_FD_177994 | JGI IMG/M metagenome (GOLD analysis project Ga0214919, IMG submission 177994) | Freshwater microbial communities from Lake Lanier, Atlanta, Georgia, United States - LL-1503 | ecosystem: Environmental > Aquatic > Freshwater > Lake | place: USA: Georgia | collected...
GGATCGTAGAAAAGAAAAATTTAGGATTGTTGTCGCAATGGCAAGTAGGACATCCGAAATATTTAGATAGTGACTCTTCACAAAGCGAAGAATATATGAAATTAATTAATACTTTAACAAGCGGAAATGCAGAAATGATGAATAAAGTAATTAAAAGGGTGACAAAAGAAGTGGTTATTGAAAAATAAAATAAATAAAATAAAAATTAATAAAAAAATAATAAATTTATATTTAATTAAATTTATTATTTATTAGTTGGTTTTTAATTGCGTTTTGTTGTATATATGTTTTGTTGTTAAAATTACTCATCTATTGCGGTAATATCATTTGTATTAGCATTAGAACTAACATGAAAATCCGCATTTAAATCAGCCATTAATAACGCAGGCGGAAGCGTATTCACATAACCGATAACATCGATCTTTGTAATAATTTTAGAAGGTCCTTCTGCTCTTTTCTTATAAATTTGGTGAAGTTGAAACATATGTGTCCGAAATTTCGCAGGATAGTCCATCAAAGGTTTCGTCTTTTTAATATAACACGCGATATAAAGTCTATGTAATTCTTCTGTAAAGGTATGGAGTTGTGCTTGAAACACCTTAAATTCCGCTTGGGCACTCGAAAAATACCGCAAATAGGGTGCGACTTTGCCTTCTTGGCGTAATTCCAAATACCGATACTGCAATTTCGGTTGATTACCGCGCAATCGGCGCACAAACTCATTATGGGGATTACGAATTTTCATACGCGCACCAGTTAAAGGATGATGAATCATAATCCCCGTTTCTTTAAAATCGTCGTTCATGTAAGTAATCAATGCCTCAATATCATCATAACTTGTAAATTGATAAGTTTTAGGACGTTGAAGAATAGTTGGCAAATTGTCATTCGCGATTTTCGTTATTTCAAAAGTCGTATTATTAATGGTATACGCCGCAATTAAATATAATTTCATATCGATAATTGGCACGACAATTCGATTACGGGGATGCTGAAAAACAAAAGAATAACAATTTTCTTTTGGTAAGGAAGTGTAGTCAAAACCAAGTCGTTGACATACTTCAAAGAACAACGCACGAAACGTATCTTCTTCTTTGAATTCGCCGTTTTTAAAGAAGACACATTTAGCGCCAAAAGTGCTTTTAGTCGCGATTTCCCAGGTTTGCGTAGATCGACTATAAAATAAATTAATCATCGTGCCTTCTACGATTTCTTCGGCAATACATTCTGTTGGAGGATATTGCGACATGAATTCGGCTTCATTTAAAGATTTAGGAGGCGCAAAAGCAAGAATTTCACCATTTGCGTGAACGACCGAACGAAATAAGCCGCTCGTTTTAACATCAGTTACTTGTATTTTTGATCGATCATATTTTAAAATATGAAATTCTTGGTCATGATGCATCCATCTTTTATCGGTAAGATTTAGTACATCTAGCATTTCTTTATATTTATTATCTTGCTTGTCGGGATTTTTTATAAATGCTGAGAGGTCATACTCCGAAAATATATTACCAATCTTATATCCTGCTTGTGCTTGTGCTGCTGTTGCTTGTGTTGCTGGTGTTGCTCTTGATGTTGCTGTTGATGACGCCATCTGATTAATTATATTTAAGAGGTTTTCTTTAAACTTTAATTAGAATCAATTTTCGTAAATTATAAAAATTTCTACTATAAATATAAGGTAATGGATGAACTACAATCATTAAATACTGAAGAATTAAATACTGAAGAATTAGAAAGAGAACAACAACCAAAACAAGAGGAAGAGGCATTACAAAGCCAAAACCAAAGCCAAAAAACAAATAAAGTAAAATTACAATTAGGTGATATTGTTGAAATAGATGCCCCATCGGATCCAGATATTCATACAAAAGTATATTATGTAGCATTTTTAAATACAAAGAAAATCATTTTAGTAGAAAACAAAGGCACCTCTTTTACCTTACTTATGGATGAAGAAGGCAAATTAAATAATGAATCGATTATCGGTATTCAAATACTGAGTCGTTCTGAATTTGCAGGCTATGCCAAACAAAATCAATTAGTAACAGGAAAATGGGTTGATGTCTATTTTAATGGCGATATACCTTTTATTGTCACGGGTAAAATTACGAATTTAGAAGAAGATATGATTGAAATAACAACCTATCCCGAAAAAGAAGTCATCTATATTGATTTTGGTTATAAAGGATTGCCTGAGGATATGCCCCTAGATAAAATTATTCTAAGAGCGCCGCCGACTGAATTACAAATCGCAGAATTGCGCGCAGACGAATTAGTAGAGGGGCATGTTTATGAGAACATACAAGCAGGACCAGACACAAGCGCCAGCACAAGCAGCACAAGCATAGCAAGCGCAAAATATGAATTGGATGCCTCTTATGCAGAGGATATGGGATTTGAAGAGAATGTAGATTTTACGTCAGGACAACACGTGAAAGAATTAATTAAAGAAATGATTTTTTCAGCAGATCAAATTAAATTTGGAGAGAAAGTCGGCGAAATCAAAGAAGTGGTAGATGTTCCCTTAGCCGAACAACGCTTTGGTATTGAGAAACAAACACAAGATTTATTAGATGATTTATTATCGACAATCCCAAATAGTCAAAGAACTGAAGTCGTTTTAAATAATATCCATAAAATGATTGAGCGATTTAAAGAATTGCGGAATTTATTTTCGGCTTTTGATGAGCAAGGGAATGCCTTAAAACCAATGAAGAAAGGCGCGAATTATAAACCTTTAATTGAAGCCTTAGAAAAATGTAGTCAAAAGTTATATTGGATATTACCTGTAGTTAAATCCAAAAAGAAATTATATAATGTAGTTGATCAAACAGATGACAATGGACAGGGACAAGGACAGGGACAAGGACAGGGACAAGGACAAGAAGAGGAAGAGGAAGAGGAAAATGTTAGTAATGATTATACTGCAATTACTTTAGCGGATGTAAGAATAGAAGAAGGCAATATTTTAAAACGTTATGAAGAAGGCAGTTTTCCAGATGAAGAAAATAAATATGTCTTTTTAAATAAAGCGCTTAATCCTTATTTTACGCCATTTGAAAATCCCGAAAATAGAGAGAAATATTTAGCAAGCATGTTAGTGAATACTGATCTATATGCGGTCGTAGATAATGAAGGAGATTTTTATTCATCGGTTGTCAAAAGTAATATGATTAAAATGGGTAATGCATACGTTTCTTCGAATAATATTAATCGTAAGCGGTTTTTAATGCAAGAATATAATGTTGGCATGACAAATATTGAAATTAATAAAATTCGTGGAGCAGGGGATATTACACAAAGAAAAAATTTAACACCGAATGATCGCATCACTATCAAATCTTTTCTCACCTTACCTGAAGTAACTGTCCGCTTTTCGCGGGTAAATTTACCGGCTACTAATATTTTTATTAAAGCGAATTTAAATCGGCATTATTTGAATTATTGGAATTTTTTAAAGAGAAACACGAATGTAAATACGAAAATTATTGAGAATTTAGAAACGCCTTTTAATCACGATGAAACAAATTTTGTGAATAATATTAAAGAATATGTGTTAGATGAAACGATTACTGATGATGACAAGTATAAAAAATATTTAGATATCATTATACCCAAAACACGTGTTTTATTTAATTTGATGAAACAATATATCAATGATAAATTATCGGTCTATGAAGTATTGACTTATTTAGAACCTTTTTTAATTTACCAGCAAGATTTGTCATTTATGCAATATGAAGAAATAAACAATTTTATTAAAGAGAAAATAACCGACATTAAGAAAAATTATATCAAAGAGAGTAGATATTTTAATTCGTTTCCTTTAAGTAAAAAGACATTTGATTTAACGCGTTTTTTAGAGATTTTATTTTCTAATTTCCGCTATATCGATAAAGTATTAATTGATGGCTATGGTTTTGAAAGTATTTCGCCAAAAATGACTATTTCAGAATTTATGAAAAAAATAAAAGAAACAGATCAAGGGGCTTTATTCAATCTAGCCGTTTGTATGGCACTGAATAATTTATATTTACCTAATGTCGAAACGGATAAAATTGTGAAAAGTATGAATCAAACGCTAATCTCGAGTAATGAACAATATAAAAAAGATAATAGCGAATGTCGACAAATTAAAACATTGGCGAAAAGATATATTGCCTTAGACGAATTGAATGAAGATAATACAACACTAGGAGGACAAACAAAAGAAATTTATTTTGATAAAATGTATGATAAGACTTATTATATGTTAATAGATGAATATAAAGATAAATTAAATCCAGCGACAGCATCTTTAAAAGAACGGCAAGATTTTTTAAAAGAGGCTTTAATGAAAAAAAATGGCTTAAATGCCGAAGATGCGCGCCGGGAAGCCAATGCTATTATATTAGGCAAACGGGTAGTGGAAGATGGCGATTATGCGGTGTTAATTTTAGAGGATGAAGCGGCAGCGAATGCTGATACCGCAGCGGCAACTGAAACCAAAATGCTCTATTATGAACGCGTAAAAGGTGAGTGGAAATATAATAGAAATGTAAATGAAGATTATTTTATCGATATTAATGCGAAATCGTTATGTAATATGGTTCCTGAATGTATTTATAATACGAAAAATAAAGTATGCGATGAAATGCCAATGGCGGAAACAGAACTGAAAAATCGGCATTTAACGCAAGTATTGAATGAATTTGAAGAGAGTTTAAAAGCAGATCATCAGAAAATGTATGAAGAACTCGCCCAGCAATATGATAATGCCGTGTTTCGGATTAAATTATTAAAAACTATAAATGAAAAAGAAAAAATAAAATATGATCAACAAAAACATATGTTAGGCAATACCGCGAAAGATAATGTCATCATCTATTCGCCTTATATCCAATTAAGGGATTTAATATTAGGTCAAGCCGATTTGGCCAAAAGACAATTAGATATTTCAAAATTTGTCTTAAATTATACGCGTGAAGCAATACACGGAGAAGATAAATATTGGTTATATTGTATAAAAACCAACACACGATTATTCCCGACTTTTATGTCAGTCTTATCCAAAACCTTTTTAAGTGGCGGAAATTATCGCCAGATGGTGGAGTTAATATGTACGGATCAAGGTAAAGAAAGTGATGATGGCGATGCGATTGTCGATAAATATAGTGGTTATATCATCCGGAAAAAGAATTTGGAAGTGTCCGATGAATACACCGATGAAGGTTTTAAAATGATATCCCATGCTTTATTAGAAGCGGATTTGGGAGATTCGTTGACACAACCCACAAATATTAAACCAGAATTTGAAAACCCTGACGCTCAAAAGATTAGTAAAGTCGTTCGAACAATGAGTGGCTATATGGGCATAAATCTAGAAAGCAAACATGAATTTATTATTAGAAATGTGATTAAAGGGCAAAGTAGTACGATGCCATCTAAAACGGACTATGAAAAAGCAATTCAATTGGCCTCCACAAAAGGCAAAAAAACCATGGATAAATTTGATAGTTTTGAAATTGCTTATGATCAGTCATTGATGTTTTTAACTCTTTCTTATTTTTTAGTAGCCATCCAAAGCAGTATACCTGTCATAAAAACACGTAAAACACATCCTGGATGTGTTAAATCATTTATGGGCTTTCCTATGGAGGGAAATGAAAATACATCAGGATTAAATTATGTTGCATGTGTTGCGAGTAAAATGGAAAAACGATCTATTCAACCTTGGAATGCAATTGCGAAATTAAAAGAGAAAGATATTGCGAAAAGGATGGAAGCCGTCATTAGTAAAATTGTGATGAAAAATCAAGAAGTGACGGATGCTTTAAAAGAAAAACAGAGTTATTTATTATTAAATGCGGATAAAGATCTCATACCCGAAGAACATTCTATTGTAAGTTGGATTCATTTTTTACCGCCATTGCGTCCGTTTAAAATGGCCGCTTTACAAAATGTCACAAAAGCCTTTGAAGAAGAATTATTAAATGTTTTGCGGAAAGGGGATAAAGGGCAAGAGGAGATGTTGAATATCATTCAAGGCAAAATGATCTTTTTTTCTTTCGGCATTCAAGCATTAATACAAAAAGTGGTACATGCCAAAACGGCGATTTTAACAAATGGGAATGCTGAACCTTATTTAGAAAATGCGTGTTGTGATCAAGGCGAATTAAACACGATTAATTATTTTATAAAAGAAGAAAGTGAAATTGCTACTTATAATAAAATCGTCGTACAATTGCACGCGCTTTTAGATGATATTAAACAAATGGGTAAAGCGAGTATTTTATTTGATCCGCGAAATACGAAACGAACTTTAATTAAATTATCGGCAGATTATTCAGAAGAAACGATTTATCGCGCTTTTATTGTTTATTGTAAATACAATAGCGATGTACCCATCAGTGAAGAGTTGAAAGCGATTTGTATGAATAAACCGACGAATTATAATTCAGCCGATTCGTTAGGTGAAAGCATCCAAAAATTAAAACGGGATGGAAAATTATACAATAATGAATCCTTACAACAATTATTAACGATTGTAAACCGAAAAAATATGGTGAATTTTAAAATAAGCAAACCATTAGAATATGCGAATGTTGAAAATTTAAAAGATATTTTAAAGGCATATATCGATAAAGATGATTATAATACGCTGCCGCAATTATTTATTACACATTTTTTGGCGATGTTAGAAGGGAAGAAAGCCGATATGAATGAATTGTTTGAAGATACGAAAGAAATGCGAACATTTAAAAATTATTTGGGTATTATTAATGAAAAAATGGAGAAACAATTAATTGATTTTGTTTCGAAATCAACGAAAATGCCAAAACAGCGTAAAATGAATTTTATAGAACAATTAAAAAATATCGGCACCTTTAAAGAAACTGGAAATAATACATTTATTGAAAGTGTTGATGAAACCTTATATAAATCTATGGGATTTATACAAACGGCGATTAAATCCATCACCCGTGTATTTCCTAACATGATTTTAAATGAGGTCAATTATACCTATGCCGATGCGCCAATTCATTGGGAATTATCTGCCCTTCATTATTCCGATATTAAAAAAAATTTAAATGCACATTATGATACCTTATACCAATTTTATGAAGATGAAGACATGACAATTGCGATGAAAAAATTCATAAGCATGACGAGGGATATTGAATTATTAATCGCAAATACTCTCTTTCAAACACCGCTAAAAATTGGAGAAGACAAATATATTTATTCGGTATTTGATCGGCGGTTAACGAAATTGTTATTTCAGTTTTATTTTAGTATTAATTTAATGGCGCTGTTGTCGTTGAAAGAGGATACTGATATTTTATTAAAAACGAAGACTAATCCTTTATCGGCGAATTTGCGTGAAGCAGATGATTTATTAGATGAATTCCAACCTGTTACTTCAGATCTAGATGTAGGGCATGTAGGGGCTTTATCCGAATTAGAAATTATATTAGGCGATAAAAGTGTCTTGAGTGAAAAATTAGTTGAATTAATAGTGGTTTTTACGAATATTGTGAATATAGATAAAAAAGTGATTGATTATAATTACACGACATTGATGGAAAGAATCATGCGTTCAAAAGAAAGAGAGAAAAATGTGATTACTGAAAATTTTAAAAAGATGACACATGAAACACGGGAAGTCCAGAATTTATTTAAAAATTATCGGTTAGGAGATTGGAATGTCGGTATGCAAAAAGGGTTAGTATCTTATCAAAAATCGACATATAATTCAGAACGCGGTAATTTAGATTTAATGGATGCGATGCTGGACACTACTATCGGTGCTGAGGATGATATCGGTGATGACCGAAATGTACTGATGATGAGTGATGAAGATGCAGGAGCAGGAGGAGCAGGAGGAGCAGCAGGATCAGCAGGAGCAGCAGGAGCAGGAGTGGCCTCCGTTACTGACAATATAGAAGATATGGAGGCGACAGAGATTACTTATATGGGCGAAGATGTCGATTATGAAGAAATGGGATTAGATGGTGATGAAGATTATTAAAAAAAAACTTACCTACCTACTTACTTACCTACCTATACGATTACCACTTATAAATAATAATAATAATAATAATAATAATAATAATAATAATAATAATAATAATAATAATAATAATAATAATATTATTATTATTTTTTATGCCATCACTTCTTGCACTCTATACCATTCAGGTTTTCCTCGTTTCTTTTTCCATGTGGCAATTTTTTGTTTTTCAGATGACATATAATAATCGCGATAAGATTGGACTGGATCATTTGATTTATATTCGTTCGGCATCGCTAAAGCAAACGGCGTCAAACCTTTTTCAGTAAATTTTTCTTCACTTGGTATATTTTCACGTAAAATCATAGCGACCAAATAAGATTTATGTATTTTCTTTTCAGGGTGACCATAGCGGTATTTCCATTCATTATGTAGTTCGTCAATCAAATCTAATACCCAGATAAAATTCATGCGCGAAGTTCTACACCAAATTGTCACTGGATGATTTTTATGTGCCATTTTATAAAGATGCGCATTTATTTTATCGTCAGGATCTAATACGTGTTTGGCCGAACATAACATTTGTACAGCTTCTAATAAGATTTTACTCACATGTTTATCCATCATATATTCGGCGATTTCTTTTTGAAGAAGTGATAGTATGAATAAATTCATTCTATGTATTTTTTTATATGTTTTGCGTTTGCTTGCTGTATTGTATTACTTTTTGTAATTAAAGTATTTCAATTTTTTATTTAAATAAATAATAATAGTTAATATTATTATTAATAAAAATTGAAATATAATATTTGTTCTTGTATTAAAGTATTATATAACCATATCATCGCTATCATGAGTTTGATCAGTATGAGTAACACAAGCATGAGTACCACAAGCATGAGTACCACAAATATGAATGCAAATAAATTTGGATTAAAAAAGACATTTGATGAACAAATGCAACGAGCAAATCAATTATTCGCAGAAGTGAATGAAGAATATGAAGAATGGGAATACGAACAAAAAATAAATGCCGAACTTGATTCGGTTGAAAAGCATACTGGCGGAATAAAAAAGAATCATTTAATAGATAATAAAGTCGCCGTCAAATCTAAACAAGGCCAACATCAGCAGCAGCAACAACAGCAACAAAAAGATACATTAGAAAAAATAAATAAAGAAAAACAAGCAGCACATCAACGTAAAATCGCAGAAACCAAACGACGAAAGGCTTTGGAGGAACAACAAGCAGCGCAAACAGCAGCAGCAATGCCGAAAAAGGTAAAACAAACGCCTTTAGAAATTGCTATTAACAATAAAGAAAAAAAAGAAGAAGAGGAAGAAGATAATATGAGAGGTATTAAAAAGCCATATAATCCAGAAGTGGATGATTGGGAAGGGATGTTTTAAGGTTATATAAGGTTTTAATGTTATATAAGGTTTTAATGTTATATAAGATGAAAAATATAAATTATAATAAAATAAAGTATTTTTTTATTTATTTGCTGGTAATTTTTACAACAATTATATTAGTATATATTAGTATATATTAGTATATATTAGTATATATTTAATATATATTTAATATATATTAGTTGTAGAACTAGGGACATCCAGAAATTATTGAACCTGTACCATCAAATATATTTGTTACATTACCAGTTCCGCAACTTGGTAGTACCTCACCTGTATAAATTGTGCCGTTGTTAGTAAACGTAGATGGGGATACCCTATTAAGTGTTCCGCCTGCGTAGACGTATATTTTTCCGCTTGGAGTGTTAGAGAAAATACCTGAAAGTTCACTATATGAATTAGTTCCTGAACCAGATACTTTAATCGTGCCGTAGTTAATAATTATGCCTAGTATATCACTGACGAAAAAAATTCCACCAGATTGCTCGATGGTGCCGTTGTTAGTAATATTGCCTTGTAACACAGCGCTAAATTCTCCGCCAGATTGCTTTATGGTGCCGTTGTTTGTAATTTTGCTTCCGTCATCAGAGACGTAAAAACTTCCGCCTGATTGTGTGATGCTACCACCAGCCTCGTTAATAATCTCGCCTTGATAATAAGCGTACAAAAATCCACCAGAATGAATAGCAATGGTGTTATTGTTTGTAATTTTGCTGCCTATTGTCCAGGCGTAAAATTGTCCGCCAGATTGTGTTATAATGCTGCCGTTGTTCGTAATTTTGCCGCCTGAAGTACCCGCTACAATTTCTCCACCAGATTGTGTGATGCTACCACCAGCCTCGTTAATAATCTCGCCTTGATTATAAGCGTACAAAACTCCGCCAGATTGAGTAATGCTGCCGTTATTAGTAATTTTGCTGTTAAGACCATTGGCGTAAAAATCTCCGTTAGATATTGTGATGGTAGCAATGTTAACGTTAATAATCTCACCTGCACTTATAGCGTAAAATCTTCCGCCAGATTGTGTGATGCTGCCGTTATTAGTAATTTTGCTGTTGTTACCAGTGGCGTAAAAAAATCCGCCAGTTATATTCATGGTGCCGTTGTTAGTTATTGTAATTCCAGTTGGTATGCTAAGTCTTTTTCCAGTTGGAATAGTTAATATTTGACATGTTGTGATTGTAGTGTCTGAATTAAGTGTATAAGTATTTGTAGGACCCTCTATAACATCTAAATCAGTTATACTTATATTGTCATAAGACGCGCATGCCTCAACCTTAATTCGTTCTATTAATTTTTGATTGGTTGATTTTAATCTTTTGAATTTAGTATAATCAGAACTTGAATAAATAACATTTGCTTTTGTTTTTTTAATATCATTGACAGAATCTCTAAATGGCGTGTTTTTTTTATTTTTAATTGTTTTATTTTTATTTCCAAAAGCAGTTTTTAAAATACTTCTTGTCATTGCTCTATCATTATTAAGTTCAGTAGTAATATATATTTTTTCCTTTGTTTCCATATAATACTATAATAATTAAATACTATATTATTTAATTATTATATTATTTATTTTTTTTATTTAATACAAAAATAAATCATTGATGATTAATAATAATTACATCCATCACAATCACTTGAAAACTGACAATCAGATGATCCGTAACCAGGATATTGGCAGCCCCATATGCCATTACCTATATTGGTACATCCATCTTTACAATAATTACTGCGAAATAAATACCAGGGACTATACCACGACGCATAACCATAATTTCGATATCCACCTCCATAATGATGAGGTCGACCTCTTAAATAACCGCCCACACCTCGACCGCCGCCGCCGCCTATATAATGTCTACTGCCACTGCCTCTACCGCCGCCGCCGCCCATATGATATCCGCCCCTATGATAACCGCCCCTCCCGCCGCCATACGCTTCTTTTATTTTATTTATAGATGAAAATGAAATGAAATACAATAAAATAAGAACTAATAATACTAATAATATAGATATCATTCTTATACATAATATTAATATTATTATTTTTTCATTTTCTAGTTGGTATTATAATATTATAAGTATTATAAAGTATTATAAAGTATTATAAGTATTGTAAAAAATTGAATTAATAAATACACATATTATGATATGATATATAAAACAATTAGACATACATTATGGAGCACACTATCATTCAAAAAGCATTTGAAAATGCTAAACGCAATCAAAAAACAGATCAACCTATTATTTATATGGCATTTCAAAGAATAACTATCTATTGGCGAGATACTTATTATATATTAAAAGGAAATGTAGCAGAAGTGACACTCGCGGTTCAAAAATGTCATGAAGAAACTAACAAAAATATAGTTGATGATTGGTATACTGAAATGAAAAATTTAATAGATACGCCTTTTGATACTTATTGTGGTGGAGGTCATCAAGACGAGATAGAAGAAGAGGAAGAAGAAGAACAACAACATATTAATAAGCAAAAAAAAAATAATAAATGTACGAAAGAGACCAAAGATAAATGTTGTTCGCAATGGTTTTCAAATGAATTCATGAGTGAAGAAACCTTACAAGAATTTATTAACACCATACCTCAACGAACAACACAAACACGTGCACGTTATGTTGATATATGGGATATGACGACAACTGGGTTAGTTTTACGCTAATAAATATAGTAAAATATAAAAAATAAAAAATATAAAAAAATATTATTTATAAGGGTATTTTTTATATAAATAAAAATAATTGTTATTTATATAGTTCTTCGTATGATTAAAAATATAATACGCCGAAATGTTACATTATTTTCTATATTTTTATTCCTCTTTTTTTATATTTTAATTGTAGCCTATAAACCGAATTTTGTCTATAATAAAGATGGCAGTTTACGTACCTTTGGCGTAGGCTATAGCAAAAAAACGATATTCCCAGCATGGTTTTTAGCAATATTTTTATCGGTTATGTCTTATTTTATTATATTTTATTATATTTCAGCGCCCAAATGGGATTAAAAGCATTATTATTCATCAGAGGCATAAATTCTTTTAGGTTTAGCCGTTGCTTGATCAACATATTTATTCTTTTCATTTTCTTCATATTCTTTATGCCGTTTTTGCATTTCTTTTACACTTTGAGAACATCCACTATTAACAATATAATTATACCCGACAGAAGTGACAAGAACGCCAGTTAACATATACCAAATATATTCAGCGACAATATCTTTTAATCGCACTAAATCGTGTAATTTTTCTTTAAAATCTCCTGCATTTGAGGTAAATAAGGACGACATGCCCTTCCAAAAATCATCAAATTTTTCTGGATTTATTTCATTAATAAGTAATGAACGATCGGAATAAATATGTTCTAAAGCGACAGAATTAGGATCTTTTGAATTTGTATTTTGTGGTTTTAATATTTTATTTAAGAGATCATTTATACCAAATAGGCGGGCGACCCCGTATCCAAACGTATTTGAAAAAGGCGATTTCCAACCCGGAAATAAAAATAAGGCTACATTAAGTAATCCAAAAATAATAATCCAAGGAATAAATGTAATAAAGAGGGCAGGACCTAATTGTGCGGATCCGCACATTGCTTTAGCCAACGAAAAATTAATAAAAAATTCCCCTCCAATAAGTAAAAATAAATAAATGACAAAATATAACATATATCCCTTCGCCCCCATCAGATATTTTATTATAAAATAAATAGTAGTTAAAACGAAAAACCATAATATGCCCATACTTGGATTTGGAACAGAAGAAGTTGATGTTGATGTTGATGTTGAATCAGAAGTTGAAGTTGAACTACTCATTATAAATAATGTGAATAAATTTTTTTGAAATAATAAATGTAATAATTAATAATGGATAATGCGCATATGCCATTATTAATTGAACCAGGCGTAAAATTCTTTTTAGGCGGTACTTTAAAAGAATGTGCAAAATTTAAAGATAGGCATATAAATTTCTTTTTTAATATCGGTTTAACACTTTTTTTTATTGCTTTAGTTGGAGCATTTTTATTATATAGATATAAAGGTCGGCTTAATTCTTCTGAAATGGCTTTAAAAAATCAGAAAAAACAAGAATATATTGTATCTAAATTACAACAATTGAATTTTCATAAAAAACAAAAAAATTATACAGATAATATGATAACCGAATTACCTGTATGGGAAAATAATATGAATATTTAATTTAGACATAACATGTTTCATTGAATAATATATTTATTTATTTATTTATTAATATAATATATAAATAACTAAATGAAAAAAAGGTCAAAGGTTATTCGAATAACACATAAAAAACGGCGCACAACAACAACAACAACAAAAAATCATAAAAAACGGCATACAAAAACAAAAACAAAAAATCATAAAAAACGGCGCATATTTAGGAACAAAATAATGAAGGGCGGGATGGATTCTATACCAATAATGGTTACATGGGGTGATTTAGCACCGACACCATTGCCTGATAGTCATGATAGTTTTTTTCAAAATTATGTTATTGAAAAAGTATTATCTAATGTTGAAAAAGGTTCTGTGTCTGATACAATAATTATATTTGCTCATCATAGAATAACTGGTTTCTTAGTAGCAGTAAAATTATTTATTAATGATCATTCTTACGACAACGAAAGATTTAATTATGAATCTTGTGTCTATCGAAATGTAACTACACGTACTATAACCAATATTGTTCGATGGGTTAGTACTCAAAATTATACAAATCCACAATTTATGACAATGATTAATGACATGAGTGCACTTGCAACATCAGCAGAAGAATGGACCCAAATCAATAATTTATACCAGCAAGCATATATCAAAACGCCTTATTCACAAGATATAACACTTATTATTAGTGAAAGGCGTGAAACTGCAGGTAAATTTTATGATCTCTATCAACCCCTATCCAACGCAGATAAAAAAAATTTATTATACCAAATTATTTTCACCTTATCACAATTAGAGGAATATGGTATTCAACATAATGATTTACATCTTAGTAATTTAATATTAGATATGGATCCAGACGAAAATAAAATCGGGTATTTGGATACGAACAATATTCCACCGACGGAGAGAATATTACCCATTAAATACAAAGTATTATTTTTTGATTGGGATTTATCTTCATTTAATGATCGGTGTGGCGTGAATGCTTATCTTAATTCTTCTCAGTTTTGTTCTAGTTTTGGTGTATGTAATGATAAAAATATACGATTTGATATTTATACATTGTTAAGAAGTTATGAAATGCCTGGAGATCCTGATTTTAACAGATTTATAAAAGATGCAGGAATTTTACACAATGTTGCGGTAGATGTATCTTCTATACATAAAAGTAGTGATGTGGTTATTGATACCAGTCGTCAAGTCGCAGAGGCATTTGACTCTAGAATGTGTAATTTAAATCCAGTTTTTGATGATAGGATGTATAACGACAAATGTATACCTTTTCTTCCTGTTAGACCCTCTTTTATATTACCGCCTTCACAATTAATTTATCATCCTTATTTCAATGATTTGTTTGTGCCTTAAAATTTGTGCCTTAAAATTTGTGCCTTAAAATTTGTGTCTTACTATAAGTATTCTGGCATTTCTGACATATCTTTAGTCGGATAATCTAAATATTTTTGAAACCAATTATTTCGTTCTTGCGATGTCGTGAGTGACCCATACTGAACCAAATAATTAGCAGATAAACCACATACAATAGTCGACCATCTATTAAATAAAAATTGTGCAAGCGTTTCGTTTGTATTTAGTTGTTGTTGTTGTTCAATAGAATCAATTTGTTCGTTTGTAAGGGTTTTTAATAACATCTCATGTGTTTGATTATCATAATATTCAGCATTAATAGAAGTAGAAAAAGAAAAAAGATTAAGATTCATCTAGTGTTATATAATAATAATAGATGAACCTTTTATATTAGTTTAGTAAATCATAATATACATTCATTTATATAAAAATAAATCGTCGTAATAATATATTAATATACATATATTAATATACATATAATACTATATTATGGATGAAAAAACAATAAAAGAAATGAATGACTATTATAAATTAAAACAAAAATATGATAATCAAATCACTAGTATGAAAAATACGATATTAAAAAATGACGATTTATCTAAAAAAGATAAACGTCGCCGATTTCAACAATTAAAATTACGATGTATTCAGTGTCGTAATCAAGGAGGTACCCTTTTTGAAAATAAAAAAGGCTTACTGCGCGCTGTTTGTGGAAATACGGCAGCGCCATGTAATCTTAATATCGTTGTAAAAAAGGGTCAATATGTAAACATTCAAGAATTAGATGAAGAATATTTACGACAAATAGAAGTATTAAAGAGAGATATTATTGAAATAAAATTAAAATTGCTCTTTAATATTATTAAGGAAGAAGAATCTTTAGAAAAATTTGAAGTATTTCGACGAAAATTATCAGAAGTGGCTGAAAAACAATTACATTTACGTAAAAAATATAATGATATTTTTAATAATAAGACAAAAGAGAATGAATTAAGACGATTGAATATACAATTATTAGCAGAAATAGAAAAAATTAAAGAATTATCAGATTTATATGATTCCGAACAAAAAGAAGCGACTATTAAATCAATGGTAGAACAATATCTCACTCTTATTATACCAATTGAAGAAAATATTGCGACACTCAAATATATTGAACGTCACGTCGAATATGATGAACATGATAAAACTTATCATCTTATAGATAAATTATATAATATAGAACAATTAGAAGAAAAAGTGACGAACGGCGTTAAAGCGAAAGCAACAACGATGAACCCAATGGGACCTACTAGTCCTTTGTATAGAGCAGAAAGTCCATCCGCCTCTTATGATGTTAATTATAGTTAGAAATAAAATAGAAAATATAATATTTTTAAAAATAATTGCATATAATATATAATAATATATATATGATATTTCAATTTATTTCTTTAAAAATATTTTTAATTAGTATGGCCGTTGGATTATTGTTTGTCTATTTATCTAACCCAGAACCCACGATTATTTATGTCTATCCAACACCCGATAATGCAGGACAAATTGAATATAGAGATAAAGCAGATAATTGTTTTAAATTTGAAGCCAAAGAAGTACAATGTCCATCAGATAAAAAACTTATTAAAACAATCCCTATCCAAAAATAAAATGCTATTCATTTTATTATATATTCATTTTATTATATATTCATTTTATTATATATTCATTTTATTATATATTCATTTTATTATATATTCATTTTATTATATATAAATTTAATCCTATTATAATATAAAATAACATAGACTATGATTAAAAATTTATTGAAATCCATGCATACAGATAATGGTAAATTTGTATTATCTATTATATTAGGGTTTGGGTTTGCGAGTTTATTTAGAAAAGTATGTAAAGATCGTAAATGTTTAGTTTTTCGGGCGCCGGCTTTAGATGAAGTAAGTAAAACTATTTATGAACATAATAATAAATGTTATAAATTTACAGAAAAATCGACAACATGTCTTCATGCTGAAAATGAAGATATTACTTTTGCGTAAATTAGTTAATATATTAAATACAACTAATATATTAAAGATGGACAATGGCACCACTAGCATCGATTCTTTACCGATTTCGCCACAAACGCAAAATAATATAAATTTAACTATAGCGGATAATGCAGCCAAACAAGAGAATATAATTGTCGATAATCAGGCACAACAACTACAACAAAATCGCACAGATGATCCAGCGGCGAACCAGCGTAATTTAAATCAATTTGTCACTGGTTTACAACAGGCCAGCGCCTCAGGATTGACGAGTTTACCTTCCCGTGATATTCCTCAAACTCAAACACATTTAACGCAAGATCAACAAATGCAGCCGAATTTTATACCGAATCATAACGAAGGAGGGGATTATATTATGACACATCAGACAAGTGAAGAAATTGTGAGAGAAAATGCTCGCAGGCAAGAAAAAATAGATTCGCTGGATGTACTTTATAATGAATTACAAATACCGATATTGATTGGGGTATTATACTTTCTCTTTCAATTGCCGGTCGTAAGAAAAAATATGTTTAAATATTTACCTACTTTATTTCATAAAGACGGCAATTCAAATTTATCGGGATATATTGTCAATAGCGCAATATTTGCTGGACTTTATTATATGATGTCTAAAGGCGTAAAACATTTTTCTTTTTAAATAACACATATATTTTATATTATATAACTCATAATATAAGTCAAATCTCTCTCAATCATATCTATTATTTGTATATATATGAATGAATAGTCACACTTCTATTAATAATTTTCTTTTAATGAAAGAGTATATTAAAGCTTTAGTGGAAAATGCGGATACGAATAATATACCAAAAGAATTAAATGTTATTTTTGATGGTGGTATATTTAATGGTGTTATGGCGGCTGGAATTGCCTTATATATAAAAACCTTAGAACAACAACAGAAAATTAAAATCAATAAAATTTCTGGTTGTAGTGCTGGAGCACTCATCGCTTTATGGTTTATTTGTGGATGTAAAGAAAGCAGTATTCATTATTTAGAAAAATTAATAAAAAATTTTAAAGAAGATTTTAATTTTTCACAATTAAAAAATCTTCTGCATGACTTTGTAAATAATTTATTTGCGAATAATCTCACCACCAGCACCAGCAAAATGAAAGATTCTCTTTCAAATAATACGAAGGATACAAAAGATAATACGAAGGATATGCTAACTATATTAAATAATCGGTTATTTATTAATTATTATGATACACAAGAACATAAACAAATTATAGTATCCACCTATAACACCAAAGAAGAAATAGTGCAATCTTTAATGCGGTCGTGTTTTATTCCTTATATTATGGACGGCAACGCTAGATGTGATGAAAGGTATATGGACGGAATGGTCCCTTATTTATTCAAAGATAAATGTGAAACGCTATTTGTTAAATTAGTTACATTTAATAAATGTTCAAGAGCATTAGTGTTAAAATCAGAAGCAAATATTCATTTTCGGTTAATTACTGGCGTAACGGATGCAAATAATTTTTTTACGACAGGGCAATCCGATATGTGTTTATATATAAAAAATAGATCCTATTATGATATTTTATTTTTCAGAGGAAGAGAGATTAGCGCAATAACTCTGTTTACATTTATTGAATGGATGTTTGTATTAAAAAAGTATTTACCTGCTACGTTGACGAATTCATTCTTATATAATAGAATAATACAAGTGGTCAAAGGAATTATTTTAGATATTGCTGAACGTATTATGATTTGAATTATTATTATACTTCGGAATGATTATTAACGGAATGATTATTAACGGAATGATTATTAACGGAATGAGTATTAATTGTATTATTATTATGATTATTAACATTTGAATGTTTAATAACTGAATTAGTCGTATTATTACCAGTATCATAATCGATATTTAAAATACTTTCTCTTAGAGGTGATTTTGTATTTGTATTACATGATGTTTCGACGTTTCGTTCTAATTCAGGTATAGTATCTAATCTTAATTTTTTTAACAACATATTTAATTCTTCACTCTGTTTTTTATTTTCTTTATAACTAAAAGAAGATAATTGTAATAATGCCAAACTCAAACATGAAATACTTCCAGCAAAAAAACTAAGATTTTCGCTATGATAATACCCTGATGAAAAACTGACAATACCACCAACCGCAACTAAAACTTTTGATAAAGTTTCAAATGAAATTCCTAGGGTACGCCATATTTTTTTCCCTTCAATCGTGTTTTTTATTGTTTCTTTATAATAAGGTTCTACTAATTTATCAATAATATATTCTCTCGTTTCATGATCAATTTCTATTTTATCGTGATTCATATAATTTTTAATATATAAAATATATGAATATAAGAATATAAGAATTGCAAAAATTGCAAAAGTACAATAATGATTTTTTTTTTAAAAAATATTAAACCATTTTTTTTTCTCGGTTTTATTTTTTTTATATGAAATTTTATTTTTTTTGGTAGAGGACGCCGATGAAGAAGCATTAGCAGCAGCGGCTAATACCTTATTTTTTTTTGTTTTCTCTCCTGGTGCATATTTCAAAAAATATTCATCGTATTCTTTTGTACCTCTTTTAGATTTTAAACTTATAAATTTTTCTGCTCGATTTTCACGAATAGATTGTAAAGTCGTTTCCGTGCCAATACAAGTGTCACTAAATCTTTTTAATAATTCTCTTTGATGTAATCTATTTTTAGATTGTACGTAAAAAATGTATTGGGCCATACATAAAATTCTATCTTTATCATAATATGGACGATTGACATAAGTGAATGCTAATAATAAATTAATCATCGTATCTATCGTAGCAATTTTAACTTTTTCTTTATTGATGGTAATGGTATTATAACTATGACAGCCAAGAGGTTCGTATAGAAAACAAACAATATTATTATCAACTTTTAATTCATAATGTGGCGCAAGAATTTCACCAGAGCCTTTTTTTTGTTGTATTTTAATATTTTTAATGCCTTTTTTTTCTAAATCTTTTTTTATATTTTTAGCGGCCTCTTCTGGATTTTCCGCAATGGCATCAAAATCAGGGACATTATTTATTTTATGTTGGGATGTTGTAGGTATATATTTTTCATATAAACTACACGCATAGCCTCCGAAAAATACTAATCCTTGTTTAATCATCGATTTTTTTACTTCAGTATATAACGTATCTGCTAATTCAGGTGAACCTTCAAAATCACGCATAAATTGGACGGAATCACATTTCTTTTTTTTAATAGGATAATGTTTATCTAAAAGTAGCATTCGTTTAAATACTTTTTCCCATCTCTCCACTTGTCCTTTGGGTCTAGATAATTCTTTATAAATATTCAGTCTTAATAAATTGGCAGGCGCATATAAAATATCATTTATGTTTATAGCATCTTTTTTAATGGCATTAAATAATTGGGTTTCCATATGAGTAATATCGGCAATAGGAATAAAATGTACTTGTACTTTAAACGTGCCGACGTGCATTCCCGCTTTCGCTTCGACATCATCATACCCTAACTTATAATAAATATCTGCTAATTCTTTGGCATCTTCTAAGGCATTCGACGAATAAAAATCATAATCAGGAATTTCGGTATTTTTATCATAAAATTGGTCTTCTTTTGGTAAAATATTATTTAAAGCCGTTCCGCCATAACAAATAAGTTTTTTTTTACGCAAAAAATCTTCTAAAATTTCTATAATTTTGGATATAATAGGCGATTGCGCAATATTTTTTTTTTCATTATCTTCAATTTTATCGACGGCTTCGCGTAATATTTCTAATTCTCTTTCTTGAAAAGTTTGTTTTTCTTTTGGTGGTTCGGCTGTTTTTTTTAGTTCTGCTGTTTTTGTTGGTTTTGTTGTTTTGCGTAATTTTTGCGATTTACGCGTTTTTGACATGTTATTATAAATATATATTAGAAGAAGAATATATATTTATTTTTATTTATATTTTTTATTATTTATATTTTTATTTATATTTTTTATTTATTATATTTTAAAGGAATAATAATCTGATGTAATCGGTCGTTCTTTATAAGAAGTGGCATCTGTAGGTGGTTCCGGTACTTTAATATACACTGGAATAAAGCGTAGATTTTGTGGTTTAAGAACAAAAGCACTACCTTCCCCATCAAATAATTCATCATAAAATTCCATATTAGCATCATAATTTTGAAAAGACATGCCGACCATTTGACAACCATATTTCATGGCAAGTGAACTAGACGGATTATTGGTCTTATCAGAAGCATCAGGTAAACAGAGGGTCATATTCTTTTTATTAAATTCAATTAATTCTTGCATATCTGGCGTGTATTTTACATCATGATAACGCAGGAAACGCATAAAAACTGAATTACTTGACATATTAACATATTCATCTAAATGGGTGTTTTCAAATAAGGCATTGGTTTTATCTACGACGATAACAACTTTGCCCATTAAATTTTTTAAGGGCATGGTGCCTAAATTTTTGCCATTGTTTTCATAACTATATTGTTTACCTAGTACTCGATTTTCTAAATAAGTATAGAGAGCATTTGCCATTTTATCATAAATTTGTTTATTAGTGCTCATAATTCGTAAATGAATTAGTAAAGGATCACCTGGATTTGGGCAAGTGCTGCCAGAAAAAGCATAATTTTGAATAATTTCCATTGCTTCTGAAAAAGGAATACTATTATATGTTTCTTTTGTCGTAAAATTATTTTGAGTAGATACGGCAATAACTGGTTCATTATTTAATGAAAATATTTGAAAATCTAAACATCGCGCACCTTGTTTAATACAATCTTTTAAAGCACATACGTTTACAAAATCATTTTTATAATTTCCAGCCGAGCAACAATTGTATGCGGTTTTTATATAATAATCTCTCAATTTATGCTTAAACTGAGTATTTGTAGGATTAATTGTTTTTAATAAAGGGAAATCTTTATATAATTTGTTTAAATTTTTACAATTTGTTTTATTTAAATATAGTTTATTATATGTCCAGTTGATAACAAATATAATCATTAAAGAAAATATAAGAACTGCCACTATTATAGCAATCATTTTTTTTTGATCCATTAAACTTTTTGGTAGTTCTGCCATTATTACTTATATTAAATATTTATTTTTTATTATAATAAATGAATATAAATATAAATGAATATAAATAAGGTTAAATAATAATAGTATTATAATATTAATAATTAATATAGAATGCCTGGTGGTTTATTGAATTTAGTGTCATTTGGAAATCAAAATGTAATACTAAATGGCAATCCAACGAAAACGATGTTTAAAACAGCATATGCTAAATATACGAATTTTGGTTTACAAAAATTTCGTATTGATTTTGATGGATTAAGAACATTGCGTATGAATGAACCTTCTAAATTTGATTTTAAAATCCCACGATATGCTGATTTACTTATGGACACTTATTTGGTAGTAACCTTGCCGACGATATGGAGCCCTATCTTGCCTCCTAAAGATTGTAGTGGACAATGGTTGCCGTATGAATTTAAATGGATTGACAATTTAGGGTCGCAAATGATTAAAGAAGTTAATTTTATTGTAGGAGGGCAAATCATACAGAAATTTTCTGGACAATATTTATATAATTTAGTTGAACGTGATTTTAATGAAACGAAGAAAAAAGTGTATAATAATATGTCCGGAAATGTACCAGAATTAAATGATCCAGCGAATTCAGGAACTCGTCGAAATGTATATCCTAGCGCTTATTATACCACGAATAGCAATGGTGCTGAACCTTCTATCCGCTCACGTAAAATCTATATTCCACTCAATATATGGTTTACACTTGCGGCGAAAATGGCATTTCCGTTAGTTAGTTTACAATATAATGAATTTCATATTGAAATTGAAATGCGACCTGTGACGGATTTATATGTGGTGCGTGATGTATCATCGCCTTCTGATATGAATTATATACAGGCCAATCAAAATAATGAATTATTTCAGTTTTATCGATTTTTACAACCTCCACCCCAACCACAAAATGGTCTATTGACATATACAGATAAACGCACAAATTGGGCGGCTGATATTCATTTGATAAGCACTTATGCGTTTCTTTCAGAAGATGAAGTTAAAGTATTTGCTTCTCAAGACCAAAAATATCTTATAAAAGAAGTCTATACCTATAATTTTAATAATGTAACGGGCTCTAAAAAAGTTGAATTAGATAGTTTAGGTATGGTCGCCAATTGGATGTGGTTTTTTCAAAGAAGTGATGTTTATTTACGCAATCAATGGTCTAATTATACCAATTGGCCTTATGATTATTTACCTTTTGATTTAATTGATCCAACCGACCCAAAAAATAATGTGTATAAAATTCCGTCGCTTCAACCATGCGATCTATCATTTAATCCAGGCACTGATCCGTCTGGAAATATGCCTACAGATATTTGGATTACAGGGGACTATAATGTGGCTAACCAAAAAGATATTATGTACAAATGGGGATTATTATTAGATGGTAAATATCGAGAAAATGAGTTTGATGCAGGAGTGTTTAATTATGTTGAAAAATATTCAAGATCTGCTGGAAATTCGCCGGATGGATTATATTGTTATAATTTTAATTTACAAACGAATCCATTTGATTTTCAACCGAATGGTGCTATTAATTTAAGTAAATTTCAAACGATTGAATTTGAATTTGTTACATTTCAACCTCCACTTGATCCGAGTGCACAAGTATTAGAAATATGTGATGGAAATGGTAATATTATTGGTGTAAATAAACCAACGTGGCGTATTTATGATTATAATTATGATATTACCATATTAGAAGAACGCTATAATGTGCTTACCTTTACATCAGGAAATGCGGCATTAATGTATGCGAGATAATGAATGAATGATGCTAAAAATATGCTAAAAATATGCTAAAAATATGCTAAAAATATTATAAATTATTTAATTAATTAAATTAAATAATTTGTTGTGAATTAATTTTTTGTGAATTAATGTTATATGAATTAAAACATTTAAGCACTGGCAGCCGATGCCGATGCGGACGCAGCACGCGCGGCAGAGGCGGCACGGGCAGCGGCGGCGGAGGCGGCACGCGCGGCAGAGGCAGCACGACCAGCGGATGCACCGCGGGCAGCGGATGCGGCACGACCGGCCGCTTTACCAGCAGCACGGGCAGCAGAGGCGGCACGACCAGCAGAGCGCTTGGCAGAGCGTTTGGCGGCACGACCAGCAGAGCGTTTGGCAGAGCGCTTGGCAGAGCGTTTCAATGATCTTTTCATACTACGAACCATTTATATATATGTCAAATATAATAATTTTTTTAAAATACTAAATTTTATTTTTTATTTTTTTAATTTTTTAATTATTTAATTATATTAAAATTACTAATTTTTATTATTATTATTATTATTATTATTATTAAAAATAATAAAAATTGCTAAAGAATGAATTGTTTTCCTAAATTTAATTAATCTAAAGAATGAAAGAATTAAAGAATGAAAGAATGAAAGAATGAAAGAATGAAAGAATGAAAGAATTAAATAATAGAAAAATGATTACCATATAGTATCATTATTGTGCCACCACATACCATCCCCCTTTTTAATATTAAAAATAGTCTTAAATATTTCTAAACGAGAGATTGGACAATTGCATCTATATTTTTCTAAAGGATGTGGATTTGTTTTTAATTGCGATTTTATCGCATTTTTATAGATCATTTGTCTGCCTTGGATGGCAATATAAATATAAAACATCTCTAAAGATATCTTATTTAATCGATTCAATATATTATTACTTTTATTGAATTCGATTAAATATTCTTCCGCTAAAGACATACCATTAATATCTGCTAAATCTTCCCCAACTCCTAAATTTGCATCAAAAATAATTCCATCGCGTTTGGCAAATTCTTCATATTGATCAACCACTCCTTTTATTTTTAATTTATATTTCTTTCTATCCGCATCAGTCCACCAGTTATTTAAGTTTCCGTTTTCGTCATAATTGCTACCCATATCGTCTAAAGAATGTGACAATTCATGGCCAATTGTATATCCAATAAAGGCTAAATTATATTCTAAACCTCTTTGTTTTAAATCAATAAAAGGTTGTTGTAAATATGCACCAGGTACATAAATCGAATTACTCGTCGGACGATAATACGCATTTACCATGTAATTTTGTGTTCCAACTAATTTAAAATTTTGCCAATCAATATCCGGAATATCTAAAATAGGTTTTCCTTCTAAATGTATGAATTGTTTATGTTTCCAATTCGTTAATAACAGCATATTTTCCCAAGGGTCATCGTTTGTATAAGAGAGTATTGGATCTTCTCTTAATTTTCCAGGATTACCTACGAGTATTGTTAATTTTTGTAATTTTTTAATAGCCGTCGCTTTTGTTTTAGGGGAAAGCCATTTATTATTTTCTAATTTTCGAATAAAGATGTATTTTAAATCATGTACAATATGTTTAATATAATCGACATATAATTGGTTATTGTTATAAAGGGTATATTGTTCAGTTAAAAATGTATTAAATGTCATCGATAAGGCAAAAATTGGGAAAATTTCAATTGGCATAGGCTCGGGTGTCCCTTCTAATATTTTTTGATAAAAGTTAAAATTTATTAAACGAAGAGAAGATTCAAAACGAATAAGTTGTCGATAATGAATATATAACCAATAGGTTTTCCATTTGGATGTATTCCAATTTGTCTTAAGGAGTTGAGTTAAACATTTAAACACGTTTAAACTTGATACAATTATTTTTTGTGGTGGCACCTTATATCCTAATAATGCAGAAAAAGTATTCCAATCAAAATCAAATTTACTTTCCATTTCATTTGCATACACAATATTATATCCGTTAGGATCATCTTTTTTAAAGGTTAAACAGCCCATTGCATCTAACATTGAATATTCGATATCCCATATATCTTGTGGATTAAATCCGTGATTTTTTCCTAAACATGCCGTAAATACTTCATCGATATATGTTAAAAAATGTGTTTTGACCATTTTTTTATAAATTTTGGTTTCATTTTTATCGGAAGGATCATCGATATAAATAAGATAATCATAAATGCTTAAACTAGGACCAGAAATATGACTAATGTATTTAGTCACATCTTTTTCATCTGGCAATAAGGACCATTGAATAGGTAAACCCCATGAAATAATTTCATTTTTATTTATATGTGCTATTAAGGCATACATATCTTTTTTAGCAAAAAAATCTTCAACCATTTTTAATTGGTTTTTAGCATGTTTTTTTAAAGAAACAATTGTATTATTTTGTATAGAGTCATATACGTTTTTTATCGCTTTGGCTTTGGCAGAATCAGCATTTTCTTTAATATATTTTTTCATATATTCAATTAAAGTGTAATAAACTTTTTCTTGTACTATTCTAAAATTATCGACTTCTACATAATATTTTAATTTATTTTCACGCTCTTTTGTAGTAATCCATTCATTATTAATAAAGGTATAAAAATCTTTTTTAGTTAATGCTGTTTCATAATTTAAATCTTTATTAGATATTTTTTTAAATTCTTCGATGATATATCTTCTATATTTAACAGGGTCTTTAATATAAGATGGATTTTTACTAAGTTCCTTAATATGTTTTTCAGAAAAAATACTTTCGTCTAATATAGTATATTTTCCGCTTTTACATATATTGGCGATTTCGGTATTCGTAAAACATTTTTTTTGTGTTAAATTATTTTTCAATTGTGGTGGTTTCTTATATGTTTTATTTTTTTGGGGTTTTGATTTTTTATTTGTTTTATTTGTTTTATTCATCCTATTAATATTATATTATATATATATATTTTATTAATATATATAAATGCCGCCTTCTGCTTATAATGGTACAACAACAACAACAACAACCACAACGCCAATAGATGATAAAAAAAATGAAAAAAAAGATGGTGCAACAAAAGATAATGTGAATCAGTGGCAGAATTTTTTATTACTAGTGCTTATTGGATTTATCATTACTTTAGGCGTAGGTTTAATAGGGTCAATTTTTATATTTTTTACTAGTAAAGATGTTGTACTTGAAAATTTTTTCCCTACTAAAGAGACCTCATATTATACGGATGAGCAATTGAATAAACCAAAAACAAATAATCAAGGTGGTGGTTTTGAATGTAATAGAAACGCAAAAAGTTCATTACCGAATTTTAATTTATTTGATTGGCCTTATAGTATGTTTAAAGACGATTCAAAGACATCAGCTAAAGGTGTGAGTATGGGTGGTTCTGGTATTGGACTATTTCAAAGTTTTAAAAATTGGTTGGCTAAAACAACCTCTAATACTTTTAGTACGATGCGAGACTTCATAAAAGATTGGTTAAATTTATTTGCGCCAGGTAAATTATTATCACATGATTTTTTTAAAATGTTTGTATTTGCACCTTTAACATTAGGGTTTGTGCCTATTGTATTTTTAATTACTTTAGTTCTTTCATTTTTTTACGCCTTTAAAGAAAGTTTTTGGTGGAGTATTTTTGGATTCTTTTTTATCTTTTTATGGTTAATCATAAATGGTCTTTCCCTCGTCCAATTTTTTGATTACCTTTTTAAATTTACAATATTACCTTTATTGACGAATTTAACTGATATTAAAGAAATTATAAGTTGTTATGCTGAATGGTTAATTTTATTGTTTGGATTATTTGTTTGTATTGGAGGAACTATTTATTTAAATTCGACGATTGCGATTGTCTATTGGGTTGTTTGGGCATTACTAGTATTAAAGAGTTTAATTTAAATATTTTTTTTTGTAATTTTATTATAAAAATATAATAAAATATAATAAAATATAATAAAATATAATAAAATATAATAAAATATAATAAAATATAATAAAATATAATAATAATATAATAATAATATAGAATAGTTTTAATATAAAAGATTTATTTTATATTAAAATATAGTTTCATGCAACAAAAACCGAAAAATAGAATTAAAAATTTTAAACCTTTTGTAAGTGTATGTACACCAACCTATAACCGCCGTCCTTTTATCAATTACATGATAAAATGTTTTCAACATCAAGATTATCCGAAAGATCGAATGGAATGGATTATTATTGACGATGGTACTGATAAAATTGAAGAATTAGTCTCACATATTCCTGAAGTGAAATATTTTTATTACGAGAAAAAAATGGCACTTGGAGAGAAAAGAAATTTAATGCACGAAAAATCGAAAGGATCTATTATTGTTTATATGGACGACGATGATTATTATCCACCGGAAAGAGTATCACATGCCGTTCAACGTTTAAGAGATAATCCAGATGCGATGTGTGCTGGGTCTAGTGAAATGTATATTTATTTTAAACATATTAATAAAATGTATCAGTTTGGTCCTTATGGTCCAAACCATGCAACAGCGGGTACGTTTGCTTTTAAACGTGATTTATTAAAAAATCATACTTATGAAAATTCGGCGGCATTAGCCGAAGAAAAGGCTTTTTTAAAAGATTACACCGTGCCTTTTGTACAATTAGATCCTTTAAAAACTATATTGGTTTTCTCTCATGAACATAATACCTTTGATAAAAAAACACTTCTAACAAATCCACATCCCAATTACGTTAAAGAATCACCTAAAACCATTGATATGTTTATTATAAATCCAGATATGAAAGATTTTTATTTGAATCGTATTGTTGGATTGTTGAAAAAATATGAACCTGGACGACCTGAAATGAAACCAGATGTTATGAAACAATTAAAAGAAATGGAATTCCAACGCAGCATTGAAGGACAGAAACTGAATAATCCTCAAGATCGTATTATATTAAAAAACAATGATGGCACCGACCAATTATTAAATAATCAACAAGTGGTCTCTATTCTACAACAACAACAACAACAAATCATGTTTTTAACGAATGAATTAACTAGCAGAGATATAGAAATAAAGACATTAAAAACTCAATTAGATGTATTAAATCAAACAAAAGTATAAGTATAAAATCAAAAAAGTATAAATGTATAAAAAATGATATTAAAGACAAATGATTAATAATAGTACTAAGTGTTTAGTATTATTAATTAGCAGAATGGAGCATCAAATTTACCAAAGCGATCAATGTGCAGATGAGACTGCCTCAATTGCGAGTGGCAATAATTTTAAAAATAAGGTTATCCGATATGAATATTATCCCTCTAATATTTCCGATTCCTTTATTCGTAATGCAGTTACAGGTAGACCTTATCCATTTAAGGTGGGGTCAAATGAATCCAGACGTTTATTTAAAGTAATCGACACTATTGGCAATATTGATTCGAATGGACGAAAAATTCAAGTAATCAAGAAACATGGAGTATTTACTCCTATTAATGCGAATCCAAATCATTTGTATTATAATAGCCCAGAAGAATATATGCGACATATGCATTATCAGGTTCAACCAGAATTAATTAAAAAATGGAAGGATAGATGTGATGCACATTTTGAATAATCTTCCATTTATTTAATAAAATTTTATTGTTAAAACAATAAAATTTTATAAATTTAATTATTTTATTTTATTAATTATTTTATTTTATTAATTATTTTAAATATTCATATCATTCTCCATATCATTATCAATCATTATTTCTTCTTCTTCTTCTTCTTCTATAATATTATCATTTTTTATATTTTTATCTAAATATCGATAAATTCTTTTTATATCTAATTTATTAATTTCATATGGTTCTAGAAGAGAATATATTTCATCCTCTGAATGATTATTACGTAATTCTAAAAATAATGCAAAAGTATCTTTCTTATCATTACCTAATTGTTGACATAAATTTTGTATAAATAATGAATTATTATATTCCGTGCTGTATTTTGTCAATACTTTTGTAAAACGAATATCTGTTGAATTAATTGTAGGTGATTTCATATCAACAAATGTATCATGATACATTTTATTACAATGAAAAGTTTTCATAAGCGAACTCATTTCATTAAATTGCCATATTTGTTTTTGAAAAGTAATTCGATCTATATAATCCGCAAAACATATATTATTTAATATTTTTGAATATAAAGATATGGATGTTTTAATGTCGAAATTATTTAAATAATCTACTATATTTTCATGCCATAATAACCCAACCATTGTTCTATCTGTTTCATTCATAAGAATAGAATGATCTTCAATAGTAAGAGGGTTATTAATTAATATTTTTGTTATATCTTTGGTATCATTATTGTATGATTTTTTTTTTAAAATATGTTGTATAATATTATTTTTTAGAATAGTATTATTATTTCTATAAATATTGTTTATTGAAACAAGTGTTTTTAAATCGCCATTTATATAATTAATTATATTGTCTAATACATTGTCATCTAAATTAGGCATAGCACTCGTTATAATATTTTTTATTTGGACGGCATTTGGACTTTTTAATTCAAATACATTACACACTTTCATTAATTCTTTAATTTTTTTATCAGCATAATAATTACTAATACAAATTATTGGATTATGTGAAAATTCTTCTATTTTTTGTTTTTTTGTTTTTTTTGGACGTATTAATTTAATTAATGAATTAATGCCGCCTTTATCCCCCGTATTCATTCCATCAATTTCATCCATCACAATTGCAATTGATTTTGCCTTTTTTTTTAATAAACTAAGCACATTCTTATCTGCCATATTTTCTTTTGTTAAGGTATCAATGATATTTTTATTTCTTATATCAGAAGTATCGTATTTAATGACATCATAATTCATTTCTTTTAATATTCTTAATACAAAATCGGTTTTGCCACATCCAGGTGTTCCATAGATGTATATACCACGTTTATTGGATAAATTATTTTTATATTTTTCAAAATTCAATAGAAAATTTTTAATTTCTTTTTCTATATGATCTCTATTTAGTATTTTATTAAAATTAATACATTCCATATTATTATTAATCTATTATTATTTTTATATATTATTATTGTTTATATATAATTATTGTTTATATATAATTATTGTTTATATATAATTATTGTTTATATATAATTATTGTTTATATATTATTATTGTTTATATATAATTATTGTTTATATATAATTATTGTTTATATATAATTATTGTTTATAAAAACCTATATTTATATTTTGATTTATATTAAAATTACTATGTTGTAAAATCGCTTTTTTATATTTTCCACTACCTTCAAATTGTGTTTCTACTAATTGTTTTATTACATTATCTCTCAGAATAACCAATCGTATTTGTAATCTTTCATTTGGGGTTGAATTTTGACCTCTTGGTATAATTCTTTCGCGAATTATACTAGAAATTGTAGTAGACCCAAGATAAGTGAATGGCATTTTTATATGTGGTCTATAATAAACTCTAAATTCATTTTGTTCTTCAACAGAACTAATTAATTGGTGATCAATTAAACCTTGGTTTTGACCTGAATAAAATATTTCATAATCATTAGAGATAATATTTTTTAATATTCTGTCTCCATCTGAATAATCATACATATGTTCTAATACCATTGTCGGTTCTGATGTAATTGATATAATAGTTGTCATTTTATTTAATTATACATATTCAATAATTAAATAAAATATTTCAATTTTATTATTTATGTATTATTATGATTTACAAATATCATTATTACTGGTAATACCATCCCAGGTTAAATTACATGCTTTTGCCCATTTTGATTTATTACATAATCCACGTTGACCGGACCACCATGATGTCGAAAAATCCATGATTTTAGAACATGTATTTTTTCCTAAATTTTTTGAATTTTTACAATTGGACCCATTTTTTTTAATGCTTTCATCACTCCAATAATCTGGACAATTGGCTAATACAGGCGGATAGGTTAAGTCATTTTTAGAAGAATATATAAAAAATCCAAATATAAGTAATGTAATGATTAATATAACAATTGCAATATACAATACAGACGATTGAAAACTATTCATTAATATAATATATATGAATAATATTATAATTTAATTATTCATATATTTTCTATTTTTAATATATATTTTTATTATATATTAATGTCTTTTACAAATAATTATAATAATAATAGCAATGGACGAGTAAATATATTAGGTCCCAATACTGATTTACGATTTTCATTAAGCGACCGCATACCGATTAATGAAGCCACTTCCTTTAGAGATGCGATGACGGGTAATTGGAATAATACGTCTTTATCTGACGCCTTTTTTAGCGCACAAAATATCAAAATAGTACAAAATGGTATACGCGCAGGTGTATATAACAAATCGAATGGTCAATATATTATTGGCGAACAAAATTATGATGAATTAAAAATAATAATGCGAAGTATTTTTTTACAACATTCAAAGAATTTAGCAATAAATATTCGTGAACAAATAGAAACATTGAACCAGATTGTTTTAGATTATGCGATTAAACAAGTATATGGTGAAGCAGAAGGTTACATGAAATATAAATACGATGCAAGTACTTTAGTAGTGCCGTTGGCGATGCCAATTCTTTCTTATTCAAATGATAAACAATTGGAATTAAAAAAATGGTTTTAATAAAATTTAAAATATTTATATATAATATAAGAATGGCAAAATCAGATAATTGTGTGTATTTGAATTTACCTAAAGGTGTTAAACCACCAATGGGATATACAAAATCTAAAAATGTCGGAAGTGACATTTTATATAAAAAGAAAATATCAGTAGATATGTTTTCTGCGTTAGATATGCAACAAATGATTAAGCGTAATATTTCTTCTAAGAAAGGTGGTAAAAAAAATAAAGCCAAAAAAACCCGTAAATCGCGCAAGTAAATTATTTTAACTAAACAACCAACTTTAGGTTAAACTTTAGTATAAATATTAAATTAAAATAATAAATTGATTTAAAAAAATGAATTTATTATTAGTATTATTACTATTATTATTATTAATATTATAAAATGTCAGATACCAAAGTTACACCAGAGGTCAAAGTTACACCAGAGAAAGAACCGAATTTAATAATAGAAAAAACGTTATCAAAAGAACAACTTAAAGTTTTAACCGAATTAGAAAAAAAAACTGAACAACACACAATAAATATGCTTACTACTAATTCAGTGACTGAACAAAATTTAGTTAACCTAATGAATAACGTAAACGAAGAATTTAAACAAACTACTGGGCATTATATGTCTTATAGCGAGATGAGAGAAATGATGGGTTAAAAATATATCAACAATATATTGTTTTGATAATAACCCAAACATGATATAACGTATTATTACGCATAATGTTTAAATCTATTTAGATAATATATACAGGATATTTTATAATAATAATAATAATATTAATAATAATAATATTAATAATAATAATAATAATAATAATAATAATATTAATTAAATGAATTAAGCATTTAATTTTAGATTAACTAATTTTTTCTTTACTATTTTTTTGGCGGTGGCGGTGGCAGTAGTGGTGGTACTGGATTCTTGTTTCTTGGTTCTATACACCAAATATTCTTTTCTTAAAACCGCTAATTCATTTAACCATAGTTGAACTTCAGAAGTTTTTTCTAGTGTTTGTAATTCCATTAATTTTCTTTCTTTTTCTTTTATTATTCTGTCTACATTTTCTTCGGTGACACTATCCAATGGCATCCTTACTAAATATTTATAATCAGTATCGCCATCGACCATATCATATTTGTGTTCTTTTAATAATTCCACAACTGCTGCCGTCTTTTTACGGCGTAAATCTAATGTATCGTCTAATATAGCACTAATAAAACGTGCTTTATTAGATAACACCAATGCTTCTTTTTGTAATTCTTTTAATTGATGGGCTTTTCGTTTTACATAAAATGCCATCCGCACTTTAATAAAATGGTCGATCAGATCCTTAATGGTCGCAAATTTCATAAGTTTTTCTTCTTCATCAAAAGCATGCATGTTTGTATTTGATTTAGTCGTGGATATTTTTAAGAGTTTTTCTAAACGCGTACATCCAGCAATACCTTCTTCACTATTACTACCATCTTTTTGAAGTAATTCTTTTAAAGCGCCATTCGCAAAAGTAATGGTAATATCAACGTTTATGTCGGTGCTCATGTCTACATAATCCTTAATTATATTGGCGGACGAGGAGGATGCGGTTGCTGATTTTTTCTTTTTATTATTGGTCGGCGTGCCACTGCTACTGGCCGCAGATTTTTTGGCGACCGCAGCCGCTTGTTTCTCGCCTTCAATTAATTCTTCAATATATTGTTTATAATCATCGGTCCAGGTGCCAATCGGCAGTTCAGTAATGCGCACTTGTTTCTCATTTAAGATTTCATATTTCCCTTTTATTAAATATTTACTTTCGGATAAAGGCGTAATTTCTCCTTTAAAGCCTTCATAATAAGGTTTAATGATAATTTCTTCAGTAGATTTACCGCTAATGGACGCGACTAAATAATCCATGATATTTAAAGGATCATGACACATAATATCGGTACTAAAACCAGTGCCAATGCCTTTACTGCCATTCACTGCAATCATGGGCAAGATGGGCACATAATGGATTGGTTCAACCGATGTGCCGTCATCATTTAAATAGTCTAAAATACAATCATCCGCTTCTGGAAAGATGTAACGCGTCAATTTGGATAAACACGTAAAGATATACCTTTCAGATGCTGAATCAGACCCTCCTTGTAAACGCGTACCAAATTGTCCACGAGGTTCTAATAAATGAATGTTATTTGCGCCAACAAAATCTTGTGCCATGCCTACAATCGTACCATTTAAACTTTGTTCGCCGTGATGATAACAACTTAATTCAGATACGGAACCACTTAATTGTGCGACTTTAATTTCATCTGTGATTTTGCGTTTGAAACAAGTAAACAGCACTTTTCTTAAACTGGTTTTTAAGCCATCTACTCCATTTGGAATCGAACGTTCACAATCATATTTTGAAAAATGGCTCACTTCTTTTTTTATAAATTCTTGATAAGTGACATCTGGTTTATTTGTGTCCAGATATGCATTTCGATCATAAGCATATAACCATTCTTTACGATCTTGTGCACGTTTTTTATTAAATACCATATCAATCGCATCACGACTTTCTTGGCCATTACTAATAAAATCGACCATTTTCTTATTCGCGAAATATTCTTTAAATTCTTTGCCAGTACTCGTACCTAATCCCTTGTAAAATTTAATTTTCCAATGATTTGTATTTGTCGCCGTATTTTCTTTCCATTGTTTATATTCGCCGTCATTATAAAATAGAATTTCTTGTGTGCCTTTTCGGGCTTTAATAATCGGCGTATTCATAAATCCAATAAATCCTGGAATATCTAATAAAGTAGCCCATTCAGAATCAATTAGATTAATGCCGAGACCTTTAATATGACTACCATCTCGATCTTGATCCGTCATGAAAATCACTTTTCCATACCGCAAACTTTTTTGCGCTGTTTCTTTTGTATATTTTTTTCCTGTTTCTAAGCCTATAATTTGTATCATTTCGTGAATTTCTTTATTATCAGTAATGCGTTTACTTGATTCGCCACGCACATTTAAAAGTTTACCCCGCATCGGATAGACACCAATCGTATTGCGGTCAGTCGTACTTAGACCTGAAATAATACCGGCTTTGGCTGAATCTCCTTCACATAAAATTAAGGTACATTCGCCACTCCTCTCAGTGCCAGCATAATTTGCGCCAATATATTTAGGAATACCACGAACACTTTTCGTTTTTGCGCCATCTTTCTTTTTAACCTCTTTGTTTTCTTTTACTTCGGTTAATGCACAAGCCGCATCCATCACGCCCATTTTTGCGATTTTTTCAATAAACTTATCGCTAATTTCACATGAAGAACCGAAATTTGCGACGGGCGTATTCATATAATCTTTAGTTTGACTTTCAAAGGTCGGATTATCAATATCGCAACGCACAAACAGCATTAATTGTTCTTTAATGGTCGTCGGTTTAACGTCTATCTTTTTCTTTTGTTTAATGTAGGCCGATAATTTCCTCACAATTTGGTTTAACAAATAATCTACATGTTTACCGCCTTTACCCGTATAAATTCCATTTACAAAAGAGACTTGCGTAAATTCTTCTTTTGGGGCTAAACACACCACATATTCCCAGCGCTCATTTGCTTCTTCATATATACGCGGTGTGTCCGCTTTGGCGCCAATATACAAATCGACATAATGTTGGAAATGTTTGACGGGTACAAGTTCGCCATTATATTTCACTTTTATGTTTTTATCAGTGATAGCGGCAATATCATAAACTCGTCGTTTAAAAAGCGCAATCATTTCTGAGGATAACCCTGGTATTTTTAACCGCTTAAAGTCAGGTTTAAAAGAGACTTTCGTATAAGGTTTTTTACCTTTACCGCATTTTTCAATGATGGGTGGTTTAATCACATTTAGATTATCGGCAAATTCTTGTGTGTATTTTAATCCGCGCACATGATCTAGTGTTTCGATTTTACCCCACGTCGACCAAATAAGTACTAATTTAAACCCAAACCCGTTTTTACCGCCTGTGATTTTTTTTTGGGTCGTATCATAATTAGTCGATGTTCGTAAATGCCCAAAAATCATTTCAGGGATCCAAATATCTTCTTCGGGATGTTTAGCAACATCGATGCCGTTGCCGTCGTTAAACATCGTGATAGTACTACCATCCTCGCTAATAGAAATATCAATCGTAGAAACGGGAATAGCGTTTGTATCTCCATTTTTAATATTTTGGGTCATTCGCACACAATGATCGCGACAATTTACTACACCTTCATCAAAGAGTTTATATAGACCTGGAATAATTGTAATTTGTTTAGCAAGAATAGTTTTGGTTTCTTCGTTGAAAATATATGTATCATATTCCGTCATTTCCATTGAACCCGTATAAGTATCCGGATTATGTAACACATGTTCTTTATCCGTTTTCTTCTGATATTTATGCGCAAGTTCTTGTTCTTCCTCGGAGGAGGAGGATATAGCCGATTTTTTTTTATTCATGACTGATTTAGGTTGTTTTACAACATTAGTGGAATTGGTGGAAGTAGTGGAAGTAGTGGAATTGGTGGAAGTAGTAGAAGTAGACGCAGCCATCGTAAATGAATATAGTTATAATTATTTAATTCCTAATAAAATAGAATCAATTTTATAATATAATAAATTAAAATAATAAAAGATATAATATTATATTAACATGTCTTTTACAGAGAATGGTATACTATATAATATTATAAATGTAACAGAATGTTCTGTTCAATCAGTAAATAATAGTTCTTCTAATACAAATATAATAATTCCACCTATTGCATATAATGGTATTACGCCTTATAATGTTACTAAAATAGAAGGAATTCCATCATTTGATTCTATTAGTCCGAGTATTGTAGTTTCTGTTACAATTCCAACAAGTGTTATTACCATAGACATAGATGCTTTCGTTAATTGTATAAATTTAAAAAATGTTTATTTTGATTCGCTATCTAATATAACATATATTCAGGATAATGCTTTTTTAAATTGTGGTCAACTTAATAATATCATTATTCCTGCAAGTATACAAATTATAAATCAATCTGCATTTGGCAATTGCCTAAGTTTAACAACAATAACATTTTTAGATTTAACAAATGTAATTACTTCAGGAGCATTTAATTCTAATATATTTATTGGAAGCACAAATTTAAAAACAATATATTATAATGGTTCTACACAAGATAAAAATTATTTAACAACTTATTTTTCAACTAATTATCCACAATTAAATGTAGACATAATTATTATTCAACCTCCAATTATTATTAATAACATTTGCGTTTGCCCTCCACCTGCTTTACCAAAACAAGGTATTTCATTCGGCGGAAATTTAAATATTCCAGGACATTCGGAAACAGCAGCATTTAAATTAGCAGAAATTGTGAAAACTTCCTCAACTGCTAGAAATGCAGGTCAAACTAAATTTTATAATGCGAATACTTCTCGTAGTAGTTCAAATCCTCCACCTCCTAGAAATAATTTTAGGTAACTTTATAATATTAATTAATTAATTCATATAAATTTATATAATTAATTAATTCATTTAGCATATTTTCTCTCTGTATAATATAAAATGGTGAAGAAAATTATGAAAAGTTCGGCGGACGGCAAATACCATGTACATGGGAAAACCTATGAGATGTTGATTGGTTCACGAGCGCAAGTTGGTCATGGTACCGCGTATAAGACACCAGGTGGTCTTGTTAAAAGCGATTTATTCAAAAACAAGCATGATCGTTATGTTTCTTTGAAAAAGCATAATACGGCTAAGAAAGAGAAACGTTTAGAGAAAGCCGGTTTTTTTACCAGAAAAGGTCATTTTGGTGCAGTGAAGAAAGAGGGCACGAAAAAGCGCCGACATTCTAAACGTAAGTAAATTAGTGTAATTATAAAATTAATAAATATAAAAATTAATAAATGAATAATTATATATTAAATAATTAATTATTCATTTTTATATATTAAAATGTTTTTTAATAAAAAATAAATATTGTTTATTCATTTTATTTCCACCATGTAGGAGAAATTAAGCCATCACTATCAATATGTACAGCAATAATTTCTGCCGCAATTTTTTCAAAATACTTTTTACTTGCCAAACATAGATGTTTATTATTTAATGAATAAAATTCATAGGCTTCATATAAAGATCTCGTGAATAATTCTGCTTGATCATTACATTTTAATTTAAACAAATAGAGAGAATTTACAATTTCTATTCGTTTATTCCATAAATTACATTTAATATGGGTTATATATTTATTTTCTTCTACTAAAACATCAGGGAAAAAATGATGAATTAGTTCAAGTAAAAAATTATCACTGATATTTAAGTTTGTATTAGCATTTGTATTAGTGTTTGTATTCGTGTTTGTATTAGTGTTTGTATTAGCATTTGTATTAGCATTAGCATTAGCATTAGCATTAGCGTTTGTATTCGCATTAGCGTTTGTATTCGCATTAGCGTTTGTATTAGTATTAGCATTTGTATTTTTATTTTTCTGTAACCATCCTTTAAAAAGTGTCGACACCTCATCAATTTCTAATTCAGGTTCTTCGTCATATAAATCTTGACTCATCGTGGTTTCCCAAAATTTCATAAAACTCGAAACAAGAGGGAGATGTGCACTCGTTATATCCAAATAGACATCTTCTTCTTCATTGTATTTTAATTTTGATTTAAACATCATCTTCAGTTGTTCATGAAAAGCGATATTTGGAATACCTTTATCATCAAGAAATTTTTTAAATAAAAATAATAATTTCTTATTCTCTATTTTTGATGATACGCAAGATTTCAGTGTTTTTCCTATAAATTGTGTTGTAATCGTCTCCAGTGTATTTTTATGGAGATATAAAGCATGTTCAACTAATTTCGTCTCTGAGCATTGTTTAAGAAAACCATCAGAGGAACCATAACGAAGAGAATAATGTGAAGAGACACATAATAAATCGAGCATATGTTTTACTAATCCAGGTGGAATAATAAAAGATTTCTGTTTATCATTTATATGAATGATGGTATGGGTATTGACTTGTAATAGACGGCATTTTTCATAGTCATGGTCATAATATTTAAATTTAATATTGTTTAAACAATTTGAAAGTCCTAATAAAAAATGGCATTGATTACTGATTTCATTTAAAAATTGTTTTATGGTTGGAGAGATTATATAAATAATAGAATTATCGTTTTTTCCGTGAATACAATCGCCAATAATAGTTAAAAAATATTTTGCACTATTTCGAGTAGAAAAAATCGCTGGATAGAGTTGATTAATTACAAATTGTATCGTATTTGATTCAGGGATGGCATTTAAAGGCGATCTCTCTTTAATCCGTTTAAGAATCGTAATATTAATCTTTCTTTTCCATACCATTAAAGTATTTTCGTTAGTGGTAATCGTGCTTAAAATTTGATGATATATATCATCTTCATTAAAAGCATTAAAATGAGTGCCATCATATAATAAAAATCGTTCGGTTTGAGGCGTATAATAATATTTATTCTTATGGAGAAATTTATTTATAAATTCTTCACTATCTGTCGTTAATTGTTTTTTTCTCTCTTCGCGTTGATTATGATTTACTTCATCGTTTTCTAAGGCAGAGGGAATAAAAAATTGTAAATAATAACAAATACGACCTAACATATAATCATTATTTTTATATTTATTAAATAATTCATTTATATTGGCTATATTATCTTTATGTATCGTATCATATTCATGTTTTTCATTTATAGATTGTTCCATTATCACTACTATTATAATTATTATATTATTATTTTTATATTATTATATATAATATTATAAATATTATAAATATTATAAATATTATAATATTTAAAGATTTATAGTATTAAAGATTTATAGTAAAGATTACATATAATGCCTAATATTTTAACTATACAAACTGTTCAGATTGCTCCTTTTCGAACACTTATGACTGCACTGAAAGATATTTTGTTAGAAACAAATATCACTTTTACGCCGCAGGGTATTAAAATTATTAATATGGATAAATCGCATACTATTTTGGCGCATTTATCTTTAAGGGCAGAGAATTTTGAAGTATACGATTGTAAAATGGATAAAATTATTATTGGAGTGAATATGTTTCATTTATTTAAATTAATAAACACCATTGATAATGATGATACCTTAACTCTTTATATTGAGGAAAATGATTATACGGATGGCGTAGTGCAATTCCTTTGTATGAAATTTGAAAATGGCGATATCAAACAACATAAGATACAGAAATTACGACTCATTGAACCTGATACGGAAGAGTTGGACGTACCCGATGTAAAATTTTCATCTGTTCTTAATTTGCCTTCAGTGGATTTTCAGAAAATTGTGCGTGATTTATCATGTATTTCTGATAAAATAGAAATTAAATCTATTTCGACAAGCGAAGGTGCTGAACTCATTTTTAAATGTGTAGGCGGATTTGCCACGGCGGAAATTAGACGTGCAGAAACGGATGGTAGTATGGAATTTATTCAAAAACCTGAAACGAGTAAAATTATTCAAGGTGAATTTTCTTTGAAGAATTTAGGTTATTTTATTAAATGTACGAATTTATGTAATCAGATTGAAATGTATTTGGAAAATGATATGCCTTTGGTAGTAAAATATAATGTCGCTTCTTTGGGTGAAATTAAATTAGCGTTAGCACAATTACCTTCTTTAAATTAAATTAATAAAATATCTAAATTAAAATTTAAACCGATCTGAAAATAAGAGTCCATCTAATATAGTAGCAACCGCAAAACCTTGTATTATATTTTTTATAGGAGAATCTAATTTAAATATAAAGGTCAAATATAACAAAAATATGCCTAAAACCCAATGATGTAGATGTGTATCACAATAATATAAACTTCCATTAATAAATGATAATTTACATATGCCTACCTCGTAATTATAATTAAAAAATATTGGAATACTATTAATTTGATGTGTTTGAAAATTTAATAGATGAATTATTATTGTTAATAAGAAACTGATTAAAAAATAATTATTAATATTCATTAATTAATAATTATATTTTGTTTATTTTTTTAATTAATAATTATATTTTATTATATATATTTTATATTTTATATTTTATATTTTATATTTTATTTACTTTATTAAATTAAATATGTTTCTTAAAAATGCATCCTTGGTGAGTAATACCATCTATTTCGCAAATAGACATCGGATTTTGAAATTCACGTGTCGATAACCATATTTTAATAACACAGAAATTTTTTTTAGGAGAAATTGTTATTCCAGTAATGTTAGGACGTAATTTTTTATCTTCTGTCAAACATTCGCCTAATAAAATATATGATAAGTTTTTCCAAACATCTGCCACATTTTTATTACTAACCTTATATGAAAAACATCCACCATTTTTATTTTTGGGATCTTCCCACATGGGAAGAATACCTTTTCTCATTAAAAACAACATACAATTACTTATCATTTTTTCTGGTAGTGTTTCACATAAAGTGATTATTCCTTCTACGCTGTTTAGAGTTATAATTTCTTTATAACTTTTAACTGTCCAATCAACGTCATGCGGCAGATGCGACCATAAGGTCCAATTATCATATAATTTATGAAGGTTAGACTCAGTGTTTTGCGTAGATGCGTCCATTGTAGTGATGGAACAAGCCATTCTAATATATATACAAATCAATTTTTTATATCATTTAACTAAATTAAATATATGTTATTTAATTTAAGATAATAATTAATATATTAATCAGAAGAGGGTTTTTCGGCTTCCTCGGCTTCCTCTGCTTCCTCTGCTGAATCGGTTTCCTCTGCTTCCTCTGCTTCCTCTGCTTCGTCTGCTTCGTCTGCTTCGTCTGCTGATTCATCATCAACTTCATCCACTATATTTGTAATAATAGTATAATCTTGTTTTCCTAAAACAATCATTTGATTGCTGTTAATCGTAATATAATCCATATTATTATCAAAAAAATGGATAGTAAAATTATTTTTAATTTCAGAAAAATCTAATGACTGATTTTCTTGTGGATATTTATTTAAAAACCATTTAATAAATGATTTATTAAATAAAATATTATTAGTCAAATACATTCGGTCATCTAAAACAAAAGATATTTTTGTGTTATTTATTTCGATACATGGATTCAAAAAACGCACATCACTTTTTTCATTCTCTCCTCCATCATTAATACTATCATTTAATTTATCTAAACGATCACTTAATACCATATTTTCTTTTTGTGTAACCGGATCAATAAATTCATATAAAACAAAATCATAATAATATTCTGATTTTATAGTATTTGTATTATTCGTATTTGCATTCGTAAATGTTTCATTAAATCCCGATAAAGATTGATTTTTGGGATAAAAAGTAATCACTTCTATTCCATTATTTAAAAGAATTATCTTGTGTTGATAAAATATATTTTTTTGAAATATTGTTATTTTATCTAGGACATTCATAATCTTCGTATATGCTTTAAGACCATACCACCCAAATTGTATTTTTAAAGAATTTGTTTTTTCTGGAAAATATTGTTCGCAACAATTATATGTATAGGTTAATAACATAGAAAATAATGTCGTAAAGGCCACACACAAAAACATTTTGCTTTTATTATAACTCTTTCATTTTTTAAATAGTTTTAATAAATGAAATTAATTTTGATGCTGTTTTTTTTTCTGATGGCGTTGTATCCGATCAGTTGTTCGTATATTATCTTCATCTTTTGGGTAGTCAATATTATAATTAATTTTGCCTTTAGATGGTGAAAATCCAAATGTAATTAAAAGTAAAGTGGATATTGCCGTCATCATAATAAACGGAATAAATACAATCAACCATGATATAACTCCTAAACCTTTCTCACATAATATATTTAATATTAAAACAAACCCGATCATAATGATAAATTTTGAAAGAGCCGTATTGTACATTCCTTTAAATGTATCAATAATGATTTGAGTTATTGTAAATATAATATATAAAATTACGGGGGTACAAACATTTTCGAGTGCCATATATATAATATAAAAAAAGATAATAAAATTTATTTCATTATCTTTTAAATTTTTTTTATTTATTCGTTTATTTATTCTAACTACATAATAATAATTTGTTGCGTTTCTTTATTCCAGTGTCCGACTAATTCATGCGTATTTTCATCATAGAGCAGGTCGTCTTCTGTACGATAATATTTTTTTCCAGCGTGCTGAAATTCGACTGCTTCCACGTCCTCCATTTCCTCTTCTGCTGTTGCTTGTGCTTGTGCTGTTGCTGCTCTTGCTGCTTGTGCTGCTGTTGCTTTTGCTTGTGCTTGTTCATGCAATTCTGCTTCTTCTTGTGCCTTTCTAAGGGCCAATACTTCATCAAGTTTTTTTTGCCGAGCCGCTATTCGTTCTGCCATTTCTTTTTCGTGTTCTTTTACGCGTCTTACCTTTTCTTCTTCTCTTTTTATAATATAATTATCTGTTTCTCCTTTCAAATTATATTTTATTGTTTTTCTGTTATACACCGACCACGCGTCGTCTAATAAGGGCACGCAGATACCATACGTCATACTGATTTCCTTAAATTGATTATTTACGTAAATTCTTAAATTATCGTATTCCTGCAGACGCTCTCTCACTTCTTGTTCAAAGAGATCGTCTTTTTTTTCGCTGTTTAAGATGGCGCGAAACATATCAATACCTACTGCCGTAATCACTTCATACAACTGCATAAATTCAATATTTTTCTTGCGTACATTATCTTTACGCATAATCTTCGAAGACATTTCCTCCTTAGAAATTTCTTTTAGAATGTATTGTACGCGTTCTTTTTCGTAATCTTCATTTGCAGTAATGCGTAAACGGACTTCGTTTATTTCCGTATGAATAAGATGACTTACGGCTCGATGCAGGCTCATTACTTTCTGCCGCAATAACGTTTGTTCGCTATGTTGCTTTTCATATTCTTCTCTAGTGCCCGTCGTTTTTTTTGTTGCTACGATTTTTTTTATTAATTCGCGATTTAAGAGCACCATATCACATAATCCGCCACATTCGACATCGCCTGCATTACGCGGCGCTACACCACCTCCATTTTCGCGTTGATATTGATAAAAGTGCGGATTATGGATGACACCTGTCACGATTTTGCCAGTATTCCAACTGAAGGCTTTATGGCACTGCGTACACCACATTTGATCACAACCATCGATTTTGGATATCCGCGTCCCACAACATGGACAAGGCTTACTTTGCTTTTTAATAAATTCGGCACTCGCGATATTTTCTTCTTTACACTCATGTCCTGACTCTTCTTTCGAGAGGCCAATTAATTCAAAACATTTCGAGCACGTATGAAAATCGCATAAATTACATTTATAGTGCGTCGATAAATACCCACGGCAATCCGCGTTTGAACAAGGCATAATGAACTTACGACTTTCTTTTGCTTCACCCTCTCCATCGATATTACCGCCCGTTTCTAAAACGCGAATATTATGCATAAACGCGTTGATGTCTTGTCTAGTCATCGCTGATCGATCCGTTAAATTTTTTAATTTAAGTTCTTGTTCAAGTCTTTTGGACTCATAATTTTTTAAGTAGTCCATCATTATTTTTATTTTTTTTTGTTCTTCTTCATCGGTCACTTTTTTCTGAGTTCTATAAGTATAGAAGGCACCAATATCTTGTAAATTCTTTTTATATGTTTTTACACACCCTGATGGATTTTTTCTAACCGATTCTTCATATTGGTAATATGCTTCGGCGTATTTCACTAATACTGCGTCGGTTTCTAAACTCTCCGGAGCATTGAGCGTAGCAACACGCATTTGTTTTTCATGATGAATATTTTTTCTTACTTCGGCTATTTCTCTCCACAAGATTCTTTCTTCTCTATACCGCTCTTCTATTTGCTCTCTCAACATTTTTATATTTTTATATTGTTCGGCCGCTGCCATCGTGTCCGGCAGACGACTGATTTGTTGTTGCGTCATCAATTCTTTTCGATGAATCTTATACTCCTTATTCATGAAAGAGGCATTTAAATTTTTTACTATAAATTTGTCGCTCCATCTTTTGTGACACTGCATACAATTTGGGTCGGTCGTCGTGCTCATTAAATATACACGAATGCATGTCTTACACGCATTGTAATTGCAGTCACCAAATTCGCATTTAATCGCACTGCGTGTGCCATTATTATATTTTTCATAACATACTTCGCACTCATGTTGCTCTTCTTCTTTTTTGGTGTCTTCATGTTTCGTCGTCTTTGTCATCATCATTGCAGAAGCCATTCTAGTTTTTTGCGTTTATATATAATAAGAAAATATTATTCTTAGAAAATCATTTCAATTTTTTGAATTTAAAATTTTTTAAAAAATTCTTAAAAAATTTGTTAAAAAAATAAATATTATACGTATATATATAATATTTAATTTTTAATATAATGAAAATAAAACTACATAATTGTAAAAAAAACAAAGCAGAGATAGATCGTCTTCAAGCAGAGATCGTTCGTATTCATGCAGAATTAAATTTATATAAAAAAGCATATGAGAATAGATATAATGGTTATGAACTACCCAAAATAGAATCACCTCATATTTATGCTAGTATAAAAAATCCTCATATTTATGCTAGTCTAAAAAATTCTTTTTCTTATCCTTCACCTCTTTCTCATGCTCCTTCTTTTTTTCATGCTCCACCTCTTTCTCATGCTTCTTCTTTTTTTCATGCTCCACCTCTTTCTCATGCTCCTCTTTCTCATGCTCCACCTCTTCCTCCTCCTCGTCATTCTGTTCTGGGTAGTCATCCTCTTTCAACCATAAGTGAGGTGTAAATTAAATTAAAAACTATTCAATAAAGGATAACTTCTCCATCTTTAAATTCACCTATTTTTTCACCAACTTCTTCATTTTCTAAAATTTTATAAATATCTCCATTATTTTCATCGTTTGTATAAAAATTTCCAACATCTTCAATTTCGACAATAAATACTTCTTCTTCATCAGCATTAGCATCAGCATTAGCATCAGCATTAGCATTAGCATCAGCATTTACTAGTTCAACCTCAACACACCTTTCTTTTTTTGGCATTTCCTCATCTTCATTATCTTCTTCATCTTCATTATCTTCTTCATCTTCTAACTCAACAACTTCTTCTTCTTCCTCCTCAACTTCCTCCTCAACTTCCTCCTCTACTTCCTCCTCTACTTCTGCTTCCTCTGCTTCCTCCTCAACTTCCTCCTCTACTTCCTCCTCTACTTCTGCTTCCTCTGCTTCCTCCTCAACTTCCTCCTCTACTTCTGCTTCCTCTGCTTCCTCCTCTACTTCTGCTTCCTCTGCTTCCTCCTCAACTTCTGCTTCCTCTGCTTCCTCCTCTTCTGCTTCCTCGTCTTCATCGTTATCAGATGATTCTGTTTTATATTCATCTTCATCCTCCTCCTCCTCCTCCTCCTCCTCCTCCTCCTGCTCTTCATCAGAAAGAGGAGAAGAGTCGATGTTTATTTCTTCTATATGCGCATATATATTATTAACTTTTTCAGCAATATTATCAATTATAGTTGCTTCTTCTTTTACTTCTAAAATAATACCATTTTTTTCTTCATTTTTAGAAGGTTCTGTTGTCGTTGTCAACGTCGTCGTATGACCATGTTGAAGAAGTGTATTATATTTTTGAGATATTTCTTTTAATTCTTGATTTTTCATAAACAATTCTTGATTTTCGGTACATAATTGTTTATATTCGGGCATTTCCATCATGATTTTTCTTAATAATTGTACATTATTTTTATTTTGAATCATTTCACGCATAATAGGGTCAAATTTAGTTTGAATGGATTGTTGCATTTCTTTAATTATACTTTGTATTATTTCATTATATTGGCACATCTCATTGTTACTATTACTATTACAATCAGTAGAGTAATTGTAAATAGGCATTATCTTAGGTTAATATATTAATTGTTATTCGTTTAATATGATTTAGAAAATACTTTATTTAGTATAATAATATATAATATGGCCTCTGCAAGTGATGTTCCAAGAAGTGAAAATATGGAAAATATAAAAAATATTATATTAAGACAAACTGATTATACCGAAGAAGAAATCATACAAAAATTAAAAGAACATAATAATGATCCGTTGGCAATTATTCGCGAATATATGGTTACACCTTCATCAGCACCAGCACCAGCACAGGCACAGGCACAAGCAAGAGCAGCACAAGCACAAGCAACAGCAGCACCATCAACATCACCAGCACAAGCACAGGCACCAGCAAAATCAGTAAATCAGCAAATATATGGTGAAATACGCAGTTTAATGGATACTGCCGCAAAAACATATCAATTAAAAAAGGAATATGAAGAAAGAATGACACTTTATAGAGAACAAGCAATACGTGCGAGAAATAATGCAGCCGCCGCCAATAATAATATAAGAAATAATTTATCTAATAATAATAATAATAATATTTTAGAAACAATCGTTGAATAAATTTTTTATATATTAATATATTATAATGGCAATGGCAATGGCAATGGATGACGAAAGTGTCGTTGATTCTACTTTTTCTTTAGTTGAACATGAATCTGAAGACTTCTTAAGAGGTCAAGAAGATGATAGAGTGAGAGAAGGAAGACCAACCTTATTTAAGTCTAAAAAATATGCATACCATTCACTTAAAGAGTTTGATGTACTAACAGCAGTTCAAATAGCAACAAGACGACCATATATAGTTAATCCAGACTTAATAAAGTTAGAACCTAAGGAAATACTCGATTTTTTTAAGGATTTATACAAGAGTAAAGCGTTTACTTACTTAATGAGTATATTAGACAAATATAATGTTAAAATGAATGATTACAAAAAAATTAACAAGAAAGAGTATGAGAAAAAAGACGATATTTGGAAATTGGCAATGGGTAGTGTAATTGACAAATATGAAGAATCCCGTTTAACTGAAATTAAAGCGAGCACATTGGCAGAACAAATGTCAATGGGTATCCCTCCTCCTCCCACACCAACAAGAGAAAAAGAAAGAGTATTAGGTGTTATTGATAAACAATATGATGTGAAACAAGCAAAGAAGAAGGAATTAATTGAAGAAATTAATAGAGTTATAATGCAAGGTTTAATTGAATTTCATAATAATAATGATAATTTTGAAGTTTCACGTGGAGGGTTCAAAAAAATAAGAAAAAACAGAAAAACAAAAAAAATAAGAAAAAACAGAAAAACAAAAAAAATAAGAAAAAACAGAAAACCTAAAAATCGAAAAATAAGAAAAACAAAAAAAATATAATAAATGAGCATGTCTTTCAAAAAAAAAAGAATAAATAAAAAATATAATAATTTTTTATTTATTTATGGTCTGTCTACATAATTATTTACTATTTGTAAATTGGGTGTCATTTATTTATTTTTTGTATTTAATGTTTTCTTTTTTAATGAAAATTTATTTGCGGCTATTACCGATTTTGAATTATACATTAATTCATCATTATCTTCATGTAATTCAGGTAAAACAATCGATAAGGGTTTTTCAACTACAATAAGTAATCTTTCGTTTTTCAGTAACGTTCTATATTCTTGAATAGTTAAATTGCCATAATATTTATTTAAGGTATAATATGGATCCGGTGCAGGTTTAATATTTTTACTATAATTATATATTTTACAATAAATATGATTTAATAAATGGTATCTCTCAAATCGTGTCGAAGCATCTATAGATTCTTTAAATAAAAAAGAGGTAGCACATTCTGGGCTACAAAAACAACCATAACAATGATATGTTCCATTCAATTCATATTTTGGAATATAAATTGGCGGATTATCAAATCCACAGGTACACCAAAAACAATCTGACTTTTTATCCATGAGATTATTATTATGGAGATTTAGTGATAGTTCTTTTATTTTCGACCATAGATATTTCAGATTATCATTATTAGTATTAGTATTATTATTATTATTATTATGAATACTGGTAGTAGTATTATTATTATTTATAGTGTTGGTCATGCTTGTAGTAACATTATTGCTATTTTTTAAATTGGTATCGCAATCAATAAAAAAAGCATGTTTGAGTGGTTGATTAAAAATATTATTATTTTTATCATTCTCATCATCATCATTATCATTTGTTGGTATGATATCAAATCCTAAATCATTTGTTTTTAAATTTTCAAATTGAAATGTTTCTACATTTTGAACAATTGGATCATATTTAAGTGTAGATAATAAAGGATCATCTGATATATCTAAATTTGTACATTTTAAATGGAGTATTATATTATGTTCAGTTAAACTGACATAAGGTTTAATAATTGGATTTACTATTATTTTTCCTCCTTTTGGTTTTCTACCACGTTTTTTATATACCTTAGGTTCATTTACACTTTCATCATCATTATTATTATTATTATTATTATTATTATTATTAATTTCTAAGGTATTATCATCTTCATTGATTGAAGAAATAACGACGATATCTGATGCTACAATTACATTTTCATTATTTACAACATCTCCGGTTGTTTCTAATTTTATTTTTTGTTCTAATTTATTTTTTTCGGCTTGTTTCTTAGAAATTCGTGTCCTTTTCACAACTTTTTGTTCCGTGTTTATCAAAGTAGATATGTCTTGACCTTTTTCTTCTTCTTTTTTATCATTACCATCAATTATATTCATTTTAATAAATATAATTCTTTTTAATTTAAATGGTTTTAATTAAATGTTATTCCAATTAGTTTTATACAATTATATAGTTGTACAATTTAATTTTTTATAACAAAGACGACATAAAGGCACATAACAATCTGTCCCAATTATTTTTTGCGTCTTGTCATTGATTAACCGATGTGTAAATATTGCCTTCTTTTTTTTACATTCCATGCAATAGGAATGAAATTTCGTATAATTATCGCATAAAGGAATTAAACCTTCTAACCAATCTCCAAATTTTTTTCTTTGAAAATCGCCATCTAATCCACAAATATAAACATGTTTATTATATTTTTCAACAGCAATAGTCACCCATTGTACTACATCTTGAAAAAATTGTCCTTCGTTAATAAGTATTACTGAAGTATTCATAAATTCCTCATAATAATTACCTTTATTAACATTGACAATATCATTAATTTCGGATAAAGAATTCACCATGATACAAGGAATTGTTTTATTATCATGTGAGGTTAATTGTGCGCTCGGATAGCGTATCATATCATCAGCATGATTAACCACTAAAGTTGGTATACCACAAAATTTAAATTGCTTATATAATTCTAATAATTGTGTAGTTTTTCCTGAACACATCGGCCCAGCATATATTTCTAAATAACCTACTTCATTATTAACTGCATTCTCTATAATGTTCATATAATATATATAATATATATATGATATATATATATGATATATTTACTTTTATATTTGTATATAAAAGTAAATTATTATAAAAGTATATTAAAAAAAGAATAAAATAGAATGACTACTACTAATTATATAAATCAAAATGTAAATCAAAATGGTAATAAACCCTGGGTTGAAAAATACCGACCATCTACTTTCAGTGATATTATTTTAGATGATATCAATAAAACTATATTTTCTAATATGATAAAAAAAAATTATATTCCAAATTTACTTTTTTATGGACCACCCGGAACAGGTAAAACAACTACCATTATAAATTTAATAAAAACTTTCCAAGAAAATAACAATCAAATAAATAAAGGGTTAATGATTCATTTAAATGCCTCTGATGAACGGGGTATTGATACGATAAGAAATCAAATTATGCAATTTGTCAACTCTAAATCATTATTTACAAACGGAATAAAATTTGTCATTTTAGATGAGGTTGATTATATGACGAAAAGTGCACAACATGCACTTAAATATCTTATACAAACCTATAATGTAAATGTACGATTTTGTTTAATATGTAATTATATTAGTAAAATAGATGAATCTTTACAAAATGATTTATTACGTTTAAGATTCAATCAATTGCCTGAAGAAAATATTATAACATTTTTATATGAAGTCAGTGAAAAAGAAAATATAAATATATCGTTGGATAAATTAAAATCCATCCAAATCTTATATAAATCTGATATCCGCAGTATGATAAATTATATCCAATTAAATCAAACGTTAATGAATAATATTATTGATAATGATGTATGGGAAAATTTACTTCATATTATTATACAACATAAAGATTATAAAATAATTTCTGATCATATTGATAATATTAGTAAAAAATATAATATGATTATAAAAAATATTTTTAAAGATTTTTTAAATTATATTATCCGTTTTCATCCTCATTATATAAGTGATAAATTATTGAAATGTACAGAATTTATATTACATATTCCAAATATAAATAATGAATATATTAAAAATTATTTTTCAATCTCTTTAAATGATTTTTTTTGAAAATTGAAAATATATATCTGAAACAATATAAAGAACATAACCATCATATTTATAATGATAAATTCAATAAATGATATGAATGATATGAATGATGAATGGGCAAATTTTTGTGATGATGATTATGATCCATCATTATCTTTAAATGAGAATGAAACATCTAATAATAAAGATAAGTCGCAAATAAAAAAAAATAATAATAAAATAGAAAGAACGATCGATAAAATAAATGGAGAGAATGACCTTTCACTTTCTGATACATCATCAGCATCATCATCATCATCATCATCATCATCATCATCATCATCTCCACCGCCGCCTATATCAGATTTATATATTTCCACCACAACTATTATCTCTTATTTGAATACACCAATTGATATAAATGCTGTATTTTGGAAAATACCTATCATCCCTTATTCTACTCCAACCATAGGCGTTGTGAAAAAACAAATGAAATTTATTTTATTTTCACAAGACGAATTAGATGAAATTACTAACAAAACAAAAGATTATGAATATGTTGAAAATTTAACGATTAGTAAAGTAAATAAACCGAATAGTCGTATAAAATTTAAAGAAGTGCGAAAAGTAAGTATTGGCGTATATCGGAAAGATATAACTAGTTTTCGTTGTAAAAAAAAAGGCGCATTTATGAATTGTTTTGTTGTTATATTACGCATTTTATCTGATGGTGTATATAAAGAAATACATGTGAAGGTATTCAATACAGGTAAATTAGAAATTCCAGGCATACAATCTACCAAAGTATTAATAAATGCGTTGAATGTTTTAACTGATATTCTTACCCCGTTTGTTGATACAAAAATACCTCTCACTTATTTAAAAGATAAAAATGAAACAGTATTAATCAATTCGAATTTTAACTGCGGTTATTATATTAATAGAGATAAATTATATGAGAAACTTAAATATCATTATAAAATAAATAGTGTTTATGATCCTTGTTCTTATCCAGGTATTCAATGTGAATTTTATTATAATAACAATAAAATACAAAATAGTATAAATTCTTCTGATACACCCTATAATAAAGATGATCCGAGTTATAAGATTTCTTTTATGATTTTTCGAACTGGCAGCGTATTAATCGTAGGTAAATGCACGGAAGAGATATTAAAAGAGTTATATCAATTTTTATGTACTATTTTAATAAAAGAATATCATCATATTAAAGAAAATGTTTCTGAAAATCATATTAAATATGAAAAAAAAAATCAAAAAATATTTAATATACGAAAAAAATATATTAATTAATATTATAAAATAAATATTATACGAAAAATAAATATTATATATAATTAAATATTATATATAAGTATTTAAAGATTATATAAATTAAATTGTATAAATGAGTACAAAAGAAGGAAATTATTCATCACCAAGTAATACCTGTTTACAACATGTTGTTAAAATTGCAGTAGTAGATGATAAACCCATTATGCTCGATTATTGGACTGCATCACAAGATAATAAAGTATTGATTGGCGTAAGAGAGAATGGCGAAAAACTTTTAGTGAAAAGTGAAGAGGAGTATACTTCACCTATTGATAAAATTTATAAAGTCGAAAATGAATACATTATTGCGACTGAAAATTCTCTTTATATCGTAAGTTCGAAAATCCCTACTAAACGCATTTCTTAAATTTTATTTTTTTTAAAAATTATATTTTTTATTATTATCATTAAAAATATAATTAATTCAGATTATTCAATACATTCTGGGCTATAAAAGGTATATTCATTATTGTTTTCTTGGAAAGCAGCACCTCGCATTTCAAATATAATCACACTTCGTCGTGTATCACTTACATCCCGTAACCTTAATATTTTTACTTTATCATCAAGTCCTGGTCCTTCAATATACCATCCTACACTAACATTAGATATAGTAGATATATCGAACTCTATAGAGACGATACGATCATTGTAACCTTCACCCTGAGCTATCGCCTTAAAACTAATACAATTATTTGTTATATTATTATTGGTATTTGCCGAAAATATCCTAAAAGGCGTTCGTGACCAATAAGCATGATTTGTTAAGCCTTGCTTTTTTGCCCCCCCCCCCTTGATTTCGCGATGTCAATAATCCATATGAAATTTTAGCACGCGGCATTTCTATATAATATACAATATATTTTATTATTTATTGTTTTATTGTTTTTATTGTATATTATAAAAATATAAACAAAGATTTTGCACTTAAAAAATGTTATTAAATACATTCTGGACTATAAAAGGTATATTCACTATTAGAGGTTAACCCTGGATAAGCAGTATCGTCGGAATTTATAAATACTAAAAAGATGTCACTATATCCCTCATAAACTACTGAACCTGTTATTTTTACTTTATCATCAAGTCCTGGTCCTTCAATATACCATCCTACACTAACATTAGATACAGGAGTAGGCATATTGAAAATTAGACCGACTATATCACCGCCACCGAAAGGACCAAATGCGGTGATAATCAAATTATCAGATTTCGCCTTAAAACTAATACAATTATTTTGTACATTAGTTTGTACATTATTGGTATTTGCTGAAAATATCCTAAAAGGCGTGCGTGACCAATAAGCATGATTTGTTAACCCTTGCTTTTTTGCCCCCCCCCCCCTTTATTTCCGGATGTCAATAATCCATATGAAATTTTAGCACGCGGCATTTCTATATAATAGACAATATATTTTATTATTTTTATTGTTTTTATTGTTTTATTATTGTATATTATAAAGTGAGAACGAGAGAAAAATAAATAAAAAATTTGTATTAAAATCCGCCTGACGCATACAATAATGTCCATTCGCGTGCATTCATATCATGTTGTGCTTTATCTTTACATAAAAGATTAGCAATATCAGGTACTAGCGGATCTTTAGGGTTCGCGTCATCCATTAACGAACAAATACTTAATAAGACTTGACTAATTGTCAGCGCTGGACTCCATTGATCTTTTAAAATATCTAAACAAATACCGCCAGAAGAATTTATATTACAATGATATATTTTCGTAATAAATCGAATTTTGGGTGGTTTAAATGGATAATCTAATGGAAAATCTATTTTTAAATTAAAAATACCGCCTTGATAAGGTGTCTTTTCTGGACCGATAATAGTCGCTTGCCATGAAAACATATCCGATTCATTAATGGGTCCTGCCGAACAATTCATTGGCGGATTAGAGATCATTTCTTTATGTTCATTTGTGACGCGTTTAATGGAACCCATTTGATGATATTATTATTATTATTATTATTATATAAATAATTAAGAGATATCTTTATATATTTTAATTATTTATATAAATCATTAGCATATATACTCATTAGCATATATACTCATTAGCATATATACTCATTAGCATATATACTCATTAGCATATATACTCATTAGCATATTATGATGGAGTCTGTTGTAATTCAGTACAAATATCACCTATTTTATTTGTGCCAGCAAGACATGTATCTTCATTGTCATAAATGTCAAATGTGTATGGAGGAGTTTGTTTACACATATCGTCATAAAATTTTTGTACATCTTTTTGATTACCATAATTAAGTCTATCAGCATATTTTAAATTAATTTCACTACTACTAAAAATAGTTTTAAATGCGTCATTCATTATATTAGTTATAGTTTCTATATATTTTTCTATAGTACCACCTCGATAAACAAAATTAAAATCTTTATTTCTTTTGTCGTCTTCACTCTTAAGATGACCTTTTAATTTTTCCATAGTATCCACTTGCTTGTCAAAATACCATCGAAAATCGCCATTTTTTCTAAACAAAATATCTGGTATTTTTTTTGGGGCTAACCATACCACCTGATGATTTTCATCAACTTCTGCCTTATTAAAAAAAACATCCTCCCAGAATTTTTCTTTAAATTCTTTAAAATTACTATCTGCTAATTCTTTGTTTTCAGGAATTTTCATAAATTCACTTAAATAATGAATTAAAAACCCTTTTTTAAAATTTGTACCACTACTATTATAAAAAAAAGAACTCGTATCATGAAATTGCGTTGGCATATGGTCAGTTACTTCTATTTCACCTGAAAGTATGAATTTGGGTGGTACTCTTTCTCCTAGACGTTGACTTATCATATAATGTTTTGTCGCAAATTCAAAAGCATTAAACAAAGATGTGGTTAAAATATATTCCTTGTTAGTTTCATCCCAAAATAAAATAAAATTATGAACACCATTTTCTAAATCTGCTAAACTTGAAGATCCTGATTTGAATATTTTGATCGGCGCTAAATTAGAATCAAAAGATATTTCATCTACATTATATTTTATATTAATCCATTTATTATCCGCCCGTTGTGTACAATCATTTATTTGTAAATTTTGACTATTACTTCTATCTGCTAATATCTGTTCATCTGTTGATAATTGTTCATCCCAAAAAACACCGCCTCTCATTTTTTTCCGATATGTTTTTTTATTTTTTTTAGTTGTGTTTTTATTATATTTTTTATTTGTTTTTCTTTTAATTAATCTTTTACTTTTTTTTATAGATCTTCTCTTTTTAATCATATATTATATATAATATAATGTATGATTTTTTTTGTATATATTTTAGTTCTCTTATTTTTTTGATTTTATTTTTTTAGTTTTATTTATTTTTGTTTTTGAATACATTTTATTATTTGTTTTAACTTTATTATTCGTTTTTTTATTTAAAACCGAAAATTCTGTCCAAGATTGTCCTTTTCGATCATGTAAATAAGGTTCTTGATCTTTCCATTGAATATTTTTCTTACAATATTCTGTTTTATCAAATGGCATACCACACGAACTACCCCATCGCGCCATTAATGACATTTTTTTCGCCATCGTGGTATCACATACAACGCCATCTAGTGCGCCGCGTGGTTGATAAGGTTTAGGTCGATCGGCTTGTGACATGAACGCGCGATCATCTAATTCATAATGACTACAACATGTCCGCGAACAAGGATTTATTTTATTCAAATAGACGTCATAATGATCGCCTAATATCTCTTCGCCAATCTTCACATCGATTTTCCCTTTATATTTATCCATTAATTGTGTAAGACGGACACGCCGCGCGCCTTGATGTCGTCGAATATCATAATAACCATGATTACTGCATTCTAAATTACGGATACGCGGATCATCAGTCGCATTAAATCCAATAAAATAGCCTTCTTTTTTCTTTTCGACATTCATATAATCTAACCCTAATTCAATCCGCATAATCGTATTGGTATTAGTATCACCAATTAACCAAGAATTCGCATAATCGCCGCCATTATTTTCTTTAATGTATTTCAGGCAATCATCTAAGGTATTACTATATTGCATGGCTTTTCTTATACGGCAACAGATAGGATCTTTTAACCGAAATTTATTAAATCCGCCAATCGTTGTTTCTGTACATATGAATCCTCCACTCGTCACATAATAATCTGTACCACTTGAAATCCATCCAGGCGAAGTTTGCATTAAAATTCGATGGCCTTTGGTCGGATGGATATCTAACATCACTCTCGCATGTTGCCCATCAATAAAATTATCAAAGGAATTATGCCCACAGACAATTTTACCATCTTTGGTATAACTTCCTACTGCCATAAAGGCCGTACAATGATCATTGGCTCCGCTGCTACTGCCTCTGCTGCTGCCGCTGCCGCCTTCGCTAGTAGATTGACTCCCAGTTGACTTCCCTTTAAACATCTCGCCGTATTTTTTATTTAATTTTTCATTTTGTTGAATTAATTCTGGTAAACTACCCATTAAATAATCAATACTAACATAACAATTCCACATAATAATATCAGCCAAAGAGAGATTTGTATGATTTGCTTTGGCGCCTTCTTGAACACCTTCCATTTCTTCATAATATTCAGGATAATGTGCTTTTATTTGTGGACCATATAATTCATATATGATTTCGGAAAAAAATTCACGTGAATAACCTGAATTGTTCATAAAATTAAAATCTAGCATTTTAAATATTTCTTTTAATTCGGGGGCTAAAAGATAACCATTGGCATAACCTCGCTCTTTTGGATTACCTTTGATAGAGAGATAAATCCAGCCATTTTTTTCTGTTCTGTATCCATTTTTTATTTTTTTAAAAGAAGTGAGTGACATAATATTATATTATATTAATATTATATTTTGAAAATGTTCTTCAAGAATGTGTAAAAAGTTTAATAATTAAAAAGAAAAATGATTATAAAGTAAAAGTAAACCACCTAGGGTAGAGAGATTAGACATAAAAGAATAATAATTTGATCCAAATGGCGGAAAATGATAGAGGAATGTTGCTAAAATCGTAAATAGAATTAAACCTAAAAGAGATAATTTCGTATACGCATATAATTTCGGATTAGAATTATACGAATAGAGAGATATTATTAATGGTGCTATGATTTCTAATAAAATCACGCCAATAATAATTATTTTTGAAAGCGTTAACGGCAGTTTAGTTTTTTTCATAAACCCTTTTGTCACGGATATAAAATCTTTTATTTTATGAAATCCACTAAGGAAAAAAAGTAAAGTTATATAGATGGTTGAAATCAGAATCAAGTTCATGTTATGTTTTTTATGTTATATCATTAGAAAATAAAACAAAACAAATAATATATATATTTAATATTTTAGGTACTTAAAGAAAATATTTTAATTTTTTGAAATTCTATTTTAAGAAAATCGATTTTGGACATTTTAAAAATGTCTTTTTTTCAATTTCCGAAAATAGATTTTCAAAAAAAACATGAAAAAAGTGATTGTGACCATTATGCTCTCATTTCCAAAATTTCATAAAATATTTGTGATGACAACTTTTTTATGAAATTTTAATAAAATTTAAATAAAAAGGATTAAGGAGAATTTTATATTTCCAATATATAAAATGGAAATGGTTAATTATCCTTTAAATATACCCAAAAAAATTATTTGTGATTTATGTGACTATAAATGTAATAATTTAAGAGATTTTAACATACACGTCACCACTTCAAAGCATTTAAAAAATACAAATGGAAATAAAATGGAAATTAATAATTCTCCTCTTTTAATTCAAAAAAAAATATTATGTGAAATATGTAATTATAAATGTAACAAAGAAAGTGAATTTAAAAAACATATAAATAGTGTAAAACATATAAAAAATACAAATAATACAAATAACATACATTCTAATATTAATTTAAAATGTATTAGGTGTAATAAACAATACAAAACTGCTTCTGGTATATGGAAACATAATAAAACTTGTATAAATTTGAATTTAACTAATGAAATATTAAATGAAGATATTACAGAAAATACAATATTAGATTCATCGTCGAATGAAATTAAAGCATTAACTGAGTTAGTGTTGGAATTAGTTAAAAATAATACAGAATTACAAAAACAAAATCAAGATTTTCAAAAACAAGTATTAGAAATATGTAAAAATAATAATAATACAATTATAAATAATACAAATTCAAATAATATGAATACTACCAATAATAAAACATTTAATTTACAAGTGTTTTTAAATGAAGAGTGTAAAGATGCCATGAACATGTCAGAATTTATTAATTCGATACAAGTAAAGTTATCCGACTTAGAAAATATTGATAATCAAGGTTATATTGAAGGGGTTTCGAATATTATCATTAATCATTTAAATAAAACGGAGATGTATAAACGCCCATTTCATTGCAGTGATGCTAAGAGAGAAACTTTATATATAAAGGAGGAAAACAAATGGGAAAAAGAAGGGCCAGATAATAATAAAATGAAAAAAGCGGTGCGTGGTGTGGAAAAGAAGAATTTTTTGATGTTGAACCAATGGAAAGAAAAATATCCGAAATGTTTAGATAGTGAATCCACTCAAAGCGATGCCTATATGCATCTTATAAGTAAATTAATGAATGGTGATGAAGAAAATATAAACAAGGTAATAAAAAAGTTGGTGAAAGAAGTGGTAATTGAAAAAGGTAAATAATAATAATAATAATAATAATATATTTATATTTATTTTTTATAGTATAATTATCATAATTATAATAATTATATTATTTTTATAAAAAATTATAAAATATTGTCAAGTTGTTTCACCTGTTCTTCAGTTAATTTTTCTGGAAAAACAATCGCAAATTCTATAATTAATTTACCGACATGATTTTCTCTCTTCATACCCATATTAGATATTATTTTTTTATGATTGAAAGCAATGACATTCCCATTTCCGTTATTTATTTTAAAGGTCTTTCCTTCAAAATATTTCATATCAAATGAAAATCCACATAAGGCTTCTTTTAAAGTAATGGTTTTATTTAATATTAAATTTAACCCTTCACGCACAAAATCAGTATCATTATTAATTTTAATAAATATTTTAACATCACCTTTATTTGTCTCGTCTAAAATATTCCCTTTCTCTCTTAAAATAATCAATTCATTCGCATCAATTCCAGGTGGAATGGTTACATATAAATTTTCATTTTCTTCTCTTTTAATACCATTTTCTACGACCCAGCGGGTAATTTCAACTGGAACAGAAAAACCGCTGTACGCATTACTTAAAGTGATTTCGATATTTTTTAGGATAGGCATTGGTTTATTCATACCACGTTTTAAATGCTCTATATTAAAAAAATGTAAACCATTTGGGTCAGGACCCATACCCATTCCCATATTCATATGCATTGCGGCTTCTGGATCTATAAAGATACCTCCTCCGCCGCCCATTCCTCCCATATGACCAAAAATATTTTTAGAAAAAAACTTTAAAATATCTGCTGGATTTATACCAGGTCCGTTATTGTTATTGTTATCGCTTATATTTTTATAATTACTGCCATACATATCGTATTTTTTCCGATTTTCAATATCTCCTAATATTTCATACGCACATGATATTTTTTTAAATTTTTCAGTCGATTCAGTTGAACCATTATTTCGGTCTGGATGAAGTTCTAACGATAATTTACGATAGGCTTTTTTAATTTCTTCTTGACTTGCCGTTTTAGATAATCCTAAAATTTCATATAAATTCTCAGTTTCACTCATTAATATTAATATAGTATGTTGTAATACTTAAATAGTTAAATCGTTAGAAGAATATTATAATAAATAAATTAATAAATACTTAAATTTAATATATGAATAATGATTAATTATTCATTCGCAGATGGAACAACCTTTTATATATAAATATCAACCTTTATTATTAACAGATTTTGATAAAGAAGAAGAACTTTTAACATTAATAAAAACCATGAAGGAAATGGATTCTTTAAATATTCTTTTTATTGGCGAAGTAGGTTGCGGGAAAACAACTTTAATTAATGCAATTATACGCGAATATTATGGGTCTGCAACATATACTGAAAATAATATTTTAACTATTAATACCTTAAAAGATCAAGGAATATTATATTATCGAAATGAAGTAAAAACGTTTTGTCAAACGAAAAGTAGTATGATGGGAAAAAAAAAATTCATTATATTAGATAATATTGATCATATTAATGAACAAAGTCAACAAATATTCCGTAATTATATTGATAATTATAGTTATAATGTACATTTTATTGCATCTTGTATTAATTCGCAAAAAGTAATTGATAGCATACAATCGAGATTAAGTATTTTAAAAATAAAACCATTGGAAAATGAACATATGAGTAAAATAATAAAAAAAATATGCGTTCAAGAAAACATGAGATTAACGGATGAAATACAAAAATTTATTATTTCTATCAGCAATAAATCATTAAAATTAGTTATTAATTATTTGGAAAAAATAAAATTAATGGATGTACCTATTACTTTAGATTTGGTAAAATCCATCTGCACAAATATTTCTTTTTCGGATTTTCAAGATTATATCCATTATTGTAAAAATGAGAAAAATCTTAAAGCATCTATTGCTGTTTTGTATAAACTTTTTGATACGGGATATTCTGTCATTGATATTCTAGATACTTTTTTTTTATTTATTAAAATAACTGATTTATTAAGTGAAGAGGAAAAGTATACGATTTTTCCAATCATTTGTAAATATATTACTTTATTTCATAACGTACATGAAGATGAAATAGAACTCGCTTTTTTTACAAATAATTTAATCCGTATTTTTTCTTAAATAATCGTGGTTTATATATATTATATAATATAATTATTATTATTATATATAATATAATTATATATAATATATAATATCTCATATATATAATTACATTATCTCTATGTCCGCTTATTCACAATTATTTAAATTTAAACCACCTCTAACGCTTTTATATGATTTCTTGAAAAAAGTATGTTTGCCGCCTGATACAACGCCTTTTTATCTATTTAATAAAATTACGTTTAAACAATCTGAGTTTAAACAGCTTATATTCCCTTTTACTGAAACGCTTAAATCTTATTATTTTTTGTCAAAACAATATTATGCTGAAAGAAAAATGACATATAAAAATTTTCTTACCCTTCTGCGCCATTTATGTAATGAACATCAAATTCAATATAAGATTAAATTAATATATGATAAATCCAGTTATGAAATACATTATTATATTTCAAAAACATTTATGACTATAAATGAAAATAATACGTTTGAATCTGAGGAGAATAATAATAATACTACCACCAAGGATAATGATGAATGATGATAATAATAAATGAATTCATAATTTTTGAATCGTTAGAAAAGTATTTGAATATTTGTTATTAAATAACATAGTCAATCAAATTAATTTGGGGGAGATCTTAAAAGGATAACCCAAATTATTCAGACCATGTTATTTAACATGATGAAATGATGTTAAAATACTTCACTCTATATTTCTTTTTTTTAGACTCGGCAAGACTTGAACTTGCATTTCCCCCTATAAGTGGAGAATAAACTACATTCAGACCAGAAAATTGTTCTAGTCAATTTGTTGTAGTCCATATGGTTGTTCTACCTATTAAACTACGAGTCCTATAAAGAGAAGAAAAGTGAAGTGCGGTGTTGGTCAATTTTATGACGATGGATGTTTTTAGCATAAAAGTGTTAGATAATCCATTGTCGGCAGACCAAACAACCTGTGTGTTGTTTTTTGTTTTTATTGAAATAGTACTACTTCTACTACTTATATTATAATAGAGGGTTATCTTTAAGTAGTTAATTTAGAGATATTATATGTTATATTTTTATACTCTATTGTATACTTTTTTTGTATCTACTTATACCAAGTCACGTAAATTTGCTGGTTTATAATGAATTGATTTTAATATTTTTTTAGTAGGTTCATCATAGACGACATAATTGCCACATGCATTTATACGATAATTCGGTGCGGTATAACGAGGTTCATTATTTTTATACCATTCTAATGTTTCTTTCGCAATATTTTCTGTTAAACAAATCTTCGACATATTACTTTCATGTACGATTTTAAATGCTTTATCTAAATTGACATTTAAACTATAGCCCATACCTAATACGACATATAAAATATCGGTTAAAGCATCAATGGTTTCAACTAAGTCTTTATTTTTGACAGCGTCTTCTAATTCACTCATTTCTTCTCTGATGAGTGCCATTCTATATGTAATAAACGATTCATTCGCTAATGAAGGTTTATCTAATTGCATAACCCCAAATTCTTTATTAAATTGTGATACTTGTTCAAATAGCGTAGTTGTGAGTGTGGTCTTAGGCATCGTGGTTGAAGAGATATTTTCCATTTCTTAATATATGTATTATTATAATGATTTTATTTTATACCATTTTATATTAAATTTAATATATTAAAAAATTGATATATTAAAATCATATAAATAAATTCTTATAATAACATTAGCCGTCATCATCATCATGTCTTTGTCTAACATTCAAGAATTACCACGTATAGAATTACCACGTATAGAATTACCACGTATAGAATTACCTAGTATAGAATTACCCAGTATTGAAAGTTTTACACAATCTATTTCTTTTGAAGAAAAACTAAATAGAATTATTATGCTAGGTACTCAAAAACAAAAATATTCATCTGTGTCTTCCGCAAACAAGTTAGATGAAGATGCCATAAATTATATACGTGAACAAATTTTAGCAGGAAATGGTTACAAAATATTAACAATAGTACGCGATATTTATTTAGAGGGTCGTGCGCCAAAACAAGATATGCTATTCATGATTCATGCGATGTTATGTCGTGCCAACGATGACGCATTGCGTAAGAAATCACTTGAATTTTTAAAAGAGTATCGCACTATTTCGCAACTTTATTCATGGAAACAATATCATGCCAAAATTCCAAATGCTGAAGGAGCCATTTCTAAAGGATTTGGACGAGGCGTTAAGAATAATTTGAACCAATGGATTTTAACTAAAACGCCAGAAGCATTTGCCTATCAAGCGACAAAATATATTAAACGAGGTGATTGGGGGATTGTGGATTTATTAAAATGTATACATACAAACACAACAACAGGCGATGATCGTGTCTTCGTCGACCCATCAGGTAATCCAATTATAAATGCACCAAAAAAGAAAAAGGCAACTAAGGATGTGGTTGCATCGGCAACTCCTATGGATTTAGTTTTACGCTATACGATAGAAGGTTATGATAAAATGAAATTGTTGGCAGAAAAATTTAATTTAACCGATGATAAAATGTATAAATATTTAACGGCAATTCATTTGGCAAAAAAATCTACATCTGCCGATTTGGAAAATGAAGAAAAATTAGTGTATTTAATTAAAATTATTCAACATTTTCGTTTATCGCGTGAACAAGTCTCTACAGAAATGTTGGCTAATTCACGTATTCAACTGGCGCTGTTATTAAATGAAGATTGTAATAAAGTAACGATGCCTTTCACCGCTTTATTACGTAATTTGGCGAATTTAACTCGTGTTGGTGTCTTTGATGCGCCAGAAATATTAGATTTAGTATTCGCGCATCTAAAAAATCCTAAAGTCATTGAAAAATCTAGAATACATCCAGTTCAAGTCTTAATCACTTGGTTTACATATAGACGAGGGTTTGGTAAATTAAGTAAACATTCTTGGATGCCCCTTAAAAGACTAATCGACGCCTTAGAAGAATTATTCTATTTAAGTTTTAAGTATGTTGCACCATCGGGTAAACGTATATGTTTCTTAATCGATTGTTCGGGTTCGATGACGAGTGAATCTTTATGTGAGGGAGTGACAAACGCAGAAATTGCGGCCTTATTAGCGATGGTATTTTGTCGAGCAGAAGCAAATAGTAAACATCCTATACAACATTCTTTCTATATATTCTCAAATGGAATAACTGATGTTTCGGATTTGATACATGCCAAAGCCTCTTTTCTAGATGTTTTAAAAGCCGTTCAACGATCAAATTTTAGTTGTACCGATATTTCAAAAGGAATATTAGAAGCCATAAAATATAATCGACTTTATGATGGATTTGTAGTTATTACTGATAATGATGTTAATTCTGGCATAAATCCCAGTATAGCACTTAAACAATATCGCACCAAAATGAACATTCCAACAAAATTAGCAGTAGTCGCTACACAAATGAACGATTTATCTATTGCGGATCCACTTGATAAAGGCATGATGGATTTTTGCGGATTTGATTCACATGGTCCGAAACTATTACAAGAATTCCTTACTGGTAAAACAAGTGAAACGACAAAAGAGGAGGATGACAACGATGCGACAAATGGAGAGGAATAAATAATTAAAATAATAAATAATTTATTAATTAAATATAAAAAAATATTGTATAATGAATTTCAAGTTATTTTTTTTATATAACATTTTATATATTAATATTAATATTATATATATATAATATTAATATGGATTATTCCTTATTACAAAAAATTATTAAAAAAAAATCGATTCAACCAACTATTATTAATCCAAAAAGTAATTTTGTTGTTTCAACTTATTGGTGGGGAAAAGGCAATTTAAATCAAAATACCGCACGACCATGCACGCTTTTTTATGAAGAAATATTTGCAAAAGTTCAAAAATTATGTATTGAATATTTAAGTATAGCATCTGTAAAAAGTTTTCAAGAGAAAGTTTCAAATTTAGAAATAAATATGAGTTCATTAAAAGAATATATAGACTTAATTGAAAATAGAGCGAATGCATATAATGGTATGATTTTTGAAGAATTAAAAATCGATTATAATGATGAAAACCGATTTATAAAAGCAAAAAGAATATTAGAAAAAAATAAAAATAATAAAACTCCTGTTGATTTTATCTATAAAAATAAAGAAAAAACAATCCGATTCTTTAATCTTATCATGAATGAATTTATTGTTCTAGTAAAAGAACATATTGTGAATTTAGTAATGATGTATAAAGAATTAACAAATTTAAAAAAACAATTTTTAATTAAAAAAAATGAAAAAAATGAAAATGATATAAAATTAATGAAAGAAGTTGAAAGTATTAATGTACAAATTTCTACCGAGATTAATACGATTAAAAGTAAATTAAAATTAAAAAAAAATTATACTACACCAAAATTAGAATCTTATATAGAGATGTCTCTTTATGATATTATGAATAAAGAATTACGTTATTTCAATCCAGTTAAATATGAAGAAATGATTGTCTTATGGGAAAATGCGTGTAAAAAGGTAAATTGTAACTATATGGCAGTGGAATATCCAGAATTTGCGGCGCCTGGTGGTTATCAACTCGCTATTAATGCCAAACCTTTATTTATTAAACAAGCATTAGCGGCTGTAGGCGAAAGAGCCGTATTGTATATTGACGGAGATATGTTTATCCGCAAATATCCTAAACTATTTGATTTAATTGATAATGATTTTATGGGCAGAGGATGGAATATCGACCCGCGTGCAAGTTGGAAAATGAATGAAAGTATTAATTATGATCCATATTCTTTTGAAACATCCGGCGGCACCATGTGGTTTTCGCAAACGCCAGAAGCAAAACAACTCCTGAAATATTGGATTGAAACTTCGAGTCAACCAGCGAATCAAGGGAAAGCCGATGATCGTATCTTAAGTTTATTGTTTAATATGAATAAATTATTATGTGGTATGAAAATAATACAATTGCCGATAGAATATTTATGGTTAACGTTAGATTATAATGAATTAATGTTAGATACCATTTATGATTATAATAAAAGACGTATGACAAAAAGTATTTTCATTGAACACACGGAATGTTTAACAAGCGAAGAAACGGCGGCCAGTAGCGGTGCTGCAAATGATCGTACCCCTGCAAATTATAATTATATTGACATCAATATGGATCCTGTATCTGAACGTTTACACGAATATATTATGTTTTCTTCAACGGATATAGTGGATTCTTTAAAAGAATATTTGGAGTATATGAATGGTGCGCAATATTTTAATGATGGTAATCCTATTCTAGAAGCGAAAGAATTTATCAATAAAGAACACCCTGAATTAAATGAACAACCTTTATATATTACTGCCTATAAGGACAAATATGGAAATACGCCCTATTTTAATGATGATAGTCTCACATGGAATGAAGTGGCTAGTCTTATTAAAAATAAAGCGAAAAAAATGAATATTAAGAGTTTAAATTTAGATTATAAAAAAAAACATAATTTGGTAGAAATCAATGATTTTTCGGCATTAATGAAAGAAGATGGTGCTAAATTAGATCATATAAAAATATTGGCGTTGATTGTGCGTTTATTAAGAGATGATAATATGGTTATGTATAATCCAAAAAGTTTATCTGGATATAATCCAAAAAATTATGATTTAATCCATAAATTATTAAGAAAAAGCAACTCTTCTTTAGAATTTATTATAACTCCTTATTTTGATGGGAAATATGATACGACTTCTGCTAATTTTTTTTATAAACCTCGCTTTTTAATTAATCAGCCTATCTTTTTTAAACCCACGCCTTTTTTAATTAAATTTTTAACGATGTTTTTGACTTTAGACGATATGTCGAGTTATTTAAGTTATGGTTCATATGAATTCATGTCGCAAGTGCGCGTTGGGTATAACTTTAATCAAAATAATGATTCACACACGACAACGACAACGGATATGGCGGTAGGAGGAGGCATCCATCATAAAAAAAACCTAGAAAAATATAATAAAGGCATTGAAATATTATACGGCACTAGAGGATCGACACAACGAATAACACAACGCCGCCATCATCGACCGCGACAATTACATCAGAAAACTAAAAAAAATAACTAAAAAAATAACTTATATTATACACTTATATTATACACTTATATTATACACTTATATTATACACGTTTATCATCATCAATGTATATAATATTTATTTAAACTCTGGATTCCATTTTCTGAATTGTTTATCATTTGCAAATTTATTCACGAACTCAACAAACTCTTTTTTTACAAGCGGTTTAAAATTGGAATGTTCGAAATCTATAATCCATAGTTTATTCTCGTATTCTATAAAATTATAGCCAGTAATGTCCGGATAAACGATATTATTATCCCATAACTTTTTAATCACTTCTTTTATTTTATCGAATAAATCAAGTGGTATATTTTTCCCTTTATCTCCATAATAATCTGAGACACACATTTGATTTATTTTTTCTAATACCATTACTTGCGTTTCTTTTCCATACGCAAGTATTTTCGGCGTATTTACAATCCCTAATCTATATACATGTTGATGCATTTTATATTCTTTTAAAGAAACGTCTGTTTTAATATAATATTTTAATTCATAATTAGTTGGTTCGCTCTTCTTGATTTTCTTATTCTTATTCTCTTCATCATGTTCACTCATCATAGTTTTATATAGTCCTTTTAATTAGGAACGATTAATGATTCAATTTTCTTTAAATACATAAAAATAATATATATTTTAGGTACTTAAAGAAAATATTTTTATTTTTTGAAATTCTATTTTAAGAAAATCGATTTTGGACATTTTTAAAATGTCTATTTTTCAATTTCCGAAAATAGAATTTCAAAAAATATATGAAAAAAGTGATTGTGACCATTATGCTCTCATTTTCAAAATTTCATAAAATATTTGTGATGACAACTTTTTTATGAAAAAATATTAAAATATAATTAAAAGTATTTAGGGAAAAATAATATATCTTTATAAGGTATAAATGGATATTAAAAAAATCCCTAAAATCCCTAAATTATATGAATGTATAAATTGTAATATAAAAACGTATAATAAAAAAGATTATTCTAAACATTTATTGTCTACAAAACACTTAAAAACTGAAAAAGGATATGAAAAGATACAAAAAAATCCTTTATTTTCTTGTGAATGTGGGAAAACATATAAATATTATTCTGGATTATGGAGACACACGCAAAAATGTATTATTTTATCAGAAAATAAAACGCAAAAAAACACGGACAACAATTACATATACCCATCAATTGAACTTTGCGAAGATGTAAAAGAAACAATCATCGATAAAGATAATATAATTGAAATATTAATAAATGAAAATAAAGAATTTAAGCATGAAAATAAAGAAATAAAAAATTTAATATTAGAAATGATGAAAAATAATAATGATTTACAAAAACAAGTATTAGAAATATGTAAAAATACTAATAATAATAATACAATAATAAATTCAAATAATGGGAATATCACCAATAATAAAACTTTTAATTTACAAGTGTTTTTAAATGAGGAATGTAAAGATGCGATGAACATGTCCGAGTTTATTAATTCGATCCAAGTAAATTTATCTGACTTGGAAAATATTGGAAATCAAGGTTATATTGAAGGTGTTTCCAATATTATTATTAATCATTTAAATAACACGGAGATGTATAAACGCCCCGTTCATTGTAGTGACGCTAAGAGAGAAACGTTATATGTAAAGGAGGAAAATAAATGGGAAAAAGAAGGACCCGACAATAAAAAAATGAAAAAAGCCGTGCTTGGGCTTGAAAAGAAAAATTTTTTGATGTTGAATAAATGGAAAGAAAAATATCCGAAATGCATGGATAGTGAATCCACACAAAGCGATGCCTATATGAAACTTATCAGTAAAGTCATGAATGGCGATGAAGACAATATAAATAAGGTCATAAAAAGGGTTGCAAAAGAAGTCGTGATTTCCAAATAATATATTAATATATATATTTAATTTTTAGGTACTTAAAGAAAATATTTTAATTTTTTGAAATTCTATTTTACACCTTTTCTCATTTCAAATGCCCATTTTTAATCGTTCACTTTAAATAGATTTTAACATTATATATTTATTATTTTTATTTCTTGATAAGTAATCATAAAAATATATATGCTCGTTATGTGTTTTTAATTGCCTAAATAAAGGTTGAATATTTGTAAAATATAATGCTATTATACCTTGTTCGTTTGTTTTACTGATAGGATATTCATATGTTAAATTTAATAAATCATTATATGTATCATTTTTAATTATTGATGTATCATATAACATTATTGTTGTTTGAAAATAATCTATATTCAAATTATATTTATTATTTAATTTTGTAAAATATTCTGTATTGGTTTTATCAAATTGATTATGTAATTTCCATTCATATGTAGGATATGCGTCTGAATGTGCTAATAATGTATTTTCAGTAATTTCATTTATTATAGGCGATATATCTGAAAAAATGTTAATCCCACAATCTAAATAAAAAATATAATTCCATTGTTTAAAAAATATATTAAATAAATGAAGTTTATGCCATTGAAATTTTTTAGATATATTTCTACCATCTGTAATTATTTTATTATTTATTTTTAAATAATCATTTGAAAAAGAAATATTTGGAAAATATTGAATCGTAATATTATTATTTTTAATAATGTCGCAATTTAATAATTCATCGTTGTTTAAATCGTCTCCGACTACTAAACAAATATTTCCATTATATTATTAACTGATTACAAGTATAAATAAATTTATTAAAATATGCTTTATCACATAAAAAAACTACACAAACATCATCCTTTATGATTAATATATATTATTAATCATAAATTATTTAATAAAATTAAACGAATAAATTGGGCGTTTGAAATGAGAAAAGGTGTAAGAAAATCGATTTTGGACATTTTTAAAATGTCTATTTTTCAATTTTCGAAAATAGAATTTCAAAAAAATTTGTAAAAAACATGAAAAAAGTGATTGTGACCATTATGCTCTCATTTCCGTTTTTTCATAAAATATTTGTGATGACAACTTTTTTATGAAAAAATAATAAAATTAAATTAAAAGTATTTAGGCATTTTTTATTTTTAGATATGGTAAAAAATAACACAGAATTACAGAAACAAATGATAGAATTATGTAAAAATAGTCATACTATAAATAACAGAAAATATGAATAAATTGATTAAAAAGGTTTTGAAAAAAATAGTGATTGATAAAGAATAAACATTTACCTTCTTATTTTTCATTATTTCCTAGATTTCTTATTTTTCATTATTTCCTAGATTTCTTATTTTTCATTATTTCCTAGATTTCTTATTTTTCAATATTTCTTAGATTTCTTGGATTTCTTGGATTTCTTGGATTTCCTAGATTTCCTAGATTTCCTAGATTTCCTAGATTTCCTAGATTTCCTAGATTTCCTAGATTTCTTTGATTTTCGTCCGCCATTGTATTGAACTGGACTATCATTTTCTGGATTATTTATATTAAAATTGATTGGGTCAGCAAAAAAATTAACAATTGTTTTATCAAATAAATTATTAAATTCACTTCTAAACCATTGTCTTCCATTAGGATTACGAACTCCCCAATAAAATTCTCTCATTATACGTTCAACATTTTTTACAGCAAGATTATGATCTCTAAATAAATAACCAACACTATCTTTATATTGTTCAACAGCGAACTGATCTCTTATATCAATATAACCTACCATACTATTAAGAAAATCATTGCTTTTATCTGGATATTCTCTTACAGATAATATATTACCATTTTTTGTAAAAGTAAATACTCTCCCAGTAGGTTTATCATCTTGTTCATCTTTAACGTATTCAGCAAAAGATATCATGACGGGGTCATTTACTTGTGTTTGCTCAATTCTCCAATATTTACTCATTATATAATTATTTGTTATAATATTTTTTTTTATTATTTAATTATTTTTTCTATTTCAGTAATATTAATTTCAGGAAGACATACGTGCGATTCCCAAAAAAATTTACAAAAAGACCATCTAAAATCACAATCTTCTTTATACCATTCCTGTTTTAATAAAGGCAGAACTTTATTTGGTAAAAGGGCATGGCTACTACGCGGTAAAACATATACTAATTGCACTAAAGACTTCACTGGAAGTTTCGGTTTAACATCTAATAAACAAGTATCAAAATACGGCACATATTTTATTAAATCGCATAATAAGGGCGGATAATCATATTTATAAGTCCAACGCCAATCGATACAACCAGAGGAATAATATTTCATTGTCCATTCTAACCCTTCTAAATAATTCAGACAAATTTCTTTACGACGATCATCATTAATGCGAATATTAAATAAGGCAGTATAATAGCGCTCTTGCCAGCCACTTTCATATGGGTTAATATATTTTTCGATAGAGCGCTCTTTTAATGGAATCATTAATAAATCTTCTTCTGCTTTTTTTTCTTTTGTGGCATCGGTGGAGTTATTATAATAAGACATATTTTTTTCTTGTTTATCACGGCGTTTATATTCTTCTTTGAGATAGTCTAATTCATTTTGACTTAAATAATCAATAAATTTTCGGAGATTTTTCCATAGAATGTATTGGTTGCCTTTGGCGTCATTAGAGATTAGTGTTTGGTCGCTACCCTTAAATACGTGTTTATAGGCGCATATTAATTTTTCAATTCCGTTGGTTCGTATATTTAATGCAGGAAAATGAGGCATGAAATCATTTCCTAACATAAAACACATGAAAATATAATCAAATATTTTATTAGATTTTAAAGAAGGGTGGGGGTCACTATTATCATTCTTAGTAGTTGAATCGGTTAATTCGGCAATCATACTAAACGCAAAAGTTGGAATATCCATTAAATATAATTCATTTGGGTCCAGTGTTTTATCGACTTGTTGAATAAAATTAGGAGTTTCACGAAATAAATACATTTTATCGGAGATGTGTAGATGATTTAATGTTAACATGATTAAATCTGCATCTAACCCATATATAACAGTGGTTGTATTTTGATGATATTCTGCATTAGTACGAATATACTCATATATTTTATGTTCACCTTCTCCTACTTCATCTGAACAAGAACAAATAACTTCTATATTCTCATTACCAATAAATTGTTGTTTTATTTCTTTGCCTAATAATTCCATAAAAGGTGTACCTGGTGTAATGGCGGAGGTATTCCAAGTGCAAGTGGTTGATGTTGATGTTGTATTCGAGGAGGAAGGTTTAGATGAATGTTCATTTCTTATATTTTCATTTCTTATATCGGTAATCATTTTATTATTATACCAAGTCATATAACGCCTTTTACGCTGTTGATCTAGTTTAGCGACAGGCGCAACACCATCAAAGGCTACATAAACACGATTTTTTGGTGAAATTAAATGAATATAATAGGATAGTTTTTTACAAACAGCGTTAATGAGTGCTGGTTCAAAATGTGGCGAGGTAGATGGAATTTTATTTTCTTTTTGTAAATCATTCACCGCTTCATATATAATGGAATTACAATCTAAATATAAATTATCGATTGGGTGAGTGGTTTTATCATATTTTTTAAAAATAGTTCTATATTTTCTGACAATGTGACTAAAATAACTTGGAATACCCATAATAATAATAATAATAATAATGGTATGATACTCTTATTAATGATAAACCTTTATGTATATTTACTTTTACATTAGACTAAATGAGAGAAAATTAATAATTAATAATATATATTATTAATAAATATATTATTAATATATATATTAATATGCCACAATTACAAACATCCTTTTCAACTATTTTTAGATTATTTTCGGCAATGTCGCCACTTTTTTTAACTTTTTTATTATTGATGGTTTCATTGTTTAATCAAGATTTAAAAGGTCTAGTATTTTTAGTTGGGGTATCTTTTGCAATGATTATTAATGTTTTTTTAATGCCCTTATTTAATTCACGGCGACAAGTTGAAGTGGAAACCATGACATGTGATTTATTTAGTTTTAATACAGAATCATATAATAGTCCAGCACCCACGAGTTTATTTATGGCATTTACTCTCATCTATTTATTTTTACCGATGCTTAATAATAATTTAATAAATTACCCCGTTATCATTTCTTTATTGGGATTATTTGTGATTGATGCTGCAACAAAAATGGATAATAATTGTACAGATTTTTCTGGTATTATTTTTGGAGCTATTTTTGGTTCATTTTTTGGTGGATTGTATTATGCTATTATTCATGCCGCTGGCGGAGATTCGTTGCTTTATTTTGATGAATTAATGTCAAATCGAGTATTGTGTTCAAAACCCTCAAAACAAACGTTTAAATGTAGTGTATACAAGGGTGGTAAAATCATTAGTACTAATATTGCTTAATTTACACAAACATTTCTTAAATGTTTAAGGATTATATTTATAATGATTTGTATTAATATATGTTTTAAATACATTATTATTTAATTTTAGATGAAATGCTGCCATCATCATTTTATCATTATTCATATTGGAATTCATCACATTAATAAAATTCATTACAATTCTTTGCGTGTTTGCTTTAGAGTATAATTCTAACATTTCATCTTTATTAAAATAAGATGTCTTTGTTTTTATATTAACAATATTATGAAAATCCCATAAAAAATTAATTAAATTTTCTTTTGAAGATGTCACAATGTATATATTTACTTTATTTAAAAATTGGACGGCATGGTCTTTACACTCTGGGCATGGCAAATGATGACATATATTAACAATTTGTTTAAATAATTCTTTCACTTCATTTTCATATTCTGGTTTTAATTTATATGCTAAAGTATGAAATAAATACCAAGTCGCATTTCCCCAAGCTTGTTTGTTCATATTAATATATTAAAATATAAAGATATTATATTTTAATATATAATGAATTATATTATTGAAGGAGGTGATGTTATTGATTTTTATGCGGAATTAAAGTCCGAAATTGATTATTCGTCCTATTATGATAATGCTGCGAATAATAATAAGGAATGTCTTATTAGTAAACAACCTTTAACTTATAATCATGTTACATTACCATGTAGTCATAAATTTAATTATTTTCCTTTATATACAGAAATTTGTTTACAAAAACAGAGGAATTATTCTACATTAGAAATTGTTAAATTGGATACATATCAAATCAAATGTCCTTATTGTCGCACGATTTTTAATGAATTAATACCCTATATCCCAATGAATGGCGTGAATAAAACTCCTTATGTGAATTATCCTCCAAAGCATTGTATGTTTATTTATAAATGTCGAAGTCATTTGAAGAGTGGAATAAATAAAGGGACGTGTTGTGATAAACACGCATATGAATCTGCCACGGAAGAGGGTATTTTTTGCGAAAAGCATTGGAAACAAGAACATGAAAAAAAGGCAAAAAATAATACACTTACATCAGCAAATGACAATATTGAAATAGGTATTGACCAAATATGGACGGAGGAAATGGAAGAAATGTCTAAATGTAAATCTGTAATAGATCTGAAAAAAATGTTAAGAGGTAAAGGAATGAAAATTACCGGTACGAAAAAAGAATTGATTTTTAGGATTTTTCTTGATACGATTTGATTTTGATACGATTTGATTTTGATATATACCTTTTTATTATAATATATAATTAACTAAATAAATAATATAAAAATATTTTATATTATTTATATTAAGATGAGTGCCACTAAAGATAAATTAGTTCATAATGTAAAAGCGTGGATAAAAACAGATAAAGAAATGAAAGAATTACAATCAAAATTAAAAGAATTAAAAAAAAATAAGAATGAATTAACAAATAATTTAGTAGAAATTATGAAAACAAATGATATTGATTGTGTTGACATTACTGGCGGAAAAATTATGTATACCCAAAATCGTATTAAATCAGCAATTAATAAAAAATATTTAATGGATTGTTTAGATAAATATTTTCAGAATAAACCAAATGTGGATACGGAAGATATTGGTAAATTTATATTGGATAATAGAGAGATTAAAACAACAGAAACCATTAAACATAAATTAACTAAATAAAACATGTAAAAATATCTAAAAAATTATTATTATTAAAATTGAAACAAAAATTTATAATAATAATAATAATAATAATAATAATAATATAAATAATAATTAATTATGACATCTAAGCCTGAAAATAATAAAATTCCGTATATTTCAAACGATCAATTATCTAAAAAAAATCAATATGATATAGAAATATTAGAATATAATGCTAGTCATTTAGAATTAAGTAAATTATTAAAAACACAAATTTTAACTCCAGAGTTTTGTATAACATATATTTTGAATCCAGAAAAACATGGTAGTTGTGCTGAAGATAATTATTTTGGTGATTCTGATATTTTAATATATCAAAAACATATAACTCAAGAACAATTAATGATTACACGAAAACAATTAGGAATTTAATATATCTATGTATCTATATATATTAGATACATAGATATGTCTACTAACACTTCACCTAAGCCTACTCCTACAAAAATAGTTACATTTGGGTGTTGGAATGAACATTGTTGTGATGTTTCTTCGCCAATGTATAAAGTAATTAATTCTATTTCAGAAAAAGATAATGATGCAAACTATTTTTTAATTCTTGGCGATAATATTTATCCACAAAAAACAAAAAATGCATCTGGTGAAAAAGAAAAAATTATAATTGATTCTCAGTTACATGATGGTCTTGATTTATTAAAAAAAAAATTATTGAAAACTAAGGGATCTGAATTATATTTATTACTAGGAAATCATGATATTGAACAAATAACGCATGATACTAAAATAACAGAAAAAAATTGTACTACAATTATAAATGAACGTGATTTATCTAGATTGAATGGATTTAATTTTCCTACTAATTTAACGATGTTTCAAGAATTAGATACAAATACTTTAGCAATTATGATTGATACAACTATTTATACAGATGATTCATTGGATTGTTATAGTGTATTAGGTCATGATCCTCTTAATTTAGCCAGACAACAAGAAGAAATAATTAAGAGTGAAATGGGAAAAAAAATGGCTGAAAGGAGAGGAGGAGAAAAATATAAAAATATAATTATTTGTGGTCATCATCCTCTCATTGGGTTTAAAAATCTGGTGGTTAAAGAAGGAGAAATTAAAAAAGGTGTTAAAAAACCCGATGGGATAAAGGGTGGCGTCGATACATGCGAAATTGGAATATATTTACTCTTACTGGATGTAATTAGACTTTATGGAGATAATTTTTTCTATTTATGTGCCGATATTCATAATTATCAAGAAGGAAATATTATTATGAGTAACGGAGTAGATAGTATGACTATAAAACAACATATCGTTGGTATAGGAGGTGCACATTTAGATAAAGATTATAATGGAAAATATATAGATAAACAAGAACGTGACGATTTTTTAAAAACAACAATGCCACCACCAAATTTGACACAAATAGAAGTATTTTTAAATAGTCAAACCATTGATTATACTAAACCAGCAAATATTAATATTATAGATAAAGATAAACAAATTAATTTGAATTATACAATAGGAGAACATTTTTCTGATTATGGATATTTAGTAAGTGAAATAATGAATGATGAAGTGATTTTTAGGGCTGTTAATTTGCATATAGATGTTCCGATTAGTATTAGTAGTAGTAGTAGTAGTAGTGGAGGTAAACGTACAAAAAAAAGAAGAAGCAAAAAAGGTAAAAAGAGCAAACAAAAAAATAAAAAAACTAAAAAAATAAATAAAAAAAAATATGGCGGAAACCAAGAAAAAAGTTATGATTTTTCAAAAATACATCCTGCCAGTATTTTTATATAAGAATCATTTGTAAATATGTATCTAAATTGGTATACCAATTGTATATATTTATATTATTTGTAATTAAATTTAATATCTCTCTACCACCCATATTTATTTCTTTAATTTTTAGTATCAAGTCAATATATTTGCTATAATACGTAATTAAATATTCAAACAATTCATAATATTTTTCATCACAATACAGGTTTATCACTATCGTTTGATCAAGTTTAGGTAACTTTTCTAAAAAATGAAGATTGTTTATATTTACTGGTTCTTCTTCTTTATTCATTATTTTTTTTATAATGCGTAGATTAGCAAAATAATTATTTTTAAATTCATTTTTAATAGAATGAATCACCTGTGTTTTTTGTAAATCGATCATAGGATGCATATGACGTGGATAAAAATTATATTCGTAATTTAATTTTTCGGAGATATTATTTAGGATTATATATTTAAAAATATTAAATAATTTAATAAGAGGTCGTTTATTTAGTATAGGCATGGAAATTTTAAAAGGAAAATAACAAATGGGCTCAGTTAAATCAAAATAACATCCATAATCTTCACGGACACTCAACCCATAGATGACATGATCTAATGCTTCCCCAATTTCTTTATCAAAATATTCTGATAATAAACTATTTGATCGTCCCGTAAAATCATGATAAAGGGTAGTTATATGATTTTTTATGGCATATTCATTTAATTGGCGTAAACATGATGTTATATTTACGCCGTTATTTAATACTCTATATGGATCCGTATATACATCTTGACGATAAGTAAATACATGTAATTGGTTTTCATCACTATTATAATAAGAAAGAGGAGGTCTATTTAATACCACTGGTTGTATTGTATTATCGCTAATAGTGTTTTTACTTAAATGTAGATTTAATCCTTGATCATTCACCATATAAGGTGGTTCTTCTTGTGCTGGATCAATTAAAATAATAAATAAATGCATATAAGGAACCTTATTTATTAAATCCTGTAAAAAAGGCGGATATTGTTGATAATTTTCTAATTCTAACATCTGTTTCGCATTTAACATACCAGCCGCAGCACCTACCGCAGTATATATAAAGATAGGATCAGTCGATGGTATCATTGTAATTTTTTCAAAAATAATATCCATAATAGTGTCCATGGTTAATAAATAATATAATAGTAATATTCTATTATTTATCTTCTTAAATCATTTTATTATACGCTATCTTCAATATAAATAATTTCATTTTTTATACTATTATTATTATTATTATTAACAGAGGCGTCATTAAATATTAAACTATCATCCATTGTGTCCTCTTTCATATTTACATCTTTCATATTGATATAATCAGAATATGTTATATTTTCATATGATACACCTTTACTCTTATATAATTCTATAAATTTATAATAACTAATAAATAAACTAGCAATTATTGTCACGCAATTATTAATTAACATTAATAAACTATTAATTTCAAATGAATAAATAATCCATATACCATTTCCGACAATACGTAATATAAGAAACCATACATCAAAATCTTTAGTTGATTTTGTTTTATAAGTATGAACCATTTGTGGAATATTATATAAAAGATTTATAATGTTCGCAATAATTAATAAAACATTCATAGGTAAATTTACATTTGGATCCATAAATGTAATATGCATTTTCTAGTATGAAAGTTATAAGCAGTTGTTTATTTACACTATTTATTTTTAATATATTTTGTAAATAAATATTATTAAGTTATAAATTTATTAAGTTATAAATTTATAATATTTATGTTTTATATAATTACTCGAACACATGTCTTTTACTAATAGTTTATATATTTTATTCGCAATTATATTATTAGTCACTATCATTTCTACTTTATTTAATTTCTTGGGTGTTAATTTTGCTGCTTATGGAAATTATTTAATCTGGTTGATTGCTTTAGTTATATTTTTTTATATTTTACCAAAAAGAAAAAATAGTGTTTTTACATAAATAATAATTATAAAAAATTGAAACCATTTAAATGTATAATAGAATTATTATACATTCAGTCGCGTCATCATCATCATTATGGAAAAGACAATTAATAAAAAGGTTGAGTTGCATAGCGTGGAATTTAAAAATTCTATTAAGACATGGTTAGAAACACATCATATTCAAATAAAAAGCGGTGATAATGATATGAGTAGTCAATTTTTACAATTTGTATTTGATTATAATAATATAAAACTTTCAAAGGTAGATTTTCAAAAACGTAAAAGAATTAAAAATGTCGTTGAACAACAAGATTTATGTATTGCGAAACGCGCAAATGGCGAACGTTGTACACGCCATAAAAAAGAGAAGCATGAATTATGCGGCACACATATTAAAGGCATTCCTCATGGTGTAGTCAACGTGGATGCTATTAATAATGTAAAACAAAAAAAGAAGACGGAAGTATGGATACAAGAAATTAAAGGCATACATTATTATATCGATGATTCCAATAATGTATATAAAACTGAAGACATTCTTGCAAATAAAACATCGCCGAGTATTATTGCGTCATGGTCTTTAACAGCAGAAGGGGTATATACTATACCAGCCTTCGGTATTTAATTAAATAAAGTTTTAATATATTAAATATTATAAAAACTTTATTTTAGAAATTAGCATAGTTCATATTTTTTTTTACTTTTCTTAAGCGAAGAAGCAGAATAACGTTTCTTTTTTATAGTTGTTGAACGACGATTTCTCCGCAAACTACTTTTTTTCTTTCCTTCTACATGTTGATGTAAATTTCTTAAAAAAGTATCTATTTTATCAAATTTATTCCAAAAGGATAGTAAAGGAATATCCTTCGCTTTTTGTTCATTTACAATAGATTTTATTTTTTGTTCTGTTATTCGACGATTGTCACTATTAAAGGTTAAAATCATTTCGCCTTCCGATAGTTTTAATTGTTCCGCCAAATCTTTTTTGACTTTATCTTTTGAACGTAATTTAGGAATAAAATCGCCATATATTCCTGTTTTCTTTGCTGCTCTCGCTGGTTCATCTGTATAATTCTCTAATTTTAAAGATATTACATTTGATAAAAATGATACTAATAATTGTAATTGTAATAAAAAAGAACCTACTTGCATTCCTTTTTGATTTGAATACACACTTAATATATGACCTTGTAATGATCCATCGCTACTATTTAAAAAATATTCGCTAGTTGAAAAATTTGCATCATCTAATTTAAAAGTGATAAAACAAATTTGGTATGGTTTTCTTTGTTCATCAAATTCAACCTTTAATTCAGATGAAAAAATTTCATTATTATTTATTAATTTTGTTATTAATTTCGCTTTATTTTTAAGTAATTCTAATTTACTCATTTTTATTATATAATTAAAATATTATAAAAATATAATATTTTAATTATTCTTTAATTATTCTTTTAATCGATATTTATTATATTCATGACAAATATAATTTGAAAATGTCATATAATTGTTCGAAACAAATAGGGTCACGATGTTCGCCATGTGAACAGGTAGTATTATGTATATGTAATTTATTATTTTGGTCTAAAAATTTTAAACCTAATCTATCTTCTTCATAAAGAGCCGTCTGTTCAATAGGAATAATATTGTATTCTTCATCATAAAAACTAAATTTTGCACTTTCAGGCGGATTCAAAATATTATCATAAGGTGACCAGACGAGAACGATATTTTCTAATGTTTTCATGTTTTCTTTTTGAATAAAAGAGAGATGTGAATATATTTCATTATTTAATAAAGGTAAATAAGAACAATTCAATAAATAAGTTGGAATATTTTCTGGATCACGCCAATAATTACTAAAAGAAACATGTTTTTGTATAATAGGACCATACATATTTACATCCGTCGTTTCAACAACACCTCCATGCGGAGAAACCAACGTAATCAGATTCAATACAGGATATTGATTACATTGTTCAACATATCCGCGCGCTAATAATCCGCCTTGAGACATACCAATAAAATGAAACCCTTCACGTAATTCATCTATCGCATAAATGGTTTCGCAAAGTTCATGTAATTGATTTTTCATCGGTACAAAAAGGCTCGTTTCTTCACCATTACCGATTTCAAGATTAAACACTTGCGTTTGAAATGTCGTTTCTAACCAATCGCTAAATATATTCAACTTTGACGCGGCGCTAAGAATACCATGTAAAACTACAATAGGTGTATGGTTTTGACATTTAAGAGATGTAGTGCGTGCTTGTGGTAATGGTATGGGTACTGCCACACTTGAAGAAAAAAATAATGGAAAAAATAATGGAAAAGAGAGAAGTATCCTAAAATAAAACATAATAGGATAAAGTCTTATAGTATCTGTAGTGCTTTATTTAAGTATATTTAAGTATATTTCAAAAAATTGAAATGCTGTTGTGGTGTTATTTGTAATGTATATTCAAAGACATACACCTACGATAATCATGGCTCAACCAAAGATACAATCACCGACTCAAATGCAAAAGAAGAAGAAGCAACAGCATATTGAAGACAATTTAGAATTTAATTATTATAGCGAATTTATTTATGACGATTTTAGTATTGGTCGCGCTAGTAAAAAGAACATTGATGGCCACAATTTTCAGAACGTTTCGAAAGAGCGAAAGCAAAAAATACGGATTCAACATGAAGAAGAAGTTAAACAGGCAAGTAAGATTCAAAAGGTGGTTAAAAAGATTTTAGCGACGCAGTTGCCGTTGAACAATATGTCAGAAGAGGAAAAAATCGCGGCCGTAGAAAAGATATATCAAATTAAACCTACCGCAAATGAAATGCGGCTTTTCACGAAGGAGCGTCGACACGCACGTGAGACAAAAGCGGCTAATCACGATAGATAAGAAATAAAAAAAAAGAAAAAAAAAAGAAAAGAAAGAAAGAGTGAAAAATAAAAGAGAACGAAAAGAAGGTTCTTTTTTATTGAAAGAAGAAAGAAAGCCCTGCGAGGGAGTTGAACCCACGGCCCTAAGATTAAAAGTCTTATGCTCTACCGAACTGAGCTAGCAAGGCTGA